>LNFM01004042.1_pt1 | contig 27682 bp, 24 predicted proteins | sample 596031 | NCBI WGS metagenome assembly LNFM01 (sample SAMN04254537, study PRJNA301005) | activated carbon metagenome | isolation source: dual media filters at the Ann Arbor, Michigan drinking water treatment plant | place: USA: Ann Arbor
CCCACGTCGAAGATGGCCACCACGTTGGGGTGCGCGAGCCGGGCGGCCGTCTGGGCCTCGCGTCGCAGCTGCTCGCTGGCGAGCGCGAGGTGCTCGGGCTTCACGCGATCGCGGCGCAGCAGCTTGACCGCGACCTCGCGCTCGAGCACCGGATCCCACGCAGCATAGACGAGCCCCATGCCGCCCACACCGAGCGGACGACGGACTTCGAAGCGGCCGATCCGGTGCGGCTCGTCGGGCGACTGGGAGGCGCTCACGGGCGTCGTGATGGTACCACCCGTCGAAGGGCCGGGCGAATCGGGCCGGCGCGGCCGTACACTGCCGGCTGTGAGCAAGCCGCCCCACGCGGTCGTCCTCGGGACCGCCGGCCACATCGACCACGGCAAGACCACGTTGGTCCGGGCGCTGACCGGGATCGACACCGATCGCCTCCCCGAGGAGAAGCGCCGCGGGATCACCATCGAGCTCGGCTTTGCACCGTGGCGCATCGACGACGAGCTCGAGGCGAGCATCGTCGACGTCCCCGGTCACGAGGGCTTCGTGCGCACGATGGTCGCGGGCGCCGGTGGCATCGACGCGGTCATCCTCGTGGTCTCGGGCGAGGACGGGGTGATGCCGCAGACGCGCGAGCACATCAACGTCTGTCGACTCCTCGGCGTCGGGGCCGGCGTCGTCGCGCTCACCAAGGTCGATCGCCTCGGCGGAGATCCGGACGCGATCGAGCTCGCGGCCGACGATGTCCGCAGCGCCCTCGTGGGCACGCCGTTCGCCAGCGCGCCCATCGTCCCGTGCAGCGCCGTGACCGGCGAGGGCCTGGACGCGCTGCGCGACGCCGTCGTCGCGGCGATCCGCCCGCTGCCCCGCCGCGACGCCGCGGGTCCGGTGATCCTCCCGCTCGATCGGGTCTTCTCGATCAAGGGCCACGGCACCGTCGTCACCGGCACGCTCCTGTCGGGTTCGGTGGACCTGCGCAACGACGAGGATTTCGTGCTCGTGCCCCAGGGTGACCGCGCCCCTCGGCCGTTGCGCGCCCGCGCGGCGCAGGTCCGCGCCGAGGGCCGCGATCGCGTGCTCGCGGGCAATCGACTCGCGCTCAACCTCGCCGGGCTCGAGCGCGACGACGTCGAGCGCGGCGACGTCGTGACGCGCGGCCCCGCGGTGGCGCAGCAGTCGTTCGTGCACGCGCGACTGTTCCACCTGCCCGGCCACGGCGCGACGTGGCGCAGCGGCACCACGCTCGAGCTGTGCGCCGGCACGGCCCACTGCTCGGCCGTGCTCGATCCGCTGTGGGTCTTCCCCGATCCGACCGCCGAGCCCAGCGACGACCGCGAGGTCTCGGTGTCTCCGGGGCGCGAGGCGCTGGTCCGCCTGCGCCTGTCGACGCCGTTGCCGATGTGGTCGGGCCAGCGCGTGGTCGTCCGCGCGTTCGCGGAGCCCGGCGGCGACTGGTCCGGCCGCACGGTCGGCGGCGGCGTGGTGATCGATCCACAGCCGTCGAGCGGCCGGGCCCAGCGTCCGCGCTGGATCGCGCTCGGCCGCGCGCTCGCCGGCGCCGACGGCTCGGCCCGCGTCGGCGCGCTCATCGAGGACGCGGGCGTGGTCGGCATCGACCGCGACCAGCTCGTGCGTCGCAGCGGCATGCGTGACGTCACCGCCGAGCTCGCCCGACGCACCGGCAAGGGCGGCGACGCCGTCCAGCTGTCGGGGCACACCCTCGTGCACGATCGCTGGCTGCGGCCCCTGGTCGATCAGGTGATCGCGATCGTCGATCGCTTCCACGCCGCCAACCCGCTGCAAGCGGGCATCGGCCGCGCGGCCCTCGAGAGCGCGATGGGGGCGAAGATCGGCCGCGAGGTCGCGGCGACGGCGGTCGATCGCGCCATCGCCCGCGGCGCGCTGCGGGTCATCGACGATCAGGGCGGCGTCGCCCGGCCGGGCAAGGGCCTGCAGCGCGGCGGCGAGCTCCCGGGGCACATGAAGACGATCCTCGCGCTCTACGCCCAGCGCGGGATCACGCCGCCGACGCTGCGCGAGGTCGCGGATGGCACGTCCCTCAGCGCGCGAGAGGTGCTCGAGATGGTCACGTCGCTGCAGCGCATGGGCAAGCTCGTGCGGATCAGCGGCGAGCTCTCGCTCGACCGCGACACCCACGACGACCTCGTCGGCAAGATCCGTGGGCACCTGCGCCAGTCGGGCACGATCGACGTGCAGGCGCTGAAGCAGCTCACGGGCCTGTCGCGCAAGTTCGCGGTGCCGCTGCTCGAGCACCTCGACGAGCTGCAGGTGACCCTGCGCCGCGGTGACACGCGCGTCCCCGGTCCGAAGCTCGACGCGTGAGCCAGGCCCCGCAGCGCGCCGCCCGCCCTGGGCAGTTCGCCCGAACGACGGCGTGCGCGGCCCCGAACGCGGCAAAATTGCGCAGGCGACGGGGTTGCGGGCGAGCGTGACCACCCGAACCGCCGTGGCATACTCGCCCACGATGCCCGTGCTCCCGCACCCTTCCGCCGTCGCCGTCGCCGTCGCCGTCGCCGTCGCCGTCGCCGTGCTGTGCGTCCCCGCGTGCGATCCCGGGGACGGCGACGACGCGGCGGGCTCCGGCGACGACGCGGCGACCACCGGCGTGACGGGCGGACAGAACTGCCGCGACGAGACCCGCGACGACGAGTACATGCTGGGCCTCGAGCGCTCGGGCGACCAGCTGACGGTCCGCTTCATCGACGCGGTGCCGTCCCCACCGGCCCGCTTCGACAACACATGGATCCTCGAGATCCTCGACGCCACGGGCACCCCGGTCGACGACGTGGGCCTCGAGGTCGAACCGTACATGCCCGACCACATGCACGGCGCGTCGATCGCGACCAAGGTCACCGCGATGGAGGAGCCCGGCCAGCTCGAGCTCGACCCGGTGAACCTGTTCATGCCGGGGCTCTGGGAGGTGCGACTGCACTTCACGATGCCCGACGAGTCGACGGACGAGGTCGTGTTCCGGTTCTGCGTCGATCCCTGAGCGGGGTCTTGCGCGCCCGTCGCGAACGCGGTGCACTCGGCGCCCCCGACCCCGTCGGGAGAAGGCACCGATGACCAGAACCATCCTGTTGTCCCTGGGTCTCGCCGTGGCCCTGCCCGGTGTGATCCTCGCCCGCTCGGCCTACGCCGGCGACGAGCCGACGGCGAAGACCACGGCAGCGCCGGCGGCGAAGACCGCCGCCCCGGTGGCCGAACCGGCGGCCCCCGAGGTCACGGACAAGGCCGCGCTCGACGACGACATCCTCGCCGTGATCGCCCTGCCGCTCGCCGCCGACGATGCCCGCGACGCGGGCGTCGACGCCACCGAGGTCGCGGCGGCGATCGACGCCGTCGACGCCGCCGGTGGCTCGCCCGCCGACGCGAGCGAAGTCCTCACCGCCGAGGCCGACGCCACCCGCAAGCGCGGCCCGAAGAAGGGCTTCGGCGTCTGGGTCCGCAAGCAGGTCGCCGACGGCAAGCACGGCAAGGAGCTCGCCGACCTCATCAAGAAGAAGAAGGCCGAGTACGAGGAGATGACCGACGAGCAGAAGGCCGAGGTCGACGCCAAGCTCGCCAAGCTGAAGGACAAGTGGATCGAGCACCGCAAGAAGCTCCACGAGCGCCGCAAGGAGCTGGTCGCGAAGGGCAAGAAGGCCGTGCGCCACGGCGAGGCCGAGCTCGCCGTCCTCGAGAAGAAGCTGGCCAAGAACGACAAGCGTCAGAAGCGGATCGAAGAGGCGATCGCCGCCGACCCGTCGCGCAAGGACGTGCTCGAGAAGCTGCTGAAGAAGTCCGAGAAGCGCGAGGACAAGCTCGAGGACCGCGAGGACAAGGTCGAGGACAAGGTCGACGGCGCAGAGGACAAGCTCGACAAGGCCGAGGATCGCAAGGAGAAGCGCGAAGAGAAGCGCGAGGAGATCAAGGAGAAGATCGAAGACGCCAAGGCCGGCCACGGCAAGAAGAAGCACGAAGGCAAGCACGGCGAAGGCAAGGGCGGGTGAACACCATGCGCAACACGATCCTCACGCTATCCCTCGCCCTGGGCCTCGGCCTGGGCGCCTGTGACGACTCCGCGAAGCAGGGCGACGCGAAGGCCAAGTCCGAGACCGCGAAGAAGGACGGCAAGGGCGAGAAGGCCAAGCGCGCCGTCCCCGACCGCAAGGCGGACGCCAAGGCCGACGCGAAGGCCGACGCCGAGGTCGACGAGCCGACGGACGCCGAGCCCAAGGCGGCCGACGACGAGGTCGAGAAGATCGGCCAGCTCGCGGCGCTCGCCCGCGAGATCGCGGCGAAGCCCGAGGAGGCCGACGCGATCCTCGAGAAGGCCGGCATGGACCGGGCCGGCTTCGAGAACGCCATGGTCGCGGTGGCCAAGGACCAGTGGAAGACGGACCTCTACGTGACGGCGCTGACCCAGGTCGACGCCGCGGCCCCGCAGGCGGGCTGAGGCCCGGCGCGCCGCCGCCGCCGGCCCCACCGCCGGCGGCGTGACCTCGCGGGGGATTGTGCTCCCCGTGACGAGGGTGGATCCTCGACGTGCTCCGGTGGGATCGACCCGCGTGTGTACGCGTGGATCCACGGTCATCGGACGCGAACATTCCGGGGGGAATCCATCATGTCCATGCGCCGTGTCTCTGTGTTCTTGGGTGTCATCGCGACCGTATCTGCCTGCGGAGGCGCATCGACGCCCGCCGACGGTTCGGCAGAGGCGAGCAGCGGTGGTTCGAGCGCCGACGGCAGCACCGGCACGACCGGCATGACCGGCGGCATGACCTCGGCCACCACCGCGGACGACGCGACGGCGAGCGCCGACGGCTCGTCGTCGGGCGGCATGACCTCGAGCAACGACGACGCGCCGCCCCCGGTCGGCTTCGATCTCGGCGGGCTCCCCGACGTCCCCGAGGTCGCGTGCTCTGCCAACGGCAAGGGCGGCGGCGGTGGCATCGGCGCCGCCGAACTCTCGTACATCTGGATCGCCAACACGTACCAGCAGCCGAACCCGACGATCTCGAAGATCGACACGGTGACGATGCTCGAGGAGGGTCGCTACCAGGCCAAGCCCGCCGGCGGCGATCCGTCGCGGACGTCGGTCAACCTCGACGGCGACGTGGCGGTCGCCAATCGCAACGGCGGCGTCGCCAAGTTCTACGCGCGCGAGTCGAGCTGCGAGGAGAGCAACGGCCAGCCCGGCATCCAGACCTCGACCGGGTCGAACGACGTGCTGGCGTGGGGCGAAGAGGAGTGCCTGGCGTGGTACCTGCCGCTGGCCTGCAGCTCCAACCGCCCCCTGGCGTGGACGCGCGGCGAGTTCAGCGAGCTCACGTGCGCGTGGGAGAACGAGAAGCTGTGGACCGTCTGCGACAGCGAGGTGTTGCTGCTCAACGGCGACACCGGCGAGGTCGAGGAGACGATCCTCGTGCCGGGCAGCGCGTTCGTGTACGGCGGTGCCGCCGACGCCGACGGCAACTTCTGGGGCCTCAACACCGGCAGCGGGAGCATCTTCCGCGTCGACTTCGAGTCCCTCGAGCTGCTGTCGTGGCCGCTCGGGCCGAACTCCGGCTACGGCATCACCGTCGATCCCGAGGGCCGCCCGTGGACCTGCGGCGGCGGCGGGGCCTCGCGCTTCAACATCGACGACGCGACCTGGACGGTCGCCGGCAGCTCGGGCATCGGCGGCTGCATGACCGACGGCGTCTCGACGCTGTGGCACAGCACCGGCAACGGCCTGCTCAACGGCTACGACATCGAGTCGCTCGAGATCGTCAACACGATCCAGCTCCCCGAGTACGTGCACGGCATCAGCGTCGACTTCCAGGGCAACGTCTGGGGCGTCGGCTTCACGACCAACAACGCCCACCGCGCCGACCCGATGACCGGCCAGGTCGACACCTACTCGGGTCTGACGAGCGCGTACACGTACAGCGACATGACCGGCCTTGCGCTCAACACCGCCGGTGGCGGCGGCGTCCCGCCGAACTGACACCGCGCTCAGGGCTGCGTCCACGGGTCCGACAGCGTCGGATCCGTGAGCACGCCATCGTCGCTGAGGCTCGCGAAGAACGCCATGAAGTCCGCGACCATCACCGCGTCGAGCTCGAAGCGACGCATCCGGATGTCGGCCAACGGCGTCGACGCCCGACCGCCGCGCGCGTAGTGCTCGAGCACGCCCTCGAGCGTGTCGATGCTGCCGTCGTGCATGTAGGGCGCGGTCTCGGTGATGTTGCGCAGGCTCGGCGACTTGAAGCGGCCCATGTCGGCGGGGTCGCCCGAGTAGCGCATGAGGCCCTCGTTGCCCGGGGGGTAGGCGCCCGCGCCGTCGAGGTTGTAGAGCCCGGTGTTGTGGAACGCGAGCGGCCGCTCGGGGAGGTCGGCGAAGTACGTCGAGTCGCTCCACGCGAAGTTGAAGTGGCAGTAGGTGCACTCGCCGGGGAAGTTGAACAGGTCCCAGCCGCGCTTGGCCGCGGCGCTGATCGCCGATTCGTCGCCCTCGAAGAACCACCGATCGAAGGGCGCTCGGCCAGCGATGATCGTGCGCTCGAACGAGGCGATCGCCTTGGTGACGCTGTCCAGCGACCTCGGATCGGCGTCGTCGGGGAACGCCGCCGCGAACAGCTCGTCGTACGTCGGATCGTCGGCGATGCGCGCGAGCAGGTCGGCCTCGTCGACCAGCCCGAGCTCGACCGGATCGGTGCCGAACATCGGGCCCTTGGCCTGCTCCTCGAGATCGATCGACGTCGGGTTCGCCCAGGCCAGGCTCGAGGCGTACGCGATGTTCACGAGGCTCATCGAGCCGCGCGGGTGGAGCTCACCGGTCACGCCCTCCGCCCGCGGCAGCCCATCGGTGAACGCCAGCTCCTGGCGGTGGCACGTCGCGCAGGCATACGTGCCGTCGGCCGAAAGCCGCGTGTCGTAGAACAGGTGGCGGCCGAGCTCGACCTTGGCCGCGGACATCGGGTTGTCCGCGGGCACGTAGGGCTCGGGGAAGCCCGGCGGCAGGTCCCACACCCACGGCTCGGGCGGCGGCGGGTCGTCGGGGACCCCGGTCGACGAGGTGTCGGGCGCGACGCCGGTCGAGCCGTCGTCCGCATCGCCGGTGGAGTCGGGCGACGCGTCCGTCGAGGTCACCGACGTCGAGTCCGCCGCGACGGGGCCCGCCTCGGCCTCGGGCGCGCCGTCCGGCTCGGAGCACGCGAGCACGAGCGCCGCCCCGAGGGCCGCGCCCGCGGGGCCGCGCCGCGACCCGGTGTGGCCCCGCGCGCTCATGCGGGCAGGCACACCGCGTTGTTCTCGGGATCGATGAGATCGCAGTTGCCCTCGCTGCATCCGTCGCAGAACTGGCAGCTGTCGATCGTCGCGTCGGCGCAGTCGGGGTCCGCGGCACCGCAGCCGCAATCGCAGCCGTCGTCGAGGCCGTAGAACGCCGGGTTGCAGACCCACTCCTCGGGGACCTCCGGCGGCAGCGGATCCCCGGCGTCGATCGTGACCGGCACGAGCAGCACGTTGTTGTCGAACGTGGCCTCGGGGACGACCTCGTCGGGGTTGATGGCCAGCTCGAGCGTGTAGTCGCCCGCCGGCACGTCGGTGATGTCGACCCACTGGCATTCCAGGCCGGCGTCGTAGATGTCCGCCCAGCCGACGCTGATGCCCATGTCCTGGCCGAAGCCGTACTGCGCGGGCCCGGCGTCGTCGGTGAACGGCGCGAGGTCGATCAACGCGAACGCCGACTTGTGCCCGGTGCCGACCTCGACGCCGTCGGCGTCGAGCAGGCGATAGCGGGCGTAGTTGGCGAACAGCCACGACCCGGAGCACGCGCTCTGCTCGAACAGCTCGGGGTTGTCGTTGTGGTTGCCGACGTGGAAGTCGGCGTCGCCGAGGTTGGGCGTGATCGTCGAGAATCGCAGCAGGCGGCGCATGCCGAACCCGGCGAGGCAGCCGTCGACGTAGGCACAGCTGTCCTCGGCGAAGTTGCGCATCTCGGTCCGCACGCTGGCGACCGTGTCCTCGAGCACGACGCTCATGTCGATGTCCGCGATGCCGGCCTCGCCGGTGGTGCCGGTCGAGTCCGCGCCAGTCGACGACTCGTCCGCGGCGCTCGTGCCGGACTCCGTGGTGTCGACGACGGCGGTCGTCGAGTCCGCACCCGACGACGATTCCGCCGACGTCGTCGTCGGCTCCGTCGGGCCCGTCAGCTCGGTCGGGTCGATCGTCTCGGTCGACGGCGCCGCCGTCGAGTCACCGCTGGTCGTCTCGGACCCGCCGGTGGAGTTCGAGTCCGAGGGGCAACCGAACAGGGGCACGAGCAGCGGCAGGAGCGAGGGGCGTACGCGTGTCATGGGGGGATTGTGCCGTGTGCATGGCGCCGCGGGGAACGCCCTTCGCGCCGCATGTGCAGTGGTTGCCCGCGCATTTCGGGCGGGCGCGCGTGCACCGTCGATCGAACGACCACATGTGCGCAACGGCTGCCGGCGCGCGCTTTTCTCCCCCCTCCCCCTGGGGTAACCTCCCGCGCCTTCGTCCCGACGAAGCCCCAGTGCCGCACATGGCCGACCAGCTCTCCGCCGATCTCGCCGCGCTGAAGATCCAGCGCGGTCCAGGGGGTCCCGCCTCGCCGTGGCCCAAACGCCTGCTCTGGCTCGGCCTGCTCGGCGCGGCCGGCTGGGCCGCGTGGACGTTCGGCAAGCCCGCGCTCGAGTCGCGCGTGTTCAAGGCCGAGGTCGAACTCACGCAGATCGTGGTGGTCTCGCCGGCCGAGTCCCAGGCCAAGGTCACGTCGTCCGGCTACGTGGTCCCCCAGCGCGTCACCAAGGTCGGCGCGAAGACGGTCGGCCGCATCAAGTCGATGAAGGTGATCGAGGGCCAGGAGGTCGAGGCCGGGCAGGTCCTCGCCGAGCTCGAGGGCGCCGATCTCCGCGCGCAGCTCAACTCGGCCAAGGCCCGGGTGCTCACGGCGCGCGCGCAGGTGCAGACGGCCAAGGCCGAGCTCGCGGACGCGCTGCAGAAGGCCAAGCGCGAGCGCAAGCTGGCGTCGCAGGGCATCGGCACGGCGGCCGCGGCCGAGGACCTCGAGTTCCGGGTGTCGCCGGCGCAGAAGCAGGTCGCCGCGGCCGAGGCCGGGGTCCGGGCCGCCGAGGCCGAGGTCGAGAACTTCGAGGTGCAGATCGGCTACCTCACCGTCACCGCGCCGATGACGGGCACCGTGGTGGCCAAGCCCGCGCAGGAGGGCGAGCTCGTCGGCGTGATGGCGTCGTCGCTCGTCGAGCTCGCCGACTTCACCTCGCTCATGGTCGAGACCGACGTGCCCGAGGGCCGGCTGCACCTGCTGAAGGTGGGCGACCCCGCCGAGATCGTGCTCGACGCGTTCCCCACCGAGCGCCACCGCGGCCGCGTCGCGGGCGTCAGCCCCAGGGTCAACCGCGCCAAGGCGACCGTCACGGTCAAGGTCGCGTTCATCGACCCGAGCAAGGGCGCGCTGCCCGACATGGCGGCGCGCGTCAGCTTCCTCGAGGCCGAGCTCGACGACGAGGCGCGCAAGGAGCCGGCCCGCGTCATCGTGCCGGCCAACGCGATCACCGAGCGCGACGGCAACAAGGTCGTGTTCGTGGTCGAGGACGGCGCGCTGCGGATGAACACCGTCGAGCTCGGCGACGAGTTCGGCAACGGCTTCGAGCTCGTCAGCGGCCCGCCCGCGGGGGCGCAGGTGGTGCGCGACCCGGGCAGCGAACTCCAGGACGGCCAGAAGGTCAAACAGAAGGGCGAAGCGACATGAGCGAAGAAGCAACCTCCGCGGAAACCTCCAAGGCCTCGGCCAAGGCGTCCGACACGACCACCGCGAAGCGCTCACCGATCATCGTGTGCCGCAAGATCGTCCGCTCGTTCTGGCGCGCGAAGGAGCGGCTCGACGTGCTCGACGAGCTCGACCTCGAGATCGCCGAGGGCTCGTTCGAGGCGCTGATGGGCCCGTCGGGCTCGGGCAAGACCACGCTGCTCAACCTCATCGCGGGCCTCGATCGCCCGACGTCGGGCACGCTCACGGTCGCCGGCACCGAGGTCAGCGCGATGGGCGACGCCGCGCTCGCCCGTTGGCGGTCGCAGACGATCGGCTTCGTGTTCCAGCACTTCAACCTGATCCCGGTGCTCACGGCCCTCGAGAACGTCGAGCTGCCGCTGCTGCTCACCTCGCTCGGCTCCTCCGAGCGCAAGAAGCGGGCGCAGATCGCCCTGCGCGTCGTCGGCCTCGAGGACCGCATGCACCACCGCCCGCAGCAGCTCTCGGGCGGTCAGGAGCAGCGCGTCGGCATCGCCCGGGCCATCGTGCACGACCCCAAGATCATCGTCGCCGACGAGCCCACCGGCGAGCTCGACCGCAAGAGCGCCGACGAGGTCCTGCACCTGCTCGAGCGGCTCAACAAGGAGTTCGACAAGACCATCCTCATGGTCACCCACGATCCCGCCGCAGCCGAGCGCGCCACGGTGCTGCGCAAGCTGGACAAGGGCAAGCTGCTATGACGCTGTCTGGGCTCTCGATCAAGAACATCGGCCACAACTGGCTGCGGACGATCCTCACGGTGGTCGGCACGGCGATCGCGATCCTCTCGTTCGTGCTGATCCGAACCACGCTGTCGGCGTGGGAGGCGGGGGTCGACAACGCCGCGCAGGACCGGCTGTCGACGATCCACCGCGTCACCTTCGTGATGCCGCTGCCCAAGCGCTACTTCGACGAGTTCAACGGCGCCCGCGGCCGCATCCCGGGCGTGAAGGCGTCGACCTTCATGAACTGGGTCGGCCACAAGCACCCCACGCGCGAGACCGAGTTCTTCGCCACCATGGCGGTCGACAGCGGCACCTACTTCGACGTCTACCCCGAGATGTCGGTGCCGCCGGATCAGCTCGCGAACTGGAAGGAGAACCGGCAGGGCGCGATCATCGGCGAGGCCCTCGCGAACCAGTTCGGGTGGAAGGTCGGCGACGACGTCACGCTCACCGGCACGATCTACCCCGGCGACTGGAAGTACAAGATCGAGGGCGTCTACGAGGCGACCAAGAAGTCGGTCGACCGGGCGCAGTTCCTGACGCACTGGGACTACCTCAACGACTCCCTGCCCGAGGGCCGGCGCGACATGATCGGCTGGGTGGCCTCCACCGTCGACGACGCCTCGCGCGCCGCCGACATCTCGGCGGCCATCGACGCCAAGTTCGACGATCAGGACATCCAGACCCGCACGATGAGCGAGAAGGCGATGACGATGGAGTTCCTGGGCGGCGCCTCGGCGATCCTCTCGGCGCTCGACATCGTGTCGTTGGTCATCCTCGGCATCATGATGCTCATCCTCGGCAACACCATCGCGATGGGGGTGCGCGAGCGGACCCACGAGTACGGCGTGCTGCTGGCGCTCGGGTTCCGGCCCAAGCACATCGCGACGTTCATCCTCGGGGAGGGACTCTTCATCGGGCTGCTCGGCGGCGCCCTGGGCCTGCTCATCTCGTACCCCATCGTCGAGCAGGGCCTCGGCCGCTGGCTCGAGGAGAACATGGGCGCGTACTTCCCCTACTTCTCGATCCCCACGTCGGTCTCCGCGCTGGCGCTCGGCATGGCGGTCGCGCTAGCCGGCCTGGCCGCGCTGGTGCCCGCCTACAGCGCCAGCAAGCTCGACGTCATCACCGCGTTGCGCCGCATCGGCTAGCCCAGGAACACGTCCCATGGTCCCGATCCGCTACAACGTCCGCAATCTGCTCGTGCGTCGCACGACGACGATGGCCGCCGCGCTGGGCGTGGGCCTGGTCGTCTTCGTCCTCGCCGCGTCGCTCATGCTCAACGAGGGCCTCGCGCGCACGCTCGACCAATCGGGCTCGGCCGACACGGCGATCGTGCTGCGCAAGGGCTCCGACTCCGAGATGCCGAGCTCCGTCGAGGACAAGGCCATCTCGCTCATCAAGGTCGCACCCGGCGTGAAGTCCTCCAGCGACGGTCAGCCGCTGGTGCTCGGCGAGGTCGTCGTGGTGCTGTTCCAGGACCTCGCCAACGGCAAGGGCAAGAGCAACGCGACCCTGCGCGGCATGCCGCTCGACCGGGTCCAGGTGTTCCGGCCGGAGGTGAAGATCATCGAGGGCCGCATGGCGGCGCCCGGCACGGACGAGGTCGTGGTCGGCGCGCGCGTCGTCGGCCGATTCAAGGGCTTCGAGATCGGTCAGAGCCTCGACCTCCGCAAGGCGCGGCCGGTGAAGGTGGTCGGCATCTTCGAGGCCAACGGCTCGTCGTTCGAGTCCGAGGTCTGGGGCGACATCGAGTACGTCCGCTCCGCGTTCGGCCGCGAGGCGGTGGTGTCCTCGGTGCGTGTCAAGCTCGAGTCGCCGGCGGTGTTCGACGGCTTCGAGGTGGCGGTCGAGCGCGACAAGCAGCTCGGCCTCGAGGTGCTGGCCGAGCCCGATTTCTACCGCAAGCAGTCGGAGAACACGTCGATCTTCATCATCGCGATGGGCACGCTCATCGCCGTGTTCTTCTCGATCGGCGCGATGATCGGCGCCATGATCACGATGTATGGCTCGGTCGCGCACCGCAAGCGCGAGATCGGCGTGCTGCGGGCGCTCGGCTTCTCGCGCAGCGCGATCATGTTCTCGTTCCTGCTCGAGTCGGTGCTGCTGGCGCTGCTCGGCGCGTCGCTCGGCACGCTGGCCTCGCTCGGCATGGGCCTGGTGAAGTTCTCGATGCTGAACTTCACGACGTTCTCGGAGATCACGTTCCAGTTCACGGCGACGCCGGAGATCATCCTCCGGTCGATCATCTTCGGCGGGGTCATGGGCGTGCTCGGCGGGTTCCTCCCGGCGATCCGTGCCGCGCGCACCGCCCCCATCGAAGCGATGAAGGGGTGAGTCCATGCGCCGCTTCCTCCTGGGTGTCCTCATGACGACCGGCTGTCACCGCGATGGGCACGCGCCCGATGACACGGCGCCCCCGCTGGGCGGGCCGCCGCACGGCCACGAGCACAGCCACCGGATGCACGCGATGAACCACCGCTTCGAGGACGCCGAGCAGTGGGCCAAGCGGTTCGACGACCCGTCGCGCGACGCGTGGCAGAAGCCCGACGCGGTGATCGCCGCGATGCGGCTCGCGCCCGGCGACGTCGTCGCGGACGTCGGCGCCGGCACCGGCTACTTCGCGATGCGCCTGGCCAAGGCCGTCCCCGACGGCAAGGTGCTGGCCTCGGACGTCGAGCCCGACATGGTCCGCTACCTCGAGGAACGGGCGAAGCGCGAGGGCGTCGCCAACGTCGTCGCCGTGCTCGGACGCGCCGACGATCCGGCGCTGCCCGAGCCCGCCGACGTCGTGCTCCTGTGCGACGTCGCCCACCACGTCCAGGGTCGCGTCGCGTTCTTCGAGCGCGTGCGCTCGCAGCTGCGGCCAGGTGGTCGGATCGTCATCGTCGACTTCGAGCCCGACGCGCCGGACGACGCGCCGGGTCCTCCGCGCGAGCACCGGCTCTCCGCGGCCGCGCTGACCGCCGAGCTGGTGCAGGCCGGCTTCGAGGCGGCCTCCGAGGACCACGACCTGCTGCCGTTCCAGTACGTGCTGCAGGTGCGCGCCCGGAGCTGACGACGAACGCCCTCACAGCCCGTCGAGGGGATCCGTGCCGTCCCCGACGACGATGGGCTTGCGCGTCGGCGGCGTCTCGCCGGTCGGCACCTTCACGGCGGGCGGCTTCGCCTTCGAGTCCTTCGGCTTCGTCTTCGTGGGCTTCGTGGTCCCAGGCTTCGGTGCCGCGTCGAGCTCGCGATCGATCGCCTCGACGCGCGCCGTGATCGCGTCGCGCTCCGCGTCGCTGGCGGCCGCGGCGAGCTTGCGCTCGAGCTCGCTGCGCTCCTGCTCGAGGCGCTGCTGCTTGGCCGCGAGCGCGTCGAGCCGCCCCGCCACCGCCGCCATCTGCTGCTCGTAGCTGCTGCGATCCGCCGCGTTCGCCTGCGCGAGCCGCTCGGCCTCGCCGCTGTCATGCCACGTCTTCACCGCCGCGAAACCGAACACCGCCACCAGCACGGGGATCACCGCGTAGGGCCACCGCGGCGTCGAGGCCCGCTCGGCGGCTCGCATCTGCCGCTCGAGCCGCGCGGCCTCGGCACGCAGTCGCTCCTGCTGGTCGATCCGAGCCTGCGCGGCGATCCGATCGACGCGGCGCTGCTCCTCGAGCTCGAGCGCTCGGCGCTGCTCGAGAGCCCGTCGCGCTGCCTCGCGCTCGGCCGCGGCGGTGAGCATCGCATCCTCCGCCGCGCGGCGCTGCGACTCCTCGTGCTCTGCCGCCCGTGCGCGCGCCGCCTCGACGCGCGTCGCCTCGATCTGCGCCAGCCGGTTCGACTCCATCGCGCGCAGCTCGGCGAGCGCGAGGAGACCGGAGTTCTCGGTGGTCATGATCCTGTTCACGCGCCAGCCGGTGATTCGTTCCAAGCGCGGCGTGCGGGCCCGCTGCGGCACGGCCGCCCACCGGCGCTGCGACGGCCAGGTCATGACACCGATGCCGCGATCCGCCGCGCACGCGCCGGCTGCGGGCCTCCGTTCGCCCCGGTCCGAGGGCACTTCCACGGCGCGCCTGCCCGGACGTAGCATCGCTGCATCCATGTCGAGCCCACGATGCCTTCGCACGCTGCCGTGTCACTTCGCCGCGTTCGCGTTCGCCTGCGCGTTCGTCTCCGGCTGCGGTGACGCGTCGAGTCCGGCCGCGGAGTCCACCGGCACCGGCGAGCCCGCGAGCACCAGCGACGGCAGCGAGTCGGGCTCGGGCGAATCGACCGGCGCGCCGATGGACGACTGGCCGTACGCCCACGGCTACATCAAGCTGGAGTTCGAGGTGCCCGCGAGCGCGGCCGACCCGGCGATCCTCGACAACACCGCGACCGTCGTCGTCGCGATGGAGTACGGCGAGTGCCTGGTGTCGTTCTACGAGGCCAACCCCGACCTGCAGCAGTTCGGCGAGCAAGGCGGCCCGATCTTCGGCGACTCGATGATGGGCGGCGAGGCCTGGGAGGACCTGCTGTGCTCGCCGCTGTTCGGCACCCACGCCGAGTGCAGCATCGTCTGGATCACGCAGCGCTTCGACGTCGTGCAGAGCCTGACCATCACCTACGAGACCATGGCCGAGCTCGGGGCCAAGCCGCTGCTGTTCGGGCCGATCCCGACGGCCGCGACGGCCGGGTGCGCCGAGGGCCTGCGCCCGTCGATGACCGTCCCCGACGCGATGTCGATCCGCGGCATCGACGATGCCGGCGCGGATCTCTGGCATGGCACGATGTGGGCCCCGACCGAGCCGGCGAGCCGCGACGACGACCCCGTCGTCGTCACGATCGAGCCGGTCGGCGAATGACGATCCGGGTCGGCGTCGGCCGACCGAAGTAGATCGACAGCGCCGTGACGCCGCGGACGCGCCGGGCGATCCCGGTGAGCTCGGCGACGATGCGGCGCAGGAGGCCGACGTCGCCTTGCTCGCCGTCGCTGCAATAGTCCTCGCGCACCGCGACGAACAGCACCTGGAGGGTGTCGCCCTCGCGCAGGTACACCGCGGCGCCGATGGGGGTCGCGCGCTCGCCCTCGACCGCGACGGCGAACAGCGTCTGCGGCTCGTGCTGCTCCATCGCGATGCACAGGCGATCGGCGATCACTCGGATCCGCGGCATGCCGTAGCGCGCGGTCACGACCTCGACCGCGCCGACGACCTTGGCCTGGTTGTCGTTGAAGTACAGGATGCGCTCCACCTCGTCGCGGTGCTCGACCGAGATCGACGAGGTGAACACGACGTCGGGCATCGACACCCGCGAGTCTACCCGACAACGCGCGGGCCCGAGCCGGCGTGCGTCTCACACACGTTTCACAGGCGCGGTGCGGGGCGAGCTGGCATGCTCGGCGGCATGTCGCCTCGCCCTGCTCCGCGCCGTGTCCGACCTCTGTTCCTGGGGAGTGCTGCGCTCGCGCTGCTGGCGTGCGGCAGCCCTGCGACGCCCGAGTCCGCGAGCAAGCCGGCCGAGGGCGGCACACCGGCCCCGACGCCCGCGGGCCCCGGCAGCCCGGCCGCGCCCACCCCGAGCGCACCGACGCCCGCGGCCGAGGGCCCGATCGCGACGCTGCGCACCGGCAGCTACGGACCGGCGACCATGGCCGCGCTGACGGGCAACATCGTCCACAACCTGCCGGGCGACGCGGAGTACTACGAGCTCGAGCTCACCGTGCCGCCGGGCGACGGCCGCACGGCCGCGCTCGCGGCGATCGATGGCGAGGCCCAGACGCTGCTCACCGTTCGCCACGACGGCGACCGCGTCCGCGTGATCCTCCGTCGACCGATCCCGAGCACGGCCCCATCGACGTCCTTCGCCGGCATGGTGTGGTTCCGCGGCTACGAGGGCGGGAACAACCGGTGGTTCGCGGCGCCGTTCACCGCGACCGGCACCCCGACGAAGGACGCAGAGCTGCCGCGGCGCTTCGCCGAGGCCCTGTCGACCCAGCTGCGCTCCGGCGACGACGGGGCGAGCTCGCCGTTCCACCACTTCGCCGCGGGCCGGGTGCACGCCGCGGTCGGCTCGGGCGCCGCAGCGCCGGCGGCCGTGCTCGCCGAGGCGAGGGCCCGCGAGACGTCCACCGATCTCTCGCAGCTGATGTACACGACCACCGCGGCGACCTCGCTGCAGGAGGCGCTGCAGTACGAGAAGGGCCTCGGCATCACGACGGCCACCGGCAAGCGCGACGTGGCCATCGCCGAGGTGGCGGGCCCTGCCCTCGCCGATCACCCGTTCGAGGCGATGCGCGCCGGGCTCTCGACCACGACGCCGCCGTCCGAGGAGCCGCTGGCCGCGGCGGTGCCGGCCGAGTTCTGGTACGTCCGGTTCTCCGACATCCGCGACATGCTCCGGATCCTCGACGAGGCGTCGACGTGGATCACCCCGGTGGCCCACGCGATGGAGGAGCGGCCGCTGGTCCGCGACCTCGCCGAACGCTACCAGCGGGAGCTTGGCCTGGGCCGCAGCGGCCTGGCGAAGGCCCTCGGCCACACGGCGGTGTCGCGCCTCGCGATCACGGGCAGCGATCCTTACCTGCGCGACGGCAGCGACGTGACCTTCGTGTTCGAGGTCGCATCGCAGGTCGTCTTCGACGCCGAGCTGACCAAGCACCTGACCCGGTGGCAGACCGAGATCCCTGGCGTCGCGCGCACGGAGGTGATCCACGGCGGCCACACGATCACGATCCACGCCGATCCCCTCGGGCAGGTGCGACAGCACCGCGCGCAGGTGGGCAACCTCGCAGTGGTGTCGAACAGCGAGGCCGCGTGCAAGCGCGTGCTCGATGCGATCGACGGCCGGACGCCCAAGCTCGCCGACGAGCCCGACCTGCGCTACATGCTGGCCCGAGAGCCCGGCACGCACGACGCGTTCGCCTTCATCGGCGACAGGTTCGTCGCCGAGGTCGTCGGGCCCAGGCAGAAGATCCAGCAGGCCCGCCGCATGCGGGCGGCCGCGGAGCTGGCGACGCCGGGGTACGCGGCGCTGCTCTACGGCTGGCTGCACGGCCGCGCGCCGACGTCGAGCGCCGAGCTGACCGCCGCTGGCGTGCTCCTGCCCGCCGAGCTCGCGCACCACGACGGCGCCGCGATCGAGTTCGCGCCCGGGTCCGCGGCGCGCTCGATCTGGGGCCGCACCGACGCCCTGCGCCCGCGCATCGACCTGCCGGAGGTCACGAAGGTGACCGCGGCCGAGCGCGACGCGTACGCGCAGTTCTCCCGCGAATACCAGGACTACTGGCGACAGTTCATCGATCCGATCGCGGTGCGCATCGACCTCGAGGGCGACAGCGCCAGCATCGACGTCCGCGTGCTCCCGCTCATCGAGGGCACCAACTACCGCGACGTCGAGGACATCGTCGGCAAGCAGCGCGTGGTCGTGCCCGCGATCGACGATGGGTTGCACGCGGTGTGGGCGGTCGGCAAGGACACGCGGCTACGCAAGGAGCTCGACCGCATGTCGACCTCCTTCTCGGGCAAGGCCGACCTCGGCATCGGCTGGCTCGGCGAGTGGGTGATGCTCGGCACGCTCGATCGCGCCGCGCTCACCGACGCGATCGCGCTGTTCGAGGACGACGTGCAGACGCCGCGGGCCGAGGCGCCGGACGAGCCCGCGATCGCCCAGGCGCTCGGCAAGGTGCCCGTGTTCGCGGCCGCGGACATCAACAGCACCGCCGGGCTGGTCGCTGCCCTCGCCGCGCTGCGGGTCATGTCGAACGAGGTCGCACCGGGGACGATCACCTGGGAGAACATCGCCACCTACCGCGACGTGCCGATGGTGCGGGTCGGCATCGCGCCGACCGCCGGGGACGACGTGCGCCGGTTCGCCGACTCGCTCGCCGTGTACTACGCCCAGGTCGGAGGCGCGATCGTCTTAACCCTGCAGCGCTCGACCCTCGAGGTGCTCATCGACCGCTTCTCCGACGAGACCCGACGGCCGGTCGCGGCCGACACCGGCGGCGCGCAGCTCGTGATCGAGGGCCACGTGCGACCCCAGGGCGGCGGCTGGACGGCGCTGCTGTGGGCGCTGCAGGGCCAGGCGCAGATCGGGCAGGCGGCCGCGCGGCACTACGCAGAGGCGATCCTGCGCGGTGATCCATCCGTCGCGACCGACCCGGCGAGGTTCCGCGCGCTCGCGCTCGCGTACTTCGGCGGCGTGCCGGTCACGCCCGAGGGCCGCGTGGACTACGGTCTGCGCGACGATGGCGTGTTCGATCCGATCCACGGCAGCGCGATCAGTCCCGCCTTCCCGCCGCTCCCCGTCGCGGACGACACCCCGATCGCGGCGCTGATGATGCGACTGTCCTCGCTGCGCGCGTCGGTGTCGTTCGATGACGAGCCGACCTCGGCGACACCGCCGACACGCAGTCTCCACACACGCTTCGAACTCACCCTCGGCGCCGCCGCCGAGTAGTCAACGCATGCGCCACCGCACGCGCACCCCATGCGCGTGCGCAGCCGATGCCGCATGCCGTGCGCGCGCGGTCGCTCACAGACCGCGGGGATCGCCGTGCTCGCGGTACCCCTTGGTCCGCCGCACGATGGCGAAGAACAGGGTGCCGAGCACGGTCCAGAGCAATGCCATCACGAAGATGCCACCGACGTCGACGAAGCGAAGCGCGAGGAGAGTCGTCATGCGCCGCTACTACTGCAACAGCGGTGCCGCTTTTTCGCCGCGGATTCTCCAGGGGTGCTTGCGTGAGATGACGCAGGAACTGCGCTGGTGACGGGGTGGGGCGCAGGCAAAAGCTCGATGGGTGAACTCCTTTGCGTCGTCTGCGTTGTCGGGATCGCTGTTGGCGTTGGCCGAGGACAAGGTCCCCAACGAGGCCGCCCTGCTCCTCGGGCCCTCGATCGGCTGGTGGATGCTGTTCGGGGCGATCTGCGTCGCGCTGATGTTCATCGTGCAGGGCTCGCGCTGGCGGCAGTGGTGGCTCGTTCGCGAGGACCCGCGCTCGATGGCGCTGCTGCGCATCGTGTTCGCGTTCTTCACGATGTGCAACATCAACGGGCTCTGGGAGTACTTCACGTTCCTGTTCACGGACGAGGGCATCTTCCCCGCCGACGTCGCCCGCCAGGTGTTCGCCGCCAAGCAGTTCGAGGGCTTCGGCGACGGCATGATCGCCGCGGAGCCCTGGGGCTTCTTCGACATCCACGGCGTGTTCCAGTACCTCGCCGGTCCCAAGTACTCGCTGCTCTTCTTCTGGGACACGCCGACCGCCTTCTGGATCCACCTGTGGGCGTTCGAGCTGGTGACGTTCTTCTTCATGATCGGGTTTCGCACGCGGACGATGGGCGTGCTGACGTTCCTGCTCATGAACAGCCTCATGCAGCGCAACCCGCTGTTCTGGGAGGGCACCGAGCTCGTCTATCGCTGCTTCCTCGCGTACATCGTGCTCGCGCGATCGGGCGAGGCGTACAGCGTCGACAACTGGCTGCGCTGCCGCAAGCTGCGCCGTCAGGGCCGGCTCTCGGAGCGCGGCGGCCCCGGTGACGGCGCGGGCGCGGCCCCGAGCGAGGCGCACCCCGGCGGGCTCGAGGCGATCTATCGGCTCATCCCCGCGTGGCCGCGGCGCCTGGTGATGCTGCAGCTCGCGACGATCTACACGTACACCGGCATCGTGAAGAACGGCGCGGTGTGGGCCAAGGGCGACGCGTTCTACTACGCGCTCAACATGGACCACTTCTACCGGTTCTACCCGCAGGCGATGTCGTCGGTGCTCGGCACCAACGTCATGCGCCTGATGACGTGGGTGACCCACTGGTGGGAGGTCATGTTCCCGGTCGTGATCGTGGGCATGGTCGCGCGCTGGGCGATCGCCGAGCGCCTCGCGCCGCTCTCGCCCTGGCGGCGCTGGGTCGTGCGCGCCTGCTGGGTGGGCGTCGCGCTGTGCTGCTTGATGGTCACCGCGATCGCGTGGCCCGTGCACTTCGTGCCGTTCTCGGTCGGCTGGTTCATCGGCGGCTGGATCGCGCTGATGAGCCTCATCGCCTGGGGCTGGTGGCGGATGGCCAACCGCCCGTTCCGCATCTCCAAGATCTTCGGCCGCACGCTCGCCCGCACCTATGTGCTCGACGTGCGGTGGTTCGCGACCTGGTTCTTCGGTCGCCGCGTGTGGCTGTTCCTCGCCGTGGTGTTCCAGAGCCACGTGTTCTTCATGATGAACGTCGGCCACTTCCAGACCGGCATGGTCTCGGCCGGGATCGCGTACCTCACCGGCCTCGAGGTGGCGCTGATGCTCCGCGGGATCGGCCGGCGCCTCGGTAAGCTGGGTGTCCCGATGCCCGCCGACGTGCGCCGCGGAGATCCGCCGCTGCCCGCCGAGGATCCGCTCCTGCCGCAGCTCCCGCGCGACACGGCCGAGCAGCCGCTCGGCTCGATGCTCGCGGCGCTCGGGCTCGTCGTCCTCGGCATCGTGCTGCGCACCACTGTCCACCCGAGCTTCTGGTGGCTGACGTGGGTCGCCGCGCTCGGCGTCATCGTCGTCGCGGGGTTGCGGGCCGGCGGCGCGGCCAAGCAGGCCGGCACGCGCACCGGCAGCGAGGTGCCGCCGTGGGCCTACGGGCCGCTCGGTCGCATCCTCATCGGCTCGCTCATCGCGTGGCACCTCGGCGCCGTCGCGACGTGGCTGATGCCCGAGAAGGACTGCCTGAAATCGTTCCGCGATCCGGCCCGCGGCGTGTTCGCCAAGTGGCTGACCATCACCCAGACCGATCAGGCGTGGGGGATGTTCGCGCCCAACCCACCGCGCAGCAACGTGTTCCTCAAGGTGCTCGTCACCGACGAGAACGGCGACGTCTGGGACATGCGCACCGACGTCTACGCGGCCGAGCGCAAGCCGATCCCGTGGATCTTCAACGACCGCATGCGCAAGATGAACCGCCGCATCATCGGCGGCGAGTCGGGCCCGACCGAGTGGTACCGCAAGTGGTACGCCCGCTACGTGTGCCGCGAGTGGGCGCTCGACAACCAGGGCACGGCGCCCAAGAAGGTCGAGCTCGTGCGGATCACCTACAAGATCCCGTCGCCCGAGCAGGTGCGCAAGAACGGCTGGTACTCGCCCGAGGGCCTGCTCGAGCGCGAGGGCACGGAGTCGATCGAGTACACCGAACGCTGTGCGGGGGCCGTGCTGGGCCAGCTTCCCAACTCTGTGCGGGAGCGCTACGGTCTGGATCCGCTCCCCGAGAAGCAGCCGTTCAAGCCGTGGATCAAGCACCGGCGCGCGGCGTGGGACAAGAAGCACCCCAGCGAGCCCGAGGCGCAGGACGACGCGGCCTTCGGCACCCAAGACGGAAAAGGCAACCAATGACGATCGCCACCATCCGCGAGTTCATGACCCCGACCCCGGTGTGCATCGCCCCGGATCTCCCACTGACCGAGGCCCGCGCACGGATGCACGAGCTCGACGCGCGGCACCTGCCGGTCGTCGAGGGCGGGCACCTGGTGGGGATCATCAGCGACCGCGATGTGGCCCTGGTCGACGCGGTGCTCGGGAACCCGGAGAAGATCACGGTGCGTCAGGCGATGACGGCGCAGCCGTTCACCTGCGGGCCCGGGGCGCACCTGCACGCGGTGGCGGCGGAGATGGCGGAGCACCGGTACGGGAGCGCGGTGGTGGTGGATCCGAGCCATGCGACGCAGGTGCTCGGGGTGTTCACGACGACGGACGCGCTGCGGGCGTTGGCGAAGCTGACCGGGCATAGCTGAGGGGTTTCCCGAGGGCGGCGCGCGCCGAGGGTCCGCGGCTTGCGGGCGGATGGTCGCGCTGCTACCCAAGGGTGGGCGCGAGTCGTGGGGCGACGTCTCGGAGATCGATCCACCGCGTGTGGGGTGGTGCTGGCGCTCGCCTGCGAGGCCGGCGGCGGTGACGGGCCGGATATTCGCGGCGAGTACGTGGATCTGTACCTCGGCGAGGGGATCGAGGTCTGCGGCCGACAGGTCCAGGCCTATGATCGCTTCGTCGAGGAGGCGCACGCTGTGTACGGTGGGGAGCTCCCCGTCGGGTTCCAAGCCGCATTGCACGCGTCCGACTCCGATGAGGACCTGCCATGCGATGGCCTCGCGGGCTGTGCCCGTGGCGGCAGCGCGTGGTTCTCGAACATGCGAGGCGCGTATCACGAACTCGTACACACGCTGCAATCGGACATCGACGGTGACTCGCTTCGCTCGCTGAAGGAAGGCACCGCCCAGGCCCTGGGTCCCCCGTTCGCGGTCGCGTTCGACGCGGAGCAAGTCGCCGCATTCTCGCAGGCCCCACTCTTCTCCACCACCCTCGACCGCGAGAACTACGACATGCTCGCGGTCTACTCGCGCTTCCTCCTCGAGCGCTACGGCCCCGCCCGCTACCGCGCGTTCTTCCGGGCGATGAGCGACGCCTCCGCCGACATCGAGGCGACCTACCGCGAGCGCTTCGCGGCGACCTTCGACGAGCCGTTCGACGACGCCTGGGCCGCGTTCATCGCCGAGCCGCGGTGCGCGTACGACTTCTGGTACTGCAGCGACGACAGCACCACCTTGGTCGAGCTCCCCTTCGAGCTCGACGGCCTCGACTGCGACGACCCGCTCGCCACCGGCTTCGACGTGCCCAGCCAGGATCCCAAGGACGCCAGCTTCGCCCGCGAGAAGCTCTTCGCGTTCGACCTCGCCTCCGCCGCGACCGTCGCCTTCGAGTTCGAGTACGTGTCCGTGGATCTGGCTCGATGCGGCGACTGCTCGCAGCAGACGCCGACCGCGGGGCTCTCCGCCCTGCCCGCCGAAGCGCCGACGATCGTCGAGCTCGAGCTCGGCGCAGGGCGCCACTCGATGATCGTCCGCGACCGCCCCGGCGGCGCGCCGCTGCTGCGCGTGTACCCGGTCGAGTGACGAGGTTCTCCCCCGACGAGGCGATCGCGCTGCTCTACGCGGGCACGCGAGCTTCGTGAGCGGCGACATCACGGACCGCGATCACACCGCGCAGGTCCGTGCCGGGGGGTATCCGACATGGATACCGGCGAGGTCACGCCGCTGGCGTAGCGAAGGGATGCGGCCGCTTGGCGGGCGTCGTCGGAGCTCCGAACCGACGCTATAGTTCGTCGAGTGGCGGCCCGCGTCCCTCGGTCGATCGGAGTGCCGCTCGCCGCGGCGCTCGTGCTCTTCGGGTGTCGGCCGCCGGTCGAGCAGGCCCCCGCTCGCCCCGCGCCGATGATCGATGCCGCCGACGCACCCGCCGCGCGCCGCCGCGTGACGGTGCGCGTCGACCCCCGCGTCGAGGTGTTCTCGATGCTGCAGCGCGTCGCCGGGCTCCCGCCGTATGCCCCCACCAGGGCCGATCCGACGCCCTACGAGCGGCGTGTGGACGCGAAGCTCGCGACGCTCGCGGGTCATCCCGCAGTCGCGAGCACACAGCGCCTGGCGGAGGAGCACGGGATCGGCTTCGATGGCCCGATGTGCCTCGCCGTCCACCTGAGCTGGCCGGGGCTCGAGCCACGCGTTCCCCTGCGCCCGCTTCCGCCGGGACTGGACGATCGCTGGCAGGACGTCGACGTGCACGCGTACCTCGGCGAGGTCCGAGCGTTCGTCGCCGCCGGCGACCTCGAGGAGTTCTTCGCCCAGGAGCGCGCCTTCTTCGATCGCGTCGAGGCGAGTCTCGATGGTTTCGTCCGTCGATACGACGACGACACCATGGACTGGCTCGAGGCGTACTCGGGCACCCGGGTCGACGCCGTCGTGTTGGTGCAGGGCCTGCTCACCGAGAAGGGCAACTACGGTCCCAGCGTGCGCCTCGCCGACGGCACCAAGGAGGCCTACGAGATCGTGGTGCTGTGGAAGCCCGACGAAGAGGGGATGCCGCGACCCGAGCAAGAGCTCTTCGTCTTCGTCGTCCACGAGGCCGCCCACAGCTACCTCAACCCCGTGTTCGATGGGTACACCGACCTGTTGCAGCCGAGCACCGAGCGTCTCTTCGAACACACGCGCGCCCAGATGGCGGCCGTCGGCTACGGCGACTGGACCACGCTCCTGCGCGAATCGATCGTCCGCGCCGCGACCCGGGCGTACCTCGAGCACATCGGCGCTGACGAAGCGGCCGCATTCGCCGAGGCCCACGATCGGCAGCAGGGCTTCACCTGGGTGGGAGACGTCATCGACGTCCTCGACCCACCCCTGGATCGCGAGGACGCGACCCGACTCGCCGAGGTCTTCGACCGTCACACGCCCCACTGACGGCGTCGGCCTCGATCCGCGCACGCGGCTCCCGCATGCGAGGCCGCCGTCGATCCGTCGCGACCGTTCACCCGTCGTTCTCGACGGCTCGAGCGATCCGATCCGGACGAGCTCACCGCGCGCCGGCAGTCTGGACCCGTGGCGCCCGTCGATCCCCTGCTCCCCGTCGCGATCGTCCGGAGGCTCCTGCCGCTCGTCGGGGGCGCCGCGGGCCTGCTCTTCGGGATGGTCGCGCTGCCCTGCGTGCTGCGACTGCCCTCCGGTCAGTGGATCGCGGGCGCCCTCGCGACCGCGGTGATGTGCGCCTTGGCCGTCGAGCGGGCGATGTCCCGGCCCGAGCGGGCGGGGCTGCGGCGCACGCTCCTGGTCGCCGTCGGCTTCGGGCTGCTGAACGTTCCGGTCGCGTTCCTCGCCGCGAGCGTGGCCGGCGGCGAGGTCGTCCCTGCGATTCCCATGGCTGCGATCGCGGCCGTGGTCGGTGCGCCGATCGGCGCCGCCCTCGGCCTCGGGTTCGGACTCGCGGTGAGCGACCCGGTCCGTCGATTCGTCGAGGCGTTGCGCGAGCCCACGCCCGACGGCCTCGATCGCTGCGTCGTCGTCGCTGGGCTGTGGCTCTCGATCGCCGCCGCGCTCCTGGTCGGCGTCGACCCGATGGCGGTGTGGAGGCACGGATGGCCCGCGCTCTCCCCCGGGAGCGAGCCGCTGCAGGTGCGGGGAATCCAGGTGCTCGCGGCGGTGCTCGTGACGATGGGGTTCGCAGTCGCGATCGCAGCAGCTCGGCGCCGCGCGGCGCGGCGGCGCGCGACGACCGTTGTCCGCCGCTCGCGACACGGCAGTTCGATCGACACTCCCGCGCCACGGCTTCCCCCGTGAGGGCCGTGACGCATCGCGCAGCCGCTCTGCCGCATGTGTCTACGGGATCGCAGATCGATCGCGAACGCGGTGCTCTTCGCTCGCGGATCGTCCGCACGACGCGGGCTCGAGCGGGTAGCGTGGTGCAATGCCGATCTGCTGCATCCGCGCGCTCGGGCTCGCCGCGACGCTGTTGTTCGCCACCAGTGCGGCCTACCCGAGCGCGCCCGAGATCGCGGCGGCGCCGGAGTTCGTCGATCCGTTGCCGGCCAGTCGCGGCTTCGACCCGGTCGTCCCGTTCGAGCCGCGTGCCCGCGTCGAGCTGGGGCGCGTGTGGTGGACCGCGCCGCGGGCCGAGTCGGTGAAGCAGGTCGCCGAGCGCTTCGGCATCGCCCACGACGATCTGCGCGCCCTCGATCCGAGTCTCGCCGACGGCAGGGTCGCGGCCGGGCAGCGTGTGCTCGTGTATCGCCACGACCCCGCGGCGCCGTCGCGCTCGGTCGGCGCGCCGAACCGCGGTCGGCTCGAGCACGCCGCCCCGTTCCCCGAGGGCGACGGCTGGGCCCTGCGCGCCTACCGGCCGCGCACCTGGGCGACCCGCCACGTCGTCGTCGAGCTCGCCGCGTCGATCGCCGAGTGGCGCGAGCGGTTCCCCGAGGCCCAGCCCGTGCTGCTCGGCGAGTTCTCGCGCCGTGGAGGCGGGACGGTGCGCCCGCATCGCTCCCATCGCAGCGGCCGCGATGTCGACGTGGGCTACGTGCTGCTCGTGCCGCCGGCGGCCCACAAATTCACCGTCGGCACGCCGCGCACGATGGACGCGGCGGCGACGTGGGGACTGGTCCAGCGGCTGCTCGCCAGCGGCGCGGTCGAGTCGATCTTCATGGCCGAGAGCGTCCAGAACCAGCTCTTGCCCCACGCGCTCGCCAGCGTCGCGCCCGAGCGGTTGCCGTCGGTGTTCTCGGTGTTGGCCACGGATCCGCGCGCGAAGAAGCAGGCGATCCTCCGCGCGTGGGGCGGGCACGACGACCACATGCACGTGCGGTTCGCGTGCACCGACGACGACGTGGGCTGCCGCGACGCAGAGCGGCGGAAGAAGGGGAAGAAGAAGAAGGGCCGCAGCGCGGCGAAGCGACGCGGCGCGAAGGGGCGGTGATCGAGGGTCACCACAGCGCGACGATCGCGGCGCGGTCATGCACCCGCGGGGTCGGACGCGCGAGCCGCTCGTACTCGGCGAGCGCCTCGGCCAACGTCCACCCCTGGAGTCGACGGATGCACGCGCCGACGATCCCGGCGCGGTGACGACCTCCGTCGCAGTGCACCAGCACAGGTCCGTTGCTCGGGTCGAGCGCCAGCAGGGCCGCGGCCTCGACCGCGCGGGGATCGATCGCCGCGTCCGCTCCGAGGTCGACCCGCAGGACCACGAGGCCCCGCGCCCGCGCCTGCGCCCGGGTCTCGGCGCGCATCGGCGTCCGCTTCACGCACAGGAGGGTGCGGATCGCGAGGCGCTCGACCTGCGCCCACTGCCGTTCGGATCGCGGCTCACTGGCGCGATAGACATGGCGCTCGATGATCGTGCCGAGGTGGCGCAGGCCCAGCATCGACGCGAGCGGGCGCCGCTCGAACGCGACCGCGCGCAGGCCCGACGCGAGCTCGAACATCGCGTAGTAGGCCGGGAGGAACCACGGCCGCGCGACGCCGTCGGGCGAGTGCAGACCGGTCGCGGCGGAGCGGGAGGGCACCGCAGGGGTTGTCCGTGTCGAGGGGGATCGGATCCATGGACGGGTCGAATTCGGGGTCGCCAGATCGGCGCGCGTTCAGAAGAACTGCGGATTGCGCCCGCGCAGCCCGCGTTCGAGCGAGATCACCTTCGCCTTCACCACGGGATGGTCCGCACACAGGCACTTCGCCCGTTCGAAGCAATCCCACGCGGCTCCGAACTCGAGCGCGGCCGCGTAGGTCTCGCCCAGGCTCACCCACGCGGACGCCAACCCCGGATCGACGACCAACGCGGCGGCGATTCGGCGGGCAGCTTCGGCGGGCTCGCCCCGGCGGAGCAGGTCTTCGCCCGCGAAGACGTCCAACACATGCGCGTACGACC
>LNFM01009652.1_pt1 | contig 27681 bp, 31 predicted proteins | sample 596031 | NCBI WGS metagenome assembly LNFM01 (sample SAMN04254537, study PRJNA301005) | activated carbon metagenome | isolation source: dual media filters at the Ann Arbor, Michigan drinking water treatment plant | place: USA: Ann Arbor
GAAAACGCCCTGCACCATCATGAAAATGATAGCGGCGACCTGCAATCGTACTGACATGAGATAATCCTGGCCTGGGCGCACCCAATGAGGAAACAGGACACAACCAGGGCTGTTCCCAGCCAAACGTAGCGCGCAACGGCGGATGACGAGCGTCGCCTTCCGGCGAAGTCGCGCCGAATTGACGGCTACGGTGTTTAACGGAACTTAAGCTCCGGGCGAATACACACGGCGTGCTAGCATCCTTCACACTCGGCGAGTGCACCGTTGATCGGACCTTTAAACACGGCGGGCTCCAGCCAGGATGGCGCACGCACGGCGGCGGACTTCGCCAATACCATCAACGTCATCAGACGGGCCACCGCATCACGCGTGGGCTTCAGCGCACTTGCTGCTGCTATAGCATTGGTGGGCGCGGGTTGGACCAACGCGGTGTTTTGGTTCATTGGCATGGCTATATGGGAGCTGCTCCTTCGCCCCAGCGTCGAGGCGCGCATAGCCGCGTCTGTTGATGACCAGGGAGCGAAGCGTGCTTTCGCCCAGCTCGCTACGTTGAATTTTATTGGCGCAGCCGCCTACTGCGTCCTCCCTGTTGCGAGCTGGACATCCGGCGCGTCCATTGGTCAGGTGCTCGCCGCCGCTTGGCTGTGCGGCACCGCAAGCCACGTCCTTGTGTATTTCTCAAACAGCCTGCTTCTGTTGGCTGCAAACCTGATCCCATCCGCGCTGGTGGCCTTGCTGACGCCACTTCTGGTGTCGGAGGTGGGTTGGGTCGAGAGGGTGCTCGGCAGTGTGGTGCTTGTCACGATTTTAGCGGCGACGGGGGTCTTCGCGCGCGACCGCAATTTATTACTGCAGAACCTCTCCAATGAAGCGCTGGCGCGGCTATCAGCCGAAGACGCAAATGAGGCCAAGGGACAGTTTCTTTCGATAATTAGTCACGAACTGCGAACACCCATCAATTCCGTGGTCGGTTACTCGGAAATGCTGCGCGAGGAATTAGCGGCTAGAGGTGAAGCTGAGTTGAGCGACGACGCATCGAAAATAGTTTTGTCTGGGCGCGCGCTACTGGGGTTAGTCAATCGGATCATTACATTAGCCCGGCTTGAGTCCGGCAGCATCCCCATTGAGCCGATCCCCGTTAAATTGACAGATATGGTGCGCAGCGCTGCTGAGGAGACGCGTCAACTTGCGGAGGCAAATGGCAACAGTCTTACCGTGTACGCGGACCCTATGGGGGTCGGCGCACTTGACCCCGACATGTTGGGTCAGTGCGTCACCGAGCTCTGCGCCAACGCCGCCAAGTTCACGCGAAACGGAGAAATCAAAGTCGTTGCAAAGCGCGTCAAGCACCGCGGTGCAGAAGTGCTTCAGGTTGATGTGATCGACACGGGCATCGGAATTGATGAGGCCTTGGCGGCAAGGATTTTCAAACCCTTTGTCCAAGGGGACAGCAAGTCAGATCGCCGCTTTGAGGGTGCTGGCGCCGGCTTGGCTATTGTGCACGCGCTCGCGCGCCTAATGAACGGAGACGTGAACTTCCGCAACCGGGACGGTGGCGGGACCGTCTTCACGTTGCGTGTGCCAATCGCGATGGCCAGCTTTGACAGTGCCGATCATCGCGCGCGCGTGGCGTGACGGTGACGCCGGTCGGGGAATAACCCGTGCCGGCGATGTGGCGCCAAATTGTCCGTAGCATGCCCGTGACTGGATTGAACCGACTCTGCCGTTGGCAAGAATATCGATTGGCGGCGCCAATGGGTCATTGCGGCTTCACTGTGGCGCACGCCCAGGATCAACACGCTTGCGCGCCGCCCCAGTAATTGAAGCCCGCCCATTTAGGCGATTTGGGTAGGTACATCGTATCCAACGTGTCGATGGTAAAGCCGCCGGCGCGGATCAGGTTTGGTATGTCACGGGTCAGATGGCAGCCGCCGCCGATCGCGCTCCAGACCGGCTCGATGCGTTGCTGCCAGCGGCGAACGCTCTCATCCGGCGCCAACCCGTGTTCGCAAAACAGCAGGCGTCCGCCAGGCTTGAGCGCGCGCCGCGCGGCTTCGAGCGCCGTCACAGCGTTTGGGATCGTGCACAGGGAATAGGTGACGAGCACGGTGTCTACACTGGCGTTTGGAAGCGACAGCGCCTCGGCTTTCTCTGCTTTGCGGGCGCGCGCCAGCATGCCTACCGCTGGCTCCAAGGCATAAAGTTTGAACACCTTGCGCGGATCGTAGTGTGGCAGGTTCAGGCCTGCGCCGAAGCCCAGTTCGAGCACGACGCCCTGTGCTTGCGGCACAATCTTATCGCGCTGCATCCGAACCGGATTGCACGAACAGGCCATGCTAAGCAGCGAGGGCAGGATGTAGCGGTCGTAGAGGTTCATGAGAGTTCAATCAGGGGTTATTGGGTCTTGAGAACTTGATAGCGGAACGCTCGCTGGCGCCCAACCCAACGCTGGCAATGTCTGGAAACGGCGATTTCCAGTCTGGCGGCAGTCCGATCATGGGTGGCTCCGACGCCGTTTCCGGTCACACGCTCCTGTGGGAAACGAATTGCGAACCTGAGGCGGTCATCAGGTCTAGTCTCGATTGCGGTTCTGTAGGCGTGCCAGTTGATCAATATAGTTGGATTGTAGCGCGACCAATTTGCTGAGAAATTCCTCCGCTTCGTCTGGCGATTGGACGATCGTGCGCTGATGTTCGATGCGCTTGGCGCCATCGGCGATCTGCACCTTGAGCATGTCGATCTGGGTTGTTGCGCGCCACCTTTGCCTCGTTATTGGCGCTTTCCATTGCGTGGTACGCGCGGCGAAGACGGTTAGATTTTGCCCGCTCTCTTTGCCTTGCCACCTTGGAAGTCCCGCAAATGGGGGCAATCTCAGCCTGCGAGCTTCTGCCTTAGGGACGGCAGCCTTCGGCGATCGCCAGAGGTCATCGCCTTCTGAGATGGCGTTCGCATCATCCACTTCGACGCCGTGATAGCGAACCGTGCTTCAAGTTTGCAGTGACCTAGTAGCAGCTGCAGCGCGCGGAGATTGCCGGTCTTGGCCTATTGGGTTGCAAGCACTCCTTCCGCGCCTGCGCATCGGGCGCCGTCCATCCCGACCAACTCCGGATTCCAGCGCTCTGTGGCCCTAAAGACGAAGCAGCGTTCTGCATCAGTGTCCAACCTGGAATCGCTGAAAAGATCTCGGACAATCCGCTCTGGCGTCTCCACATCGTCAGCGATGCGGACGCCGCCGTCAGAAGCGGCATCCAGAATCATGATGGCGGCGCCGGCGGGAGAACGAGCGGCGTTCCATTCCGGCAAACCTCCATCGACGCCGCGACCGGGTGCGCCAGTCCTGGCGAAGTTCACCCAATAGCTCATCATTGCGTCCGACAACGCGACGCGCTCGTCCCTATTGGCGCGCGTAAATGCGAAGCGATCGTAGCTGCCCAGAAGCCTGAAATGGCCGAACACGAACGGAATTTCCATTGAGTGCGCAGCGCCCAAGAGCGTTCCGAGGTCGGTAAATAGAATTGCGCCCTGGTCGTCCCAGTCAAAACGATAAATGTAGATGGCGGGATTGCCCGCGCCTGTCATCAGTTCAGCAGGAGCGTCCACTGCGGACGATCGCCACATACGGCTCTGGTAGTCAGAGATCGCATTATACAGATTTAGATCGCGAGCTTGGGGAAACAGCCAGAGGACGCGTCGCGTCAAGTCTGGGTTCAGAGCATTGAAGAGCTTCGTCTCGTCGCGATTAGCGCCAAGCATAACGGGCACGTTGTTATAGGTGTCGTCGCTGCCGAGCACTGCTTCGATGCCGGCAGCAGGCAAGACGATGCCGTCGGCGATGACACGCGGCGGATCGAACGCACCGCGCGATGTATCGTAGGCCGCGAAGATTGCTTCTAACGGGACATCGCGAAGCGCCTGGCCCGTGATGTTGCCGCCTGCAAGCAGGCGTACAGCAACGGCAGTTCCGGAATCCGAACGCGCGTTTGTGTCCAGACCCTCCGCTTCTGCCAAAGGTGTGGATGCAAACGACCCCGATTGAACGATGGCGCGATGAAAGAGGCCGCGTGCGCGGGGGCTTGCCAGAAGAGCAGCGACGTTTTGGCCGCCAGCGCTTTCTCCGAAGATTGTGATGAGGTTTGGATCGCCACCGAAGGCAGAAATCTCGTCTCGAATCCATTCGAGCGCGCGGATGTTGTCGAGCGTTCCGAAATTGGGCGAGGCATCCTCCGAGAGGTCGCCGCCTTCGCGCAAGGCCGGATGTGCGAACCAACCCAGCGGACCCAAGCGATATTGCGCCACCACGACAATGACATTGTGACGTCGTGCGAGTTCGGAAGCGTTGTACTGCTCAGCGCGCCCCCAGACGTTTGATCCGCCATGAATCCACATCATCACAGGAAGGCGCGCTTGGGCGGCGGCGGAATCTGTCATCGCAGGCGCGTAGACATCGAGAAAAAGGCAATCCTCTTGGCCTGCGAGTTCGCCCCAGCGCGAGCGGCTGACGCCGTCGAGTGCGGACAAGACCTGCGGGCACCATGGTGAAGGCCCGGCGGCGTCGCGAACGCCCGACCATGGTTCGGGTGGCCTTGGAGCGCGCCAGCGCAACGCACCAACTGGCGCCGCCGCAAACGGGACGGCGCGCCAGATGTGGACGCCTTCTGAAGCGCGACCTGAAAGTGATCCCGTCGAAACTGTGCGTACAATCGGGGTCGCATCGTCAGGAGAGGCTTGAGGTTCGGCGGCGCCCAAGCAAGCGGCGAGAGCTAGAGCAAACAGTACGGAAAACCGCTTCATGCAGGGAGCCTTGGAGAGTGCGAGGGCAGCGCTACACTAACCAGCACGGAGAGAGGGGCAATGCTGGCGCAACGTAAGTCGCCGTTGCCTAGGTAGCCGGACAGCTCCAATGGCTGTAATCGGCGATGGCGCGCCGTAGTGCTCGCAGCATTACTGACGGCGGGATTGGACCGACCAAGCCAGTTGGGCCGAATTCAATCCAGCGGCAGCCGACGTGCGTACCAGGCTTATGAAAAATTTATTGTTGGTCTTAATTTGCGGTTTGCTCACGTTCGGAGGCTCAGCAATGGCGACCGAAGAGCCGTCGTTTAATGTGCTGGTTCAAGAAGGTGAGTTCGAAGTTCGGGATTATTCCGCGCTTATCGCAGCTGAAGTCAGCGTTACAGGCAGTCGTGATGAGGCATCTAACGCAGGCTTTCGTTTGCTTGCCGGCTACATTTTCGGCGGAAACACCCGTCGTCAAAGCATCGCAATGACGGCGCCTGTCGTGCAAGAACGAGCGACCAGCGAAACCATAGCGATGACCGCACCGGTCACTCAATCTGGCAGCGACGGTGCGTGGACTGTCCGCTTCGTTATGCCAAGCAATTACACGATGGAGACTTTGCCGACGCCAAATGATGCGCGGGTGCGTCTCGTTCCCGTTCCGCCTCAGCGCTTCGCCGTTGTGCGCTTTTCAGGACTGGCGCAGCCGGCTGACGTTGAGCGAAGAACCGCAAGTCTTCGCAGCTTCTTAGCGCGACGCCAACTTAGCGTCGCTGGTTCGGCCTCTCTTGCGCGATATGATCCGCCATGGACGCCTTGGTTCATGCGGCGCAACGAGGTTTGGATCCCGGTTTCGTCTGGCGAGGCCAGATAATCGGTCCGCGCTGACCAGACGAAGTCGCGCCGGGCGCCCAATCACGGCATCTCTAAATGCGCGTCGGGGGAGCGAATGTCGCCATTCGGTGATGTCGCGCCGAATTGACGGGCAGGGGGCGACCGGCTGAATTGGAGCGGGCCGGCCGTTCGATAACATTGTCAGACGGCCCGCCACTGGCCCTTTCGCGCCGCTCGCGCCGTGCGGCGCGTAACTGCTTGATTTTTGTCGATTTGAATTCGCAAGGTAGCGAACTCATTTGAAGCCGGCGCGAATTCGCTACGGCCCTTAACTGCCGCTCGCGTCTCAGGCCGCCAGCGGTGTGGCGCCGCCCGACGAAACCAGCAGCAAGGGCAAGCGGATCCGGACGATCGTACCCCGTTCATCCGGTGGCGCCGGAAGGATCGTGCCACCGAGCTGGCGCACAAAAATCGCCACGTAGTCGGACCCGCGCTTCTGCGCAATTCTCGTCACGACCTTTTCCTGGATACCGATCCCGTCGTCGGCGACGACCAGTTCGATCTCGTCGCCGATCTGTTCGGCGCTCAGCGTGATATGTCCGTCGCCGTGTGGAAACGCGTGCTTGATGGCGTTCGTCGCCAGCTCATTGACCAGCAGGCCAAACGGCACGGCGTGATCGGGATCTATTTCCAGCGCCTCGGCGTTCACCTCGATCTTGATGCCTGAGGCGTCGCCGATCAGGCTTGCCGACATCACCTTGGCGATTTCGCGTAGATAGGCATCAACCGCGACTGTCCGGCCGAGACTTGATTGTGAAATGAGATCGTAGAGTTGGGCGATGGCGCCGATGCGGGCCTGCATGGCCTTGTATCCCTGGACGCAGGAGGCTTCGGTAAACTTGGCCTCGTAGGCGATCAGGCCGACGACGATCTGTAAATTGTTCTTGATCCGGTGCGAGATTTCATTGGTCAGGACGAGCGCATCCCGTTCGCGCTGTTTGCGGTCGGTGATGTCTTCGAAGACGAGAAGCATACGGTGTGCATGGTTGCCCGGTTGTGAGATCTTCCGTGCGTTCAGGTTGAAAACGCGCAAGCCCAGGCCGGGGAAGTTGTCCTCGATCTCGAAGCTCTCGATCGGCTTGTTCTCCGGCAGCACCTTTTCCATCAAGTGGCGCAGTGCCGGAACGTCCCATTGATGCTGGCCGAGCTCGGCGACGCGACGACCGCGCGTTTCGGCCTCCGTAATGCCGAACATTTTCAAGAACGCCTTGCTCGCCGTGACAATCGTCATGTCGCCTTCGAGCACGACGAGGGGATCGCGAATGGTGTCGACGATGCTTTGCGTGAGTTGCCAGTTGCGCCTGCTCTCGGCGCGGGCGGCACGCTCTTCGCTGACATCCTCGATAGCGAGCAGGATGTAGCCGTCATGGTCGCCGCCGCGGAGGATCTTCCTGGCGTTGACCAGCATGGTGCGCCGACCAATGGTCGGAAAATCGTGCTCGACCTCGAAGCCTTCCACCGATGCGCGATGCGGGATCACGCTCTCGAGCAGATTGCGCAGCGCGGGAATGTCCCATTGTCGGTTGCCGAGGTTGTAGATCAGGGATCCCTCAGTTTCCTGCGGGCTCGTGCGGAAAGTCTGGTAGAATGCGCGATTGGCGGATTTGATGATCAAGTTTTGATCAAGGATGATGAGCGCGCTAGGCACCGTCTCGACAATGTCGCCCGCAGCAATCTCGGAGTCCGCCATGTTCAGTCTCATCTTTTCCCGAAATCACGTCGCGAGCATTTCCGCCACGGAGTCTTGAAGCTGTTGCTGCGTGTAAGGCTTTCCTAGGCAGTGGGCGCCAGCAACGAATAGCGCCGTCATCTTTTCTGTGGGGGAATTGCCCGTCGTATAGAGCACACGTAGTTGCGGTCGAAGCGCAATGGCTTGGCTGGCAAGATTGCAGCCGCCTAGGACGGACGCCTTGAGATAAATATCGGTAAACAGCGCATCAATGCGCTGTGACGACCGCAGGATCGCAAGCGCCTCGTCTTCGTCGCTCGCCGACAGCGTCTCGTGCCCCCAATCTTGGATCATCATCTCCGCGACCATGCGGATCAACGCATCGTCTTCAACGACCAGTATGATGGCCATTTTCCTCGACTTTCTCGCCACTGAGGCGCCAGTGAGACCGCGCTGCCTGCATTTCGGCATAACCTAGAGAAACTCGCGACGGCGAGAAGGGTTCCGGGAGAGTAGGCGGCCGCCTTTCTCGGTGCGCAATGACCAACGGCTCGACTTGAGTGAGCCCGCCGTCCATGAAGCATTGCTGGTCAGATTTGGATAAGAACCGGCGCCGCGCTGAGATCTTGGCGTTGCCAACTTGGTTAGATCGGCGCCGACTTTGCCCAACAATCCGTACGTTATCGCACACACTATGATCCGTTAATGACGTAAGGGCTCGAAGCTTGGCCCAGGCGACCACGCTGGCGCAAGCCGCGTAACAATGCTCTGTGCTGCGTGGCAAGGAGCCGACAAGCAATGTCCGTACTCAGCTTAGCCGATCACATGGATCTGCAAATCTTTCTGGAGCACGTGCTTCTACTCCACAAAGAAAGGGCGCTGTCCACCAAGGAAGCAAAGGCGCATCTGACCGTGTTCATCGATGAAGTGGATCAGCAGATTGGTCGCGCCGGCCCGAACATGAAAGCCCTCTCGCTTCTTATCTCCCAAGAGGATGGCTGAGAATAGAAGCCTATTGGAAGGCGATGCGGCAGCCTATAGGCGTTGAAGTCCTTGCGCACGGCGCAACGCCAAGCGGTGACGCAGCACGAAGAGCGGCGCCCCGCGCGCGACGCGCGGGCGCCGCCCAAAGCAACTCGCTCTACCACTCCGTCAGGCGCCGCTCTCACTCAAACCCCGTTCCCGCTCAATCGCGCCTCGCTTCTTTGCATTCCCGGCGCTCGCGGCATCGTCGTTGGCGAGATATCTTTAGCTGTTGGGACAGCCGGCAAAATGGGACTGAAGCAAGTGTCGCCATGAAGCGTCGTTCGCCTCTTGGACATCCTCCAAGCGCAGAACCAAACCGCGATAGCCTGGATGGTTTGGTTTTCCCAATATTGCTTCGATGATAAAGCCGCTTTGGCTATCTATCCAAAGATCGCCGCCCGCGTCATCGACGAAGGCTTCGCCGCTCACGCGATAGCGCAGGACATCTCGTCCATTGCGCCGCTCGGGGCCCGCATAGGTGAAGTCCGCTCGCCCCTCATGGCGCAGAAAACCATCTTCGCCGCCGTCCGGCCATAAAAGTGCAAGCGACGCCGCGTTCAGCCGGCCTCCTTGTGTAGGATCGGGTGGAGCGAGGTCGGCGAAATCGAAATCGTAGAGCCACAAGCGCTCGGAGCCGATGGTTACACTCTCCGTAATCACCTGATCAGGCAGCTCTGCGCGGACCGACAAAACCCGCGTGATTGGATCGAGCGCGAGGAAGGCAAAAGCGTGCTGGGTCCCATCACGGCGCAGTCTGCCGCCTACAATGGTGCGCGCTTCGTCGCGTTCGGTGTCAATCTCTGCAACAACCAAAGCCGCGTTCGTGCAGCGCTCGCGCATCTTATAGACTTCAACGTGATCGGGCCTGGGACGGTACACATAAACATGCTCGGCCTCGGCGCCATCAAGATCGCGCCGGATGTAATGGATGATCTGGCTGGCCGTCGAAGCAGATTCTCCGCGCGTTGGCGGCGCGGTCGGTAAAAGGGCCCCATTCGATACGCAGGAGGCTGCCAAGCATGTAGCGGCGAGCGCGCCTATTGAACGCTGCAATTGTAATATTGTTCTCATGGGAGATGGGATGACCCGCTCTGGCCTTTTGGATGCAAAGGCGCGGAGACTTTGCGGCAAGGCGGCAGAAGGCGGACGAGAGGACGGCCCGCAATTTCCCATCTGCTCGGCGAAGTCAGGGGCCATTTGTGCTCTGATTGAGCGAGGACGTTCGAACCTAAGCCCGTTGGTAAAATCGGGCCTACGCCGAATGTTGGCGCTTAGCTTGGCGACAATTCATGGCGCTGTCAGCGAAGCGCTCGATACGTTGGAAGTCCAGCGCACGGCTTTAGTATTTGGCCTCGCCGGGGACGCGCGTTTGGGGAAAGCCCTCCCTGATGGCGTGCTGGCGCGCAGGGGTGATCACTGATGCGTCATGGGCAGGGCTCGCGGAGGAGGTTGGTTCGGCTGCGGCCTGCTCTTCGGCCAACAATGCTTCAATCGTCGTGCGCTTTTCGGGTGGGAGCGCCACTGCGAGCGCCGCTCTGAACAGTTTGATGTTCTGATCGTGGATCCATTGCTGCATCGCATCGCTCCTGCTGCGATCGGGGAGGCCCTCGTCGCCCCGGCTGCGGCCATGCAAAGCGTTGCGCCGGACTTCCTAGCGGGTTGCACCGCGGGGGGACGTGGTGCGGTGAGCCCGGCGCATGTGCTTTTGCACGCGATATCAACACCCGGCCCCGCGTGGGCGTCTGTTCAATTGTGCACAGCGCCAAGCCTTCAAAGGCGACGCGCGCAACAAGACGGGCGATCGGTGCTCATCAGGCTTTGCCTTCGCGTTGTGATGGCGTCGGTGAGGCCATGCTGGGTTCTGCGTACGCCGGCGCATTTGTTTGATGCCGATCAAGCGGGGCGCTCACGGAACGCCTAGTGTCGCGCCCAGGCGGGGACGTTTCCAGAAACAAGGACGTCTTCAATGGCTATAAAACCAATACGTGGAGCGCCCAGACGGGCGCTCACGATGCGTGCGGGTATTTTCGCAGCAGCGAGCATTTCCCTTCTCGCTCTCGCGATGCCTGTCTCGGCGCAAAATCAAGACGACCGATATCGCGGCGACGCCGAGTCTCAATATCGGTATCGCGATACGTCCCAGGCTGATGTGGATGCGGCGGAGCGCCGGCTCAATCAGGTGTACGCGCGCCGGATCGCCGAAGCGCGCGCCGCTGATCGCGCTTGGCGGAGGAATCGGCCTCGCAACTGGTATAGCCAGGAGACGGCGCTGCGCAGCGCCGAACGCTCCTGGCTATGTAGCGCAGCCCTACGTTGGCCGCCGTCAGTACGACGGTTACTTCCGCGGCTGTCTCGTTGATCGCACCAACGCGCGGACGACGGACCTGCGTCAGTCCCGGCTGACGGTCGCCGCTAACGATGATCGCGATCAAAGATGGCGCCAGCGCTATGAGCGAACCTATAGCTACAATGACGACACGTTCTATCAGCAATGCCGCGACGGCCCTGACCCTGCCGCCGTTATAGCGGGTGGGCTGATTGGAGGCCTCATCGGCAACGCAGCAGGCCGCGACGACAATAGCACCGGCAGCACGATTGCCGGCGTCGTCGTGGGCGCTGCGATCGGGGCCGTTCTGACCAACAACATGGAGTGCACGGATCGCAGCTACGCCTATCGCACCTATTATGACGGCTTGAATTCGAACCGTCCCAATAGCGATTACGATTGGCGCAATCAAAGCAGTGGCAATTATGGCCGCTTCCATGTCGACCAATATTACGAGGATCCGGATGGCTTCCGGTGCGCCACGTATCGCCAGTCGACAACGATCAACAGACGCGCGCGGGTGACGCAGGGCCATGCCTGCCAGCAGCCCGATGGCGTTTGGGTGGTTGTAGACTAGAGCAGTCAGCGCTACGCGCGCCACCCGATCGCGGGTGGCGCGCCATCGTTCCCGCGCCGCACAAACGGCTATCGCGCGGCCTTTAACGCTCGCAGACGGTCACGGCCTTAGCGTCCGTTTGCGGTGATGGTTGGCGGCGCGCAGCGGATTGAGCGATTAACCGCTCGAGGCGGGCAATCTCCTCGCAGATTTCGGGCGCTATATTCGGATCTCGCTCTCGCGCGCGCGCCAAATCGAGTTCGAGTGCATCAATGTCCTCGCGCATAAGCAGGCGTTGAATGACGTTCATGTGCGTGCTCCCTTCACAGGTTCTGGGGAGGGCGAAGCTCGAACTTGAGCCCAAACCCGCGGTCCGACATCACGATCAACCGACCGCCAGAGGGGCCCGGTCCGCAACATCAAAGTAGGGCTTTGGACCGGCAGGCAAAGTGCAAGCGTCATTGACGACAGCAATAACAAGCATGAGGCGTCGACATCGTTGCACGACGCGTGGTGGCGACGGCTTGCCGGCTGGCGGTTTCATGTGACGGACTTGATTGAGCGCGCCAGCCAGTCACTCATTGAATTGGCTCTGGGTCGCGCACTGGTCTCCGGGAAGCGAACTGGCCGTCCCGTCGCTCCTAGCGCTCAAGCCATTCATGTTCGAGCAATCGTAGACGCGTGGTCACGCTCATCAGAAAGGCTGTCGACCAAGCAATCAAGACGAGACCGTTCATAGCTTCGATCGCGCCTAACACCCGCCAGTTGACGCTTAGCGTGAGGTCGCCAAGACCGAGCGTGGAAAAGCTGACAGTCGAGAAGTAAAGCGCCTGCTCGAAAGTGGTGAACTCCCCAAGCAGCCGGTAAAGCACTGCGTAGCACCAGACTTGAACCGTATGCAGGGCGAAGATTCCGAATACGACCAGCAAGATCATGCCGGCTTGTCGCCACGTCGCCTCGTGGGGGCGAAGACGAGTGTGGGCGCCGCTCATCAGACTCGTGAGAATGATAAGGCCGAAAAAGTGCACCAAGGTCGTAACCGCGACCATCAAAGTGGCCGCCGCGAGATTCAAGATGAGCTGAGACAGGGGGGCTTCCATGCGCCGGAACCTGACGAGAGAAGCGATGCCTCACGTTGATTAGGCTCAAGGGCGCGGGCGCCGAGCGCGCAACAATCTAGGTTTCATGGGGCGCCAGTATAGTTCGGTACGTGAACCAACCTCTCGCGCAGAGGCGGTCACGCATTTGACCCAAGAGCACTACCCGCAATTGTCTCCGCCCCAGCAACAGTAAGCGCCGGTTCTGAGATCTGGTCGATGCCGGCGAATTCCTGGCCGTCGCGGTGCGCGGGCGGAAGGGGCAGATTCCATTGAACTATATTTCAGAGCCCTAGCTGCCGCGCGGCGAGATCGCGCATGATCTCTTCGCTGCCGCCGCCGATCGCATTGACACGCACTTCCCGATAGATGCGTTCTACCCGGTTGCCGCGCATGTAACCAGCGCCGCCCATGATCTGTGTGGCTTCGCGCGCGCAAAAGTCGAGGGTTTGTGTCGCCTGCACCTTGAGGAGGCATAGATCCGCCACTGGCGTTTCGCCCTGCATGACGCGCCAAGCGCAATGTTCGAGGTAAGCTGTCGTTGCATTCACGCGCTGGATCATCTCAGCGATCTTGTGGCGAATGACCTGGTGGTCGGCGAGCCGTTTGCCGAACGTGCGACGCTGCTGGGCCCAGTGGGCGGCATCTTCGATGCAAACGCGTGCGCTTGCTGTGGCGCCAGAGGCCATGCCCAGTCGCTCGCCATTAAAGTTACGCATGATTCCGGCGAAGCCTTGACCCTCGGCCCCGACGAGATGGTCGGCGGGGACGGCCACGTCGTCGAAATAGAGCGCCGCAGTATCGGACGCCCACCAGCCTTGCTTCTTGAGCGGCGTTCGCGAGACGCCCTTGGCATTGAGATCGATCAACAAGAGCGAGATCCCGCCGGCGCCAGCGCCACCGGTTCGCACAGCTGTTGTCGCGTAATGCGAGGTCATGGCCCCGGTGATGAACATCTTCGAGCCGTTGACGATGTAGCCGTCGCCCCGCTGCTCGGCCCGGGTCGTGATGCTGGCGACATCCGAGCCCGCATCCGGCTCGGTGATCGCTAAACTGATCTGCATCTCGCCGCGCAAGACCGGCGGCGCAATGCGCTGCTTCATCTCACTGGTCCCGATCGCCAGGATCGGCGGCAGTCCGATGCCATGCACCATGAGCGCAGCTGACACGCCGCCGGCGCCCATACGCGCAAGCTCCTCGCTTGTGATGATGCCGTGGAAACGGTCGAACCCCTCGCTCCAGCCACCGTACTGCTCTGGATAGCCCGCTCCCAAAAGCCCGAACTCGCCCGCCTTTTTGAAGACCTCGCGCGGCACATGGCCTGCCTCATCCCAGTCCGTCACATGCGGGATCAGTTCGCGCTCGACAAACTTTCGCAGGCTGTCGCGCCAAGCGCGATGCGTCTCGCCCATGAAGGGCGAGGGTGGTCGCAAGGCGTCGAAATCGAGAACGCTGCTCTGACGGCTAGGCATGGGTTTTCTCCGCGTGCGAACCTGAATGCGGATGCGAACGAGTGCAAGGCGTCGCTCAGACCGCTCCAATAGGACTGGAAAAGCCGTTGGAAGTTTGCCGCTCTTTCGCGCAGGTCTTCGACCTCCTCGGGGGCGGGATCATCGGCGCCGCAGCGAAGGTGCAAGCAACGGGCAAGGCAACCACCGGGGCCGTTCTGCTAAGAGGGGCAATGACTGAAATCGGCGAGATTACGCGGGTTGTTCGCGGCTGTTGCGAGGTTTGCGAATTGAGCGACTTCGCCGAGCATTCGAAGGTCGCGCTCCTTCTTAATCAATCTCGTCGGGTAAGGATTGCCGTCGCTAGAGAGCAGGATCGCCAGCCAGCGGGTCTTCTTGAATTCGGCCAAGATCACCATCGCCGTCACTGTCAAAGGCGTGGATAGAAAGGCGCCCGTGGCGCCCAGCAAAACGCCCCAAAACGCCAGCGACAGCAGAACAACAACTGGATCTATGTTGAGGATGCGGCCTTGCATGCGGGGTTGGATGACGTTGCCGACAAAGACCCCGATGATTTGCAATCCCATAAGCAGCAGCAGCGGCTTGGTCAGATCATCGAATTCCAGCAGTCCAAATAGCGCCGGCGCGAGAATACCTAGCGCGCCGCCAACGATGGGGACATAGCTCGCGACGAAGATGACGAAGGCCCAGAACAGCGGTTGAGGCAGACCAAGGGCCCACATCACCACCCATGATGCGGCGGCGATGAGCAATCCGGTGGTTGTCTGAACCCAGACATAGCTCTCCACTGCGGTTCGAATTCTTTCGAGGATGTGATTGGTTTCGTCCGTCGCTTTTCCTTCGGTCGTCAGTGCGGCGATCTTTCGGGCAAAGCTATGTCGCGAGGCTATCATGAAACCGAGATAGATGAGGACAAACGTCGTCGCGGAGAGCCCGCCCTGCAGCCAGGCCAGCATGACGCCTGCCGCTTGGGACAGGTCGATGCGCTCGACTAAGTTTTCGATATTTGGCGGCAGCGCAAGGCCAAGGCGCTCACCGAGCGTGACGAGGACGCTATTGAGCCGCACAATGTAACTGTCGGCATTCGCCAGCAAACCAGTGAGGTTGTCGATGATGATCCAGGAGATCATAGCAAACGCCGCAGCGATGACGCCCAGCGAAAGCCCAAGCGCCAGACTGCGCGGCGCCTGCGGAGCAACGCGCTGGATGAGCCGTGCAAGCTCGCTGACGACGATGAGAAGGAATGCGGCCAGCGCGAGCGGTGCGATGATGTCGCGCAACAGATAAATGGCGGCGCCGGTTGAGAGCGCCGCCATCACGATAGTGGCGTCCAAGTTCGAGCGTGGGGGCCGCTCAGGCTCGATTGTCATGGCGCACCGGTGAGGCGCGCACGATGCGCGCCATCCATTACCTTCACCTGATTGGCTACTTTTTGATGGCGTCTCCGAGTTTGTCTTGGAGTTCGCCAACAGTCTTTTGCGCCGAGCCCGCGGCCTTCTCGACTGCGCCTTTGGTCTCAAGGCTCTTGTCGCCAACGGCCTTTCCGACCGCTTCTTTTGCGCCGCCGATGACCACCTTCGCTGCGCCTTCGATCTGGTTTTTGCTCATTGGTTGGTATCCTTTTTCGTTGTGAGGGCGGGCCGTGCGAACGGAATGTTCTCCGTCAGCCGCGACGGCTTTGAATGACGCGCAGAAGCACCACGACGATTGCGATCACCAAGAGGAGGTGGATGAACCCGCCCATCGTGTAAGACGAGACGAGCCCCAGCAACCAAAGCACGACCAGGATCACCGCTATTGTGTAGAGCATTGCTTCTTCCTCCCGGTGGTCGCCTCAATGATCGTCCGAATGCTCGGGCCGTGGGTGCAAAGGACGCTGGCGAAACCCAGCTCTATCAAAGCTAGGGCGGGCAGATTGCAGAGCTTTGATCGAGATCAGCACTGTCCGCCGGATTGATCGTCACCGTCGGCCAAGTCAAAAGAAATAGGAGGCGCCTATGTTGCTCAGGACGCTATTGAGCGCTGTTGCGGTGTTGGGACTTGTCGGGCTCGGCGCGTGTAGCCAGGAAGGCAGTTCTGAAAAGGCTGGCGAAGATATGGATTCCGCAATCGAGGAAGCCACGCAGGGCGAAATCGACCGCGGTGATGGCGCCCTGGAGAACGCAGGCGAAGCAATCGATCAAGCGACTGGGCGCGAGAACGACGACCCCGCCGACGCGATCCATGACGCCACCGACGACAATCCGAATACGCAGCCCTAGCGGCCGACCAAGCGGCTTGTGAACAGCCGCCGCCCGAGCGCACTTACCGTCTCGCGTGTTGGTGACAACCGGTTGCGGAGCGACGAGCTATTGCGCGCCCAACGCGGCGAGACGCGCCTGACCCGCGCGTCGCGATGCGAAGCACGAAGAGCGCAGCCGCCGCGAGGCGGCGACGTCGCAACGCAACTTGCCTCATCCCACATGCGTTGGCGCTTGGAGTAGGCGACGTGAAGAGCAGAGCAGAGAAAAAGAAGCGGTGTTTGCGGCACGTTAGTGACGGTGCGAACTCTCATCCGGCTCGCTGACGATCCAATACGCCACCGGCTCTCCGAAATGGCCCTCTAGGGCCGCCGCCAAGCTCGCCTTCACGCCTTCAACGGTCGGGCAAAACAGCATGAAGTCTATGTCCTCCAGGCAGGCGGCGGCAAAGCCAGCCGCCTCTGGAATGATGATGATCCGAAGCGGCTCCGACACTGTGCGCACACCTCCACCTAACGGGCTCATGATCCATTGTGACAGAATATCTCCGCCACTGCGCCTTAGCGTATTGATGGCGCGCAAACATGACCAACCGAGTGGCCACGGGGCCAATCTCGATGATCATGAGCGTCGCCTAGATGATAGAAGCGAGGCGCAATGCTGGTTGAAAGCTCGCCCTCATAACGCGTCAAGTCATCGCAAGTCTAGAAACAGCAACACGATGTACGCGACGACAAGAAGCGCCGTAAGCGGGGCGAGCACCCTGTGATAAAGGCTGCTCCGCCAGAAGATGGCAATTGCTGCAGAGGCAAAGAAGGCGCCCTGCATAATCACGTCGAGTGCTTCCGCCAGCCGGCCATTCAGCACGACGGGGCGCAGCAGACTTGCGGTCAGCAGCATCAGGATCGCAGTAAAAAATAAGGGCGCCTGTCTTTCATATGCACTGCGCAGATCAATTTCGCTTTGCGGGTCGATTTCCGGCACGAGCAGCTCAACCATCAGGAACAGAATGACTGGGTGCGCCATAACCACCAAAAAACTGAGAATGGTCCAGTCGCTCTGCTGGCGCAGACCAAACATGGTCCACCAACTTTGGACGATCACCACAAACAGGACGGCCATCCAGATGATGGGCGGTGAGTAGGGGCGAACTCTGTCGCGGGCCTTAATGAGGCGCGCAGTTCCAGTCAGCAATTGCGTGAGCGCCAGGCCCAGAACGATGGACAATAGCACAGAGAGATAGTCAAAAGCCGTCACGTTTTGTCCTGCTTAGTCGGGGATAAGGCGCTTACAGGATTTCGCCGTCGTTTAAACGCCTGCAGCGTGGCGATTCATCCAAGTCGCGCTATCTGCGCAAGGGTCTTGCCTGTTAAGCGATCGCTTAGGTGCTTTGCGCCATCCGGTGTTTGAGCCATCTTACCAGTTGGTCCACGTGCTCGTCCTGTTAGCAACGGGCCGCAAGTCGCGATAGAGCGTGCCGTGCGCACGAAGGGCGGAAGGCGCAGTAAAACGTACCGCAGCGAACGCGCTTGCGCGCAGGTGAGCGCGACAGAGGAAACTGGCTCTCCATGGCTTGGGCCCTGTTGCGACATTCAATCCAATTTGCTGCAGGCTCGCCTCTTGCTAGCAAGGATTCATGGCAAGAATTGTCATTGGGGTTGTGCTGGCGGCGGCGGCTGTCGCGGCGTGTGCTGGACCGACGCGTTCACGAGACGCTGTTGGCGAAGTCACCATTGGCGGATTTGTCTATGAGACGCCGGGCGAGGGTTGGCGAGGCGTTCAGCATCCGCCGAGCGCGGCGGGGCTTGTCCATCACGGATACCGGCGCGATGGGGATCGCCTGCAGTTTCAACTGAGCGAGATCGAGCCGATACGGCCGGTGCTTGACGAAGCCGCATTGGTCGCCTGGGCGACGCAAGCGAGCGATGGTCGTGTTGAGCTGGCGGCTGGCCATGGCGCCACCTGCGCACGCTACGCCCATCGCTGGCGCCAGACGCTGTCGCTCGGCGGCCCGCCGCAGCCTTGGGCGACGATTGAGGAGCGTGGGCTGTTCTGCATAGACCCGCTTGATTCAAATCGGCTGCTTCAAGTGCGCGTGCTCGAGCGACTTGCGCCCGAGGCATCCGCCTCAGGCGACCTTGACCCGCTTGCGGTTCGCCTCCTCGATGGTGTGACGGCTCGGCGAGCGTATTGAGCGCAAACGATGGACGCGGGCGTGACGATTGAGCGACCGCGCCAGTCGTGACTTTATCGGCGACGGCGCACTATGACCCTTCGCAGCCGGCGCCTCCCGTTCGCCAAACGTGCGCTTCGCGACTCAAATGCGGACCTCGCGCATCGACGCCTTTCTGAGCGTGTGGATTTCCAGGGCTCTGGCTTACGCCAGCGATTTCGAGCGCGATCGGAATCGAATGCGATACGGGATGAGCATGATGCCAGCGATCACGGAGAGCAAAGTGATCGCTGTGACGATGATGATCAGCGGATGGTTGAAGTCCTCGTGGTTTTCCCAATCCATGATGTGCAGCGCCCAAAGCGTATCGTAGACGCGCCACAGATCGGAGCGGCGCGCCGTGATTGCTCCGGTGTGCTGCGCGACGTAGACCGAGAGGCCGCCGTCCGGGAATTGCACGCGCCATGCGGGTAGGACGCCGCGATACTCGGACGTTTCCTCTGTAATGAGCGTCGCACCTATAGGTGCGGACGTGAGCGTGACGTGCAGGCGCGCGATGGTGCTGGCTTGTTCTGCATTGAGCGGTGAAATGCGCTGAAGTGTGCTGGCGTTAAAGAGGATGGGCGGCCCATCAGCGAATTCGGCGACGATGACTGGGTATATGGCGCGCCTCTCGATCGTGAGTTTCGTCGGCAGCGCGTTTTCGTCTCCACGCAAGCTCGCCAGCGACGCCAAAGTTGCAGTGTCGATGGTTTGAGCCTGCGTGGGCCGGATCAACGTTTCGCTTCGGATTTGCTGAATGGGGATGAGCGTGAAGAAGAGCCCGCTTGCGACCCAAAATACGATTTGAATGCCGACAAGCAGCGCGAGCCACTTGTGGACGAAGGATGCAAGGCGCGCGAGCGACATAAAAATTCTCCCCGTCAAAAACTCTAAAGCGGCGGCGGTCCCGTCAAGCTGGTCGCTGCGGCGATAACGCCCAAAGCAATGAGAAAAAGAGCTGCGTCGAAGCCAAGCGTGAGTTTGAGCGCGCGCCGACCGGCCTCGGGAGCCATGCGCAATCGCGTCGTGACGATGGTTTTATTGTAGGCGCCGAGCGCCAGAGCAATGCCCGCCACGCCAATCTTGGCGAGCAGCAATTGACCGAAGAGGCTCGTCAGCAGCGGCGTCCATCCGCCAGTGAGCAATATCGCCAACCAAAGACCAAGCAAGAAGAGCAAGGGAACGGCAGCCATGGCGAGGTCCGAAAAACGATGCACGCGCCGAATGAGCGCTGTGTTTTCAAGATTGCGCGTTGGCCACAGTGTTATTGGGCCTGCGAGCCAGAACGCGGCAATCAATACGTGCAGGGTTACGGCCCAGGGCGCGAGGCCCGGAGCATCTAAAGCCTGGCTGTGTCCGGTCAGGCCAAAAGTGAGGGCCAACGCAGCTGCGCCCATGCCTGCGGCTGTTCTTGAGCGCAGCCGCCACCCGATTGCGAGTGCAATCGCGCCGACTGCGCTTGCGATCGAACTGGGGCCGAGAGCAGGCCACGTCCACGACAATGTCTCGGGATCGAGAACCGCATGGACGCCGCCCATTTGCACATTCGCAAGTCCAAGTCGAAGCGCCGCGAAGATGAGCGCAACCAGGCCCGCAAGCGCCGCGCTCTGCATCACGCGCGCTCGGTCAGCACGTGCGACAATGTTCAAGCTGGCATGCAGAGCAAGCCCTGTCGCCAACAAGGCCGATCCATAGAGTCCGAGCTTGATCCCAAACAGCGCGAGCGCGAGGGGATCGGCTTCCACTAGCCAGCGACCGTGAAGCGGACAGCGCCTGGCATGACATGGCCGTCGCTGGCCATCGTTCGCCAAGAAATCGTGTAGGCGCCCGGCGCCAGCGCGGGCAGCGGGATCGTGAACGCCGCGGCGCGCGTACGCGGGGGCGTGTAGTCGAGCGCGATCTCGCGTCCAGCCGCGTTAGTGAGCCTCACATTAGCCAACGCTGTGGCGGCGGAGAACGTCACTGTAAAGCTCGCTGGCGGCGCAGACAGCGTGGCGTTGTCGGTGATGCTGGTTTCGCGCACGGCGGTGTGCGCGAGGGCCGGTGCAGCAGCAGCAATTGGCAACGAGGCCGCGACAAGCGCCAGGAAGAAAGGTTTCATTTTGAACTTCTCCCAAGTCGCTCAATGCACCATGTAGCGGACGCGGCCGGTCATGGTGTGATTGTCGGCGCCGCTCGCGGTCCAGGCGAAGGTGTAATTGCCGGGCGCAAGCCGCGGCAGCGCGATGCTGACGGACGTCGCGGCTTCACGCGCAGGAATGGTCACGGCGATCGGGTCGCCGCCTCTTGGCGTGATGACGAGGCCGGTCAAGCGCATCGGATGTTCGAATGTGGCGCTGAAGGTTTCCGGGGCCGCGCCCATCGCGCCGTCCGCCGGATTGGTCTGAACGGCGCTGTGCGCAGCGTGGCCGCCGTAATCGTGCTGCGCCGACGCCAGCGGCGCGGTGGCAAAGAGTGCAAGCACCGCGCCGAGCATGAGAGGAAGTTTGGACATGAATTACTCCGTTAATGTTAGAAGAGCGCGCGAAAACCAATGACTGCGCGCGTGGATTGGATGTCTTCGCCGAGGGTTTCGCGAATGTCGCGGGTTTCGCCGAGAGCGCTTGACCATTCGACGCCTACATAGGGCGCCAAGCGACGGCTGAATTCGTAACGCAGCCGCAAACCGACTTCGGCGTCGGTGAAGCCCGCGCCTATGTCGAGGTCGGGGATATCTTGCGCCGAAAAATTGAGTTCAGCGCTTGGCTGAAGGATGAGCCTTTGCGTGAGGCGAAGGTCATATTCCGCTTCCGCGCGTGCGGTCACATCGCCTTCGGTCGAGACAAACGCTGCTGCGCCGGCTTCGAACCAATAGGGCGCAAGGCCCTGAACGCCGAGTACGAGATCAGTACGATCTTCGCCCTCAAGATAGCTTTGGCGGACGCCGGCTTGAAGATCGAAATAAGGCGTCACCGCGCGGCTATAGAGAAGCTGAAGTTCGGCGTCTTCGAGTTCATTTTCGAACGCGCCTTCACCTTCTGATTTCCACCAAAAACGATGAATGTCGCCGCCGTACCAGCCCTGCGCGTGCCAGGAATAGATTTCGTTATCATTGTCGAATCCCGCCTCTAAGCGTTCGACAATGATGGCGTATGTGCGCATGCCGCCATTCTCTGTGATCAGTTGGTCGCGCGCCCGCGCCATTAGCGCGGGATCGAAGTAGAGATCGGCGGCGTTGGCCCGCGCATCGCCGGTCGCGGCTGGTGTTGGTTGCGGAGATGGCGTCGCTTCATGCCCGGCGTGCGGATCGCGTGCGGGCGTTTGGGTCTCATGCTGCGTGTGATCTTGCGCTGCAGCGGGCATCGCCGCGACCAGAACCCATTGCGCAACGACAGCGGCGATCATTCTCATGATGCGACGCCATCGAGAGGACGTACGGTCACGACGTTGAACATGCCGGAGTGCATGTGCATCATCATGTGGCAGTGCCGTGAGATCGAAGGACAGACGTCCGCCCGGTGCGACGTTCACGGTGTGCTTCAAGGGCTGATGTCCAGCATGGCCATTGACCAATTCGAAGAAGTGGCCGTGCAGATGGATCGGATGCTGCATCATCGTGTCATTCACGAGTGTGACGCGCACACGTTCGTCGCGCTCAAAGCGGATAGGCTCGACAATTTCGCTGAAGCGGCGTCCGTCGAACCCCCACATATAGCGTTCCATATTGCCGGTGAGATGGATCTCAAGCGTGCGCGATGGCGGGCGCGTGTCGCGGTTGGGGTTAAGTGCGACGAGATCGGTATAGACCAGGACGCGATGGGGTTCGTTCTCTAACCCGAGCGGACGCTCCGCTAGTCGGTTCTCCGGCATCGGCGAGATGCTTTGTACGCCCACACCCACTGCCATATTCGGCGGCGCGAGCGAGCGGTCGCGCATGTTCATGTCGCCATGCTCCATCGATCCATGGTCCATGCCGCCAGCGCCGTGATCCATGCCGCCCATGTCCATGCCCATGTCGCGCATGGTGAGATTGGGGACTTGGCGGAGCGGGGGAACTTCCGCGCTCATGCCAAGTCGCGGCGCAAGCGTTGCGCGCCCCATGCCAGAGCGATCAACGGCTTCTGAAACGATCGTGTAAGCGCGATCTTCGGGCGGATTGACGATCACGTCATAGGTTTCGGCAACTGCGATCTGGAATTCATCGACTTCTACAGGTCGCACATTCTCGCCGTCGGCTTGCACGACTGTCATCGGCAGACCGGGAATGCGGACATTGAAGTTCGTCATCGCAGAGGCATTGATGATCCGGAGGCGCACGCGCTCGCCCGGTTCGAACAAGCCAGTCCAATTCTCTTGAGGTCCGTGACCGTTGACAAGATAGGTGTAGGTCGAGCCCGTGACGTCGGAGATGTCGCGCGGGTCCATGCGCATCTCAGCCCACATGCGTCGCTCGGAGGCGCTCATGCGGTCTTCGCCGGAGAGGAGGCCGGCAATTGTCGTACGTTGTTGATTGAAATAGCCGGGACTTGCTTTGAGGCGCCGCAGGATTTCGTGCGGGTGCAGGAAGCTCCAATCGGAGAGGACGATCACATGCTCGCGGTCGTACGCCACGGGATCGGCGCCGGCGGGATCGATAATCAACGGACCGAAATGGCCCATCGCTTCCTGCAGTCCGGAATGGCTGTGATACCAATAGGTGCCCGCCTGACGGACGGGAAATTCATAGACGAAAGTTTCGCCTGGACGGATGCCGGGGAAACTGATGCCGGGCACGCCGTCCATTTGAAACGGCAGCAAAATGCCGTGCCAGTGGATCGAGGTGTCCTCATCCAGTGTGTTGGTGACCGACAGGCGCGCCTGCTGGCCCTCACGCAGACGTATGAGCGGCGCCGGCAGTGTGCCGTTGACGGTTATGGCGTGGCCGGTGCGGCCGCCGACACTGAACGGGGAGTGGCCGACACTGAGTGCAATTTCCGGCCCGCTAAGAGTTGAGAGCGTTGGCGCTATGCCGCGTGATCCAGTTTGCGCCCACGCAGGGACGAGCGCCTGCGCTCCTGCGATGCCCGCGCCGGCCGTCATCGCCTTCAATAATGTCCGGCGCTGTATCGCCACGATCTACTCCTTGACTGATCTTCCGCCGCTATGGTGTGCACCTTCCCATTACTGGAAGGTCAAGCCCTGTTTTGTCATGATCAAGTACGCACTGCGCGGGCTGATCCCTCATGGGCAGCGCACGGCGGCATCTTGAATTGGGACGCCTCTCAATCACCGGTTCCCAACGCCGCAGCCAGCGCGCGCCGCGCCCGATAGATGCGCACCTCCACCGCCTTTGCCGTGAGCCCCAACGCCGCGCCGATCTCGCGATAGGACGCCTCGCCGGTAATGGACAGAAGGAGCGGCGTTTTGAGCCCGTCGGGCAGCGCCGCGATGGCTTGGTCCAGCCGCGCTAAATCGTCCTCCCGATCATTAGAGGCGGCGATCGGCTGCGCGATCTCGAGATCGGGCCGGTCGATATCTTCGGCGCGATAGAAGAAGTTTCGCACAGTGCGGCGGCGCCGCCAGTCGCGGCACTTGTTGAGGGCGATGCGCTTCAGCCAGATGCTGAAGGGCCGCCTTGCGTCATATCGCGACAGCACACGCCAGGCCGCCACGAAGCTTTCCTGCACCAGGTCCAAGGCCTCGGCGGGATCGCCGGTGTAGGCGCGTACGAAACGGTAGAGATCTGCTTTGTGGCGGCGCATGAGCTGCGTGAACGCACGCTCCTCGCCTGCCAGCACCGCCGCGATGAGCGCGGCGTCGCTGCGCTCATCGAAATCCATCATTGCTGTTCGGCGGTCAGCGATTCAACAACGGTGGAATCAAACACGGCCTGCTGATCTGGGTTCAGCACTTCGCGCATAGCGAAGACGTGGCGGATAGTTTCCGACTGCAGCTCTCCCATCGCGTGGTGAAAGCGTTCGATTGCCGCGGTAACGCCCGGGCCATAGCCATGTTCTTCGCGAATGGCCGCGGCGAGGTCAGCGTTGGCCGCGCGCATCTCCAGCTCAAGCGCTTGGCGCCGCGTCGCGAATTCGGCTTCGATTGCTTCGATGCGGCTGCTCTGTTCGCCCGTCAAATTGAGGCGCTCATGGACGGTGTCGTGAAGCCCGGGTGTGCCGTGGTGAAACGCATGCATGCCGAGCCACACCCCGCCAAGGCCGGCCGCGAAGGCGACAAGCGCGGTGACGATCAATCCCTGCCAAGAGAGTTTCATGGGTTCCCTTCCAAAAGGGTGGAGGGGGCGTAAGGCGAGTGCAGCGCAAACGGCGACGCCTCGGCCGGCGCCGCGCTAGAGGCGGCGCCGGCGGCGATTCCGGCGAGCATCATCGTTGCGACGAGGGCGGCGCGGACACTCAACAGGCCAGCCAGGTCGGGCGCGCGAGCAGCGGCGATGGCGGCCCATACACGCGGCTCGAGTTGGCTGAGGTCGGCCTCCTGGCGACGTTCCCGCCACGCCGCAAGCGCATCATCAAGGTTTGTTCGCATCGCAATACTCTCTGCCCTGCGCACCATTTACGCGGGAATGTTCGATTTCCCTCAAATGCGTCCGCGCGCGAGGGGATTTGGTCGTCGGCGCGTATAGAAGATGACAACAGCCTGGAGCCATGAATGCGGCAAGATAGATTGGCTTTAGACCGGCGCGGTGCGTTGGCGGTTGTTCTTGGCGCAGGGGCGGCGTTGGCGGCGCCTTCCGCGCTGGCGCAACAGACGCGCCACGCCATGCATGTCCGCCGCGACGCTGGCTGCGGATGCTGCCTTGCCTGGGCTGAAATCATGGGTCGCAGCGGGCGTTTCACCATGACGGTGACGATCGAGGCGGACATGAGCGCCTTGAAACAGAGCCTCGGCGTCCCACGCGATCTGGCGTCCTGCCATACCGCGACCGTCGCAGGCTTCGCCATCGAGGGTCACGTTCCGCTGAGCGACATCTTGCGCCTCATTGGGACGCGCCCCGCAGGCGTTCTAGGTCTTGCTGTGCCGGGCATGCCGATCGGTTCGCCTGGCATGGAGCAACCGGGGGGCGGCCGTGACGCCTTCGCGGTCATTGCATTCTCGGGCGACGGCGCCCGCCAAATATTCGCGCGCTATCCGGCACGCGGTTGATCAGGAGAGAGATGATGCAAATGAGCTGGATGGTTGCGCTGGCCTGCCTCGCTGTGCTGAGCGGCTGCGCCACCGCGCACGGCATGAGCCATGGCGAGATGAGCCATGAAGAGATGATGCGTCATTGTCAGATGATGCAGGAGCATCACGGTGACCGAACGGCGGCGCATGCAGATCACGTTCCCGCCCAGCATGGCGGCATGAGCCATGAGGAAATGATGCGCCACTGCGCCGAGATGCGCGCGGGCGAAGCGGCGCCTCAGCACTAGCTGACGGAGAGCGAACTCAGTGGCGCCGCGTCCTCTTCGCGCCTGGGGCGCGCGGCTTTGCGAGGTCGTCAAGGATAGGGCAATCGGAACGCTCGTCGCCATGACAATGCTGCGCGAGTTGGCGAAGCGTCTTCATGACGGCGCGCATCTCGCGCATCCGGCGTTCGAGATCGGCGATGTGCGGAAGGGCGCTTCTTGTCGGTCCAGAGGGCGAGCAGGGCGGAGACCTCTTCCAACGAAAAGCCCAGATCGCGGGTACGGCGCACGAACTGAAGCACGGCGACGTCCTGCTCGCTGTAATCCCGGTAGCCATTTGCGCGCCGCGCCGCCGATGGGAGCAGGCCAATGCTCTCATAATAGCGGATCATTTTGGCCGACACGCCCGTTTGTTCGGATGCTTGACCGATGTTCATAGGATCGAACCTGAATTTTCTGTGTTGACCTTCCCATTGTGGGAAGGTGCAGGCTCTGGGGCAAGTGAAATCAGGAGCGCGAGCAAGCTCGCGAGGACAACATGCCAGCCCATCATCATCACGGACACGACGCTCACCCGGCCGCTGATCTGCGCGACCCGGTCTGCGGCATGATTGTCAAACCGGATACGCCGCACCGGCTGTCGCACAATGGCGAAGACGTGTTGTTCTGTAGCGCCGGCTGCAAAGCCAAGTTCCAGGCTGCGCCTCAGAATTACGTCAAGCCTGACGTCTCGCATTCGTGCTGCGCCAAGAAAGAGCCAGAGGCGGCGCATGGGGTGTGCCACGCACACGGGCACAATCATGCGACGCCCGCCGCGGCATCGATGGACGCGCCAAAGGGCTCGAAGTGGACATGCCCGATGCATCCTGAAATCGTGCGTGATGGCCCTGGCTCATGCCCAATCTGCGGCATGGCGCTCGAGCCGATGACGCCGACTGCCGATGCTGGGCCCAACCCTGAACTCATCGATATGACGCACCGCTTCTGGGTTGGCGCCGCGTTGGCGGCGCCGGTTCTGGTGTTGGAGATGGGCCGGCATCTGTTTGGCATTGATCAAATCGTGCCGGCGATGTGGAATCCGTGGCTTCAATGTTTCTTGGCCACACCCGTTGTGTTGTGGGCAGGCTTCCCGTTCTTTGAGCGCGGCTATCAATCGCTTCTGACGCGCAACCTCAACATGTTCACGCTCATCGCGCTCGGAACGGGCGTCGCTTGGGTTTACAGCGTTGTCGCGCTCTTGGGGCCAAGCCTGTTTCCCCCCGAGTTCCGTGATGCGCACGGGCAGGTCGCGGTCTATTTCGAAGCGGCCGCGGTGATCACGGTTCTTGTGCTTCTCGGCCAAGTGCTGGAGTTGCAAGCACGCGAACGCACCGGCGGCGCCATTCGCGCTCTCTTGGATCTGGCGCCAAAGACGGCGCGGCGCATCAAGGACGGCGCGGAAGAAGAGGTCACGCTGGACCAGATCGTGGTTGGCGATCGGCTGCGCGTGCGCCCCGGTGAAAAGATTCCGGTGGACGGAATCGTCCAAGATGGCCGCTCCACGATCGATGAATCGATGGTGACAGGTGAGTCGATGCCAGTGACCCGGGAAGCTGGCGCGCGCGTCATCGGGGGCACACTCAATCAGACCGGCGCGCTTGTAATTGAAGCTGACCGGGTTGGCGCCGATACGATGCTCTCTCGCATCGTCCACATGGTGGCTGATGCGCAAAGGTCGCGTGCGCCGATCCAACGGCTCGCGGACAAGGTCTCTGGGTGGTTTGTGCCCGCCGTCATCGCGGTTGCGGTCGTTGCACTCATTGCATGGTGGGTGCTGGGGCCGTCACCGGCGTTTTCCTACGGGCTCATCGCGGCCGTGTCAGTGCTCATCATCGCTTGTCCGTGTGCGCTGGGGCTTGCGACACCGATGTCGATCATGGCCGGGGTTGGGCGTGGTGCGCGCGCGGGCGTCTTGATCAAGAACGCAGAAGCGCTTGAGCGGTTCGAGAAAGTGGACACGCTTGTTCTGGATAAGACCGGCACGCTCACCGAAGGCAAACCGGCGGT
>LNFM01004044.1_pt1 | contig 27680 bp, 26 predicted proteins | sample 596031 | NCBI WGS metagenome assembly LNFM01 (sample SAMN04254537, study PRJNA301005) | activated carbon metagenome | isolation source: dual media filters at the Ann Arbor, Michigan drinking water treatment plant | place: USA: Ann Arbor
GCTGGATGTCGACGATGCGGCCCATCTCGTTCTTCTTCAGCCGGTGGAACAGGATGATCTCGTCGACGCGGTTGAGGAATTCCGGCCGGAACGCTGAGCGCACCACGCCCATCACCTGCTCGCGCACGACATCGGTGTCCTCGCCGTCCGGCTGGTTCACCAGATAGTCGGAGCCGAGGTTCGACGTCATGACAATCAGCGTGTTGCGGAAGTCAACAGTGTGGCCCTGCCCGTCGGTCAGACGGCCGTCGTCGAGCACCTGCAACAGGACGTTGAACACGTCCGGATGCGCCTTCTCGATTTCGTCGAACAGGATCACCTGATAGGGCCGCCGCCGCACCGCTTCGGTCAACGCGCCGCCCTCGTCATAGCCGACATAGCCCGGCGGCGCGCCGATCAGACGGGCCACTGCGTGCTTTTCCATGTACTCGGACATGTCGATGCGGATCAGCGCGTTCTCGTCGTCGAACAGATAGGCGGCCAGCGTCTTGGTCAGTTCGGTCTTACCGACGCCGGTGGGGCCGAGGAACATGAACGAGCCGATCGGCCGGTGCGGATCCTGCAAGCCGGCGCGGGCGCGGCGCACCGCGGTCGCGACCGCGCGCACGGCTTCCTTCTGGCCGATGACCCGCTTGGCCAGTTCTTCCTCCATCCGCAGCAGCTTGTCCTTCTCGCCCTCGAGCATGCGATCGACCGGCACGCCGGTCCAGCGCGACACGACACCGGCGACATGATCGGCGGTCACGGTCTCCTCGACCATGGCGCCGCGCTGGTTGTCGTTGGCCTCGTTGTCCTTGAGCTTCTTTTCCAGTTCCGGGATCCGGCCATAGGCCAGTTCGCCGGCGCGCTGGTAGTCGCCCTTGCGCTGCGCATTGGCGAGTTCGGCGCGCAGCTGGTCGAGCTCGGTCTTGAGCTTCTGCGCGTCGGACAGCTTTTCCTTCTCGGACTTCCAGCGCGACGTGATGTCGGCCGACTGCTTCTCTAGCTCCGTCAGCTCGGCTTCCAGCCGCTGCAGGCGGTCCCTGGAGCCCGGATCGGTCTCCTTCTTCAGCGCCTCCTGCTCGATCTTCAGCCGCATGATCTCGCGGTCGATGGTGTCGAGCTCTTCCGGCTTGGAATCGATCTGCATCTTCAGCCGCGCGCCGGCCTCGTCGATCAGATCGATCGCCTTGTCCGGCAGAAAGCGGTCGGTGATATAGCGGTTCGACAGCGTCGCCGCGGCAACGATCGCCGAGTCGGCAATGCGCACGCCGTGGTGCTGCTCGTATTTGTCCTTGAGACCGCGCAGGATCGAGATGGTGTCCTCGACCGTCGGCTCGGACACGAACACCGGCTGGAACCGCCGCGCCAGCGCCGCGTCCTTCTCGACGTGCTTCTTGTACTCTTCGAGCGTGGTCGCGCCGATGCAGTGCAGTTCGCCGCGCGCCAGCGCCGGCTTGAGCAAATTGGACGCATCCATCGCGCCGTCAGCCTTGCCGGCGCCGACCAGCGTATGCATTTCGTCGATGAACAGGATGATGCCGCCATCCGAGGAGGTGACCTCGTTCAGCACGGCCTTCAGCCGCTCCTCGAACTCGCCGCGATATTTCGCGCCGGCGATCAGCGCACCCATGTCGAGCGCCAGCAGTTTCTTGTCCTGCAGGCTCTCCGGCACGTCGCCGTTGACGATGCGCAGCGCCAGCCCCTCGACGATGGCGGTCTTGCCGACGCCGGGCTCGCCGATCAGCACCGGATTGTTCTTGGTGCGCCGCGACAGCACCTGGACGGTGCGGCGGATTTCCTCGTCGCGGCCGATCACCGGATCGAGCTTGCCGTCGCGCGCCACCTGGGTCAGGTCGCGGGCATATTTCTTCAGCGCGTCATAGGCATTCTCCGCCGAGGCTGAGTCGGCAGTGCGGCCCTTGCGCAGGGACTCGATGGCGGCATTGAGGTTCTGCGGCGTGACGCCGGCCTTGGCGAGGATCTTGCCGGAGTCGCTGTCCTTCTCCAGCGCCAGCGCCAGCAGCAGGCGTTCGACGGTGACGAAGCTGTCGCCGGCTTTTTCGCCCGCCTTCTCGGCGGTCTCGAAGACGCGGGCGGTCGCCGGCGCCAGATAGACCTGGCCGGAACCGGAGCCCGACACTTTCGGAATCTTGTTCAGCGCCGCTTCAACTGCCTGCAAGGCCTGGCGCGAATTGCCGCCGGAGCGATCGATCAAGCCTGCCGCGAGACCTTCGCGGTCGTCGAGCAGCACTTTTAGCAGATGTTCGGGGGCGAATTGCTGGTGGCCCTCCCGCAGGGCCAACGATTGCGCGGACTGAACGAAGCCTCGCGCACGGTCGGTGTATTTCTCGAAGTTCATGTCTCAACTCCCTCGGCCCTCAATGGCACCGGATCAGTCGCGGGCCCCCGAAGGCAGCCCGCTTCGGTCCATTATGTGGGGCGATTATTTCAGTTTGGAAGGGCTTTCGGCGTGATGTAGGTCATTTATCGCTTTGCCCCCCACCGCCCGGAAAGCTCCCGCGCCATGCCCGACCTGTTCGCCGCGCCGGCCCGCCTCGAGGCCATCTACCGCTATCCGGTGAAGGGACTGTCACCGCAGGCGCTGGAGCGCACCACGCTGTCCGTCGGCGCGACGCTGCCAGCCGACCGGCTCTATGCCATCGAGAACGGCCCCTCCGGATTCGACCCGGCGGCGCCAAAATATTTCCCCAAGCAGCGCTTTCTGATGCTGATGCGCAACGAGCGGCTGGCGGCGCTGAAGACCGATTTTATCGAGGACAGCCACACCCTGGTCCTCCAGCAGGACGGACGCGAGGCGGCCCGTGGCGACCTGCGCACCCAGGAAGGCCGGCGGGCGTTCGAAACCTTCTTCGCCGCATTCATGCCGGACGAGTTGCGCGGGCCACCGAAAGTCCTGACAGGCCAGAACCACAGCTTCTCGGACGTCGCCAAGAAGGTGGTCTCGATCATCAATCTGGCGTCGGTTGAGGCCGTCGGAGCGGCGACCGCCACGGTCCTCAATCCCCTTCGTTTCAGGGGCAATCTGCACGTGTCGGGCTGGCCAGCCTGGCACGAGTTCGATCTGCTCGGACGCGAGATCGAGATCGGCAGCGCGCGGCTGAAGGTGGTCAAGCGCATCGTGCGGTGCGCCGCGACCGACGTCGATCCCGACACCGGCATCCGCGATCTGAAGATTCCGAAAACGCTGCTGCAGACCCTTGGCCACGCCGATTGCGGCGTCTACGCCGAAGTCGTCGCCGGCGGCACAATTGCCATCGGCGACCGGCTCAAGGCCTAACGCCCGCGCTGTGGCCCGGCGAACAGGGCCGCCAGCGGCGCCGGCAGCGGCAAGTCGCGCGCGGCCGTTCGCCGTTGCATCGGCGCCTGCGCTGTCTGCTGCACCACGCGATGCGGCGCGGCCGACAATTGCTCAACTACACGCTGCGGCGGCACGGCGACGGGCTGCGGCGCGGGCGGCGGCGGCGTGACTGCCGCCTGCGCCTGTGCGGCAGGCGCACTGACCGCCGGCGCGCGCGGGCGTTCGCCGCGGGCATGTTCGGCTTGAATCGCCGCAATCAATTCGGCGATCGGCGAATCCAGTGCCGGTTGCCCGGCCGGGGCGCGGCTTGCGGTCGGCGCACCGCGGTCGGCGAGCCGCGTGGTCGCCATCTCGTCGTCGGTCGGCATCACATAGGCGATGACCCGCGAACTCGGATAGACCGCCTCGCCCACCAGCTTGTTGTGGTTGCCGGAAATAATGATCGGATTGCCGTTCTTGGCGATGCCGGAAACAACGCCGACATGACCGCCGTTCTTGCCGCGCGTCAGCACGGCGATAGCGCCAACCTTCGGATGCGGAATGCGACGGCCATAGGAAGCAAACGACTTCGCTGCATCGGAATTGGTGCCATTGTAGCCGACCTTGGCGAGCACCATGTTCATGAAGGTGGCGCACCAAAGCCGCGTGCGCGCGGTTGGATTGGTGCCCATGTATTTTCGCGCTTCAGAAACCAGCTTGGGCCAACCTAACAAGGGACGCGACACGCTCGCCAGTTGTGGACGTGCCGTGACCGGCGGCGGCGCGGCCTGGGTTTGGACGGGCCTGCTGATGGTCGGGCCGGCGTTCCGCGGCTTGCTGGCTGGTTTCATCTGCTTCGAGGGCGCGGCGCGCGATGCCTTGGCGCGTGACTGGTCGCCACCGTTCGGCAAGGGTCTGCTCAAGGCCGGAATACTCATCGCCATGACAGCGGCGCAGCCGATCGCTATCGCCAAACCTTTTTGAAGTCGCATGCGTACCCCCGAAACCCAATGTTCTTTGCGTTCTGGGGATTCGAAATAGCACGACAATTTTCGTCGAATTGAACCGCTTGAATTAAGGATGAAGTGGTTTACGGCTGTGCCGTAACGTTAATCGCCGCGCGCGATCGTCAAAGGAAAACGCCCCGCTTCTTGCGAAGCGAAGCGCTGAGTCAGATGACGTCACGCGCGCGTTCAGCCTTCCGGCACAACGTAAGCGATGATGCGGCTGCGCGGATACACCGCTTCGGCAACCGTGTTGCCGTGATTGCCGGAAATCAGAATCGGATTGCCGTTCGGATCGACACCGGCAACGACTCCGACATGGCCGCCGCGGCCGCGGCGCAGGACGGCGATGGCGCCGACCTTGGGTCCCGACACGCGGGCGCCATAACTGGCATAGGCGCGCGCGACATTGCCGCCGCCGGCATGACCGGTGCGCCTCAGCACCATGTCCATGAAGGCGCCGCACCACAGCCGCGCGCGCCCCGTCGGGTTGGTGCCGAGATGTTTGCGCGCTTCCGACACCAGCGTCGGCGAAGGACGGCCGGAGGCGACCGCTACGGCTCTCGGTTTGGCGGCCGTGCGACGCGCGCGCCGCTGCGCCGGAGCAGCCGCCGCGGCGGCCTGAGGGCTTTCCAGAAACAGATAGCGGTCATCGCGCCCGTTGCTGACGACCGAAGACTGAACCTGCTCGGCCGCGTGCGAGGCGCCGTCCTGCGGGTTGGCGGACGCTGAACCGGCCGCAGCAGCGAGCACAACGGAACACACGAAAACCGCCGCCGGCTGGTAATAGAAACGCATCGATCCAATCCCTTCGATCTTGAACCACCCCATTGCAGGCCGACAGATCAGCCTGAGTCGAAGCGGCTAAACGCCGGTCAAGCGTGGCGATTTCGTGAGGATTGGAAGGTCATTTTATGTAATATGGAACGAGTTTTGCGCGTTAATACATGTGACGAAGTTTTTATAGGGTCGTCTGAATTTTCAAATGAATTCAGTACAGGCCAATACAGTAAAATTGAAAATTAGACTATTGAACTCAGGCATCCAGGCACGTGCTTATAGCTTCCGCGCCACGCGCGCTTTCGCAGGCGCGTTAACGCCTGCGGCTGAGCAGAAACACCGCCTGCTCGCCGAACAGATTCCAGAACCACCACGGCGCACTGAGCCGCAGCGGCGACCCCCAGGCGTTCAGCGCCACGGCCTTCTCCATCTTCACTCCGACCTCGTCGCACAACTGACGAAAATCCTTGATGGTGCAGTGATGGATATTGGGCGTGTCGTACCAGCTGTGCGGCAGGATATCGGTGCGCGGCATATGTCCGGCGAACAGCAATTGCAGGCGCACCTGCCAGTGACCGAAGTTCGGAAACGACACAATGGCGTGGCGGCCGATGCGCAACATGTGCTCGAGCACAACGCGCGGCTGCCGGGTCGCCTGCAGCGTTTGCGACAGGATGACGAAGTCGAAGGCGTCGTCCGGGTAATCGGCCAGGTCAGTGTCGGCGTCGCCCTGGATCACCGCCAGTCCCTTGGCGACGCATTTATTGACGCCCTCGCGCGACAGCTCGATGCCGCGGCCGTCGACGCCGCGGGTCTCACCCAGCAGGTGCAGCAGTTCGCCGTCGCCGCAGCCGACGTCCAGCACCTTGGCGCCGCGCGTCACCATCTCGGCAACGCGCACGAGGTCGACGCGCGCGCCGCCGGGAGTCCGTTCGATATTGGGCAGGTTGAGATTGCTCATCGCAGTCCGCGAGCCTTGCTGGCGCCATCGAGAAAGCCGCGCACAATGCCGAACATTTCCGGCTCGTCGAGCAGAAAGGCGTCGTGGCCCTTGTCGGTGACGATCTCGGCGAACGACACCCGCGCGCTGGAGGCGTTGAGAGCATGGACGATGGCGCGCGATTCCGAGGTGGGGAACAGCCAGTCGCTGGTGAACGAAATCACGCAGAACCGCGTTGGCGCGCCCTTGAAGGCATTGGCCAGAATGCCGCCGGCGTCGGCCGCCAGATCGAAGTAATCCATGGCCCGCGTCAGATAAAGATACGAATTGGCGTCGAAGCGCTCGACGAACGAACTGCCCTGATAGCGCAGATAGGATTCGACCTCGAAATCGGCGTCGAACGAGAACGTCGGATTTTCACGGTCCTGAAACTTGCGGCCGAATTTGCGGTGCAGCGCGGCGTCCGACAAATACGTGATGTGCGCACCCATGCGCGCGACCGCGAGCCCGCGCCGCGGATTGGTACCGTCCAGATGATAACGCCCGCCGCGCCATTCCGGGTCGGCCATGATGGCCTGGCGGCCGACCTCGTGGAACGCGATGTTCTGCGCCGAATGACGGGTGGCGCAGGCGATCGGCAGCGCCGCGAACACGCGCTTGGGATAGCTCGCCGCCCACTGCAGCACCTGCATGCCGCCCATCGAGCCACCGACCGCGGCAAACAGCGTGTCGATGCCAAGATGATCGAGCAGCATCGCCTGGGCACGCACCATGTCGCGAATGGTGATGACCGGGAAATCAAGACCCCAGGGCTTGCCGGTTTTCGGATTGGTCGAGGCCGGGCCGGTGGTACCCATGCAGCCGCCGACCACGTTGGCGCAGATGACGTAGTAGCGGTCGGTGTCGATCGGCTTGCCGGGGCCGAGCAAGGTATCCCACCAGCCGGATTTGCCGGTGACAGGATGCACGTTGCCGACGTGCTGGTCGCCGGTCAGCGCATGGCACACCAGGACCGCATTGGAGCGCTCGGCGTTCAGCGTGCCGTAGGTCTTGTAGGCGATCTGGAACGGCGACAGTTCGACGCCCGCATCCAGCGTCAGCGGCTTGTCGGCACCGAAGGTGGCGATCAGCGAATCGCGCGGATGGTCCGCATCGCGCGGCGCGTCCGCCGCGTCTCGCAGGCTGGTCACACTGGCTTCAACCATATCGCTCTTCGCGCTCCCGGCACGCCGCGTCAGAACTAAATCCTAACGGGCGCTGGTTAGCAGCCCGTTTACTGTCAATATAGGTACCAACTGTCAACAATCCCGGCCCTTTCAGGGCCGTTCTGCCCATCGCCGATCCGGCCTGCGGGCGATCTCCGCCTGATCCAACAGAGCCCTTGTGCCGGGCATCCACGCCTTTAGAAGAGGCGGCATAGCTAGCGTGGCTGGGCGCGACATGCCGCCATGACGGAAGAGTGATCGATGACAAAGCCCCCTGCCCCGGCGCAGCCCCCCGAACTTGGCGATCTGCGCAAGGAAATCGACCGTATCGACGAGGCCATGCATGGCCTGCTGATGGAGCGGGGCGAGATCATTGACCGCTTGATCGCGGTCAAAAAGAGCACAGAGACCGGCTCGGCCTTCCGTCCGATGCGCGAGGCCGACATGATGCGGCGCCTGGTCAAGCGCCACAAAGGCATTCTGCCGCTCGACACCGTCGAGAGCATCTGGCGGGTCATCATCTCGACCTTCACCTATGTGCAGTCGTCGTTCTCGGTGCATGCAGACCTGTCGGCCGGCGATGCGCTGATGCGCGATTCCGCCCGCTTCCATTTCGGCTTCACGGTGCCCTTCATTCCGCATATGGGCGCGGCCGGCGTGGTCGAGGCCGTCTCCACCTCGAAAGGCGATCTCGGCCTGGTGCCGGCGATTACCGTGGCGGGAACCGGCGCCTGGTGGAACGCACTGGAATTCGACGCCGCGCCGAAAATCATCGCGCGCCTGCCCTTCGTCGAGCGCGCCGACCACCCGGCCGCGCTGCCGGTGTTCGTCATCTCGCGGGTCGCCGCCGACGCCATGGCGACCGAAGCCGAGGTCTGGAGCATCCGCGTCTCCGGCTGGGGTGCAGGTCCGGCACAGGCCCTGAAGGCCAAGGCCGACTTCATCGCCGTGCCCGACAGCGCCTTCGACGGCGCCGCGCTGCTGGTGACCGTGCCCAAGGACACCAGCATGGAAGCCATTGGCGAGACCCTGGTGAAAGCCGGCGCCACGGTGCGCTCGACGGCCCTCGTCGGCAGCCACGCAACCCGCTATACGGTGGCCGCCAACAAGCCCTGATCATCGACCTTTCGGAAAGCTGCCCATGACTGCGACCCGTCCGCAACCGCGCCCCGGCGTGCTCGATATCGCCCCCTACATTCCGGGCAAGAGCACCGCGCCGGGCGTCGCCAAGGTGTTCAAGCTGTCGTCCAACGAGACGCCGCTCGGGCCGAGCGAACACGCCGTCGCCGCCTATGCGGATATCGGCAAACGTCTCGAGGATTATCCCGATGGCGCGTCGGCCGCTTTGCGCGAAGCCATCGGCAACGCCTATGGGCTCGACCCGGCGCGCATCGTCTGCGGCGCCGGCTCCGACGACCTGCTCAATCTGATCGCGCGCGCCTATCTCGCCGATGGCGACGAGGCCATCCACACAACGCATGGTTTTCTCGTCTACCCGATCGCAACGCTCGGCACCGGCGCCAAACCCGTGGTCGCGGCTGAGACGAATTTCACCGCCGATGTCGACGCCATCCTCAAGCTGGTGACGCCGAAGACCAAGGTCGTGTTTTTGGCCAATCCGAACAACCCGACCGGAACTTATATTCCGTTCGACGAGGTCAAGCGGCTGCACCGCGCCCTGCCCGGCAACGTCCTGTTGGTGCTGGATGCGGCCTATGCCGAATACGTCCAGCGCAATGACTACGAGTCCGGCCTCGAGTTGGTGGCAACCAGCGACAATGTTGTCATGACCCGCACGTTCTCGAAGATCTACGGGCTGGCCGCATTGCGGCTCGGCTGGATGGTCGGGCCGGCGCATGTGGTCGATGCCATCAACCGCATCCGCGGACCGTTCAACGTCAACGCGCCGGCGATCGCCGCCGGCATCGCGGCGATGCGCGATACGGCACACGTCGAACGCTCGCGCACGCATAATTCGAAATGGCTGGAGTGGCTGACCGCCGAGATCGGCAAGCTTGGCCTCACGGTAACGCCGAGCGTCGCCAACTTCGTGCTGATCCATTTTCCGCAGACCAAAGGCCGCACCGCCACCGAGGCCAATGACTTCCTGATGAAGCGCGGACTGGTGCTGCGTCAGGTCACGGCCTACCAGTTGCCCAACGCCTTGCGCATGAGCGTCGGCACCGAGGAAGCCAACCGGCTGGTCGTGCAGGCGCTCAAGGACTTCCTGGGGCAATCGGCGTGAGCACGCCGCCGCCCCTGTTCAACCGCCTTGCCCTGATCGGCGTCGGCCTGATCGGTTCGTCGATCGCGCGCGCGGCACGCGCGCAAGGCGCGGTCGGTTCGATCGTCGCCACCGCGCGATCGCCGGTGACGCGGCGGCGCGTCGCCGAACTCGGGCTCGCCGACCAGGTGGTCGAGAGCAATGCCGCCGCGGTTGAAGGTGCCGACCTCGTCATCGTCTGCATTCCGGTCGGCGCCTGCGGCCCGGTCGCGCAGGAGATCGGCCCGCATCTGATGCCGGGCGCCATCGTCTCCGACGTCGGCTCCGTCAAAGGCTCGGTGGTGCGCGACATGGCTCCGCATCTGCCGAAGGGCGTGCACTTCGTGCCGGCGCATCCGGTCGCCGGCACCGAATATTCCGGGCCCGACGCCGGCTTTGCCGAACTGTTCGTCAACCGCTGGTGCATCCTGACGCCACCGCAGGGCACCGATGCGGCGGCAACCGAAAAGCTGGCGGCGTTCTGGCGGCTGATCGGCGCCAATGTCGAAACCATGGCGCCGGATCACCATGACCTGGTGCTCGCGGTTACCAGCCATCTGCCGCATCTGATCGCTTACACGATCGTCGGCACTGCCGACGAACTGGAGACCGTGACGCGTTCGGAAGTACTGAAGTTTTCGGCCGGCGGCTTTCGGGACTTCACGCGTATTGCGGCGTCTGACCCGACGATGTGGCGCGACGTGTTCCTCGCCAACAAGGACGCCGTGCTGGAAATGCTCGGCCGCTTCAACGAAGATGTCTCGGCGCTCACCAAGGCAATCCGCAAGGGCGACGGCGACGCGTTGTATGAACATTTTGCCCGCACGCGCGCCATCCGCAAAGGCATCGTACAGATCGGCCAGGATTCGCCGGCGCCTGATTTCGGCCGGCCGCATCCCGATTTGCCGCATGCGCCGCTGCCGAAGCCTTACGCCGCCGACGAGACGTAAGCACGCCGTCATTCGACTTAAGTCTGGCGCATCGCTCGCATAGCTTCGGTCATCGTGCGCATAACTGTTTGCCTTGATTTTGGCGTGATCCTGCGTGTATTTAACCACCATCACCCTTCGCTAAATCTTCAGTCGTTTGCCAGCTCGGTACATCGGCACGGCCGCATTATGCGCGCCTGATGAAAGATGGACCGATGCTGTTCGATGATGGCAATGCCGCGCGCGAAACCATTCGACTCCTTGAGCAGAAGGGGGAGGCCGGTCTCTGGACATGGAACCTGAAAACCAGGGAGATGATCTGGTCTCGAGGCGTTTTTGAACTTCTTGGGCTCGAACCCGGCTCCATCACGCCGAGCCACGAGAATCTCGAAGCGCTTGTCCATCCGGAAGACGTCCGGCCTCCCGGCGAGCTTGAATTGGTTCTGTCGAAGGCAGGCGCAATGCGTCGCGACTTCCGGATCATACAGTTGAGCGGACGGGTGCGTTGGTTGTCGAGCCGAGGCGAAGTTTTGCTCGACCGCCAAGGCATCCCGGCCCGGGCCATCGGCGCTCTTTTCGATGTCAGCAAGCAGCAGGAGGCTTTGGCGCATGCCGAAGCGCTGCAGACCCGCCTCAGTGTTGTGGTCACCGCGCTTGATGCCGTGACGTGGTCGGCGACACCCCGTGGACACATTGGCGACACGCAGGGCTGGTGCAAGATGACCGGCCAGACACTGCAGGAAGCCGCCGGCGCGGGATGGCTGAACGCCTTACACCCGGACGACCGGTCGGGCGTGGAGGCATCCTGGCAAAAGGCTATTGCGTCGAAAGAACCCTACAAAAAGGAATATCGCCTGCGCAACGGCGAGGGCCACTATCGCTGGGTGCGCTCGCGCGCCATACCGTTATGCAATCAGAACAACGCGGTGCGCGAATGGGTCGGTCTCACCCAGGACATCCACGTCGACCGCGTCTGGTCGGCGCCTGCCGATAAGACCGATTATGTGACCGGCGCCCAGTTGCGCGCGGCCCGCGCCATCCTGCACTGGTCGGTCCGCGACCTCGCCCAATACGCGGTGGTATCGACCTCCACGATCCGGCGCATCGAGGAGTTCGACGGCGCGCCGCGGTCGGCCGAATCGGCGCTGCGGCCGATCAGGGCCATGCTCGAGAGGCATGGTGTGGAATTTCTGTTTCCGCCGGTCGGCCATCCCTGCGTCCGCCAGGTCAGCAGACAATTTCCCGAACAGCGAAGACGCGCCTGACAATCAGTCGCAAAATTCGCGGATACATCCATCCATGGCATCGGATTGCGCGCAAAATTTGCGCGCCCACCGGCGTCGCTGTCTTGCGGTTGCGCAATTTCACTTAACGCGCCCCTAATTGACGACTGACACCTTGCTCTCGCGGAGAGCGTGCATTCTCCGGGAGCAAATTATGTCCGACACAGTGATCAACGATCCTCCCGGCCCTGACGCCAAAGGTCCGCCGTTTACGCGCACCGATCCGCTGATCGCGTTCCTGGCCGGGCCCGGCGAACACCCCCCTGCGCCGGATAGCCAGGCCGAAGCGGTGGTGACCCCCGACGTACCCGTCCCGCCGGTTCATTCTCGCGAGCACGAGGCGCTTGAGAGATCGGTCATCCTGATCGGACTCACCTGTGCCGTGACGGCGATCATCTTGAGCGCAGCGATTGCCTTGCCGCTCGATCTCAGTTCGATCGCCAGGTTCGATGCGCTGCGCAATGCTGTTCAAATCAAATGAAAGTCGTACTGACCATCGATACGGACGACGAGGCGTGGGCCAAACCGGACCGCAGTTTGCCGGTTCCCGCGACCGCGGCGCCGCCGAAGATCGCCAGCATTCGCCCCTGCGCGACGTTCGTCGCCCACCTTTACGCAGTCGCCACCCGGCAGCCACAAATGCGCGAGAAAGGCCGTGCCCCACCGGACCACGCCTCCGAACTTTATCGATCCGGCGCCGAAAAGTGCCCGACGGCCCATTTCTCACGCCGCGTCTGAGGCTAGAACAGGGGCGGCACTTCGCCGATGCGGATCGGGCCCAACATAGCCACGCCATCCTCGAAGCGCAGCGGCAGGGCCACCGCGCGGTTGCCTTCCAGCGTCGTCTGTTCGCCGAGCATGTTGATGCCGGTCGAGATATTGGCGCCGACCTGCTGGCGCGCCATTTTGCCGAGACCGGGGGCGAAGCGGTCGAGCGCGCCGGCCAGCTTGTCCATGTGCGGCGAGGCCTGCACCATCTGCTCCGCACCGATGGTCTTTAGCAGCGGCTCGAGCCCCGCAATGGTGACTCGCAACTGACCCTGCAACCGGCCGCTCGCATCCAGCGACAGGCTGCCGCCGCCGACCGCCAGGGATTCGCCCTGCCGCAACCGCGCCTGGCTGATGTCGATGCGCCCGCCGGCGGCCTGGATCTCGCGGAAACGCTCGGCCCAAGGCTTGGGCGAAAAGTCGGTCAGGCCGCGCAGCACCGCGGTGATGTCGGCGTCGATCGGCGTCGCGGCGCCGGGATGGATGGCCTCTGCGGAAGCGGCGGCCAATTGCAGCGCCAATTCGACCACCGGATTGCTGGCCACCGAGCCCTCCGCAATGCGGCCGTGAATTTCGGCGTGCTCGGCGCGCAACCATATCTGCTGATTGCCGCCAACCACGCGCTCAATGACCGGTTTGCTAAGCACCAAAGACACCCGCTCCGGCGCCGACGGCGTGCCGCGGACGCTCGACTGGAACAGCTTCCAGTTGACGATGACCGGCGGCGTGCGATCGGTGGCCGCGACCGTCAGCGGCCCGCGGAACTCACCAATCAACAAACTCGGATCGTAGATCTGCGCGGCGACCAAGAGCCCGCCTGCTTTGAGGTCGATCGGGAGTTGGTCGTTGCGAAACTGCGCCGACGCCTGGTCGCAGGTGACCTCAATACGGAACGGATAGCCGCCGATCGATTCGGAGCCGCAGGCATAGACGCGGCCGGAGGCCGCCTCGCGCACGCGCCATTCCTCCAGCGTAGCCTCTGCCCGGCCGGCGGCATAGAACCAGAGAACGGTCCATCCGCCACACAGGGCCGCCACCAGAACCAGCAAAGCAATGTAGCGCCCGGTTCGCCGGCGCGGTGATTCCGTCATGGCCATGATGATGACACACACCTTCCGAATGCGGCGTTTCTAGGCCGATTCGATGCCGCTTGCACCGGAACCTCGGCTGGGCCATCTCCTATCACGATGAATGCAGCAAGTGACCAGAGCGGCGACGACCTTTGGGTGTTCGGTTACGGTTCGCTGATCTGGCGCCCGGGATTCGAATACCTCGAGCGGCGCAACGCGCGGCTGATTGGCGCCCACCGCGCGCTCTGCGTCTATTCCTTCGTGCACCGCGGTACGCCGGAAAAGCCGGGCCTCGTCCTGGGCCTCGACCGCGGCGGCGCCTGCCGCGGGGTCGCCTTCCGCGTCGCCGCCGCCAAGCGCCGCGAAACCATCGATTATCTGCGGGCGCGCGAGCAGGCCACCATGGTCTATCGCGAAGCGCAGCGCCGCGTGTGGCTGGACGGCGAACCACAGCAGGATGTGCAGGCACTGGTCTACATGGTCGATCGCGGCCACGCCCAATATGCCGGGCGCCTCAGCCTGGCCGAACAGGTGCATTACGTACGTCAGGGCCATGGCCGCTCCGGCCCGAACCGCGATTACGTATTGTCGACGGTCGAAGCCCTCGAAGCCCTTGGCTATCGCGACGCCGAACTGCACCGGCTGGCCGAGCAGCTCAAAGGCGCCCACGAGGCGCAAGGTTCAGCCTGAACGGGCGATTTCCTGGCGGCCTTCGTCGATCAGCCGCGCCGTCGCCGTCTCGATCGCATCCTTCAGACGCTCGAAGAACGCATCCTTGTCGAGGCCGGGCGGGATCGGATCGCAGATTTCCACCAGCACAGTCCCAGGCACGCGGCGCATCGAGCGCCGCGGCCAGAACAGGCCGGAGTTGAGCGCCAGCGGCACGCAGGGCACGCCCTCCGCCGCATAGAGATAGGACACGCCGTATTTATACCGCGGCTCGGCACCCGGTGCGCGACGCGTGCCCTCCGGAAAGATGATGAGTTGCCGGTTGTCCGCGAGCTCGATACGCGCACGCTCGGCCATGTCGTGAAGAGCCTGCGCGCCCTTGCCGCGATTGACCGGTACCATCCGGGCCTTGATGGTGAGCCAGCCAAACACCGGGATCCACTGCAACTCGCGCTTGAGGATGAAGGTCGGGTTGTCGAACAGCGTCACCAGCGCGAAGGTTTCCCACGCGGACTGGTGTTTTGACGCGACAATGATCGGCCCCTTCGGCACTTTCTCGCGTCCGCGGATCTCGTATTTGATGCCGGCCACGACGCGCAGCAACATCAGATTGGTACGCGCCCATGAGCGCGCCACCGCGATAATGGCGCGGTACGGCAGAAAAAATGTCGGCAGGGCGATGACGAGATAGACCAGCGTGTTCAGATAGAACAACGCATTGAAGGCGATCGAGCGAACGAAATTCAGCACGGGCCTCTTTCCTTCACGACGCGCCATCGGGGTCGAGGTGCTGACGGAGCATCGCGAACAGGTACTTGAGATATTCCGCCGCCAGAAGACGCGTCGTATCCAGATGCGACCACCACGGCTCGGTCTTGACCCGTTCCGACATCACAGGATAGGCGATGAGTTCGACATCGGGAAGCTGATGCGCGATCTCGACCATGGCGCGAGGCATGTGCCAGTTCGAGGTGACCACGATCAGCGAATTGAAATTGTGCTGGCGTGCCCAGCGCCGCGACTCCAGCGCATTGCCAAACGTGTTGAGAGCGGAGCGGTCGAGATCGATACAGCACGAAAAATACTTGGCGTATAGCGGCGTAATCCTGGCAATCTCGGTGGCGCTGGTCGCGCGATGCACGCCGGTAATCAGCAGCCGCTTGCCGCGCTCGGCCGCCAGCAACTCGATGGCGTCGGGGATTCGCGAGGCCGCGCCGGTCAGCACGACGATGCCATCGGCCTTGCGGCCCAGCAGCGCTTCCTGTTCCGGAATGGTCCAGGCGAACCAGATAAAGCCGCCGGAGAGCAGCAGAACGCCGACCACCCCGGCGGTCATTGTCAGAAAGCCAATCCAGCGAGCGAGACCTGCCATCATGCTAATCGAACGCCTCGAGGGTGCGGTTGACAGTCTGGCGTGACGTCAAAGCCGTCACCACGGCGATCAGCACCACCTGCGCCAGCACCGCGGCATAGCCGGCCATACCAATCGAGAACGAACCGAACATGGCCGAGGTTTGGTCGCCGCCGGCGGTGCCGCCGAACCAGCGGCTGATCAGTGCGGCCAGCGCGAACAGCACGATAGCCGCGCCGCCGCCGATGGCGCCACCCTGCAATCCCAGCATCAAAAAATGGCGCTGGAAATGCCCCGCGATGAAGCCGTTTTTGGCGCCGACGAAATGCAGCACCTCGATCACGGTCTTGTTGGTGGCCATGGCGCCTCTTGTCGCAAACGTCACCGACAAAACTGTGGCGACGATCATCAGGAGTAAAATAGCAACGCCGCCGGCCACCGCGGTGCCCGCCATGGCCCGCATCCTATCGATCCAGCCGCGGTGATCGTCGAGCATCGCGCCCGGCACCTGCTCGGCCAGCAGACGCTGCAGTTGGGGGATGTCCGGTGTGGCACCGGGCGCGATCTTGACCACGATCATCCGGGGTACCGGCAATTCGTCGAGCGTCAGACCGGTTCCGAGCCACGGCTCCAGGAGTTTTGAGGACGCCTCCTTGCTGTAAGGCTGGACCTCGCCGACCCCATTGAAGGCGCGCGCGACCGAAACGGCCTTGTCCACCGTGGCGTCGAGATCGCGGCCGGGTGCCGGCATCACCTGGATGGTGACCTCGCGCGCCACCTCGGCCTGCCATTCGCTCGCCGCCTGGCTAACCAGAATCACAGCGCCGGAGGTCAGCGAGGCCAGGAAGGTCATGATGGCGACGACGGCGACCAAGGCACGGCCGGAAATCGAGTTCCGCGGTACCAGCGCCGTGTCGAACCGCGGCAGCAGGCTGGCAACGCCGCGCGGCGGCGGCGGCATATCGCCGCGAACCGTCTCGGTCGTCCTGGACGATTTGATGTCAATCATAGATGTGCAGGCGTCCGTCGTGGAGAACCAGACGGCGCGCATCGTACTGGTCCATCAAGGCAATGTCGTGGGTGGCAATGACCACGGAAGTTCCCGACTTGTTGAGCTCGATGAACAGCCGCAGCAGGCGCTGCGCCAGCGGCGGGTCGACGTTGCCGGTCGGCTCGTCGGCCAGCAGCAATTGCGGCCGGGCGATGACCGCGCGCGCGATGGCGGCGCGCTGCTTTTCGCCGCCCGACAGCACCGGCGGCAGCGCCCACATGCGCTCGCCGAGATCGACCCATTTCAGAAGTTCGATCACCTCGTCGCGGTAGCTCTCTTCCGGCCGGCCCATTACGCGCAGCGGCAGCGCCACGTTCTCATATAACGACATGTGATCGAGCAGACGAAAATCCTGAAACACGATGCCGATGCGGCGGCGCAGCGTCGCCACGGCGTCCTTCGACAGCGTCGCAACGTCGTGGCCGAACTGCGTGATCAGGCCGCGCGTCGGCTTGAGCGACAAGAAAAGCAGCCGCAGCAGCGAGGTCTTGCCGGCACCCGAGGGCCCGGTGAGAAACTGGAAGGAATGCGGCTCAATGCGGAACGTGAGGTCGCGCAAGACCTCCGGCCCGAGGCCGTAGCGCAAACCCACATTTTCGAATCGAACCACAATACCTCCCGGATACGTTCATAAGGCAGGCGTCGCCGCCGCCCCGCTCCGGCCGCCAAAAGCCGGCGAATCGCCCGTCATCCTCGCTCCCCGGCCTGCCTGAGGGCCCCGCAATGCCCGCGCCATAGCCAGAATTGCGCTTTTACAGGAGAATCGGGGCATCGCCATACCCGGACGTCCGCTGCCGTTATCCCCCAAAAGACGCCTCCATGGTTTCCGGTCCATTAACGGTCGGGTGGTAGATTTTTGGCCGACACACATGCCGAAGACCCCATGCTGATCGTCTGTCCGAGCTGCGCCACGTCCTACATGATCGATCCGGCCTCGGTGGGCCAGACCGGGCGTTCTGTGCGTTGCGCGCGGTGCAAGACCACCTGGTTTGCCGGCGGACCAAAGTCGGCGCCTGCGGTGACTGCTTTTGTCGACGGCGTGATCGCCGAGGCGGAGGCGCAAAACGGTGGCGCGTCCTCGCCACCCGCGAAATTGCCGCCGGCGCGCAGCCTCGAGCGCCCGAATCCCTATGCCAGCGCCGCGCAGGAGCCGGAGCCCGACCCCGGCATTGCCGACGATTTCGGCGTCGAGCCGCCCGAGCCGCAGGCCCAGTCTTTGCCGACCGGATCCGGCGCCGACGACATCTGGCCCGCCATTACCACGCCGACGGATCTCGACGCCGGCCGCGAGCCGCACGGACACGACACGCTGGCGCATCTCTCCGCCCACGACTCGCCGTCGCTGGTGCCGCCGATCGAACACGAGCCGCTGCCCCATCTGGCCGCTGCCGAGGTCGAGGCCGAGGACCGCGAATCCTACGCCGCCCGCCGCCAGCGGCTGAAAAAGCGGCGAGACAAATCGCGCAAGTCATCGCACTGGACCGCCATCGTGCTGGTGTTGTTTGCCTTCAACGTCGCGCTGGTCGGAGCGCGGCACGAGGTGGTGCGCTATCTGCCGCAAACGGCGTCGCTGTTCGCGGCAATCGGCCTGCCGGTCAATCTGCGCAATCTGAGCTTCGAAAACGTTCGCATCACCAAGCAAACGCAGGACGGCGTCGACATTCTCGTGGTCGAAGGCCACATCGTCGCCACCTCGAACAAGGCGGTCGAAGTGCCGCGCCTGCGCTTCGCCGCACGCAATGCCGCCGGGCAGGAAGTCTATACGTGGACGATGCTACCGAGCCGCAGCGTTCTCGGCCCCGACGAACGGCTCGATTTCCGCAGCACCCTCGCCGCGCCGCCGGCCGACGCCAACGACGTGATGGTGCGGTTCTTCAATGATTCCGACGCCGCAGCGACCGCAGGGAAGTAGGCGCGGTCCTTGCCCATTTCGCGGCGTGCGTCGCCGCACAGTCCTCCGCTCATGCCCGCGGACGCGGGCATCCCGTCTTTCCGCGAGGCCCGAACCGCTGGGTCCCCGCCTCCGCGGGGACGAGCGGGCGAATGAACCGATCCAAATCTCAAGCAGCCAGGAAGGTTGGAACGCCGATTGGCCCCTATAAACCTAGGTATAATATCAAGACGACTTTTGGCTCCACCCGAGGCCGACCAATGGTTCGAGACGCATCGCTGTCGCGACGCTCAGGGCACCATGAGGCGGAATACCAGCGTGTTCCGCTGTCCCGCCATAACGAAGCACCACCACCCTTGAACACACTGGCGGCGATCTGCCATGGTGATCGGGCCGGCGTTCACTGAAGGTTGCTCGTCTTGGATGTTGTTCTGACTGAATGGCTGAGCGCCATTATCCGCTGGTTGCACGTCATCGCCGGCATGGCCTGGATCGGCAGCTCGTTCTACTTCATGCACCTCGACCATAGCCTGAAACATCACGCCGGCCTGCCCGCCGGTGTGAAGGGTGAAGCCTGGCAGGTGCACGGCGGCGGCTTCTACCAGATGATCAAGTTCATGGTGGCGCCGTCGCAGATGCCCGACCAGCTGACCTGGTTCAAATGGGAGGCCTACACCACCTGGCTGTCCGGCTTCGCGCTGCTGGTGGTCGTCTACTACCTGAGCGCCGAACTGTTCCTGATCGACAAGGCGGTGCTCGACATGAGCGCGCCGGCGGCGGCGGCCATCGCGTTCTTCAGCCTGGCGGCGGCCTGGATCGCCTACGAGGTGATGTGCCGGTCACCGCTCGGCAAGCATGAACTGGCGCTGTCGCTGGTCGGCTACGTGTTCCTGGTCGGGCTCACTTATGCCTTCACACACGTGTTCAGCGGCCGTGGCGCCTTCACCCAGATCGGCGCGCTGATCGGCACCATCATGGTGGCGAACGTGTTCGTCGTCATCATCCCGTATCAGAAGAAGATCGTCGCCGCGATGATCGCCGGCAAGGAGCCCGATCCGTTCTGGGGCGCCATCGGCAAACAGCGCTCGGTGCACAACAACTACCTGACCTTGCCGGTCGTCTTCCTGATGCTGAGCAACCATTATCCGTTGTTCTTCGCCACGCAGTACAACTGGGTGATCGTCGCCATCGTGCTGCTGATCGGTCCGGTGATCCGGCACTTCTACAATTCGCGCCACGCCGGCAAAGGCAGCCCGTGGTGGACCTGGGGCGTGGCGGCCGCCGGCATGATCGCCATTGGCCTGCTGTCGGCGGCGGGCCCGCGCACCGCCACCACCGGCGCCAAGACGGGAAGCTTGCCGGCAACGCCGACCTTTGCCTCGGTGCAGGAAATCGTCATCTCGCGCTGTAGCATGTGCCACACCGCCGAGCCGGTCTGGGCCGGCATCACCGCCGCGCCGAAAGGCGTGCGGCTGGACGATGCGGAGAGCATCAAGGTGCATGCCAGCCTGATCGACATCAACGCGGTGCGCTCCAACGCCATGCCGCCGGGCAATGTCACCGAACTGTCGGACGACGATCGCCGCATCCTCGCCGCCTGGCTCGCCGCCGGCGCGCCGGTGCAATGAGCACGGCGCGCAGCATCATTCTCCGTCATGCCCGGCCTTGGGCCGGGCATCCACGTCTGTCTATTATGACAGCAAGACGTGGATGGCCGGGACAAGCCCGGCCATGACGACAACCCTCGCCGCTCTCAATGCCCTCAGCGACGCCGACTTCACCGCGGCGCTGGCCGACATCTACGAGCACTCGCCCTGGGTGGCGCAGGCGGTCAGCGCACGGAGGCCGTTCACGACGCTAGCCGACTTGCACGCGGCCATGACCGAAGCGGTGCGCGCCGCGCCGTACGACAAGCAGCAGGCGCTGGTGAAGGCGCACCCCGATCTCGCCGGCAAGGCGGCCCGGGCCGGCGCGTTGACCGCCGATTCCACCGACGAGCAGGCCAGCGTCGGCCTCGACCGCCTGACCGACGCGGAATACGCCCGCTTCCACGAACTCAACGACGCCTATCAAGCCAAGTTCGGCATTCCCTTCATCGTCTGCGTGCGCCGCCACACCAAGGATTCGATCCTCCGCCAGTTCGAGCGGCGCATCGCCCATGGTGCGGCCGACGAGTTCGACACCGCGCTGGCCGAGATCTTCCGCATCGCCGCGCTGCGGCTGGACGGCCGCGTCACCGCGCCCGACAAGCTCCCCGTCACCGGACGGTTGTCGACCCATGTGCTCGACAACCACGCCGGCACGCCGGCCGAAGGCATCGCGCTCGAACTCCGCGAACTGTCGGCCGCCGCCGCCGACCGCGTGCTGCTGCGCGCCGTCACCAACAAGGACGGCCGCACCGATATACCTTTGATCGGCGGCCGGCCGCTGCCGATCGGCACTTACGAGCTGCGCTTTGCGGTGGCCGCTTATTACAGCGCCCGCGGCGTGCCCCAGGCCGACCCGCCGTTCCTCGACACGGTGCCGATCCGCTTTGCCATTGCCGAGCCGGAAGGCCACTACCACGTGCCGCTGGCCATGACGCCGTGGAGTTATTCCACCTACCGCGGCAGCTAAACCAGCCGGCCGCCCTGACACCGTTCGCCTGTCGGGAGAGCACGGCCCTGGCCACAAAATAAGCAGGGGATGCCGCCGCGGACGGCTTTCCGCCGCCTACGAAACTGGCACACTTCTGGCTTGTTCGGCTCTCGTGCCGGCGCTCGCCGGCGGGGGTCAGGGCGGCGAACCAGAATGCTGGATCCAGTGTCCGCGAAGGAAGCGTCCGCGCGCGCGCCGCTGCTGCAAGCTATCGGCATTACCAAACTGTACGGCAACTTCCCCGCCAACGACGCGGTCAGCCTCGATCTCTACGCCGGCGAGATTCACGCGCTGCTGGGCGAAAACGGCGCCGGCAAGTCGACGCTGGTCAAGATCATCTATGGCCTGATCCAGCCGACCGAAGGCGAATTGCGCTGGAAGGGCGAGCGCATCGTGCTGGCCGGCCCATCCGATGCGCGCGCCCACGGCATCGGCATGGTGTTTCAGCATTTCTCCCTGTTCGACAACCTGACGGTCGCCGAAAACGTCGCGCTCGGCCTCGACGGCAAGGAAGGCTTCGCCGCGATGTCGGCGCGGCTGGCGCAGGTGTCGCGCGATTACGGCCTGCCGCTCGATCCCAAGCGCGAGGTCTGGCGGCTATCGGTCGGCGAACGCCAGCGCATCGAAATCGTGCGCATGCTGATGCAGAACCCGCAATTGCTGATTCTCGACGAGCCGACCGCGGTGCTGACGCCGCAGGAGGCCGACCAGTTGTTCGTGGTGCTCGAACGGCTGAAGATCGAAGGCCGCGCCATCCTCTACATCTCGCACAAGCTCGATGAGGTAAAGCGGCTGTGCGACACCGCCACCATCCTGCGTGGCGGCAAGAAGGTCGCAACCTGCAACCCGCGCGCCGAGACCGCGTCATCGCTGGCGCGCATGATGGTCGGCGCCGACATCGGCATCGTCAAAGCGGCGACGACGCGCGCCACCACGGTGCCGCGGCTGGCGGTGCAGAACCTGTCGCTGTCGCCGGACGATCCGCACGGCGTCTATCTCAAGGACATCACATTCGAGGTCAAAGGCGGCGAAATTCTCGGCATCGCCGGTGTTGCCGGCAACGGCCAGGACGAATTGTTCGCGGCGCTGTCGGGCGAGCAACTGACCTCGGACGGCGCGGTGGTGATCGACGGCGCTGCCGCCGGCCATCTCTCGGTGACGGCACGGCGGCGGCTGGGTGCGGCCTTCGTCCCGGAGGAACGGCTCGGCCACGGCACCGCGCCGCGCATGAAGCTGTCGGAGAACGCGCTGCTGACCGGGCACGCCGCCAGCCACATGGTCCACTACGGCTTCGTCGACAGGCCGGCGACGCTGGCCACCGTCGACAGGACCACCACCGCCTTCGACGTGCGCAAGGCCAAGCGCGACCCCGAAGCGGTCAGCCTGTCCGGCGGCAATTTGCAGAAGTTCATTGTCGGCCGCGAAATCCTGCGCGAGCCGGGCGTGCTGGTGGTGAGCCAGCCAACCTGGGGCGTCGACGCCGGCGCCGCCGCCGTCATCCGCCAGGCGCTGCTTGATCTGTCGGGCCGCGGCACCGCGGTGCTGGTGATCAGCCAGGACCTCGATGAACTCGCCGAGATCGCCGACCGCATCGCCGTGATGTTCCACGGCCGGCTATCGGAGACGATGAGCGCCCGCGAAGCGACGCGCGAGAAACTCGGCCTGCTGATGGGCGGCGCCAGCGCTGCGGCAACCGAACCGGAGGCCGCGCATGCAATTGGTGCTTGAGAAGCGCGCCGAACGCTCGGCCTACATCGCGGTCGCCTCGCCGCTGATCGCCATCGCGCTGACGCTGATAACGATGTCGATCCTGTTCGCCATCCTCGGCAAGAATCCGGTGATGGCGCTCTACGTCTATTTCGTCGAGCCGCTGACCGACCTGTTCACGCTGCAGGAGATCGTGGTCAAGGCGACGCCGCTGGTGATGATCGCGATCGGCCTGTCGCTTTGCTACATCGCCAATGTCTGGAACATCGGCGCCGAGGGGCAGTTCCTGTTCGGTGCGGTGTGCGGCAGCTGGCTCGCCGTCGTCACCAACGGCACCGACGCCGGGCCCTGGGTGCTGCCGGCGATGCTGGTCATGGGCGCGATCGGCGGCGCCGCCTACGCCATGATCCCGGCACTGTGCAAGGTGCGGTTCGGCGCCAGCGAGATCCTGGTCAGCCTGATGCTGGTCTATGTCGCCGACCTGATCATGGACTATCTGGTCCGCGGGCCGTGGCGCGATCCGCAGGGCATGAACTTCCCCACCACCGCGGCGTTCGATCCGGTCGCCACGGTGCCGACGCTGGTCGAGGGCAGCCGGCTGCACGCCGGCGCCATCGTCGCGCTCATCGTGGTGATGCTGGCGGCGGTGATGCTCGGCCGCACCATCAAGGGATTCGAGATCCGCGTCGTCGGCGCCGCACCGCGGGCGGCGCGCTTCGCCGGCTTCAACTCCAAACAACTGGTGCTGTTCACCTTCGCGGTGTCGGGCGCGCTGGCCGGTCTTGCCGGCATCATCGAGGTGGCCGGGCCGGTGGGCCTGCTGCAGCCGGGCATATCACCGGGCTATGGCTTCACCGCGATCATCGTCGCGTTTCTGGGCCGGCTCAATCCGGTCGGAATTCTGGTCGCGGGACTGTTCCTCGCCCTCACCTTCATCGGCGGCGAAGGCGCGCAGATCTCGATGAAGATACCGCTCGATCTCACCAAGGTGTTCCAGGGCATTTTGCTGTTCTACGTGCTGGCCTGCGATTCCCTCATTCTCTACCGCATCCGTTTCATCCGCACCTTCCGTGCCCCCGTGCAGGGAGCCGCCTGATGGGATTGGTAGAGGCCATCATCCTGTCGGTGATCGCGGCGTCGACGCCGCTGCTGCTGGCCGCGGCCGGCGAACTGATCGTCGAGCGCGCCGGCGTGCTCAATCTCGGCGTCGAGGGCATGATGATCATGGGCGCGGCCTGCGGCTTCGCCGGCTGCTGGCTGACCGGCTCGGCCTTTCTCGGCGCCTTGTTCGGCATCGCCGCCGGCATGGCGCTGGCCGCCATCTTCGGGCTGATGACGCTGACGCTGGCGGTCAATCAGGTTGCGACCGGGCTGGCGCTGACCATTCTCGGCGTCGGCTTGTCCGGATTGATCGGCGCCGGTTTTGTCGGCGAGCGCATCACGCCGGCGGCGGCGCTGTACATTCCGTATCTCACCGGCATTCCCTTCATCGGCCGCATCCTGTTCGGTCAGGACGGCTTTGTGTATGTCTCGATCGCGCTGGTGATCGGCATCTGGTTCTTTCTGTACCGCACGCGCGGCGGCCTGATCCTGCGCGCCATCGGCGACAGCCATACCTCGGCGCATGCGCTCGGCTATCCGGTGCTCACGGTGCGCTGGATGGCGGTGCTGTTCGGCGGCGGCTGCGCCGGACTGGCCGGCGCGTTCCTGCCGCTCGCCTATACGCCGTTCTTCATCCCCGGCATGACCGCCGGCCGCGGCTGGATCGCGCTGGCGCTGGTGGTGTTCGCCTCATGGCGGCCGGGCCGGCTGGTGGCCGGCGCCTATCTGTTCGGCGCGGTGACCATCCTGCAGCTGCATGCGCAGGCCTTCGGCCTCGGCATTCCCTCGCAGCTGATGACGGCGCTGCCCTATCTCGCGACCATCGTCGTGCTGGTTCTCATTTCGCGCACCCGCAACGCCGCCGGCTCGGCGGCGCCGGCGTCGCTGGGCATGGTGTTCGTGCCCGACCGTTGAAAGTTCTCGCTACCCGTCCACGTTCGACTTTTAAAAACCGGAGCAGTCCCATGAAGAAATATCTGATCCCCCTGGCGGCAGCGCTGGCGCTGGCCGTGACCGGCGCCGGCGCCTCGGCGCAAAGCAAGATGAAAGTCGGCTTCATCTATCTCGGTCCGGTCGGCGATCTCGGCTGGACCTACATGCATGAGCTCGGCCGGCAGATGATGGTCAAGGAGCTCGGCGACAAGGTCGAGACCACCTATCTCGAGAATGTCAGCGAAGGCCCGGATAGCGAGCGCTCGATCGAACAGCTCGCGCGCACCGGCCATCAACTGATCTTCACCACCTCGTTCGGCTACATGGACCCGACGCTGCGGGTCGCCAAGAAATACCCGAAGATCAAGTTCGAGCACGCCACCGGCTACAAGCGCGCGCCGAACGTCGGCACCTATTCCGGCCGCTTCCACGAAGGCCGGTATATCCAGGGCGTGATCGCCGGCAAGATGTCGAAGTCCGGCACGCTCGGCTACATCGCCTCGTTCCCGATCCCTGAAGTGATCGCCGGCATCAACGCCACCATCCTCGGCGCGCAGACCGTCAACCCGAACATCAAGGTCAAGATCATCTGGGTGAACACCTGGTTCGATCCCGGCAAGGAGGCCGAAGCGGCCAAGGCTTTGGCCGACCAGGGGGCCGACATCCTGATGCAGCACACGGACTCGCCGGCGGCCATGCAGGTCGCGGCGCAGCGCGGCATCCTCGCCTTCGGCCAGGACTCCGACATGATCAAGTTCGGTCCGAAGACCCAGTTGACCTCGATCGTCAACAACTGGGGCCCGTATTACCTGCGCGCCACCAAGGCGGCACTCGACGGCAGCTGGAAGCCCGAGGACACCTGGGACGGCCTGAAGGAAAAGATGGTGCTGATGGCCGAGTACACCAACATGCCGGACGACGTGAAGAAGCTGGCGCAGGACACCGAGGCCGCGATCATTGCCGGCACGCTCAACCCGTTCAAATGCCCGATCGTCGGACAGGACGGCAAGGAGGTCGAGTGCAAGGGCGGCACGGCCCTCGACAACGGCCAGATCCTCGGCATGAACTTCTACGTGAAAGGCATCGACGACAAGATTCCGGGGAAGTGAGTCTGACAGCCCGCGAACACAACACCTGTCATGGCCGGGCTTGACCCGGCCATCCCGCTTAGGTTGGCACAGCGCCCGCCTAAACGGGATCACCGGGACAAGCCCGGTGATGACACCGAATTTGGGGCAACGCTACGCGTGCCTAACTCATCCCTTCACCATCTTCCTCGCGGCATCCTGGTGACGCCGCATCAGAGCGCCGAGATCGAGCCCGGAAATGACGCCGTTCTCGACCGTCCAGCGGCCGTTGATCATCACCCGGTCGGCACGGTGCGCCCCGCACAGCACCAGCGCCGCCAGCGGGTCGCCGTAGCCGGAGAAGCGCAACTCATCGAGCTTGAACAGCGCCAGATCCGCGCGCTTGCCGACCGCGATCTCGCCCAGTTCAGGACGCCCAACGCAAGAGGCCGAGCCCTTGGTGGCCCAGCGCAGCGCATCCTTGTGGCTGACCGCCTTGACGCCATAGCGCGCCCGCTGCACCAGAAATGCGGCTCGCACCTCCTGCATCAGATTGGATTCGTCGTTGGAGGCCGAGCCATCGACGCCGAGCCCGATACTCACGCCGGCGGCCTCGAGATCGCAGACCGGACAGCAGCCCGAGGCCAGCGTCTGGTTGCTGCAGGCGCAATGGCAGATGCTGACACCGGCCTTGGCCATGCGCGGCATTTCTTCGGCGCTGAAGTGCACGCCATGCGCCAGCCAGACGCGGCTGTTCAGCCAGCCGCAGTCCTCCAGATAGTCAAGCGGCCGGCAGCCATAGAGCGATTCGCAGAATGCATTCTCGTCCTGCGTCTCGGCCAGATGGGTGTGCAGGCGCACGTCGAGTTTGGCGGCGAGATCGGCGGTCGCTTTCATCAGCGACGTGGTGACCGAAAACGGCGAACACGGCGCCAGCGCGATCTGCGTCATCGCCGCATCGCCGCGCTCGTGATAGCGCTCGACCAGCCGCCGGCTGTCGGCGAGGATCGTGTCCTCGTCCTGTACCACGCTGTCCGGCGGCAGGCCGCCGTCGCGCTCCGACAGGTTCATCGACCCACGCGTCAGCAGCGTACGCAGGCCGAGGCGTTTGGCCGCGGCGACCTCGATGTCGATGCCGTCCTCGAGACCGGCGGGAAAGACATAATGATGGTCGGTGGTGGTGGTGCAGCCGGACAGCATCAGTTCGGCCATCGCCACCGTCACCGCGGCGTCGAGCGCGTCCGGAGTCATGCGCGCCCAGATCGGATAGAGTGCCTTCAGCCACGGAAACAGTTCGCGGTCGAGCGCGGCCGGCACGGCGCGGGTCAGGGTCTGGTAGAAATGATGATGGGTATTGATCAGGCCGGGCAGCACGACGTGATCGCTGGCGGCGAAGGCTTTCGCGCCGGGCGTGGCCGGCTCACGGCCCTTGGCCACCAACTCGACGATGGCGCCGTCCGCGACGACGATGCCGCGTTCGCCGCCCTCGGCCAGGATCGCCAGCGGGTCCTTGATCCAGATCGATTCGGTCATCGTCATCCTCGTTCAGACCGGTGGGACTATAGTGCGCTGCAAGTTCAGGACCAGCATTCTGCTCCGCTCACCCCCGCGCAAGCGGGGGTCCAGGAGGCGCGCGCGCTGAGCTTGGGACCCTGGATTCCCGCTTGCGCGGGAATGAGCGGAGTTGGTGCCCCATGGACCTGAACACCATCACCGCGGTGGCGCGGCCGCAAACGCGCGACACCCTGCCC
>LNFM01004045.1_pt1 | contig 27679 bp, 27 predicted proteins | sample 596031 | NCBI WGS metagenome assembly LNFM01 (sample SAMN04254537, study PRJNA301005) | activated carbon metagenome | isolation source: dual media filters at the Ann Arbor, Michigan drinking water treatment plant | place: USA: Ann Arbor
GCAGGTCAGCTCCTCGACCTCGTCTCGCCAACCGAATGCGCCAACTACCTGAAGAACTCAGGCTACGCTTCTATATGAAAACAGCGCGCTCTAGAGATGCCCTCGCCCGTGCGGTGCGCCGGCAGCAGGGCGACCAGCTCGCCCTCGCGGCGGATCACCAGCGAGGCGTCGGGGAAGCGGTCGGCGTGGTAGTCCATGTAGGCGCGGTGGTGCAGGAAGGTGGCGTTCTTGCTGGCTGCCACGAAGGCGTCCCATTCCGCCGCCTGGCCAGGCGCGTAGGCTTCGACGATGATGCCGGCCACGCGCTCAGCCCTGTTCCAGCACGGCGGCGCCGACGCCGGTACGGCCGTAGCCCTCGCCGTTGTGGAACATGAAGACCCGCCCGTTCAGCTCCTGCGTCACGGCGTAGCATTGCATGTCGCCGTCCCATTCTCCCGGTGCGCCTTCCAGCCCCTGCGCGTCGTCCCGCCGCCGCCACCCATCCCCCTCGCGGACCGCGTGGCCGATGCGGTAGCCCAGCGGGTCGCGCGCCGAGTACCACAGCACGTCGGCCGCGCCGGGCCGGCGCATGACCCAGGGCCGGCCGAAGCCGATCTCGCCCGGTGCGGGTTCCAGCACGGAGGCGCCCGGCGCCGTCCAGGCCAGCCCGTCGGCCGAGGCGGCGTGGCGGATGCCGTAGCGCGGCTGCATCCGTCCCGCGGTCACGTGGAACTCTCCCCCGCCGACGTACAGCGCGTCCCAGCCATCCGGCGTGGGCTGCACGAAGGCCGCGGTGCGGAAGAAGCGCTCGCCCTGCGCGCGGTCCAGCACCGGCACCTCACGGACGCGGGTGAAGGGGCCGTCCGGGCCATCGGCCTCGGCCACGCCGGTGAACAGGGTGTAGGGCACCTTTCCCGGCCGCTGGTAGCCGACGTAGTACAGGCGCAGCCGGCCGTCCGGCAGGCGCAGGATGCTCGCCGGGTTCACCCCGTTGTCGTCGAAGCAGCCATCCTCGCCCACGTCCAGCACCGGCTCGCGCGCCCAGCCCAGCACGCGCGTTGGGTCGGCCGCGTCAACGTCCACCCAGCCGATGCGCGAGACGGTGTTCTCGTCGCAGCAGGCGAGGTAGAGGCGCAGCCGCCCGTCGGGCAGCGGCAGCGGCGTGGGCAGCATCGCGTGGCTGCGCGCCCAGGGCAGGCTGCCATCCGGCGCCCAGATGCGGCCCAGCCGGCGCCACCTCACGGCGCGTCGCCCAGGCGGAAGAAGCGGCGCGTGCCGACGCGCGAGGGCGCGGTGTCCGCCACGCGGAACATCTGCCCCGCCGCCACCTGGCCCGACAGCACGCTGCCCGGCCCCACCCAGCAATCCGCGCCCAGTTCCGTTCGGTCCGCCAGCGCGCTGTTGACGCCCAGGAAGCAGTGGTCCCCCACCGTGCAGAAGCCCGAGACGACGACGTGCGACGAGACGAAGACGTTGTCCCCCACGCGCGAATGGTGCCCGACGTGGTTGCCCGACCACAGCACCGCGTTGCGGCCGATCTCCACGCAAGGCTGGATCACGTTGTCCTCGAAGATGAAGCAGTGCGCGCCGATGCGCGCCGATGGCGAGACGAAGGCGCGCGGGCTGACGAAGGAGGCGAGGCGGTAGCCCATCGCCTCGCCCGCCGCGGCCAGGCGGGCGCGCAGGCGGTTGAGCTGGGTGTACACGATGGCGACGTGCAGCCGGTGCGCGTCCGGCGGGTGGGTCTGGGCCAGGGTCTCGAAGGGCACCACGGGCAGGCCGCGCAGCGTGTCGCGCGTCAGGTGCGCGCGCTCCACCGCGAAGGCGCGCACGCGCATGCCGGCGAAGGCCTCGAAATACTCGTGCGCCACCTCGGCGAAGGCGCTGTCGCCCACGATCACGAGGTCGCGGTCCGCGTCGGTCATCGGGGCTGTTCCGTCAGGGGCGGCGCACGAGGATGTCCTCGCGCCGGTTGGCCATGGGCAGGGCGGGCGGCTGCGGCAGGATCCAGGCGTCGAAGCCCAGCGCGCGGGCGCGCGCGAGCAGGGAAAGCAGCACGCTGTCGTCCATCTCGCCCGGCAGGGCGGGGTGGGTGGCCAGCGCCGGGTCCTCGTCGCGCCCCGAATAGGCGCGGTGGAAGGCGCGCCCCGCATCGCCGGCCAGGAAGCGGCGGCGCATGGAGGCGTTGGGCAGGTCGCCCAGCAGCAGGGCGCCGCCGGGCTTCAGCAGGGCCAGGGCGGCGTCCAGGAAGGGGATGAGCGGCTGCCCGGCGAAGACGTAGTGCAGCACGGAGTAGCACAGCACCGCATCCGCCCGCCCGGCCAGCTCCTCCAGCGGGCCGGAGCCGTCCGGGAAGCGGCCGGCGCGCTTGGTCACGCCCGGCGCGTCGGGAAGGGCGGCCAGCATCTCGGGCGAATCCAGCAGCCACAGGGCGTGGCCGGCGGCGGCGCAGCCGGCGACCAGCTCCTGCGCCAGCGGCCCCGCGCCCGGGCCGATGTCCACCACCAGGGCCGGCGGCGCGCCCTCGGCCAGGGCGGGCAGCTTGGCGCGGATGTCGGCGAGGATCGCGCCGTCGCGCCCGCCGCGCACGCTGTCGGGGAAGCCGATGCGCTCGTTGGGCGAAAGGTCGCGGCGCGCGGCCAGCGCGCGGAAGCCGTCGTAGTCCAGCTGCGCGAAGCTGCGGGCCTGGGCGCGGTCGCGGTCATCCATGGGCGGCCGCCCCGCGGACGGGAAGGAAGGGGCCCAGGCGCAGCCCCGGGCGCAGGTTCAGCAGCGCGTCCGGCCGGCCGCCATCGGGCATGGCGCGGAAGTGGATCGTGCCCGGCAGGCCCTGGAAGGTCGCCCCGGCCGCGAGCAGGCGGCAGGCCCACCACCATTGCATGCCGTCCGTCCAGCCCGGCTCCCCCCACATCAGCTCCGGGCGGGCCTGGGGGAAGGGATGCGCGGCCAGCAGCGCACGGGGCGCCATGAAGCGGCCGGGCAGGGCGTTCCGCCCCTCGGAGATCGCGCCGGCGTCGAGCGTGGGCGCCAGGTGGAAGAAGGCGGTCTCCCCGCGGTCGAAGTAGTTGGGCCCGTAGGTGACGACGGCCTGCGGCATCCAGCAGGTCATGGGCTGCGCCCCGGCCTCCGCGCAGCGGGTGAACCATTCCTCGCTCACCGCGTCCCCGGGCGCCATCACGCCGGCGAGGTCGGCGGGGGAGGCGGCGATGCCGGCGGCCAGGGTGGCAGCCAGCCCGTCCGGCGAACGGGGGGCGACGCCCCAGCCGGGCGGCAGGTACTCCTCCAGCCAGGCCAGGCTGGCCTCGCTGCCCTCGTCGGGGACGAAGGTCAGCGCCACGGCGTGGCCGGCCCGCGCGGCATGCGCCCGCGCGCGCTCCATGCGCGCGATGCCGGCCATCAGGCGGAAGGATTCGTCGCGGATCACCACGAAGGCTTCGATGCTGCTCATGCGTGGCCCCTCACTGCGCCAGGTAGCCGGGGATGGAGCGGATGGTGCGCTGGAACGCGTCCCAGGAATACTCCTGCTGCAGCCGGCGCTGCGCCGCCGCCACGCGCCGCCCCGCCTCCGCCCTGTCCGCGTCGGCGGCCTCGATGGCGGCGACGTAGCCGTCCACGTCGTCCGGGCGGGATACCAGCCAGCCCGTCGTGCCATCCACGAACTCGCCGATGCCGCCCACGTCGGGCGCCACCGCCGGCAGGCCCAGCATGGCCGATTCCAGCAGCGCGATCGGCATCCCCTCCGCCGAGGTGGTGAAGATGTAGGAGGAGAACTCGTGCAGCGGCAGGTCGGACAGCTCGCCGTAGCGGCCGCGGAAATCCACGTTGGGGGTCTCCTCCAGCCAGGACAGGTCGGGCGGCAGCGCGATCTTCAGGATGGTGCCGTACATGGCGAAGGGGCGCTGCGGCATGCGCCGCGCCACGGCCGCCAGCACGTCCAGGCGCTTCTCGCGCGCCACGCGGCTCATCCACAGGCAGCCGTGGCCGGCGTCGGGGTCGTAGGCGCGCAGGGGCGCGTCCTCGCCCGGGATGCCGACGATGGGGGTGCGCAGCACGTGGAAGCGCCCATCCATCGCGGAGGGCAGGCCGAACACCTCCTTCGCGCGGCGGCATATGCGCGCGTTGTCGGCGATCACGCCGTGCATGTGCGGGATCGCGCGGGGCAGGTGCTCCCAGAAGATGCCCAGGCGCAGGCGCTCGTCATACAGGACGTCGCTGTAAATGTGGCCGAACAGGCGGCTGTGCTGTGCCAGCCGGGCTCCTTCCTCGGCGAAGGCAAGCCAAGCGATGCCAGAGTACATCGAGTGAACCGTTTCTGGGCTTCTCTCGATAAGCAAGCGGGCGAAGATCTCTATGCGATCGCTTTCTGTCAGGGAGACGTCCCAATCGTCGAGGGCTACGACCGGAACGCCGAACGCATCACTGGCGGTGGGTGATTCGGGGAACTTCCCATCGAGCACAACCAATGAAAGTTCGTCAGGTCCGTACAGCTCACGGAGCGCTGGCATGAGGAGCGCCGTGATTCGTTCCGACCCTCCGGTCAGGCCGAGCCAAGGCACGGCGACCATGTGCTTCACCCCGGCAGGCACCGCCGCGGCAATGCGCGCGGAGACGTTAGGCGATAGGTTGGGCGCCGCGTCGAAAGCGCTCTGCTTCAGCCGGTAGTGCAGGTGCTCGTCCGGCACCAGCTGGGCCGGCAGGTTGGGAATGCCCGACAGCTCGCGCTCAATGGCGGGCCAGGCGGCGTTGAGCAGCCGCCGCTCATGCGTGTACCAGTGCTCGGGAATCTCCGCGGGCTCGGCCGGAGCCTCCTGCTCGTCGGCCACCTGGGCAGGCGGGTTCTCCTCTGCCGCCGGGGCCGCCAGGGCCTCCGGGGCCGGGCGCAGGAGGGCCAGCACGGCCGCGGGATAGGCCGCCCCGGGCGGCCCGGCGGCCGAAGGCAGGCCGGTCAGCGGGTCGAGGCCCGCGCGCGCGCCGCCGATGGCGAAGTGCAGCCGTGGGAAGCGCCGCCCCAGGCTGCCCGGCCGGCGCTGGGTGCGATAGGCCGCCAGGTCCATCGCCCCGGGGCGCCCGCGGACGGCCAGCCAGGTGACGGCGGCCGCAAAGGCGCGGTCCGCCAGGCGGTGCAGGCGCCAGAGCAATGCCGCAGCGATCTGCGCGATTCGAGTCATGCGGGATTCCCTGTCACTGCCCGGACCCCGGCCGGGCGGCCGTCTCTTCGCACACGCCTTGGCGGACAGGAAGCGGGCGGCGTTCATCCGCGCCGGATGGCGCACATGCCCCGCCGGCGTTAGCGGGCAGGGGAACGGCCCGCATGCCCGAGGACCCGCCCATGCCCACCGACCCGCTGATCTCCGTCTGCATCCCCGCCTACAACCACGCCACGTTCGTGGCGTAGGCCATCCGCAGCGCCCTGTCGCAGGAGGTGGAAGGCGGGCTGGAGGTCGTGGTGACCGACGACTGCTCCACCGACGGCACGGCCGATGCCATCGCGGCCATCGGCGACCCGCGCATCCGGCTGGAGCGCAACCCGCGCAACCTGGGCCCCAGCGTCACCGCCAACCGGAACGTGGCGCGCGCCCGCGGGCGGTTCCTCTGCTTCCTGCCGTCGGACGACGTCTTCCTTCCGGGAAAGTTCGCCCGCCAGCTCGCCGCCTTCGATGCGACGCCGGCGCTCGGCGCCGCCTTCTCCTGGATGGCGCCGATGGACGAGCGCGGGCAGCTGCTGGAGCAGGTGGACGCCTATTTCCGCCCCGTGGGCGTGACGCGGGAATCCGCGCTGCGGCACTTCCTGTTCGCGGGGAACCTGCTTTCTGCCCCCACGGCGATGATCCGGCGCGACCTCCTGGCGCGGCTGGGCCCCTTCGAGCCGTGCCTCTGGCAGACCCAGGACTACGACCTGTGGGTGCGCCTGTGCATCGCCGCCCCCATCGCGATGCTGGAGGAGCCGCTGGTCGCCTACCGCATGCGCGACCACGGGGCGAACATGCACCACCAGTCGCCCGCCACCATCGCGCGGCTTGCGTGGGAGTTGCCGCGCGTGCTGCGCCGCTTCCTCGACTTCCCCGACGGCGCGCTGTTCCTGCGCGCCTTCCCCGAGGCCGCGCCACACTTGGCGCGGGGATTGCGGCAGAACGAGGCCCTGGCCCTGGTGGCGCTGGCCTCGCCAGCTCCCGCCGCCCGCACCTTCGGCATCGAGGCGCTGCACGCGGCGCTGCTGGACCCGGATTCCGCCGGCCGCCTGGAGGCGGACGGGCACGGGTACCGCTTCTTCTTCCACGCCCTGGCCGAGGTGGACCCCATGCAGACTTGGGCCACCGGCCTGAGCGGCACGCTGGCGGAGCATCGCGAGGCCTATCCAAGCGTGCGGCGGCTGCAGGAAGCGCTGGAGACGGCGCGGCACGACCACGCAGCCCTCGTCGCCTACCACGAGGAGGTGATCACCGCCCGCGACTGGTGGCGCCGGCAGGCCGAGACCTGGGAGGCCGCCGCCCGCCGCTGAGGCGGCCCGTCATCCCCCCGCCAGCCCCAGCCCCGCCACGAAGCGCCCCACCACCGCCGGCAGGTCCGGCTCCGGCAGGTGGATGCCCAGGCCCCGCAGCCGCGCCGGGCTGCCGAAGTGCCGCCGCACGGAGGTGACGCCGTGCCGCCCCGCCTCCTCCTCCAGCGCCACCGGGAAGGGGCAGCGGCGCAGCATCTCCTCCACCACCGCGCGCATGGCGACGGGCACGCCCGAGCAGACGTTCACCACCCCCGCCGCGGCCGGGTGCAGCGCCAGGTCCAGCATCGCGCCGGCCACCGCCTCCACCGGCAGGATGTCGCGCTCGCCCGACAGGTCGCCGGTGCGCAGCGTCCCGCCCGCTGGCGGCATGGCGGCGAGCTGCCGGCCGAAGGCGCCCAGCGCCAGGTGGGCCGGCATGCCGGGGCCGATGAAGTTGAACAGCCGCGCCACCACCACCCGCTGGCCGCGCTCCAGCGCCGCCAGCGCGTGGTGGGTCTGCGCCAGCTTGCTGATGCCGTAGGCGTCGCGCGGGCGTGGCGGCGTGTCCTCCGTGACCGGCAGCGCCGCCTCCGGCACCGGCCCGCATTCGGCGGCCGAGCCGGCGAGGACGACCACCGCCCCCGGCGCGGCCACGGCCGCGGCGGCGAGCAGCTCGGCCCCCAGCACGGCGTTGGCCGCGTAGAGCGCCGCGGCCCCGCCGGTGGCCGCCCCGGCGGCGTGCAGGATGGCGTCGGGCCGCACGGCGGCGATCGCGGCGCGCAGGGCGGCCCCGTCCGCGCCCTCCAGCCGCAGCCAGCGCTCCGGCGCCACCCCGTCCGGCATGCGGCGGGACAGGGCCCAGGCGTCGTGCCCGCGGGCGCGCAGCGCGGCGAGGAGGTGGCTGCCCAGGAAGCCGGTGGCGCCGGTGAGCAGGAAGCGCGCCCCCGCCATGCTCAGCCGCCGGGCAGGAAGGTGCCGCGCGAGGTCTGGAACAGCTCCTGCGCCAGGGCGTAGTCGTCCGGCCGGCCGATGTCGAGCCAGCGGCAGTCGGGGGCGTGGCACAGCACCTGCTGGCCGCCGCCCACCATGGCCCGCATCAGGTCGGGCATGTCGAGGTAGCGGCCGGGCGTGACGTGGGGGCGCACCGCGTCGCGCCGCAGGACGTAGCAGCCCATGGAGACGAGGTGCGGGTAGGAGGGCTTCTCGGTGTAGCCCGTCATCCGCATGCGCTCGTCGGTCTCCAGCAGGCCGAAGTCGATCTTCACCTCGCGGCGGAAGCTGGCCACGGTGGCGTCCACCCCGGCGGCGTCGTGGGCGCGCAGCATGGCGGCGAAGTCCAGCGTGGTCAGCAGGTCGCCGTTGGTGACGAAGAAGCGCTCGCCCAGCTGGTCGAGCACGGCGCCGACCGGGCCGGCGGTGCCCAGCGGCACCTCCTCCAGGCTGTAGGTGATGCGCAGGCCCAGCCGCTCGCCGTCGCCGAAGAAGGCGCGCAGCAGGTGGTGCAGGTGGTTCACGGCGAGGATCACCTCGCTCACCCCCGCGACGCGCAGCTGGCGCAGCAGGAGCTCGAGCACGGGCATGCCGTCGCCCAGCGGCATCAGCGGCTTGGGGAAGAGCGCGGTGTAGGGGCCCAGGCGCGTGCCGCGCCCGCCCGCCATGATGACGGCCTGCATCGCGCTCAGACCGTGTACGCGGCGGGGCGGTACAAATGCCGGTTCGCCTCGATGAAGGCGATCGTCTCGCGCAGCCCCTGGTCGAGGCCGACGCGCGGCTCCCACCCCAGCAGGCGCTTGGCCTTCGCGTTGTCGGACACCAGGCGCATCACCTCGCTCAGCTTCGGGCGCATCCGGCCTTCCTCCTGCACCAGGGGCTTGGGGCATTCCATGAGCGCGAGGATGCGCCCGGCGATGGCGCCGATGGAATCGGTGCGCCCGGTGCCCAGGTTGATGGTCTCGCCCGCGATGCCATCGCTCACCCCGGCCAGGATGAAGCCGGCGGCGGTGTCGGAGACGAAGGTCATGTCGCGCTCTGGGTCGAGCGCGCCGAGCCGGATCTCGGCCTGCGGGGCCAGCGCCTGGGAGATGACGGTGGGGATGAAGGCGCGGGCCGACTGGCGGGGCCCGAAGGTGTTGAACGGGCGCAGCGTCACCACCTCCGTGCCGAAGGAGCGCCAGTAGCTTTCCGCCATCTTGTCCGCGCCGATCTTGGAGGCGGAATAGGGCGACTGCCCCTGCAGCGGGTGCTCCTCGTCGATCGGCACGCGGATGGCGGTGCCGTAGACCTCGGAGGTGCTGGTGTGGACCACGCGTGGCACGCCCAGCCGCCGCGCCGCCTCCAGCACGTTGAGCGTGCCCTCGACGTTGGTGCGGACGTAGGAGCGCGGCGCGACGTAGGAGAAGGGGATGGCGATGAGGGCTGCGAGGTGCAGGATCATGTCCTGCCCCGCGGCGACGGAGAAGACGTAGTCCCCGTCCTCCACGTTGCCGGCCACGACCTCGACCTCGGCCAGCACGTCGCGCGGCAGGAACTCCAGGTTGCCCCAGGACGACAGCGCGTTGTAGCGCACCATGGCGCGGACCTTGGCGCCGGCGCGCACCAGCCGCTCGACCAGGTTGGAGCCGATGAAGCCGCCCGCGCCCGTGACCAGCACGCGCTTGCCGGCGACCCGCCGTTCGGCATCCAGCAGCTCGAGGTCCATCGCATTGCACTCCGCGTCACGTGCCGGCAAGGCCCCGGCCGGGCGCCGCCTTCTCGCGTCAATTCCGGGGACGGTCAAGCAAGCGGCCCCGGTAGGCGGGCCATGGCGGGTGGGCTATAGCGCGGCCATGCAACGCGAGATGCCCACGGGGGCCGACCACTATGTCCGGGACGCCGCCGACCCCCGGATGCTGTCCCGGGCGCTCGGCGACCTGGCCGGGGGATGGCGCCTGCGCCGCCTGGCCTGGGCGCTGGCCTGGCTGGACACGCGCAACCGCTACCGCGGCTCGGTCTTCGGCCCGTTCTGGCTGACCTTCTCCACGGCCGTGATGATCGGCGGGCTGGGGCTGCTCTACTCCACCCTGCTGAAGCTCGACCTGCGGGAATACCTGCCCTTCCTGGCCGTGAGCCTGATCCTGTGGAACATGATCGGGCAGATCGCCGGCGAGGCGTGCCTGACCTTCACCAACGCGGAGGCGATCATCCGCCAGATGCGGCTGCCCTACGCGGTCCACGTGCTGCGCATCGTGTTCCGCAACGCCATCTCGGCCGCCCACAGCCTGCCGCTCATCTTCCTAGTCTTCCTGCTCTGCGGCCGCCTGCCGGGGCCGGAGGCGCTGCTGGCCCTGCCGGGGCTGCTGGTGCTGGGCACCTGCGCGCTCGCCGGCGCGCTGCTGCTGGGCATGCTGTGCGCGCGCTTCCGCGACATCCCGCCCATCGTCACCAACGTGATGCAGCTGGCCTTCTTCATGTCGCCCGTCCTGTGGAAGCCCGAGCTGCTGGGCGAGGGCCAGAAGTGGCTCGTCCTCAACCCCTTCTACGTGGTGATGGAGGTGGTGCGCGGCCCGCTGGTGGAGGGCGGCGCGCCGGCCTCCATCTGGGCCGCGGCCATCCTGTTCACGGCGGCGCTCGTCGCGGTGTCGGCGCTGTTCTTCGTGCGGTTCCGCGCCCGCCTGGCCTTCTGGATCTGAGGAGCGCGCCCGTGGCCTTCATCCGTTCGGACGCGATGAGCGTCGAGTTCCCGCTCTACCACGTCGGCGCGCGCTCCCTGAAGAAGCGCCTCCTCGCGGGTTCCTCCGCGCGCCTGCGCGACGAGGCGAACCGCATCGTTGTGTCCGCCCTGCGCGACCTGTCCTTCGCCATCGGCCCGGGCGAGCGCGTGGCGCTGGTCGGCAGCAACGGCGCGGGCAAGACCACCCTGCTGCGCTGCCTGGCCGGCATCTACGAGCCGGTGCGCGGCCGGCTGGAGATGCAGGGCACCGTCGGCGCGCTGATCGACCCCGCCGCCGGCATGGACCAGGAGGCGACGGGGCGCGAGAACATCGTCCTGCGCGGCATGTTCCTGGGCCGCAGCCCCGCGGAATGCGAGGCGATGGCCGACGAGGCGGGCGCCTTCAGCGGCCTCGGCGAGTTCCTGGACGTGCCCGTGCGGACCTACTCCGCCGGCATGGGCATCCGGCTGGCCTTCGCCGCCGCCACGCTGATGTCGCCGCAAATCCTGCTGATGGACGAGTGGTTCCTGGCCGGCGACGCCGACTTCATGGTCCGCGCCACCGAGCGCCTGGAGCGCCTGGTCTCCGACGCGCAGATCCTCGTCCTGGCCTCGCACGACAACGCGGTGGTGCGCCGCTGGTGCACGCGGGTGATCCGCATGGAGGGCGGGCGCATCGTCTCCGACCTTCCGGTCGCCGAGCACTTCGCCGGCTGAGGCTCAGCCGCCCTCGAAGATTCGGCGCACGCCGGCGGCATGCGCCTGCGCCCCGTGCTGGCGGGCCACCAGCTCCCAGGCGCCCTGGCGCACCCGCCGGCGCAGGGCCGCATCCCCCAGCAGGCGCAGCACCGCCGCGACGTAGGCGGCGGCGTCCACCTCGTCGTCGCCGGTCATCGGCAGCAGCAGCCCCGTCTCGCCATCCGCCACCACCTCCCCGATGGCGCCGACGTCGGGCGCCACGATCGGCAAGCCCGCCACCGCCATCTCCAGCAGCACGACGGGGATGCCGTCGTAGGAGGAGGTGTAGAGGAACACGTCGTGCTCCGCCGCCCGGACATCCTCCAGCGCCTCGAAGGGGCCGTGCCAGGTGAAGTTGGGCAGGCCCTCGAAGATCGCCGGGCTGGTCTCGCCCAGGGAGGCGGCGCCGTGGGCGGCGATGGTGACGCCGGGCGCCTCGCGCGCCAGGCGCGCGGCGATCTCCAGGAGGAGGAACGGGCGCTTCTCGGCGTCCAGGCGCGACAGCCAGAGGACGCGTCCCGCGGCCTCCTCGCGGAACGGCGGCAGGGGCCGCGCCTCGATGCGCGAGCGCAGGACCTGCCACTTCCCGGCCGGCGCGCCCACCCGCCGCCGGTCCGCCGCCACCGTGGCCTCGTTGTCGGAGACGATGGCCGCGAGGTCGAGTGCATGGCCCGCCACCATGCCGAACAGGAAGCCGTCGTTGATGATGAGCGGCCCGAAGGGCTCCTGCGGCTCGGAGAAGCGGTAGAACACCGCCCGGTGGCCCGGCAGGCTCGCGTGGTAGCGCTCGAAGAAGCGCTGGGCGAAGTCGCTCGGCTTGACGTGCAGCCGCGCGCCGCGGGCGCAGCCCTGCAGGAGGCGGAAGCAGACCAGGTCCACCTCCTCGGGCGTGAGGCCGGGGCACAGGGCGGGAAGGTCGAGGTGCAGCGCGTTGGCGGGCAGCTGGTCGAGCCAGAAATGCCGGTCGCGCTGGTGGCCTAGCAGGACCAGGAAGCGGCGGGACGGGTCGAGGCGCGCGATCTCCGCCATCACGTCGAGCAGGAAGCGGTCCGCCCCGCCCCGGGTGAGGAAGGGCAGCAGGAAGACCTCGTCGAACTCGCGATCCTCCACGATCTCGCAGATGCGCAGGAAGGCCAGCGCGGGCCTGAGGTCGGCGTGCAGGTAGGTGAAGGCGCCGCCGCCGGCGATGGCGGCGGGCTTGAGCATCGGCTCCAGCCGGTTCGCCGCCGCCAGCAACTCCTGCGCCAGCCGTTCCTCGAACAGCCACGGCCCGCGCACCGCCTGCCGCGCCCGCAGGTCGCCCTCCTCGCGCAGGCGGGCCGCAAAGGGCGCGCAGACCGCCCGGAACACCGGGGGCGAGAACAGGCGCGAGGGCGGGATCTCGCGGCCGGCCGAGCTGTGCAGGAGGCCGCCGGGGCGGGTGCGGTAGAACAGCGTCGCATCCGGCGCCACGACGAAGGACAGGCCCTGCGCCAGCGCCTCGCAGTTCAGGTGCCAGTCCTCGTGGGCGAAGGGGGAGGTCCGCAGGCTGGTGTCCACGTAGGCCAGCCGCCCCGCGAGGCTGCGGTGGAAGCAGATGCGCGACGTGAAGGGATGGTCGCCGAAGATGGCCAGGGGCGTCACCACGTCGGAGTCGAAGAACTCGGCGATGTGGTGCTTCGCACCGAAGGCCAGCAGGAACTGGGGCACCGACAGGGCCGCGGGGCCCGCGGCGCGCGCGCGCGCCACCAGCGCCGCGACGTAGTTGAAGGAGACGAGGTCGTCCCCGTCGGCCGTGACGATCCATTCCCCCTGCGCCAGGGCGATGGCCATGTTGCGCGTGGGCCCCGGCGCGCCGTGATCCGCCTCGGCGATCCGCACGGCGTGGAAGGCGGCGGGGTCCAGCCGCGCCAGCACCGCGCGCGTCGCGTCGTCGCCGCGGTCGAGCACCGCCACCAGCTCCGTGCTGATGCCGCAGGCCTGCGCGAAGGCCGCCGCCTCGGCCAGCGAGGCGAGCGTCCTCGGCAGCTCCATCGCCTCGCGATGGATGGCGAGCACCAGCGAGGCGTCCGCCGGCCCTGGCGGCGCGATCAATCCCGCGATTCCCGCCGGGCGGCCGCCAGCATCCGGCGCCCCCGGTTGACCGAGGCGCGCATCCCCGAGCGGTCGTACAGGCGCCATGCCGGCAGCAGCAGGCCGTAGAGCGGCGACCCCCTCACCCAATGCTTCAGGCGGGCCGTCCGGCCCAGCGACTGCGCATGGCCCGCAGGCGCCCGCCGCCTGGCGACCGAGGCCCGGTGCGGCTCGTCGCGCTCCCGCGCCAGGTCCAGCAGGCGCACGCGCAGCTGCGCCACCTCGCGTTGCAGGGACCGGACCTCGGAGCGCGCGTCGTCGAGGGCGCGGCGCAGCTCTGCGGCCTGCGCCGTGTCCGACCATTCCCGGCCAGCGTCGGTCATGCGTGTCCCCTCGGAAGCGTCATCCGATATCCGGCGTCCGCGCCGTCTGCCATCTGCACGCGGCCCGGGCAAGACCGCCGCCCGGCCTCGCTACCCCTCCAGGATCGCCACGGCGCGGCACCAGCCGGCGCTGCCGCGATGCACCTTCACCGGGAAGCAGGCGACGGTGAAGCCGGTCGCCGGCAGCGCCTCCAGGTTGGACAGCTTCTCCATGTGGCAATAGGCGATGTCGCGCCCCACGCGGTGCCCTTCCCAGATCAGCGAGGCGTCCCCCGTCTCGCGCACGCGCCTGGCCGTGTGGCTGAACGGCGCGTCCCAGGACCAGCCGTCGGTGCCCACCACGCGCACCCCGCGCTCCACCAGGTGCAGCGTCGCCTCGCGCCCCATGCCGCAGCCGGCATCCAGGAAGTCGTCCTGCCCGTAGCGCGAGCCGGCGCGGGTGTTCACCAGCACGATCTCCATCGGCGCGAGGACGTGGCCGATGCGCGCGAGCTCCGCCTCCACCTCGGCCGCCGTCACCACGTGGCCATCGGGCAGGTGGCGGAAATCCAGCTTCACGCCGGGGCCGAAGCACCATTCCAGCGGCACCTCGTCTATCCGCCAGGACGGCTCGCCGCCCGGCACCGTGCGCTCGTTCATGCGCGAGAAGAAGTGGTAGGGCGCGTCCAGGTGCGTGCCGTTGTGGGTGGACAGCGTGACGTTCTCCACCGCCGCGTATTCCCCTTCCGGCAGGGCGGAGACGGGCACGCCCATCTGCTGCGCCATCAGGGCGGCGGTTTGGTGGTGGTCCACATACTCGATGCGCGGCAGCATGTGCGGCGGGTCGCTGCGGATGCCCGCGGTGAGCGCCACCGAGATGTCCACGATGCGGCGTCCCATGGCCCGTCTCCTCCGGTCGTCCGTTGCCCGCAGGCTACCCATGCGCGCATGGCGCTGACAATCGCCGCCCGCAGTCCTATCTTCACCGGCGAGGAAACGCGGAGGACCGCCCCCATGCTCGACGCCATCTCCAAGCTGCCCCTGAAGGACCCCGGCCTGCTGCGCCAGGCCAACTGCATCGGCGGCGAATGGGTCCAGGCCGAAAGCGGGCGCACCATCGCCGTCCGCAACCCCGCCACCGGCGAGGTGGTGGGCGAGGTCCCCGCCATGGGCCGCGCCGAGACCGCGCGCGCCATCGCCGCCGCCGAGGCCGCGCTGCCGGCCTGGCGGAAGATGCTGGCCAAGGACCGCGCCGCCATCCTGCGCCGCCTGCACGACCTGATGCACGCCAACGCCGACGACCTGGCCGCCATCATGACCGCCGAGCAGGGCAAGCCGCTGGCCGAGGCGAAGGGCGAGGTGGCCTATGCCGCCTCCTTCCTCGAATGGTTCGCGGAGGAGGGCAAGCGCGTCTACGGCGACGTGATCCCCACCCACGCCCAGGGCCGCCGCGTGCTGGTGCTGAAGGAGGCGATCGGCGTCTTCGCCGCCATCACGCCCTGGAACTTCCCGGCCGCGATGATCACCCGCAAGGCCGGCCCCGGCTGGGCCGCGGGCTGCACCGGCGTGATCCGCCCCGCCTCGCAGACGCCGTTCAGCGCGCTGGCGCTGGCCGTGCTGGCCGAGCGCGCGGGCATGCCGCCGGGCGTGTGCAACGTCATCACCGGGCCTTCGGGCGAGACGGGGGCGGAGATCACGTCGAACCCCGCGGTGCGCAAGCTGAGCTTCACCGGCAGCACGGAGGTGGGGCGCATCCTGCTGGCGCAATGCGCGCCGACGATCAAGAAGACCTCCATGGAACTGGGCGGCAACGCGCCCTTCCTGGTGTTCGACGACGCGGATTTGGACGCGGCGGTGCTGGGCGTCATGGCGTCCAAGTACCGCAACACGGGGCAGACCTGCGTCTGCGCCAACCGCATCCTGGTGCAGGACGGCGTGTACGACGCCTTCGCCGCCAAGCTGGCCGAGGCGGTGGCGAAGCTGAAGGTCGGCAACGGCATGGAGGCGGGCGTCACCCAGGGCCCGCTGATCAACGCAGACGCGGTGGCCAAGGTGGAGGAGCACATCGCCGACGCCACCAGGCGCGGCGCCACGGTGATGGCCGGCGGCAAGCGCCATGAACTCGGGAGGAACTTCTTCCAGCCCACCATCCTGGCCAACGTGCCGAAGGAGGCGCTGATCTTCCGCGAGGAAACCTTCGGCCCCGTCGCCCCCCTGTTCCGCTTCGCGACGGAGGAGGAGGGCGTGGCGATGGCCAACGACTCCGAATTCGGCCTGGCCGCCTATTTCTACGCCCGCGACATCGGCCGCATCTTCCGCGTCGCCGAGGCGCTGGAATCCGGCATCATCGGCATCAACGAGGGCATCATCTCCACCGAGGTCGCGCCCTTCGGCGGCGTGAAGCAGTCCGGCCTGGGCCGCGAGGGGTCCAAATACGGCATCGAGGACTACCTGGAGATCAAGTATCTGGCATTGGGCGGCATCTGAATGAGCTACGATTTCGACCTCTTCGTCATCGGCGGCGGCAGCGGCGGCGTGCGCCTGGCGCGCATCGCCGCCGGCCACGGCGCGAAGGTCGCCGTGGCGGAGGAGCGCTTCTGGGGCGGCACCTGCGTCAACGTCGGCTGCGTGCCGAAGAAGCTGATGGTGAATGCCGCCGAATACGGCATGTGGATCGAGGACGCGCAGGCCTTCGGCTGGGACGTGGCGAAGGGCGCGCATGACTGGGGGGTGCTGAAGGCGAAGCGCGATGCCGAGGTCGCGCGGCTGTCGGCCATCTACGGCCGCATGCTGGCCGGCGCCGGCTGCACGGTGTTCGACGCCCGCGCCACCTTCCTGGACGCCAACACGCTGGATGTCGGCGGGGAGCGTGTCACGGCCTCGCGCATCGCCGTCGCCACCGGCGGGCGCGCCACGCGGCCCGACATCCCGGGTGCGGAACTCGGCCTCATCTCGGACGACCTGTTCACGCTGGAGGCCCTGCCGAAGCGCGTGGCGGTGATCGGCGCCGGCTACATCGCGCTGGAGTTCGCCTGCCTGCTGCGCGGCCTGGGCGCGGAGGTGGAGGTGATCTTCCGCGGCGACCTGCCGCTGCGCGGCTTCGACCGCGACATCCGCGCGGGGCTGATGGAGGCGATGACCGCCCAGGGCATTACCATGACCGCCGGCACGACGCCCACGCGCATCAGCGAGATGGGCGACTGCAAGCTGGTGACGCTGTCCACCGACTTCACGCGCGAGGTGGATGCGGTGTTCTTCTGCACCGGGCGCATCCCCAATGTGCAGGGGCTGGGGCTGGAGGCGGCTGGCATCGCGCTGGACCCGCGCGGCGCCATCCCGGTGGACGAGGCGCACGCGACGAATGTCGGGAACATCTTCGCCATCGGCGACGTGACGGACCGGCTGAACCTCACCCCCATGGCCACCGCCGTCGGTCACGCGCTGGCGGACACGCTGTACGGCGGCAACCCGCGCGCGGCCTCCTACGACAACGTGCCCACGGCGGTCTTCACCTCGCCCCCCATCGGCACCGTGGGGCTGACCGAGGCGCAGGCGGCGGAGCGCGGGCCGGCCGACATCTACGTCACCCGCTTCACGCCCATGCGCCACGCCATCACGGGGCGCGAGGGCCGCAAGACGCTGATGAAGCTGGTGGTGGAGCAATCCACCCAGCGCATCCTGGGCGCGCACATGCTGGGCGAGGACGCGGCCGAGATCATGCAGGGCATCGGCATCGCGGTGGCAATGGGCGCGACGAAGCAGGATTTCGACCGCACCATCGGCATCCACCCCACGGCGGCGGAGGAGTTCGTGACGCTGCGGACCCGCACGCGCGTGGCGGGGGTGCCCGAGGTGCCGGCGCACGGCTACGCGGCCGAATAGGCGCGGCCTGCGGGCCGGCGCCGGTTCGGAAAAGGGCGGTGCCGGCGCACGGCTGCGCGGCCGAATAGGCAAGCGCCGCCGCCCGGTCTATCCTGCCCGCCCTTGACACGAATAGCGTGAGGACGCCCCCACCATGGCGCGCGGCTGGAGCCCTTCCTCCTGGCGGAACATGCCGATCCGCCAGGTGCCCGACTACCCCGACGCGGCGGCGCTGGCCGCCATGGAAAGCAAGGTCGCGCGCTTCCCGCCGCTGGTCTTCGCCGGCGAGTGCGAGCGGCTGAAGGCCGGCCTGGCCGACGCCGCCGCCGGCCGCGCCTTCGTGCTGCAAGGGGGCGACTGCGCCGAAAGCTTCGCCGACTTCAACACCAACGCCATCCGCGACACCTTCAAGGTGCTGCTGCAGATGGCGGTGGTGCTGACATTCGGCGCCGGCACGCCGGTGGTGAAGCTGGGCCGCATGGCCGGGCAGTTCGCCAAGCCGCGCTCCAGCGACAGCGAGACGGTGGATGGCGCGACCCTGCCCTCCTACCGCGGCGACATCATCAACGGCGCCGCCTTCACGCCGCAGGACCGCACGCCCGACCCGCAGCGGATGGAATTCGCCTACCTGCAATCCGCCTCCACGCTCAACCTGCTGCGCGCCTTCGCCACCGGCGGCTTCGCGGACCTGCACCAGGTCCATGGCTGGAACCTGGAGTTCGTGAACCGCTCGCCGCTCGCCGACCAGTACGAGGGGCTGGCGCGCCGCATCGACGAGACGCTGGGCTTCATGGCCGCCTGCGGGATGAGCAGCGACAACGCGCCCCAGATCCGCGAGACGGCCTTCTACACCTCCCACGAAGCCCTGCTGCTGCCATACGAGCAGGCGCTGACGCGGGAAAGCAGCACGCACCTGGGCCGTACCTACGCGTGCTCGGCGCATTTCCTGTGGATCGGCGACCGCACGCGCCAGGCCGATGGCGCCCACGTGGAGTTCCTGCGCGGGGTTGCGAACCCGATCGGCATGAAGGTCGGCCCCTCGATGGAGGCCGCCGACCTGCTGCGCCTGATCGAGATCCTCAACCCGGCGAACGAGGCGGGGCGGCTGACGCTCATCTCGCGCATGGGCGCGGCCAAGGTGGAGGAGAAGCTGGCGCCCCTGGTGCGCGCCGTGGAATCGGCCGGGCGCAAGGTGGTCTGGCTGTGCGATCCCATGCACGGCAACACCACCACCCAGGGCGGCTACAAGACGCGCGACTTCACCGCCATCATGGGCGAGGTGCGCGGCTTCTTCGACGTGCTGCGCGAGGCGGGGGCCACGCCGGGGGGCGTGCACGTCGAGATGACGGGCCGCAACGTCACCGAATGCATCGGCGGCGCGCATGGGCTGACGGCGGCCGACCTGTCCGCCAACTACGCCACCTTCTGCGACCCGCGGCTGAACGCCGAGCAGTCGCTGGAGCTCGCCTTCCTGATCGCGGAGGAGCTGAAGGCGCAGCGCCCGATGCGCAGCATGCCCCGCGCGGCGCAATGACCGACGAGGAGATCGCCGCGCGCACCGACAGCTACTTCAACCGCACCCGCGCGGTGGTGGAGAAGTTCGGCGACTGCCGCGTCACCTACGCCGTCTTCCTGCGCCGCCCGGTTATCTCCGCCCCGCGCCTGGCGCTCGACTTCCTGCGCGACGCGGCGGCGAGCCGCGGCACGCCCTTCGAGATCGAGCTGAAATACCCCGAGGGCTCCTGGGTCGGCGCGGGCGACCCGATCTTCTACCTGTCCGGCCCCATGGCCGCGCTGGCGGACCTGGAGACGCTGTACCTCCAGCGCCTCGGCGCGCCCTGCGTGGCCGCGCACAACGCCTTCCAGATGTGCATCGAGCTGCCCAACGCCGCCTTCCTGGCCATGGAGGCGCGCCACTGCGCGGGGCAGGAGATGCAGGAGATGATGGCCTACGCCGCCTCCGTCGGGAGCGCGGCGGCGCAGAAGGAGGGCGCGAAGGGCTTCATCGGCAACGCCAACGACGCCACGGCGCGCTGGTTCGGCAACGAGACGGGGCGCGGCACCATGCCGCATGCCCTCATCGGCTACGCCGGCTCCACGCTGCGCGCGGCCGAGATGTTCCGCGACACCTTCCCCGACCAGGACCTGACGGTGCTGGTGGACTATTTCGGGCAGGAGGTGACGGACGGCCTGGCCGTCTGCCGCCGCTTCCCGGACCTGGCCGCCGCTGGCCGCGTGGCGCTGCGGCTGGACACCCATGGCGGCCGCTTCCTGGAAGGGCTGGACCCGGCGGAATCCTACGCGGTGCTGGAGCGGCACATGCCCGGCGCCATCCGCCGCTACCGGAGCGAGACGGAACTGCGCCACCTGGTGGGCACCGGCGTCTCGGCCGCCGCGATCTGGCGGATGAGGGAGGCGCTGGACCAGGCGGGCTTCCCGCATGTCCGCATCGTCGCGTCGTCGGGCTTCGGCGTCACTAAGTGCCGGGTGATGGCCGAGGCGCGGGCGCCGGTGGACGTGGTCGGCACCGGCTCCTTCATCCCCGAGATCTGGAGCGAGACCTACGCCACCTCCGACATCGTGGAATACGACGGCACGCCGCGGGTGAAGGTGGGGCGCGAGTTCCTGCTGCGGAAGAACGGGCGCCGTTGATCCGTCAGGATCACGGGCGCAGTTGACCCGGAGGGTCAGGGTGGCGGTAGACAGGGCCGAAGGCGCCGCCTAACTCGGTCCCATGACGCTGCGCATCGCCCTGGCCCAGATGAACCCGCATGAGGGCGAGATCCGCGCCAATGCCGCGCGCATCCGCGCCCTGCGCGCGGAAGCCGCGGCGATGGGCGCCGACCTGCTGGTGACGCCCGAATTCTCCATCGCCGGCTACCCGCCTGAGGACCTGGTCCTCAAGCCCGCCTTCCGCGCCATGTGCGAGGCGGCGATCGAGGAACTGGCGCGCGAGACGGCGGATGGCGGCCCCGGCATCATCCTCGGCGGCCCCTGGATGGAGGGCGGGCGGCTGTTCAACGCGGCCTTCCTGCTCGATGCCGGCGCCATCGTCGCCCGCCGCGCCAAGCACGAGCTGCCGAACTACGGCGTCTTCGACGACAAGCGCGTCTTCGACGCTGGCCCCGCCCCCGGCCCGGTGGTGTTCCGCGGCACCCGCCTGGGGCTGATGGTCTGCGAGGATTGGTGGTTCCCCGCGGTGCCCGAGACGCTCCAGGAAAGCGGCGCGGAGATCCTGCTCTCCATCAACGGCTCGCCCTTCGAGGTGCAGAAGGCCGGCGCGCGGGTGGACCTCGCCGTGGCGCGGGTGGTCGAGACGGGGCTGCCCTTCGTCTTCCTCAACCAAGTCTGCGGCCAGGATGAGCTGGTCTTCGAGGGCGCGTCCTTCGTGCTGAACGCCGACCGCAGCCTCGCCATCCAGGCGCCCTCCTTCGCCGAGGCGCTGGTGCTGACCGAATGGACGCGCGGCGCGGATGGCTGGCGCTGCGCCCCCCAGCCGCTGGCCGAACCGCTGGGACGCGAGGCGCAGATCTACGGCGCCATGCAGTTGGGCCTGCGCGACTACGTGGAGAAGAACCGCTTTCCCGGCATCGTGCTCGGCCTTTCGGGCGGCATCGACAGCGCCATCTCCGCCGCCGTCGCTGCCGATGCGCTGGGCCCCGACCGCGTGCATGCGGTGATGCTGCCCAGCCCCTACACCAGCGCGGAGAGCCTGGAGGACGCGGCCGCCTGCGCCCGCCTGCTGGGCATCCGCTACGACACCATCCCGATCGGCCCGGCGATGGAGGCCTTCGCGGGCATGCTGGCGCCAGCCTTCGGCAACCGCCCGCCCGACATCACGGAGGAGAACCTCCAGTCGCGCATCCGCGGCGTCACGCTCATGGCCATGTCCAACAAGCTGGGCGACATGCTGCTGACCACCGGCAACAAGAGCGAGATGAGCACGGGCTACGCCACCATCTACGGCGACATGTGCGGCGGCTACTCGGTGCTGAAGGACGTGTACAAGACCGACGTCTTCGCGCTCTGCCGCTGGCGCAACGCCAACCTGCCCGCCGGCGCGCGCGGCGCCCACGGCCCGGTGATGCCCGAGCGCGTGATCACTAAGCCCCCCAGCGCCGAGCTGAAGCCCGACCAGACCGACCAGGACACCCTGCCGCCCTACGAGGTGCTGGACGCCCTGCTGCACGGGCTGGTGGAGGAGGAGCAGGGCGTGGACGCCATGGAGGCCCGCGGCTTCGACCGCGCCCTGGTGCTGCGCGTCTGGCGCATGCTGGACCGCGCGGAGTACAAGCGCCGCCAGGCGCCGCCCGGCGTGAAGATCGGCCACCGCGCCTTCGGGCGCGACCGGCGCTACCCCATCACCAACGGCTTCACCGGACTGATCTCGTGACCCAAATCCTGGAAGTTCGCATCATGGACCTGTCCGGCGGCAACGGCGCGGAGCCGGTGGAGGTGGTGCGCGGCTTCACGAACGTGGCGCATGCCAATCTCTTCGCCCGCCGCCGCGTGCGCGACAGCATGGAGTTCTGCCGCGCGCCCGGCATGAGCGCCGCCCAGGTGCGCGACGCCTGGTTCGCCTTCGGCGAGGACGCCGTGGTGGAAGGGGCCGAGGATGGCGGCTGGAGCAGCGCGAGCGAGCTGGCCGACTTCGCCGCCCGCCCCTGCGAGGAGGCGGAGCAGCGCGACTGGCGTGCGGTGGACCCGCGGCGGATGTCGGAGGATGAGGAAGGCGACGACGGCGGCGATGGCGACGGCGGGGCAGGGGGCGGCGAATGACCGGCAGGACCATGCGGCCGCACGGCGGCCGCCGCGCCCAGCCTGCCCTTGCCGGCAGCGCACCCGCGGCGGCGCGCAAGCCAAGCGCGCTGAGCGCGCGCCCGGCGTTTGAGGGCATGAAAACCATCATGTCACGCGCCTCCGCAGGAGGCGCGTGACATGATGAAGCTGCGCTTCGCCCCCAGCCCCACCGGCCACCTGCACGTCGGCAACGCCCGCGTGGCGCTCGCCAACTGGCTTGTCGCCCGCCGCAACGGCGGTCGCTTCGTGCTGCGCCTGGACGACACGGACGCCCAGCGCTCGCGCGAGGATTACGCCCAGGCCATCCAGGAGGACCTGCGCTGGCTCGGCCTGGACTGGGACGAGATGTTCCGCCAGTCCGACCGCCTGGCCCGCTACGCCGCCGCCGCCGAGGCGCTGAAGGCGTCGGGCCGCCTCTACCCCTGCCTGGAGACGGAAGAGGAGCTGACCTACAAGCGCGAGCTGGCGCGCAAGCAGGGCCGCCCGCCGCTCTACGACCGCGGCGCGCTCAAGATGACGGCCGAGCAGCTCGCCCGCGCCATGGAGAACGGCAAGCGCCCCTACTGGCGCTTCCGCCTCTCCCACGGGAGCGTGGCGTGGGACGACGCGGTGCTGGGCGAGCGCCACGTGAAGCTTTCCGCGATCAGCGACCCCGTGCTGGTGCGCGCCGACGGCTCGCCGCTCTACACCTTCACCTCCGTGGTGGACGACCTGGACACGGGCGTGACCCACGTGGTGCGCGGGGAGGACCACGTCACCAACACCGGCGTGCAGCTCGACATCTACGCCGCCCTCGGTGGCCGGCCCGAGGCGCTGCGCTTCGCCCACCTGCCCCTGCTGACCGACAGCGACGGCGGGCCGCTTTCCAAGCGCATCGGCTCGCTGTCCCTGCGGCAGCTGCGGCGCGACGGGGTGGAGGCGGCCTCCATCACCGGCTACCTGGCCGCGCTCGGCACCTCCAACGACCCGGTGCCCGGCGCCCCGCGCGACCTGCTGGAGCGGTTCGACTTCAAGGCCATCAGCCATTCCTCGCCGCGCTTCGACCTGCGGCAGATGCTGGCGCTGAACCGCAAGCTGCTGCACGAGATGCCCTTCGAGCAGGCCCGCCCGCACCTCCCCGAGGCCGCCGACGCGGCGTTCTGGGCGGCGATCCGCGGCAACCTGGACCTGCTGCCCGAGGCGAAGCACTGGTGGGAGGTGGTGCATGGCCGCATCGCCCCGCCCGAGCCGGGCGAGGACGCCGAGTTCCTGCGCGCCGCCCGCGAGGCCCTGCCGCCCGAACCCTGGGACGAGGCGACCTGGGCCAGGTGGACCGACGCGCTGAAGGCCGGCACCGGGCGCAAGGGCAAGGCGCTGTTCCTGCCGCTGCGCCTGGCCCTGACCGGCGAGGACCACGGCCCGGACATCAAGACCTTGCTGCCGCTGATCGGCCGGGCCAAGGTCCTGGAACGGTTGCCGGGTTGACGCGCGGGCGGCGCGGCCCGATGCAGCGCCCATGCCCAGCCTGCACCTGCACAACAGCCTGTCCCGCCGGCGCGAGGAGTTCCGCCCGCTCGATCCCTCGCACGTGCGGATGTACGTCTGCGGCCCCACGGTCTATGACCTGGCGCACCTGGGCAACGCCCGCCCGGTGGTGGTGTTCGACGTGCTGGCCCGCCTGCTGCGCCGGCTGTTCCTGCGCGTCACCTACGCCCGCAACATCACCGACGTGGACGACAAGATCAACGCGCGCGCGACGGAATCCGGCGAGCCGATCGCCGCCATCACCGCCCGCACCACCGCCGACTTCCACCGCGACATGGCGGCGCTGGCCTGCCTGCCGCCGGACGTGGAGCCCCGCGCCACCGCGCACATTCCCGAGATGATCGCGCTGTGCGAGCGCCTGGTCGCCAACGGCCACGCCTACGCGGCCGAGGGCCACGTCCTGTTCAGCACCGCCAGCTTCCCCGACTACGGCCACCTGTCCGGCCGCGCGCCGGAGGACCTCATCGCCGGCGCCCGCGTGGACGTGGCGCCCTACAAGCGCGAGCCGGGCGACTTCGTGCTGTGGAAGCCGAGCGACCCCGCGCTGCCCGGCTGGGACTCCCCCTGGGGCCGCGGCCGGCCGGGCTGGCACATCGAGTGCTCCGCCATGGCCTGGAAGCACCTGGGCGAGACCTTCGACATCCATGGCGGCGGCCATGACCTGCTGTTCCCGCACCACGAGAACGAGGTCGCCCAGTCCCGCTGCGCCCATGGCACGGCGATGATGGCCCACACCTGGCTGCACAACGGCATGCTGCTGGTGGATGGCGAGAAGATGTCCAAGTCGCTGGGCAACTTCCGCACCGTGCAGGACGTGCTGGCGCACGGCCCCTGGGCCGGCGAGGCGTTTCGCCTGTTGCTGCTGCGCACGCATTATCGCGGCGACCTGGACTACTCGGATGCGGGCCTGCACGAGGCGAAGGCGGAACTGGACGACCACTACGCCATGCTCGCCCGCGCGCCTGAGGCCGAACCGCTGGCCGGCGCGGCGGACTGGGTGCTGGAGCCGCTGCTGGACGACCTGAACACCCCCCTGGCCCTGGCCCGCCTGCGGGACCTGCGGACGCTGGAGAATGCGGTCACGGTCGGCGGCAGCGCCGCCACGGTCCTGGCCCGCATGGGCCGCGACGCCGAGCCCGCGCCCGGCGCGGCCGCCGCCGCCTTCCGCGCGGCCGCCGCGGTGCTGGGCCTCTGCGCCGCGCCGCCCGCGCAATGGCTGCAAGGCGGCGTGGACGCGGCGGCGGTGGAAGCCGCCATCGCCGCCCGCCTCGCCGCCCGCAAGGCGCGCGACTTCGCGGAGGCCGACCGCATCCGCGACGACCTCAAGGCCCAGGGCATCATCCTGGAGGATGGCCCCGCCGGCACCGTCTGGAAGCGGGCGTGAGGGACGAGGAAGGCCAGGCGCCGCTGGAGCCGCCGCCCGGCGAATCCCCCATCGTGGTCCTTGTCCGCCCGCAGCTGGCGGAGAACATCGGCGCCGCCGCCCGCGCCATGGCCAATGGCGGGCTGTTCCACCTGCGCCTCGTCGCCCCGCGCGAGGGCTGGCCGCAGTCGCGCGCCTGGGCCACCGCGAGCGGCGCCGGCCGCATCCTCGACGCCGCCACGCTGCACCCGACGCTGGACGACGCCATCGCCGACTGCCACCGCGTGCTGGCCACCTGCCCGCGCCCGCGCCACGTCGTCATCCCGGTGCTGACCGCCCGCGCCGCGGCGGGCGAGCTGCGCGAGGCGGCGGCCCGCAGCCTGCGCCACGCGATCCTCTTCGGCCCCGAGCGCGCGGGGCTGGAGGCCGAGGACCTGGCGCGCTGCGACGCCCTGGTGCGCTACCCGCTGAACCCGCAATTTTCCTCGCTGAACCTGGCCCAGGCCGTCATGGTCATGGCCTATGAGTGGTGGACCGCCACCGACCCCACGCCGCCCCGCCTGTTCCAGACCCACAAGACGGAAGTGGCGACGCGCGGCGAACTCGAGAACCTGATGGACCACCTCGTCGCCGAGCTGGACGCCTGCGGCTTCCTGCGCAACGAGGCCAAGCGCCCGGGCATGGTCCGCAACCTGCGCCACTGGTTCACCCGCGGCGAGATCACGGCGCAGGAGGTGCGGACGCTGCACGGGGTGGTGGCGGAGCTGTCGCGCGGGCGGATGCGGCACGGGCGCCCCTGACGCGCCCAGGCGCGTCCCGGCCTGTCCGGTCGCGCCTGCGCGACCGAGCCCACAGGCTGATCCCCAGCCACAGGAACACGGGCAACGACAGCCCCGTCGCCACCACCATTCCCCGCCCGGCCCAAGGCAGCCATTGCCCGTTGTGCAGCGCCATCAGCCAGGCGCGCGCGTGGTCCACCCCGTCGGGCATCCCGGCATCCAGGAGGTGGCCCTTCGGCCCGACCTCCACCCAGGCGCGGCCCGAGGGCCAGCGCGCGTCGCGCGGCAGCAGCACCACGGTCAGCGGGTCGCGGGCCTCCTCCGGCAGCACCAGCCAGGCGAGTCGCCAGGCGGGCAGCCGCGCCTCGGCCAGCGCCACCGCGGCGTCCAGGCCAGGGGCGCGCGCGGCGGGCTTGGGGGCGTCGGGCGCGGAAGGGGCGGGGGCCAGCACCGGCTCCAGCACGGCGCGGGTGGTGTCGGGGAAGGCCAGGGTCGTCCCGCTCAGCGCCGCCACGGCCAGCAACGGGGCCAGGCGCCAGCCCAGCGCGCGGTGGCGGTTCGCCTGCCGCCGCCGCCCGCGCAGGCCGGGCGTGAGCCACAGCCGCTCGCGCCAGGGCAGGGCAGGGTGGCGCGGCCACAGCGCGAGGCCGGCGGCCAGCAGGGCCAGCAGCGCGAGCCCGGCCAGCCCCGCCGCCACGCCGCCGGCGCGGCCCAGCAGGTGCCCCGAATGCAGCATGTGGAGCCAGTGGATCGCCGCCCCGCCCCAGGGCAGCGTGGCCAGCACCCGCCCATCGGCGGGGTCCAGGTACAGCGACACCCGCCCGCCATCGCCGAGGAACTCGACGCGCAGGCGCTCGCCTGGGAAGACGCGCCAGGCGGCTTCGCCCCGCGCCGCCTCGGCACGCGCCAGCAGGGCGTCCAGGGGCAGGGGGGCACCGGCGGAGGGCACGGGCAGGGGCGCCGCCTCGATCTCCTTCCAGAAGACCAGCACGGCGCCCGACAGCCCGGCGAGCGCGAACCACAGGCCGAAGGCGAGCCCCAGCCAGCGATGCGCCCGCCTGGCGCTCACGCGAAGGGCGCGCGCCGCGCGCTCACATGCGCTTCGCCAGCTTCCGCGCCAGCAGGTAGCCCAGCGCGCCGCCCACGGGGCCGCCCGGCAGCAGGATCAGCCAGCCCATGTGGACGCCCTGCACCACCAGCCCGAGCCCGACGCCGAGCATCAGCCCGCCCACCAGGCTGCCAGTGACGCCGGCCGTGAGGCCGAGGACCAGGATCTCTTCGCGCGTGACCATGCCACGCATGAAGGCCCATCGGCGCGGTTTGACAAGGGGCGGCGGCGGGCCTAAAGCCGCCGCATTCCTGGGAACGAGGACGTGGCCCCGCCGCGCGCCCGCCCCTCGCCGCGAGGCTTGGGGACTACCGGGACACACCGCGGCGGCCATCGCGCCACCGCAGCACGCAGAAGGCCCGGCCCCAACGGCGCCGGTGAGACACGCGCATGACCAAGCGCCTTGCTTCCAAGTACAAGATCAACCGCCGCCTGGGCGAGAACCTGTGGGGCCGCGCCAAGTCCCCCGTCTCCAAGCCCCGCAAGGGCGAGCAGGGTGCCCGCACCTACGGCCCCGGCCAGCACGGCCAGCGCCGCAAGCAGAAGCCCACCGACTTCGGCGTGCAGCTGATGGCGAAGCAGAAGCTCAAGGGCTACTACGGCAACATCGGCGAGAAGCAGTTCCGCAAGTATTACGAGGAGGCCGTGCGCCGCAAGGGCGACACCTCCGAGAACCTGATCGACCTGCTGGAGCGCCGGCTGGACACGGTGATCTACCGCATGAAGCTGGCGGTGACGCCCTTCGCGGCGCGCCAGTTCGTCAACCACGGCCACGTCACCGTGAACGGCAAGCGCGTGAACATCCCCTCCTTCCTCGTGCGCGACAACGACGTGGTCGAGGTGAAGGAGAAGTCGAAGCAGCTGACCATGGTGCTCGACGCCGCGCAGGAGGCCGGGCGCGACGTGCCGGAATACATCCAGGTGGACCACCGCGCGATGAAGGGCAC
>LNFM01004047.1_pt1 | contig 27667 bp, 27 predicted proteins | sample 596031 | NCBI WGS metagenome assembly LNFM01 (sample SAMN04254537, study PRJNA301005) | activated carbon metagenome | isolation source: dual media filters at the Ann Arbor, Michigan drinking water treatment plant | place: USA: Ann Arbor
GACGAGGGTGGGGTGCGCGCGCTGCCATCCTCCCGGCGGCCCTCAGGCCCCTCCGCTGCCGAGCGGCCGCGACAGCAGGCCGCGCTCGCGCGCGCGACGCACGGCGTCGTCGCGGGTGGCGACGCCGAGCTTGCGGTAGATGGAGCGCATCTGCGTCTTCACCGTGTTGTGGGAGACGTAGAGGTCGGCGGCGATCTCGCGCGCCGATCCCTCGCCGGTGAGGCGGTGGAGCACCGCGAGCTCGCGGTCGGTGAGCCCGCCCGCGCCGGTGGGCGGGCTCGGCTGCGCCGGGGCGCCGTCCGGCCCGAGGCGGGCCTCCAGGTCGTCGAGCAACGAGCGGATGTGACCCACGCCGCGCGCCGGCGCGGTCAGCTGCCGCGCCTCCCGGGCGCACGCCCGCGCCTCGTCCTCGTCGCCGGCCGCGAGGTAGACCTCGCCCCGCACCGTGACGGCGTGCGCGAGCTCGGTCGGCGCGCGCCCCCGAAGGGCCAGCTGCACCCCGCGGTCGGCCTGCGCACGCGCCTCCTCGGACTCCCCCCGCGCGGCCAGCACGCGCGCCAGGTTCACGTGGGCGCCGGCGGCGTGCGGGTACTCGGAGTGCCGCTCGTCCTCGGCGAGGGCGATCGCCCGCCGCGAGCGCTCCTCGGCGAGGTCGGCGTCGCCGCGGCGGAAGTCGGTGTCGGCGAGATGGCTGAGCGAGACCACCACCAGCGCCGAGGCCCCGCACGCGGCCCCGCAGTCGGCCGCCTCCTCCAGGATGGGATAGGCCTCCTCGCCCTCTCCGGCGGCGTGCAGTGAGATGCCGAGCGCCATGCAGGCGAGGGTCCTCCACCACGTCTGCCGCTCCGGGGTGATCTCCATCGCCCGGCGGCCCTCGGCGACGCCGCCGTGGGCGTCGCCGGCCAGCAGTCGCACCAGCGACCGGGCCGACGCGAGGCCGCCCGCCAGCGCCTCCGGGTCCCCCGGCGCGCCGGGGACCGCCATCGCGGCCTCGGCGTCGTCGAGCCAGGGGGTCGCCTCGTCGGGTCGTCCGAGGTTCAGGCGGATCAGCGCCTCGGCCATGCAGAGCCGGGGATCGGCGCGCACGCGCTCGGGGGGCAGCAGCGCGAGCCAGCCCTCGGTGGTCACGGTCCATCCGCTGCGTTCGTAGCCCATCCAGTTCTCGGCGATCAGGTCGGCGGCGCCCTCCAGGTCGCCGCCGGCCGCCGAGTGCCGCACCGCCTCGTCGATCGCGCCGGCCGACAGGTGCCAGGCTGCCGCCCGGCGGTGCAGCCCGGCGACGGCCTCGGGGGCCGTGAGCGCCAGCTCGTGCCGCAGCAGCTCTCCGAAGAGGTGGTGGTAGCGGTACCACTCGCGCCGGTTGTCGAGCGGGACGAGGAACAGGTTCGAGCGCTCCAGCTCGGCCAGCACCCGGGCCGAGCCGGTGGTCCCGGCCACGGCGTCGCACAGGGGCCCCGAGAGCCGCCCGAGGATCGCGGTGCGCAGGAGGAACTCGCGCCGCTCGGGCGCCTGGCCCTCCAGGACCTCGGCGGCCAGGTAGTCGACAACGAGGCGGTCGTCCCCGGCGAAGTCGGCGATGAAGGCCCCGGCGTCGTCGCGCCCGCGCAGCGACAGGCCCGCGAGGTAGAGGCCGGCCGCCCATCCCTCGGTGCGGGCCCGCAGCGCCGACACCTGGCCGGAGGGCAGGTCGAGCCCCACCGCGGCGCGCAGGAGCTCGGCCGCATCGTCGTCGCCGAAGCGCAGCGCGTCCGAGCGGATCTCGCCGAGGTCGCCGCGCGCCCGCAGGCGCGCGAGGCCGATCGGCGGATCGTTGCGGCTGGTCATCACGATCCGCAGCGACTCGGGCAGGTGCTCCACCAGGAAGGCGACGGCGTCGAGGATCGCGGGCTCGGTGATCGCGTGGAAGTCGTCGAGGGCGACGATCGTGCGGGCGCCGTCGGCGGGGACCGCGCCGAGCAGCAGCGACAGACCCGTCTCGCGCATCTCGGGGCCTCCCGCCAGCGCTCCGACGGCCTGGTCGTCGAGCGGGACCCCGGCGCGGTGCAGCGCCTCGGAGAGGTAGCGCCAGAACCGCGCCGGGTCGTTGTCGGCGCCGTCCAGCGCGAGCCAGGCCCCGGGCCGCCCGGCGGTGGCGAGCCACTCGCCGACCAGCGTGCTCTTGCCCCAGCCGGCGGCGGCGCTGACCAGGGTCAGCCGATGGTCGTCCACCGACCGCTCCAGGCGCTCGGAGAGGGCGGGCCGCGCGACCAGTCCGGGCCGGCGGCCCGGCGCGCGGAGCTTGGTCTCGAGCAGGGGTGGGGGCACGAGGGTCGCCATGAGAGGCTATTGAGGCGCGTGGGGGGCGCACGGTCAAGCACGTCCGCGTCGCGCCCCGCGCCGGTGGGTACACTCCGCCGTCGTGGCGGGGGCGAGCTTCCAGGATGTGATCTCACGACTGTCCGGGTACTGGGCCGACCAGGGCTGCCTGGTCACGACGCCGTACCACACCGAGGTCGGGGCGGGCACGTTCAACCCCGCCACCCTGCTGCGCAGCCTCGGCCCGGATCCGTGGCGGGTCGCCTACGTCGAGCCGTCGATCCGCCCGACCGACGGCCGCTACGGCGAGAACCCCTTCCGCCTGCAGCACTACTTCCAGTACCAGGTGCTGATGAAGCCGTCGCCGGATGACGTGCAGGACCTGTACCTGGGCTCGCTGCGCGCCCTCGGCATCCGGCCCGAGGAGCACGACATCCGCTTCGTCGAGGACGACTGGGAGGGCCCGACGCTCGGCGCGTGGGGCCTCGGCTGGGAGGTGTGGATGGACGGGATGGAGATCACCCAGTTCACCTACTTCCAGCAGGCCGGCGGCATCGACCTGACCCCGGTCTCGGTGGAGCTCACCTACGGCCTGGAGCGGATCGCGATGTACCTCCAGGACGTCCGCTCGGTGTACGACCTCGAGTGGGGGCACGGGGTCACCTACGGCGACATCTATCAGCGCAACGAGGCGCAGTGGAGTCGCTACAACTTCGAGGTCGCCGACACCGGCGCGCTCTTCGCCGCGTTCGGGCGCCACGAGGCCGAGTGCCTGCGCTGCCTCGAGGAGGACCTGGTGCTGCCGGCCTACGACCAGGTGCTCAAGTGCAGCCACTCGTTCAACCTGCTCGACGCCCGCGGCGTGATCAGCGTCACCGAGCGCGGCGCCTACATCTGGCGGGTACGGGCCCTTGCCGCGAAGTGCGCGCGGGCCTATCTGGAGACGATCCACCCCTCCGAGGAGCCCGCCGGTGCCTGACCTGCTCCTCGAGGTGGGCTGCGAGGAGCTCCCCTCCAGCGCCTGCCGCGAGATCGTGGAGCAGGCGCCCGGGCTGTACGCCGCCGCGCTCGAGGCGCTGGGGCTGGAGGGCGGGGCGGTGAGCGTGTCGGTGGCGCCCCGGCGGTTCGCGATCCACGGCGCGGGGCTGCCGGTGGAGCTGGCAGCATCGTCACGGACGGTGCGCGGGCCGGCCGCGGCCGCGGCCTTCGGGCCCGACGGCGCGCCCACGAAGGCCGCCGAGGGCTTCGCCCGCGGCCAGGGCGTCGCGGTGTCCGACCTCGTCGTCCGCGACGACGGCGGCCGCGACTTCGTCTTCGCCGAGATCCGCCAGGAGGGCCGGCCCCTCGACGAGCTCGTGCCGGAGATCGCCGCGCGGATCGTCAATGGCCTGCGCTTCTCCAAGACCATGCGCTGGGGCGCCGGTACCGGCCTGCGCTTCTCGCGCCCGGTGCGTTGGATCGTCGCCAAGCTCGACGAGCGCACCGTCGCCTTCGACCTGCACGACCTGGGCGCCGGGGACCTCAGCCAGGGGCACCGCTTCCTCGGCGCCCCCGCCGTGATCGCCTCGGCCGGGGCCTACGCCGAGACGCTCCGCGGCGTGGCCGTGATCGCGAGCCACGACGAGCGGCGGGCCACGATCCTCGCCGGCCTCGACGCCGCCGCGGCCGCGGCGGGCGGGACCTGGAGCGATCCCGGGGGCAAGCTCGAGGAGGTCCTGTTCCTGGTGGAGTGGCCGAGCGTCATCACCGGCCGTTTCGACGAGCGTCACCTGCGCCTGCCGGCGCGCGTGCTGGTCACCGCGATGCAGGGCCACCAGCGCTACTTCCCGCTGCGCGACGCCGCAGGCGACCTGCTGCCGGCCTTCCTGGCGGTGTCCAACGGCGACCCCGCCCACGCCGCGACCATCACCCGCGGAAACGAGGGCGTCCTCGATGCGCGCCTGCAGGACGCGGAGTTCAGCTTCGACAAGGACCTCGAGGCGGGCCTGGCCGCGCTCGACGGGCGCCTCGACACGATCGTGTTCCACAAGAAGCTCGGCACGATGGCGAACAAGCGCGACCGCCTGGTCGCAGGCGTCTCCGACCTGTGCGTGCGCCTCGGCGCCGGCGGGCCGGAGCGCGAGGCGGCCGAGCACGCCGCCCGCCTCGCGAAGGCCGACCAGGGCGCGGTGCTCGTGGCCGAGTTCTCCGAGCTCGAGGGCTACGTCGCCGCCGAGTACGCCCGGCGCGAGGGCGTCGACCCGCTGGTGGCGACGGCGGTCGAGGAGCAGTACCTGCCCGAGGGCGCCGATTCCCCGCTGCCCGGGACCGCGCCGGGCGCCCTGCTCGCGGCCGCCGAGAAGATCGACAACCTGGTCGGCGCCTTCGCCGTCGACGAGGCGCCGACCGGTTCGAAGGACCCCTACGGCCTGCGCCGCGCGGCCCTCGGCCTGGTGCGGATCGCGCTCGACCGCGGCTGGGACCTCGACATCGCGCCGTCGGTCGCGGCCTCCTACGCGACGCTGACCGCCCAGGGCGCCGAGCTCTCGGTGCCGGTGGACGAGGTGATCGAGCGGGTCGGGGCGTTCCTGGCCGACCGCCTCGTCTACCTGCTCGGCACCGAGGGCGTCGGCGCCGAGGCGTCGGCGGCGGCGATCGGCGCCGGCCTGGGGGGCATCAGCGCGACGGCCTCGTGGGCGCGGGCCATCCAGGGCGCGCGCGAGGGCGACGATTTCGCCTCCGTCTGGACCGCGAGCACCCGGCTCGGCCGGCTCGCCCGCAAGGGCCCGCCCGAGGACACGCCGCTGGCCGAGGGCGACGATCCCGGCGAGACCGCCCTTCGCGACGCGATCGCCACCGCCCGCGGTCCGATCGACGCGGCGCGCGGGGCGGGGGGCTTCGCGGCCGCGCTCGCCGCGGGCCTGCCGCTCGCCGGGGCCGTGGACCGCTTCTTCGTCGACGTCCTCGTGAACGCGGACGACCCGGGCGTGCGCGCGCGGCGCTACGCGCTGATCCGCGAGGCGGCCGCCGTGCTCTCGCGCGTCGCCGACTTCGAGCGCGTCACCGAGGTGGGGGGCGGGCGGTGAGCACCGGCGTGATCACCAAGCGGGTGTACGACTTCTCCGAGGGCGGGCGCGAGATGCGCGACCTGCTCGGGGGCAAGGGCGCGAACGTCGCCGAGATGACCCGCCTCGGACTGCCGGTGCCCAAGGGCTTCACCATCACCACCGAGACCTGCATCGAGTACCTGCGCGGCGGCCACGCCTTCCCGGTGGGCCTCACGCGCGAGGTGACCGCCCACCTCGCGCGGCTCGAGGAGGCGGCCGGCAAGCAGCTCGGCGACTCCGAGAACCCGCTGCTGGTGTCGGTGCGCAGCGGCGCCAGGTTCTCCATGCCCGGGATGATGGACACCGTCCTCAACCTCGGCCTCAACGACCGCAGCGTCGAGGGCCTGGCCGCGCGCACCGGCAACCCGCGCTTCGCCTACGACTCCTACCGGCGCTTCATCCAGATGTTCGGCGACGTGGTCGCCGAGGTGTCGAAGGAGCACTTCGAGAAGGCCCTTTCGGCGATGAAGGCCCGGCGCCGCGTGGAGCAGGACGTCGACCTGTCGGCCGACGACCTGCGCCATCTCGCAGAGGTCTTCAAGGACATCTACCGCGAGCACCGCGGCGAGCCCTTCCCCCAGGACCCGCGCGAGCAGCTCGACGCGTCGATCCGGGCGGTGTTCGAGTCGTGGGACAACCGCCGCGCCCGCGACTACCGCCGCCTCAACCGGATCGACCACGACCTCGGCACCGCGGTCAACGTGCAGCAGATGGTGTTCGGCAACACGGGCCCGAACTCCGGCACCGGGGTGGCGTTCACCCGCAACAACGTCACCGGCGAGAAGGCCGAGCCCTTCGGTGACTTCCTCATCAACGCACAGGGCGAGGACGTGGTGGCGGGCATCCGCACGCCGCGCCCCCTGGCGGAGCTGAAGGACGAGATCCCCGAGGCCTACGAGCAGCTGATCCGCACGATGGACCAGCTCGAGCACACCTACCGCAACATGCAGGACGTGGAGTTCACCATCGAGGACGGTGCGCTCTTCATGCTGCAGACCCGCAACGGCAAGCGCAGCGCCCAGGCGATGGTGCGCATCGCGGTCGACCTGGTGGACGAGGGGGTCCTCAGCGAGCAGGAGGCGCTGGTGTCACTGGTCGAGCCCGACCAGGTGCGCCAGCTCCTGCTGCCCCAGCTCGACCTGGAGAAGGCGCCGGAGCCCCTGGGCAAGGGCGTCAACGCCTCGCCCGGCGCGGCCGTCGGCGCGGTCTGCTTCACGGCCGACGAGGCGGAGCGCCTCGGCAAGGCCGGCGAGCACGTGATCCTGGTGCGCGACGAGACGACGCCCGACGACTTCCACGGCATGATCGAGGCCCAGGGCATCCTCACGGCCCGCGGCGGCAAGACCAGCCACGCCGCGATCGTCGCGGTGGGCATGGGCAAGCCGGCGGTCTGCGGCGTGACGGCGATCCGGTTCCACGACGACGGATCCATCACGATCGGCGGCGCCACCTTCCGCGAGGGCGACCGCATGACGATCGACGGCACCACCGGCACGGTCTTCGCCGGCGATGCGCCGCTCGTGCCGCCCGATCCGGCCAACCCGTACCTGGCCCGGTTGCTCGAGTGGGCCGACCGCGCCCGCACGCTGGCGGTACGCGCCAACGCCGACACCCCCGAGGACGCGGCGCGCGCCCGCGAGTTCGGTGCCCAGGGCATCGGCCTCTGCCGCACCGAGCACATGTTCCAGGGCGAGGACCGCCTGCCGATCGTCCAGCAGATGATCATGGCCGAGGACGCCGCCGACCGGGTCAGCCACCTCGCCAAGCTGCGCGAGTTCCAGGAGGAGGACTTCGTCGGGATCTTCCGGGCGATGGCCGGCCTCCCGGTGACGATCCGCCTGCTCGACCCGCCGCTGCACGAGTTCCTGCCCGACCTGATCGAGCTCTCGGAGCGGGTGGCCGTGGCGAAGGCCACCGGGCGGCCCGATCCCGAGGCCGACGCCCACCTCGCCGTGGTGCGCCAGCTGCACGAGGTCAACCCGATGCTCGGCACCCGCGGCTGCCGCCTCGGAATCGAGTGGCCCGACGTCTACCGCATGCAGGTCGCGGCGATCGTGACGGCCGCCTGCCGGGTGAAGAACGAGACCGGCGCGGCGCCGATCGTCGAGATCATGATCCCGCTCGTCGGCTTCGAGGAGGAACTGCGGATCATGCGCGCCGAGGTGATCGAGGTCGCCGAGATCGCCCAGATCGAGCAGAGGACCGAGGTCGAGTACGCCGTCGGCACGATGATCGAGCTGCCGCGCGCGGCGCTGATGGCCGCCCAGATCGCCCGCCACGCCGACTTCTTCTCGTTCGGCACCAACGACCTGACGCAGACCACGCTGGGCTTCAGCCGAGACGACGCCGAGAACAAGTTCCTCACGCACTACCTGCAGAACAACGTGATCACGTTCAACCCCTTCGAGACGATCGACGTCGATGGGGTCGGCCGCCTGGTGTCGATGGCGGTCACCGAGGCCCGTGCCGACAAGCCCGGCATCAAGATGGGCGTCTGCGGCGAGCACGGCGGCGACCCCGCCTCGGTGATGTTCTTCCACCGGGCCGGGCTCGACTACGTCTCGTGCTCGCCCTTCCGCGTCCAGACCGCGCGCATCGCCGCCGCCCGGGCCGCGCTGGGGGCCTGAGGCCGTGGGCACCGACGGCGCCGCATACGAGCTCGCGAGCCTCGGCGACCTGGTCGAGCTGATCGTCGAGGGCTGGACGATCTCGCGGATGCACTACGCCGACCGCTCCGGGCCCTCGGGGCCCCCGGCGGCCTACTTCGGGCTGACCCGCGGCCCCGACGAGTGGCGGGGCGTCTTCATCCCCGACGACGGCCGGGCGCTCTCACACCGCTCCCTGGTCGGGCTCTTCCGCGAGCACCCGGCGATCTGGAAGCACCGCTCCCCCGACACGATCGCGGCGCCCGGCGCCGAGGGGACCGTGCCCGCCGAGGAGTGGGGGAGCGTCCCCGATCGCTTCCCCGACGGCATGGCCTTCGGGCCGTCGACCCTGCGCGGCGTGGTCCGGGTGGCGCAGGTGCAGTCGATCGCGGGTCTCGACATCGCCCTGGTGGCGCTCGAGCGCCACGACTCGGGCGCGCGGCTGCAGTACATGTGCCACGCCTCCGACCAGCGCACCCGCGCCGAGATGGTGATGCTCGACGTGATCGCCGTCGACGACGCCGGCCGGATGTACCGCGTCGCGTGCGCCCCCTCGGCGCCGGTGGGCAACCGCCTCGACGGGACGCTCGTGATCGCTCCGCCCATCCCGGCCGACGTCCGGCGGCTGACCGTGACCGTCGGGACCGTGCTCGACGCCTCCGAAGGGCGCCAGACCTCGGGTCCGTGGGTCTTCCCGATCCCGCTCGCGCCGCGGGAGTGAGCGACCCCGCGGGGCTGCCGCGCGAGCCCCCGCTCGGGCCGCGGGCGGCGCGGGCGGCCGACGCCGTGCGCGCGCGCGCCGAGGAGCCGCACCCCTTCCGCACGGCCTTCCAGCGCGACCGCGACCGGATCCTCCACACCACCTCGTTCCGGCGGCTCAAGCACAAGACCCAGGTGTTCGTCGCCCCGGCCGGCGACCACTACCGCACCCGGCTGACGCACACGCTCGAGGTCTCGGCCGTCTCGCGCACCGTGGCGCGGGCGCTCCAGCTCAACGAGGACCTGGTCGAGGCGATCGCCATGGGGCACGACCTCGGCCACGCCCCCTTCGGCCACGCCGGCGAGGCGGCCCTCGACGCGATCCTGCGCGAGCGCCACGGCCGCCGCTTCGAGCACAACGTCCAGAGCCTGCGCGTGGTGGACGTGCTGGAGCGCGGGGGAGGGGGCCTCAACCTGACCGAGGCCGTGCGCGACGGCATCCTCCACCACACCGGGCCCGGGCTGCCCGCCACCCTCGAGGGGCAGATCGTCCGCCTGATGGACCGGATCGCCTACGTGAACCACGACATCGAGGACGCGCTGCGCGCCGGGGTGATCACCGAGGCCGACCTGCCCGCCGCCGAGACCGCCGTGCTCGGCGCGACCACCTCGGAGCGTCTCACCACCCTCGTGGCCGACGTCGTCGCGCACAGCGCCGAGGGCGACCGCATCCGCCAGTCGCCCGAGATCGGCGGCGCCTTCCTGCGCCTGCGGAGGTTCATGTTCCAGAACGTCTACCTCGCGCCGCCCGCGGCCGACGAGGCCCACCGCGCGAGGGGGGTGGTGCAGGCGCTGTTCTCCTGGTTCCTCGAGCACCCCGAGATGCTCCCGCCCGCACCCGAGCCCGACCTCGTGCGCCGGGTCACCGACTTCGTCGCCGGAATGACCGACCGCTACGCCCTGCGCCTCTACCGCGACACCTTCATGCCCAGCGAGGGGCCGCTGTAGGTCGCGCTCCCGCTCGGCCGGCGGCGCGCCCTTGCCGGGTGACACACGCGGTCCGAGAATGGGGTCAGCGTGGGCCGCTCCGAGCGGAGCACGAACGGAATCGACGCGAGGGGTGGAGCACATGGGGCTCGATGATCTGGTCAAGAAGGCGAAGGACGTCGCCGGCGATCTGACGGAGAAGGCCAAGGACGTGGCCGGCGACCTCACCGAGAAGGGCAAGGAGGTCGCGGGAGACCTCACCGAGAAGGGCAAGGAGCTGGCGGAGAAGGGCAAGGACGTCGCCGGCGACCTCACCGAGAAGGGCAAGGACGCCGCGGGCGACCTCACCGAGAAGGGCAAGGACGTCGCGGGCAAGCTCGCCGAGGACGCCAAGGAGGTCACCGGGATCGCCAAGGGCGAGGGCTCGATCGGGGACAAGGCCAAGGCCGCCCTCGACGCGGTCAAGAAGCCCGGGGCCCCCGACCCCCAGTGAGGAACCGGCCGCCCGCGCCCCGGTGGGCGCGGGCGGAGCGGGTCAGTCGGCCGAGACGACCCCCACCGGGCAGGTGACGCCGGTCCCGCCGAGGCCGCAGTAGCCGTTCGGCACCTTGGCGAGGTACTGCTGGTGATAGTCCTCGGCGTAGTAGAAGGGCCCGGCCGGGACGATCTCGGTGGTTATCGGGCCGTAGCCGCGCTCGGCGAGCAGGGGCTGGTAGGCGTCGCGGGTCGCCTCGGCGACCTCGCGCTGGGCGTCGGAGCAGGTGTAGATCCCCGAGCGGTACTGGGTGCCGCGGTCGTTGCCCTGGCGCATCCCCTGGGTGGGGTCGTGGCCCTCGAAGAAGAGGCGCAGGATGTTCTCGTAGCTGGTGACCTCGGGGTCGAAGACCACGCGCACGACCTCGTTGTGCCCGGTCATGCCCGAGCACACCTCCTCGTAGGTCGGGTTGGGCGTGTGCCCCCCGGCGTAGCCGACCGCGGTCGTGAAGACGCCCCCGGCCGTCCAGAAGATGCGCTCGGCGCCCCAGAAGCAGCCCAGGCCGACGAGGGCCAGCTCCATGTTCTCCGGAAAGGGCGGCGCGATCGGCGTTCCGAGCACGAAGTGGCGCCCGGCGACCGGCATCTCCTGCTGACGGCCGGGCAGCGCGTCCTGCGGCGACGGGATCTCGGCCTTCATTCGCGAGAAGAGCCCCACGGTCCATCCTCCTTTGCGCGCGGTCATCGACAATCGTAGGCCGGGCGTCCCTCCGGCGCCCCCTATCCTGTGCGCGTTGAGTGACAGGAGCCTTACGCCGTGCCGTTGATCTCGCCGGACAGCATCGAGTCGGTCCGCCAGGGGGCCGACCTGGTGGAGCTCGTGCGCGGCCGCGTGGAGCTCGTCCGGCGCGGCGGCCGCTGGTGGGGCCGCTGTCCCTTCCACGGCCCCGAGCGGACCCCGAGCTTCAGCCTGCTGCCGCCCGACTTCCGCCGCTACTACTGCCACGGCTGCGGGGTGAGCGGCGACGCGATCACCTGGATGCGCGAGCAGGAGGGGGCGGCGACCTTCGCCGAGGCGATCGAGTCGCTCGCCGAGCGGTTCAGCATCCCCGTCTCCTTCGAGGAGGAGACCCCGCAGGACCAGGCCCGCCGCGAGGCCGCCGAGCGCCGCCGCCGGCTGCTCGACCGGGCCGCCGCCTTCTATGCGGAGTACCTCTGGCGGGCCGACGAGGCCGCCCCGGCGCGCGAGTACCTGCTCGGCCGCGGCTTCGAGGAGGAGCTGGTGCGCCGGTTGCGGGTGGGCTACGCGCCCGGCGGCGGGGCCGTGCTGTCGGGGCGGGCGCTGAAGGAGGGCTTCCGGCGCGAGGAGCTGATCGACGCCGGGCTCGCGCGCCGGCGCGGCGGCCAGGTGGGCGACTTCTTCACCTCCCGCATCATGTTCCCGATCGGCGACAGCCAGGGACGGGTCCAGGGATTCGGCGGGCGCACGCTCGATCCGAACGAGCGGGCCAAGTACGTCAACTCGCCCGAGGGCCCGCAGTTCACCAAGCGCAAGCTGCTCTTCGGCCTGGCGGAGGCCCGCGTCGCCGCCACCAAGAGCAGGTACTTCGTGGTGGTGGAGGGCTACACCGACGTCATGGGGCTGCTGGCCGCCGGCATCGATTCGGCGGTGGCCTGCATGGGCACGTCGCTGACGACCGACCAGATCCGCCTGCTCCGTCGGTGGGCGCCGGAGGTCAAGCTCTGCTTCGACGCGGACACCGCCGGAGAGCAGGCCGCCTGGCGGAGCGTCGAGGCCGGAGCGGACGTCAACCTCGAATGGTCGGCCGTGCAACTGCCGAGCGGCCAGGATCCAGGGGAAATGGCCGCCGACGAGGCCGGGCGGGCCGCTCTGGCGAGTGCGATACACACGTCACAACCTCTGGTAACTTCCCTCATCGAATCGCGAGTGGCGAGGGCGGGGTCGTCTCCGCGTGAGAGGGAGGCGGCCCTCACGGTCATCGCCGAATTGCTCCGGCGCTTCCCCGACTCGGTGGAGAAGGACGATTGGGTTCGCTTGACCGCTAGCAGCCTTCAGCTCTCGCCCGGAATGGAGGAGCGCCTACGCCAGGCCTCGCGCAGCGACGCGCCGGTGGTGCCGATGGTGGCGCCGCAGGCCTCCTCGCCCGAGGAGGTGCGCGAGTTGCGCTTCCTCGCCATGGCCATCGCGGCCCCGGCGCCCGCGCGCCCGTACCTCGAGGGCCTGCCGCCGGCCGCGTTCCAGAACGAGGGCCATCGCCGCGCCTTCGCGCTGATCCGCGACGGGCAGCGCGACCTCGACGCCTGGCCGGACGACCTCGCGCAGGTCGGTCTCGCATTGCGGATCGAGCTGTCGGGATCGGCCCCCACGGCCGCCGAGGTGCGCGAGGCCGCGTACCGTGTGGAGCTCCCGATGCTCGAGCGAAGGGCCGCCGAGATGCGCAGGACGGGTGACGAGAAGGGACGTCTGGAGGCGCTCGACCTGGCGCGCCGGGTGCGGGCCGCCCTGAGGGCCGACGCGTGAGCACCGACGTCTCGGTCACCGGCCTCGAGGAGGTACGCGAGCTCATCCAGGAGGGCCGCGAGCTCGGGGGCCTGTCGCTCACGCGCATCGCCGACGTCGTGGAGGCCGCCGACCTCAGCGAGGAGCAGCAGGAGCGCCTGCTGCAGGTGCTCGCCGAGATGAACATCGAGGTGCTCGGCGAGGGCGTGGAGATGCCGGGCACGACCGGGGGCGGGGGCCCGCGGCTCGACCTCTCGGTCAAGGCGAACTCCAACGACCCGGTGCGCATGTACCTGCGCGAGATCGGCCGGGTCCCGCTGCTGACCGCCGCGCAGGAGGTGTCGCTCGCCAAGCGCATCGAGCGGCGGGACATGAACGCGAAGGCCACCCTGATCGAGGCCAACCTGCGCCTGGTCGTCTCGGTCGCCAAGCGGTACGTGGGCCGCGGGCTGGCCTTCCTCGACCTGATCCAGGAGGGCAACCTCGGCCTGATCCGCGCGGTCGAGAAGTTCGACTACCGCAAGGGCTACAAGTTCTCGACCTACGCGACGTGGTGGATCCGGCAGGCGATCACCCGCGCGATCGCCGACCAGGCCCGCACCATCCGGGTGCCGGTGCACATGGTCGAGACGATCAACCGGCTCTCGCGGGTCCAGCGCCAGCTGCTGCAGGACCTCGGCCGGGAACCCACCATCGCCGAGATCGCCCACGAGCTCGAGGTCACGCCCGAGCGCGTGCGGGAGATCCAGAAGGTGGCGCAGGAGCCCGTCTCGCTGGAGACGCCGGTGGGCGAGGACGAGGACTCCGAGCTCGGCGACCTGATCGAGGACGCGGGCATCCAGAGCCCCTCGGACGCCGTGGCGATCCTGCTCCGCTCCGAGGAACTCGAGGGGATCCTGTCCCAGCTCACGCACCGCGAGCGCAAGGTCCTGGAACTGCGCTTCGGGCTCCGCGGCGAGGAGCCGCGCACCCTCGAGGAGGTGGGCCAGCGCTTCGGGGTGACGCGCGAGCGGATCCGCCAGATCGAGGCGAAGACGCTCACCAAGCTCCAGGCCTACCGCGACACCGAGCGGCTCCGGGAGTTCCTCGACTGAACCCGCTGCGAGGGCGCGGGTAATCCGCATCCTCGCGCCGCGCGCCACCGGATGCCCCGGCCCGGGGCGGCGGCGAGCATGGATCCGACCCCACCAGGAGGCGGACCATGCGCATCGCGATCCCACGGCACACCGCCCGCGGCGCGGCGGGGACGCTGCTCGTGGTCGCCGGGACGGGCATCCTGATGGGCATCATCACGGCCGAGGCCCTGTACCCGGCGGCGTACTCCACCGGTGAGAGCATGATCAGCGACCTGGGGGCCACCGAGCCCCCCGACAGCGTGATCCTGCAGCCGTCGGCCGCGATATTCGACGTCACGATGGCCGTGACGGGCGCCCTCGTGGTGGCCGCGGCCGTCCTCGCGTACCGCGCGACCGGCCGGCGGCGCCTCGGCATCCCCCTCGCGATCCTCGGGACGGGGATCCTCGGCGTGGGCCTCTTCCCGGGGAACACGGCGCCCCACCCGCTCTTCGCCCAGATGGCCTTCATCGGCGGCGGCATCGCCGCCGTGCTCTCCGGGAGGGTCGTCGGTGGCGCGATGGGGTGGATCTCGCGTGCCCTCGGCACGACCACCCTGGTCAGCCTGGCGCTCGCGCTGACCCTGCTGGAGTGGGGTCCGGTCGCGGGCCTGGGAGAGGGCGGGATCGAGCGCTGGATCGCCTACCCGGTGGTGCTGTGGCTCGTCGCCCTCGGTGGGTGGCTCTGCGGTGGCCTAGGGCCGGGCGACGAGGGCGAGCGCCTCGGCGCGCCGGGTGGTGCCGTCCACCTCCAGGGCGCAGCGGGCCGTCAGCGCGAGGCTGTCGGCGTCGCCGTCGGGACGACGGGCGGCCGGCCCGATCCAGCCGATCCGGGGGGCGGCGCCCAGTAGGGCGGCGCGCTGCGCCCACACCAGCAGGCGGGCGATCGCCAGCGCCCCGGCGCTCACGCCCTCGGGCCGTCCGCGGGCCGTGACGTAGGCCCGGTGGGCGGCGACGCAGGCGGCGAGCGACAGGGCGTCGGGCGCCCCCTCGTGGTCGAGGTCGAGCGAGATCAGGAGGGCCGAGGGGTCGGAGCCGTCGTCGCCGGCCCGGGTCAGCCCGGGGGCGAGACGCACCAACTGCTCGCGCAGGCCCATCCCGATCGCCTCCGCCGCCACTCGGAGCCCGGGCTCGACCGACCGGACGAGCTCCGAGTGGTCATCGGAGAGACGGAGCCCCACGGAGCGGGGTCAGACCGCCGGGGGCGGCGTGGGCTGCGCCTCGCCCGCGGGGGGCGCCTCGGTGAACACGAACTCGTCGGGCTCCCCGCCGAGGCGGTCCTTGACGAGCCAGTAGGCCAGTCCACCCAGAACCAGCAGCATCAGGAGCTTCTTCATGTGCTCTCCCTTCCGGGGAAATCGAGGGCCGAACCGTAGCGCATCGCTCACCCTCCTCCGGCGACCCGGAGGACGACCTTCCCGACGGTCTCGTCGGCGCCCACCACGCGGTGGGCCTCGGCCGCGTGCTCGAGCGGCAGGACCCGGTCGACGACCGGGCGCAGGCGCCCGTCGGCGAGGCGGGGCACGCCCCAGGCGGCGAACTCGGCGGCGAGGTCGGCCTTCTCCTCGCGCGTGCGCGCGCGCAGCGTCGACGCACGCACCGTGGCCTGCAGCGGCAGAAGCGCGGCGAGGTCGACCTCCACCCGCGCGCCGCCCACCAGGCCGACCAGGGAGATCCTCCCGAGCCGGGCGAGGCACCGCACGTTCTCGGCCCAGTAGGCGGCGCCCACGAGGTCGAGGATCACGTCGGCGCCGCGGCCGCCGGTGGCCTCGCGCACGGCGTCGGCGAAACGACCGTCGGCCGCCACGATGCACGTCGCCCCGAGCGCGTCCACGGCGGGCGCCTTGCCGGGTCGTCTCACGGTCCCGATCGACCGTGCGCCGAGCTCTCCGGCCACCTGGATCGCGGCGGTGCCGACGCCGCTGGCGGCCGCGTGCACCAGCAGGGTCTCACCGGCGGAGAGGGCGGTGAGCCGGCGCAGCGAGAGCCACGCGGTGAGGAAGACCTCCGGCACCGCGGCGGCGTCCGCGAGGTCCATGCCCTCGGGGACCGGCATCAGCTGCCCCGCCGGGACGGCCACGCGCTCGGCGTAGCCCCCGCCCGCGAGGAGGGCCATCGCCCGGTCGCCCGGCGCCCACCCGCGGACGTCCGGGCCCACCTCGGCGACCGTCCCGGCCGCCTCCAAGCCGAGGATGCCGCTCGCGCCGGGCGGAGGAGGGTAGCGGCCCTCGCGCTGCATGATGTCGGCCCGGTTGACGGCGGTCGCCGCCACCTCGAGCACCACCTCGTCCTCGCCGGGCCGGGGGTCGGGGGCCTCGCCGAGCTCGAGCACCTCGGGCCCCCCGGGGCGCGTGACGTGGATCGCCCTCACGCGCGGCGCTCCCGGCGCCGGCCGAGCACGACCCCCGCGACCGCCCCGAGGGCCGCCCCGGCCGCGGCGGCGATCTCGGCGCCGGTGGCGAGGCTGGCGACGGTGCCGAGCGCGAGGCCGATCGCGGTGCCGTACGACGCCCAGGCCAGCCGGCGGGTGGCGCGTGCGCCCGACATTCAGGCGAGGGCTCCGCGGATGATCGCCCCGACCTCGGCGGGAGCGTCCCAGAAGAGCATGTGCCCGGCATCGAGGCCCGTCTCGGTCAGGCGCGCGCCGAGGTCGCGGCGCAGCCCCTCGCGGAGCTCCGCCGAGACGAAGTCGGCACGGTTCGCGGCGACGAGGGTCACCGGGCCAGGGTACCCGGCGAGCGAGGGCGCGACCCGTGCCATCTCGCCCCAGGCCGCGACGACGGCCGGCCGCGAGAACCGGAACCGCACGCGCCCGTCCGGGGAGTGCTGCAGGAAGGTGGCGAGGTCCTCGTCCACGGTGTCGCGGGCATGGGCCGGCCGCAGCGCCTCCCGGGCAGCACGGGCCTCCTTCACGGAGGCCCATCCCTCGTCGCGGCGGGCCTCCTCCGCGTGCGACGCGGCCCGGCGGGGAGGCAGCGCCACCGCGGGATCGAGCAGCACCACCCCGCCGACCCGCTCCGGGGCGCGCGCGGCCAGGTGGAGCGCCAGCAGGCCGCCGAACGAGTGCCCGGCGACGACCGTCCGCTCCACGCCCTCGGCGTCGAGCGTTCCGATCAGGTCGTCCAGGTGCTGCTCGACGCCCCATGGCGGATCCCACGGCGAGTGCCCGTGCCCGCGGAGATCGGGCGCCAGCACCCGCACGCCCGGGAGCTCGGCCTCGGCGAGGCGGCGGTAGCGGGCGCCGGTGTTGGTGACCCCGTGGACCACCAGGAGCGGCGTTCCGCCGGGCGGCCCCCAGGCATGGACGTGGAGCGCGGGCATCGACGGGATGCTCTCATCCGGGGGGTGCGGCCGGCCCCCGCACGCGGGCGTCCGGCCCGGCGGTGCGGCTTTGCCGCGGGGGAGGCGCGGGCCGGCGCGGACGCCGGGCGGCGGCGGGGCGAGCAGTCTCCGAGGTGACCGGCGAGCCGGACCCGGAGGACACGATGCCCGCCCCCTACGCGAGGATCGCCTGCTTCATCGATGAGGATCCGGCGTCGGCGGCCGTGCGCGCCGAGGCGGTCGCCCTGCGCGCGCAGTCGCCGGGCGAGCTGCACCTGGTCCACATCGCGTCCACGCCGTGGCCGCTCTACGGGGACATGTACGGGGTGACGTACCCGCTCGAGGAGGCCCTCGCCGCCGCGCGCGAGTGGATCACCGACCAGGCCGCGCAGATCCCCGGGTCGGTGCCGGTGCTGCTCGAGGGGTGGGCGCCCGGCGCGGCGTGCGCGTACCTGCGGCGCGAGGGCATCGACCTCGCCGTCGCGGCCGCCCATCGCGGGCGCGTGGAGCGGGCGCTCCTGGGCGGCTTCGCCGGATACATCGCCTACCACGCCCCCTGCGCGGTGCTGCTCGTCCGTCCCGCGCCCGAGGGCGGCTGAGGGGGCGAGGATGGGGCCGGTCCCGGCCCGGCCGGCGGGGATCCCCCAGCTGACGGTCGTCTTCCTCGGCACCGGCGCCCGGTGGCCGACCCCCGCCCGCGGCGTCGCCGCGGTCGTGGTCGCGCGCGGCGCCGACCACCTGCTGATCGACTGCGGTGAGGGCACCCAGCGGCAGATGATGCTGTCGCGGCCCGGGCTGCGGCGGCTGCGGGCGGTGCTGGTGACCCACTGCCACGCCGACCACGTGCTCGGGTTGCCGGGACTGCTCGCCACGCTGTCCGAGACGCGCCGAGAGGCCCTCCCGCTGCTCGGCCCGCCGGGCATCGCGGCCCTGGTCGAGGGCTTCCTCGCCCAGGTGGGGCCGCTGGGCTTCGACATCGACGTGCGGGAGGCCGCCCCGGGCGACACCCTCGACGGGGGTGGCTACCGCGTCGAGGCGGTGCAGGCGCGCCACGACTGTCCCGCCCTCGGCTGGGTGATCGCCGAGGGCCCCCTGCCCGGCCACCTCGATCCCGACGCCCTCGCGGCCCGAGGTGTCGGCCCCGGCCCCGATCGCGCGCGGCTGGCCGCGGGGGAGGCGCTCGGCGGCGTCGGGCCCGGCGACGTCACCGGCCCGGAGCGCCGCGGGCGCCGCATCGTCTACTCGGGCGACACCCGGCCCGCCCCGGGGATCGCGCGCGCCGCCGAGGGGGCCGACCTCCTCGTCCACGAGGCGACCTTCCTCGAGGCCGACCGCGACCTCGCCGGGCGGGCGGGGCACTCCACGGCCGCCCAGGCCGCGGCGCTGGCGGCCCGTGCCGGCGTGGGCCTGCTCGCCCTGACCCATCGCTCGAGCCGGTATCGGCGCGAGGACGTGCTGGCCGAGGCGCGCCCCGTGTTCGCCGCGACGGTCGCGCCGGAGGACCTCGACGCGATCGAGGTGCCGCTGCCCGAGCGCGGGCCGCCGTTCCTCGTCCCGAGAGGTGGCCGCGCGGGCCCGTGAGGTCAGCTCGCCGCGAGCGCGGCCGGGTCGTTCACGAAGGTGCCGTCGCGCACGCTGCCGATCAGCTGCGCCGGGCCCTCCGACCAGCGCACGCCTCCGCCGGCCTCGAGCGCCGCCACCATCTCGGGCGGCAGGCCCGTCACCGGCATCGACGCCCCGCCGCACTGGGGCGGCCACGACTCGGCGAGCGCGTCGCAGAGGCGGGCGGCGCCGCCGGGCGCCACGACGATGAACGCACGCACGCTCAGCGCCCCTCCGCCGGTATCGGCCAGCGCCTCCGCCACCGAGAGTCCCGAGTCGGCGAGCATCTGGCCCGCGGCGGGCGAGGACGCGCCGGGAGGTGCGTCGCCCGCCGGCGTGCCGGCAGTCGTGCCGGCAGTGTCGCCCTCGCCGCACCCGGCGAGGGACGCCGCCACCAGGGCTCCGGCCACCGCCAGCACGGCCCATCGCTCACGTCCCATCCGCATCGCGCCTCCTCGTCCCGGTGCCGGTCGACCGGTCTCCGCCGCCACCCGGCGATCCGTCACGCGTCGTGCCCGGGCACCCCGCGATGCTCCAGCTCGCGGCGCACCTCGGCGATGCGCTCGTGCAGCGTGTTCCGCTCGGCCGACACGGTCCGCTCGTCGTGCGTCAGCACCCCGAGCGACTCCTTGAGCTGCGACTCCGAGAGCGAGGCGAGGTCGGCCGGGGCGAGGAGGTGGTCCGGCGCCCGGAGGCGGTGGCGCGTGCGGGAGTCGCCGATCCAGAGCTCGAACCAGACGCACGTCTCGCCGGTGCGCTCGAGGCCCCAGCGGTCGGCGACCTGCTCCACGAGGTAGATGCCGCGTCCGCCGGTCTGACGCCGGCCCGGCCGCTCGCGCATCGGAGAGAACCCCGGACCCGGATCGGTCACCTCCACGCGCACCGAGCCCCGCTGGCGGACGATCCGGACGCGGATCCGGTCGTCGGGCCCCAGGCCGGCGTGTCGCAGGCTGTTGCCGACCAGCTCCGTGACGAGCAGCGCGATGTCGTCGCGGGCGGCGCGCGAGAGGCCCTCCACCTCCTCGACCATCGCCCGGGCCCCCGCCAGGGCCTCCCCGTCGGCGGGGAGGAAGCGCACCGACTCGGTGTGGGCCGTGCGGCCGTGGCCCTCGGACATGACCCCTTCTACCCCAGTGCCCCGCGGTGCGCCAGCGCGTGCCGCGCCGCGCCGGCCCTCCATCGCGACGGACACGCCGAGACCCGCGACGTTTCGTTCGGCGATTTTCGCGGTATCTGTAACGTCCTGTAACAACTGGCGGAGCCGGGGGAAAACGCATGCCGACGGACGATGACGCGCGGGACCCGCAGCACGATCACGGTCTGCGCCTGCGCATCTCGCCCCGGCGGGCCGTCACGGTGCTCGGGGTGGGCGCCGCCCTTCTGCTGGCGGGCGGCATCCTCGCCGAGATCTCCCGCGTCGGCTTCGACCGGGGCCGTCTGCTCGGCCTGGTCCCGCTCTTCGATCTCGACGGCGAGGCGAACCTGCCCGCGACCTACTCGGCGGGCCTGCTGGCGCTCGCCGCGGCGGCCGTGTGGCTGATCGCGAGCTGGCGGCGGCAGGTCGGCGCATCGCACGTCGGCCACCTCCGCTTCCTGAGCCTGCTGCTGCTGTTCATGGCCTTCGACGAGGCGAGCCAGATCCATGAGCTCCTCAGCGCCCCGGTGCGCTCCGCCCTCGAGCTCAGCGGGCCCCTCTACTACGCGTGGGTCGTCGTCTACGGCGCCATCGTCCTCGCGCTGGCGGTGGCCTTCGTGCCCCTCGTGCGCCACCTGGAGCCCCGCACGCGGACGCTGCTCCTGACGGCCGCCTCGCTGTACGTCGGCGGCGCGCTCGGGCTCGAGCTCGCGGGCAGCGGCGTCGCGGACGGCGGGGGGCGGGGCACCTGGTCGTACGCCGTCCTGACCACCATCGAGGAGTCGATGGAGATGGCGGGTGTGCTGCTGTTGCTCTACGTCCTGCTCACGTGCCTGCGGACCGCGTGCGGCGAGGTGAACGCCCGGCTGGTGGCGACCTCCGAGCAGCCGGCCCGGCCGTCCGCCCTGCGCGAGGGCTCTCCGGCCTGACCCGGAGCGGCGCCCCGGCTCAGCCGATCAGGGGGCGCTCCACCGGGTGCTCGTAGAGCAGGCGTCGCTCGCGCAGGACCAGGGCGACGAAGAGGGTCAGCGGCCCGACGCGGCCGATCAGCATCAGCGGCATCAGGATGGCCTGGCCGGCGAGGTCGAGGCGCGGGGTCACCCCGGTGCTCAGCCCCACCGTCGCGAAGGCGGAGATGCACTCGAACAGCGCCTCCGACAGCCCGAGGTCGTTGGTCGCCATCAGCGCGAGGGTCGCGACGACGACCAGGTTGAGCGAGATGACCGCGACCGCGAGCGCCTGGCGCTCGGCCACCGGAGGGATCGCCCTGCGGAAGGCGCGGATCTCGCCTCCGCGGATCTCCCCCCAGACCACCAGCAGCAGGACGGCGAGCGTCGCCACCTTGAGGCCTCCCGCCGTGCCACCGCTGCCGCCGCCCGCGAACATCAGCATGTCGGTGGTGAGGAGCGTCTCCGGGGAGGCCTGCGCGTAGTCGATGGCGTTGAACCCGGCCGTGCGCGGCATGACCGCCGCGAAGAAGCCGCCGAGCAACCGGCCCCCCGGGCCGTGCGCGCCGATCGTCCCCTCGTTGCCCCACTCGAACGCGGTGATCACGACCGTGCCGAGCACCAGCAGCCCGGCGGTCGTCGCGAGGGTCAGCTTGGTGTGCAGGCTCCAGCGCGCGGGCGTCCGGGCGCGCGTGCGCAGGTCCGACCAGACGGGGAAGCCGAGGCCGCCGACGATCACGGCCAGGGCGATCGGGATCAGAACCCACGCATCGGTCGCGAACCCGATGAGGTTGTCGGAGTAGAGGGAGAACCCGGCGTTGTTGAAGGCCGAGATGCCGTGGAACGCCCCCTCCCACAGCGCGGTGCCCCATCCTGCGCCGGTGGCCCGCAGGCGCCCCGCGATCACCGCGCTCACCACGATCTCGGACACGGCGCTGAAGACGACGATGGTGAGCAGCAGCCGCCGCAGGTCGCCGAGGTTGGGCGTGTGCGTCTCGGTCTGGGCCGCCAGGCGCCCTGCGAGGCCCACGCGCCGCGCCGCGACCAGGAGCAGCAGCGAGGCGCTGGTCATGATGCCGAGACCGCCGAGCTGGATCAGGCCGAGGATGACGGCCTGCCCGAAGGGGGTCCAGTAGGTGGCGGTGTCGACGGTGACGAGCCCGGTGACCGTCACCGCGGACGTCGCCGTGAAGAGGGCGGTCTCGAACGGCGGCGACCCCGGTGCCGTGGTCGCCACGGGCAGGCTCAGCAGGCCCGCGCCCGCCAGGATCGCCACCAGGAACCCGGCGACGACGACGCGCGTGGGGTGACGGAGGATGCGGGAGCGGCGCTCGGCGACGGCGTCACGCTCCCGGGTCGGACGCAGGGCGGAGTGGTGGCGGCGCGCGAGTATGGCATGTGCCCCGGGGCCCGGGGCCCGGCCGGCGCCGCGTCGGCGCGCGCGGGCGGGCGGACGCTGGGAGGCAGGAGTTTTTGGGCTTTCCACGAACGGTCCGTCGTCGTATCCTCGCCGCCATGAATCTGCGGCTGCGCCCCCCGTCCGTCGTCGTGCGCCGCCTGGGGGCGGTGGCGCTGGCGGCGGCGGCGGCCGCCGTGCTCTCGGGCTGCGTCGTCGTGAAGAACGTGACCTCCGCGCAGGCCGGGGTGATCGGGGACGTGCAGATCACCGCCACGGTGTGCGCCTCGGGTACGCCGACGATCTGCCCCGAGCCTGCCAACAACCCCGCCGGTGGCGGCGCGGACCGCGACGTCCAGCTGCTGATCGGCTACCGGGTCTCGGCCGGGGCGACGGCCCCGGCGTCGCTGCGGTTCGACGGCGATCCCGGCTCCGGGCCGCTGCTGACGCCCCACGCCGGCTACACGGCCGAGCTCCAGAGGCTCGTCCCGGCCCCCGCCGGCGAGCAGTGGTTCGGATACGCATCGACCCTCCTGGCGCACCGGCCCGGCGTCAGCCCGGCCTCGGGCGTCGTCTCCGCGGGTTTCGCCCTGCCGGAGGATCCCGCCGGGCTGTTCGCCGGCCCCTTCCGGTACCGGGTGGTGGTCGGCGGGCGCCTGATCGACGCGACCCATCCGATCACGGCGCCGGTGGCCTGCGGGGACGACGTCGACGGGCCGAGCTCCGCCGGCTCGGACGGGCAGACGGTCTGCATCGACTCGCCCTCGGTCCCGATCGCCGTCACATCACAGACGCTCACGACGCGCGATCTCGCCCTCGTGAGCGGTGACGCCCCTGCGCCGGTGCCGCCCGCCGGCACGGTCTCGGCGCCGTTCACCCTCCAGCTGGCGGGCCCCTCGTCGGGCAGCCTGCTCGTGGGGTTGAGCGCGACGACGCCGATCGCCGGCGCGGTCCCGGTGGTCTCACCGGCCACGCTCACGCCCACGGCCAACAGCACCACCCCGGTCACCGTGTCCGTCGCCCTGCCCGCGGGGACCGCGCCCGGCGCCTATCCGCTCGTGCTGACGGCCAACGTGGGAGGGGAGACCCGCGTGGCCGGGTCGGTGATCGTCGTCGCCGGTCCGGGCCCCGGCGGAGACGCGGCCGCACTGCCGGCGATCTCACGTCTCACGGCCACGCCGAAGGCGATCTCGCGGATCGGGCGGGCGCGGCCGGCGAGGCTCTCCATGACCCTCTCGCAGCCCGGCACCCTGACGGTGATCGCCTCGCGGCTCGCCCCGGGGCGCCGTGCCGCGAACCGGCGCTGCGTCGCCCCGAGCCGGAGGCTCATCCGTGCGAAGGCGAGACGGTGCACCCGCTACGTCCGCGCGGCGACGATCATCCGCGCCATCCGGGCCCCGGGCCGGCGCTCGGTGACCTTCTCCGGCCGCGGCAGGGTCCCCGGTTCGTATCGCCTGACCGCGACCGTCCGCTCCGCCGCCGGGCTCACGAGCCCGGCGCGATCGATCCGGGTGAGGGTGCTGCGCTGACCGGGTAGCACAGGGTGATCCCGACCCGGATCAGGAGTGATGCGATGCCGCCCCGCGACGATGCGCCGAGGATCACCGAGGACGACCGCGAGGTCATGGAGCACCCGGAGGAGGGGTTCGACCCGGACGCCCCGCCGGAGGAGATCGACCGGGAACTGGAGCACCAGGCCGAGGTCGCCGAACGCGACGCGCAGTGGATCGACCCCGCGGAGAGGGTCGGTGGGGGGGATTGACCGCGCGCCGGGCGAGGCCCGGGCGCGAGGGCCCGAGCCTCATGTACCGATCGAACGTGTGTTCGTCTATCCTCGTCGGCCCCGATGCCGGATCCCACCACCGACGAGCTGCTGCGCCTCGCCCGCCTCTACATCTCGGAGGGTGATGCCGAGCGGCTGGTGGGCTGGATCGCCTGGCGCACCGGCCGCAACCAGGCGATGGCGGGGGACCGGCCCGCGATCGACCGACTCGCGCACGCCCTCGAGCACTGGCTGGAGCCGGGCCAGCGCACCCAGCTGCTGCGCTGGCTCGGTGGCCGCCTGCCGCGCGGCCTCTCGCCCGTGCCGGACTGACGCGCCGCAGAAGCTCAAGCGGCGATCAGGATCGGCCCACCGTCCTCATGCCATGCGCCAGGGCGCCGATGGGGGCAGAGAGCCAGGGTGCCATCACGGCGCCCGCCCGCGAGAGGCCGAATGCCACCCCGATACCGGCTGCACCCATCGAGAGACACCTCCGGCCGGGCGCGGCGAGCCGTGCGCCGGTGCGCGCTCGGGCTGCGCCCGCTCCAGATCGCGACCGTTCTCCTCCTCGCCGCCTGCGGCATCGGGGTGCTCGCGACCCTTCTGGTCGTACAGCGCGATGCGCGTGAGGACGAGCGCCAGCGCTGGGCACAGCGCGCCGCCGCGAGCATCAACGACGAGGTCGCGGGAGCGGGCTCGGCCCTGATCGGCGCCCGCGGTCTCTTCGCCGCATCGCGCGACGTCGAGCCGGAGGAGTTCGAGACGTTCGCGGCCGTCCAGCTCCAGGGCTCCGACCTGCTCTCGATGACCTGGGCGCAGCGGGTCCCGGCTGCGCGCCGCGCCGCGTTCGAACGAGATCTCGGGGTTCCGATCCTGGAGACGCCCCCCGGGGGCGTGCCCGGGCCCGCGGGGAGCCGGTCCGAGTACTTCCCCCTCGCCCTGATCGCACCCGCCGGCGCCCCGATCCAGGTGCTCCTCGGCGTGGACGCCGCCAGCGCCCCGCTGCTGCGACCGAGCCTCGCGGCCGCCCGCGACGGCGGGGGCCCGGTGATGACGAGCGCGCTCAGCCTCGATGCGGACGGGGGACCGACCGCCGTCGGCCTGCTGATCGCCGTCTACGGCGCGGGTCCGGCTCCCGCCACCCGTGCGGAGCGCCGCGCCACCCTCCGCGGCTTCGTCGGCGGCGTCTTCGGGGTCGAGCGTCTCGCCGAGTCGGCGCACGCGCTGCTGCCCCGCGGCTCCCGCCTCCAGATCCTGAGCTCCGGCGCGCCCGTCCTCGACATGGGGGAGACGCGGGCGGCGGCCCCCGCCAGCGAGGCGGCGGTCGGGGACACCGGCTGGACCGTCCGGGTCGCGCTCGTCGAGGACCCCCTGGCCGCGGTCCTGCCCCCGATCGCCGTCGGCGTCGCATCCCTCACGCTCCTGCTCCTCGTCGTCGGGCTCTTCGCCCAGGCGAATCAGCGCAGACGCGAGCGGGACGACGCACGCGCGCAGCTCCAGCACGAGGCCGACACCGACGGCCTCACCGGCCTCGCCAACCGCCGCCGGCTCGAACGTGACCTGGAGACGGCGATCACCGGGGCGAGCGAGGAGGAGCCACTCGCGTTGATCCTCTTCGACCTCAACGGCTTCAAGGCCTACAACGACCGCTTCGGCCATCCGGCCGGCGACGCCCTGCTGGTGCGGTTGGCGGCGGGCCTCTCGGGGGCCCTGCCGCACGGACGGGCCTACCGTCTGGGGGGCGACGAGTTCTGCGTCGTCGGCCGCATCCGCGCCGATCAGGCGATGGACGTCGTCGCCTCCGCCCTCGGCGCCCTGTCCGAGCGGGGCGACGGATTCGCGATCTCCGCCGCCCACGGCATCGCCCTGATCCCCTCCGACGCCACCACGGCCGACGGCGCGATGCTCGTCGCCGACCGCCGCATGTACGCGCGCAAGTCCCTCGGACGCGAGTCGGCGACCAACCAGGCCGCCGACGTGCTGATGCGCGCCCTGGAGGAGCGCTCGCCCGACCTCCGCGACCACACCGATTCGGTGGCCGATCTCGTCGACTGTGTCGCGCAACGGCTCGGGGTGGGTGACACCGACCGCGCCCCCATGCGCCACGCGGCCCTCCTGCACGACATCGGCAAGGTCGCGATCCCGGACTCCATCCTCGGCAAGCCGGGCCCCCTGGACGCCGCCGAGCGGCGCTTCATCGAGCGCCACACGATCATCGGGGAGCGGATCCTGCGGGCCGCGCCCTCGCTCGCGTCGATCGCCCCGCTCGTCCGCTCGAGCCACGAGCGATTGGATGGCCGCGGCTACCCGGACGGCCTCGGTGGCGAGGACATCCCCCTGGGCGCCCGGATCGTCTTCGCCTGCGACGCGTTCGACGCGATGACCTCGTCACAGCGCCCCTACCGCGAGCCGCTGTCGCAGTCGGCCGCGCTGGACGAGATCGCCGCCCATGCCGGGAGCCAGTTCGATCCCCAGGTGGCGGCCGCCCTCCGCGCGGTGATCCTGGAGGGCGGATCCACCCTCGCGATCCCGGTCCCGCCCCCCGGTGGCGCGGGGGCCTAGGCCCGGCGCCCCGGGCGCTCACTCCTCCAGATGGCGGCCCAGCAGGGTCAGATCGGCGGGGCTGAGGCGGTCGGCGGCGTTCAGGTGGTGCCAGAAGGGATAGGCGAGCGGCTGCGCGCTCACCGCGTCGAGCCGTTCCATGTCGGCTGCGGTGAGCGTCAGATCCGCCGCGGCGAGGTTGTCGGCCAGCTGCTCCTCCGTCCGGGCGCCGATGACGAGGGAGGTCACGGCGGGCTTGGCCAGCAGATAGGCGAGCGCCACCTGCGCGGCGGACACCCCGTGCTCCTCGGCGACCGCCACCAGCGCGTCGATGATGTCGTAGAGCTTCTCCTCGTCGTACACGGGGGGCTCGCTCCAGTCCGTCAGGTGCCGGCTGCCCGCCGGTGCCTCGACGCCGCGCCGGTACTTGCCCGACAGCAGGCCGCCCGCGATGGGGCTCCACACCAGGATGCCGACGCCCTGGTCGACCGCCACCGGCACGATCTCGTTCTCGATGTCGCGCATGTGCACCGAGTAGTGCACCTGGTTGCTGACGAACGGCGTCAGGCCGTGGCGGTCAGCGGTCCAGAGGGACTTCATCATGTGCCAGGCGGCGTAGTTCGAGCACCCCACGTAGCGCACCTTGCCCGAGCGGACGAGGTCGTCGAGCGCCCGCAGCGTCTCGTCCAGGGGCGTCTGGCCGTCCCACTCGTGCACCTGGTAGAGGTCGATGTGGTCGGTGCGCAGGCGCCGGAGGCTCGCCTCCGCGCTGCGCATGATGTGATGACGCGACAGGCCCGCGTCGTTCGGCCCGTCGCCCATCGGCAGGCGCACCTTGGTGGCGATCAGGACGTCGTCGCGGTCCGCGCCGAGCGCCTCACCGAGGATCTCCTCCGACAGGCCGCCGGAGTAGACGTCGGCGGTGTCGATCAGGTTGACGCCGGCCTCGCGCGCCATCGCGATCTGCCTGCGGGCGCCCTCGACGTCGATCTGGCCGATCGGCGTGGCCCACCCCGTGCCGCCGAAGCCCATCGTGCCGAGGGTGATCGTCGAGACCCGGAGGCCGCTCCGCCCGAGCTGCCGGTACTCCATGTCGCCGCTCCTTCGCCGGTGTGCACCGCAGCATGCCTACCCGATCCCGGCG
>LNFM01004610.1_pt1 | contig 27662 bp, 24 predicted proteins | sample 596031 | NCBI WGS metagenome assembly LNFM01 (sample SAMN04254537, study PRJNA301005) | activated carbon metagenome | isolation source: dual media filters at the Ann Arbor, Michigan drinking water treatment plant | place: USA: Ann Arbor
GACCTTGCCCGCCGCGGCCGGCAACAATCCGATGACGGTGGAAAACAAGGTCGTCTTGCCGGCGCCGTTCGGACCGAAAATGCCTACGGTTTCGTTCGGCGCCACGGAAAGGTTAACGTCGCGGAACACCGTCAGTTTGCCGTAACCGCCGCTCAGATTCTGGATCGCCAGTCCGGTGCTCATGCCAGAACTCCGAGATAAGCGGCGCGAACCTCGGGCGATTCAATCACGTCGCGCGGCGCACCGGAAGCCAGTGTCTTGCCGCCCTCCATGACCAGAATACGATCCGCGATCGACATGATGAAATCTATATTGTGATCGACGACCACTACCGCCGCGCCGGCCTGCGCCAGCGTATGGATGATGTCTTTCAAAGCAGCAAGTTCGACGGCCGTCAGACCGACGGCGGGCTCATCGAGCAGTACCAGCGCCGGCGTTCCGACGGCCGCGCGCGCGATGTCGATCAACTTATGGTGGCCGACTGCCACCTCGCCGACCATGGTGTCCGCCATGTCCGCCAGACGGAACCTGTTGAGCTCGGCAAACGCCATTGATTTGCGATGGTCTTCGGACAGCGCCGGATACATTTGGTCCACGCGGGAGATAATGTTTTGCAGAACGGTCATGTCCAGAACGAGGCGGGGCACCTGAAACGATCGCCCGATGACGGCCGCGCGGGCATGAATGCTCACATCGGTTATCGATTTTCCGTCCAGCAGGATGCTGCCGCTGTCGGCACGCTCAATGCCCGAGAGAATATTGAAGAAGGTCGACTTGCCTGCTCCATTGGGACCTAGCACGGCAACGACTTCGCCATGGGCAACGTCGAGACTGACATCGCCTACGGCCTGAAGGCCACCGAAGCGCTTTGAAATATTGACGGCTTGCAATCCGGCGCCGGACTTCGCCGGCGTCAAGGGAGCGGCGCTCACCGGCGCGACGGCCAACGTTTGAGGCGTGCCGCCAGCGATCTTCGGCAAGAAGCGGGAGAACAGCGAAGCAATGCCGCCGGGCGCAAACAGAACCACGGACAGAAAGCCTGCGCCATAGACCAGCAACTCGTAGCGGTGAGCCGCACCGGCCACGGAGAACAGCCAGCCGATGGACGCCGCGCCGATAATCGGACCGGCGATCGAGCCTGCGCCGCCGATCATCACTAGCGCGAGATACTCCAGCGAGTTATTGGCGCCGCCCATTTCAGGCGTCACGACACTGGTATAATGGGTCAGCAACAAGCCGCCAGACGCCGTGAAGGCGGCGCCGATCGAAAACATTCTTACTTTCAACCGGACAACGTCGATCCCGGCGACCGCGGCGGCGAGTTCATCGCGGTGCAACAGCTTGAGCGTACGGGCCATTGCGCCTTGCAACAGCCAGGCCGAGAGCAGCGTCGCGATGGTCAAAGCGACGACGGCGACGATGTACCATTGCGTCTCGCTCAGGACAAAGGGCATCGTCAGCACCAAGCCGGACGCACCCCCCGTCACGCCAGGATAGGCGCGTGCGATGCCTTCGACCACGTAGGCAAAGCCAAGCGTACCGACCGCCAGGTAAATGCCCGGCAACCGGATGAATACTTCCGCCAGGATGCGCGCGATAACGATGGTCAGCACGAGGCCGATCGATGCCGAGGCCAGGATCGGAACGCCCTTGGCCGAAAGAATGCCGGATATATAGGCGGGGATCACGGCGAAGGCCGCCTGCCCCAGCGCCAGCATGCCGCAGAAGCCGAAGATCAGGTTCAGACCGATCAACGAAATTGCGAGCAACGCCGCCACGGTGGCAAGCGAAGGCGTCCAGCCCGGGATGCCGAAGAAGGGCGATGCCGCCGCCACCAGGGCAACAACGACGATCAATATTGTGCGTCGTGGCATCATGCGCGCTTCATGCCTCCGAAACGGATGTTACGGCTCTGCCAGAGCGCGATCATGATCAGCACGCCGAACACAATCGGATCCTGGAACAACGTTCCGACATAAGAGCCAATAAGAGCCTCGAACAGCCCCAGGACGAGGCCTGAGAAAATCGACAGCATCGGCGACATGCCCGCGATGGCAGCGGCGATGAAGCCGCGCATCGTCATGGCAAGTCCGGCCTGATAGTCGACAGAAATAAGCGGGATGAGCAGCAGCGCCGAGAGCCCGGCGAGGCCGCCGCTCATGCCGAACGACAGCAGACGGGCGCGCTCGACGTTGACGCCCAGCAACTGGGTCGCGGACGGGTTCTCGGCGGTGGCGAGCAACTGCTTGCCGAGGAACGTCATGTGCAGGATCGCCGCGAGCAAAGTCGAGGCGGCGATGCCCAGCACGAGTAACAGAAGGCCCTGCAGCGGCACGATGCCGCCGGCGACCCGCAACGGCGGACCGGTAACCAGCGCCGGAAACGACACCGCATCAGGGCCGACCGCTGCATACATGACACCGCGAAGCAGGAAGGCGATCGCCAACGTAATCAGCACCAGTGACGATAACGGCAATTGCGTACGGCTACGCAACACAAACTGGTAGGTCGCAATGGAAAGAAGAGCGCCGGACGACACCGCCACGATCGCGGTCACCCACAATGGCAGACCGGCTTGTGCGGCCATCGCGGCTGCGATGCCGCCCACGGCGAAAGATTCGCCGTGGGCAAGGTTCAACACGCGCGAAGTCCGATAGACCACGACCAGGCCAATCGCCATGAGCGCGTATACCGAGCCGGTCATGAGACCGCTGACGATCGATTGCGAGAAAAGGTTCATGGCCAAACAATGCTACGGGCTTAGCGGATCGGATCGGCGGCTTGCCACCGGCCGTTCTTGTATTCCGCGATGATGATGTCGGCCGACGTCAGACCGACATGGCTCTGGGGGCTGAACTTGATCCGATGCAGGCTCTCGATCACATTCGATTCAAGATATGCCTTCGCCGCCTTCACGTCGGCCGGATTATCGACATTGGTCAGCACCGCTTCGGCGACGTCGGCATCGAACTTGCCGAGAATGTTGATCATGTCGGCCTGCTCGTTGTACTTCGCCTTGTATGCTGCCGCGAACTTCTCGGCGCGCTCGCGCAACACCGGATCGGACATGCTGCTCGGAACCAGCGACCGCACGCCGGTGCCCAGCAAGCGCGGCGGCATGAAATCCTTGACGACCCCGATAAACGCCTCGCTGAGATTGGCGTAGCTGAGCAGGAACGGCTGCTTCAGGCCCAGATTGGTGAAACTCTTGAGAACGATGGCCGCGCCGCCGCCGGAGTAAGCCGAGTAAACCAGCATGTTGTTGGGGCCGGCGACCGCGGCGATCTGGGAGGTGGCATCGGTTGCCTTGAGATCGACGCGCGCCATGTCGACCTTGATCTTCTTTTCATCGAAAATCTTCTTGGCGCTCATCAGGCTGACTTCGCCGCTGGCATCGGTTGCCGCGATCATGCCGAGGCTGTTGAGCTTGCTGGCGTGCAGGAAGTCGGCGATGGCTTCGGTAATGTGATTGTCCGAAGGGCTGGTCTGGAACGCGGCGCTGCTGGCAGACGGCATGATATTCGGCGACGCGATGATCATGATCGGGCCGTTCGGCGCCAGGATGGGCTCCATGGCTTTCAGGCTCGCCGTGAGGCTGTGCGCAAGGACCAGCGCCGCCCCGTCGCGAACGGCGTCACGGGTGCAGGCCACCGCCTTGTCCGGGCGGCCTTCGTCATTGCAAGTCACCAGACGAATTTTCTTGCCCTTGATGCCGCCGCGGGCATTCACTTCGTCGGCCCACATATGCGCCGATTTGCTTAGACGGGTGCCGACGGTCGAGGCGGGGCCCGACAACGGCGCCACTTCAACGATCAGCCAGTCGGCATTTTGCGCAAGAGCCGGCGCAGTCGCCGACAGGAGCCCAAGCATAGCAAGCGTGATTACAGTCTTCCTCATCGTATCCTCCTTCGAAGAACTTTTATTGTTTGATCTGGTAGCGGCCGTCAGTGTCACGAAGCAGAACGCCTTCGTTACGCAGTTCCTCCAGTTTGAGCGTCGTATCGCGCCCATCCCGGCTTCCCATTGCCTGCATCAGCTCACGGAAGTATTTCGGCCCGCTTTGCAGCGCCTCGCGGACCGTTTCCCGCTTCGACGGCTCGAATTTCGGCGGCGCCGGCACACGAAATTCCTGATTCTTCTGCCAGCCGAATGGGAATGTGAGATCGAAGCCTGCCTTGCTGCCGGTTCGAGCGCCGTGCAGCGACGGATCGAGCGGCATGGCGCGGAATGCGGAGCTTGCCACCAAATCGCGATCCGCTTGAAAGCGTGTCGCGAACGCCCACTCCATCTGATGATCGGAGAAGATGTCGATATCGTCATCGACGACGAAGACGTGCTTGACGTCCGCGGTCGAGCCATGGATTGCCGCGATCGCATTGCGGGCTTCGCCCGGATAGCGCTGCCGCATCGCGACGCGCAGATTGAACATCCCGCCCGACGAAGCCGGACAATAGATGGCGACCGGCTCGCGGATCGCGTTTTCCAGCGCACTCCAGGCCGTCACTTCAGTGCGAAGGGCACACATCTGGGCGGTGTCGGTCTGGCCGAGAAATTTGCCGCTGATCGTCGCGGTCTGAAACAGCGCGTCTCGCCGGCGCGTAATCGCCGTCAGATGAAAAATCGGATTGGTCTTCATCGCGCCGTAATAGCCGAGGTACTCGCCGAACGGACCTTCGGGCTCACGCCAGCCTTTCTCGTCGAGATAGCCTTCGAGGATGATTTCAGCGTCCGCCGGCACCATCAGGTCGTTGGTCACGCACTTGACGACCGGGACCGCCTCTTGCCGCAACGCGCCCATCAGCGAAATTTCGTCATCGACATGCGTCATGCTGACGGCAGCAATGCTATCGACAGGATGCGAGCCGATCACGAAGGCGATCGGCATCGGCTTGCCCTGCTCGACCATCCGCCCGTAGGCGGCGCGCAGATCGCTGGGCGCCAGCAAGTCGATACCCGCCTCCTGGCGGCCGCGCAGCATCAGACGGCGATAGCCAATATTGCGCTTGGTGCCGTCCGGCGAGGCGGTGACGTCGATGCTGGCGGAAATATAGACGCCGCCATCCAGCCCGTGCTGCAAATGAGCCGGCAGGGTCGTCAGGTCCGCATCCTTGCCTTTGAGAATGACTTCATGGACCGGCGCTTCGCTACTCGGGACCTCGACAGGCGCAATGGGAGTATTCAGGCGCCGTACGGTTTCCTGGCGCAAATCCTGCTCGCTGACGCCGAAAGCGAGCGCAAGACGGCTACGGCTACCCGCGACATTGCCGACAACTTCAAGACGGTCCGGCCCGGCGGCGCGAAACAGCACGGCTTTGGGATTGCCGTCGAGACGCGACCCGATATCGGATAGATCAATGGCCTGCTCGACCACTTCGAGTTCGCCTGCTTCGGCAAGTTGATCGACGAAGGTGCGCAAACGATAGCGGTCGCGTTGCGAACCCGTTTTTTGGCGCAAATTGGCTTTGTCAGCAGAAGTTGACACGACGATTCCTCCACATCTTGCTCTCTTTTCGAGCCCGATTGGGGCCCAGAAGCCAGATGACATTCCGTATAACAGAATGATATTCTGTAGCGCGGGATAACGGCAAAGGTCAAGCACGTGAAAACGACAGACGATTCTCGACAGGGCGTTCAATCGGTAGAAATGATGCTGAAGGTCTTGCACGCCGTGTCCGAAGGACCGGGGCCGCGCGCGCTCAAGGACATTTCGGCGGCAGCAGGTCTCGCGCCAAGTTCGGCGCACAGACATCTCATCACGCTCGTACGCACCGGCATGGTCGAGCAGAACAATGCGACCGGCCGCTACGATCTCGGCGCGCGCATGATGGAGCTGGGCCTCAAGGCGCTATCGCGGCGCGACCCAATCCGACTCGCTGGCGAGGTGCTTGAGGATTTGCGAGACCAGTTGGGACTCAGCGTCTTTCTGGCTGTCTGGGGCAATTACGGACCGACAATCGTGCGATGGGAAGAAGGCACCCACCCCGTTACTGTCAACGTCCGGGTCGGCTCCGTGCTGCCGTTGATGAGGTCCGCCACCGGCCGCGTATTTCTCGGCTGGCTGGCCCCGGCATTGACCGCCCCTATTCTCACCGCCGAGAAGGCCAATCCAAAACTTGTCGAACAGCTTCGCGAGACAACCCGCGAACGTGGCCTAGGTGCTGTCGAGGGCGATTTGCTTCCGGGCGTTGCGTCGCTTTCCGCGCCGGTATTCGATCATCGCGGACAAATTGTCGCGGCGATCTCGACGCTGGGCGCACAGGGCAGTTTCGACACGGATGTCGCGGGCTCCACGGGCACGATACTGAAAGCGGCAGCCGACGGACTGTCGCACCGGCTGTGTTACGAGGTCGCACTTGCAAACAACAACGGCGCGGATGCGCTCAAGAGTACCAAGACCTGATTTGAATTAGGCTTTTAACGCCCCAAGACGCTGCGAGATCGCAGCGGCGGCATCGCGCAATTCGCGGGCGGTATCGCCGTCAAGAGCGTCATCAAAGAATCCGGACGGACCCAGCGCGGCAATCACGCCGGCCAATTCCTGTTGATGATTGAACAACGGAGCGGCAAGAGCCAGAACGCCAGGCAGCATATCGCCCGCCGTGTGGCCGAGCCCGACTTCTCGAATATTCTCGAGACGCGATTTCAGTTCTGCCATTGTCGGCACCGGCAGCTTTCGCTCCCTCATTTCGGCAAGTTCCTGCTCGATGAGCGGCATGACCGTGACCTGAGGCATATAAGCGGCGAACACCTGACCGGTCGCCGATCGAAGCAGCGGCATGTTGGAGCCGGCGCGCACGTTGACCGTAATCGGCCTGCGTGACTCCACCCACCGCACGATCGTCGGACCGGTGGCGCCCCACACTGCCAGGAGGAGCGCACCGGAAATCTTTTCGCGCAGCAGATTGAGTTCTCCACCGGCAACTTCAATGACATCAGTACGAGCCAGCGCGACAAGGCCGACCCGTAGCGCCTCGGAGCCGAGAACATAACGGTTCGATTTCGAGTCACGCTCGACGAAGCCCGCCCGCATCAAACTCACCAGATAACGATGTGCTTTCGCCGAAGGCATGCCGGCGCTTTCCGCAATACGGCTCAGATTCTGCTCGCCGCCGGCGTCCGCCAGCGCACGCAGAACTTTCATCCCCACTTCGACGGATTGAACGCCGCCGCGGCTGGGGTCGCTGTCCAAAGTTTCCACGAGATCGGGATCGACGCTTGACATTTGACAATCCTAATTTTACGTATTGCGTAACACGCTACGTAATTCGTAACAAGGGAAACGGCTCATGCGAATGTCCATCTTTTCCGTCCAGGACCACTATCCAGCCCAATCGCGTACCCTTTCCGAGCTTTACGAACAGGTTTTGTCACAGGCCGAACTTGCCGACACCCTAGGATATGACACTTTCTGGGTGGCGGAGCATCATTTCCACGAGTACGGCGCGGTTCCCAACCCTGCGGTTATGCTCGCCTCGATTGCGCAGCGCACCAAACGCCTGCGTCTCGGCACGGCCATCTCCATTCTCACCTTCCACAATCCGTTAACCGTCGCCGAAAGCTACGCGATGCTCGATGTCCTGTCAGGCGGCCGGGTGATGTATGGCGTCGGGTCCGGCTATCTGTCGCATGAATTCGAAGGCTACGGCGTCGATCCTGCTGAAAAGCGCGATCGTTTCGACGACACCCTTGCCGCGGTGAAGCAACTGCTGAGCGGGCAGCGCACAAGTTACGCCGGTAAATTCCACAATTTCACCGACGTCAAACTGAATGTCGAGCCGATCCAGAAGCCAATCCCGATCTTCGTCGCTGTCCTGCGCAAGGAAGTGGCCTACTACATCGGCAAGCAAGGCAACAATCTGCTGTGTGTGCCCTATGCGTCGGTGGAAAAGTTTGAAGACATTGCGGATATCGTTTCGGAGTTTCGCCGCGGCCGCGCCGAATCCGGAAAGCCGGCGGATGAGAACAGCCTTGTCGTCGCGCTTCACACGCATGTCGCGGAGACCGATAAGAAAGCGCGCGAGGCGGCGGAAAAACCGTTCAACCTTTACGTCGAGTCCCGGCTATACGCCAAGAAGTCGACCTACGACGACGCCATGACGAACGGCCTGCACCTGTTCGGCTCAGCCAGTACCGTCGCCAACAAACTGATCGAGCTCAAGAAGATGGGCGTCGGCCACGTGATGGCGTTGCAGAACTTCGGATTGTTGTCGCAAGAGCATGTACATTCGTCGATGGAACGGCTGATGAATGACGTCATGCCGGTCGTGAATGGCAAAGTCGGCAAGACTTACGCCGCCTGATTTTCTCCGGAAGACGGACCAGAGCCATGACCGTCCACACCGCCCCTGGTGCAATCGATCCGCGTGAACTGCGAGCGGCGATGAGCCGCTTTGCGACCGGCGTCGCGGTGGTGACGACCTTCGACGGACAGAAGCGTGAAGGGCTAACGGTCAATTCGTTCACGTCGCTGTCGCTCGATCCGCCTCTTGTTCTCTGGAGCTTGCGAAAGAACGCACCGTCATTGAGCACTTTTCAGCGCGCCGAAGGTTTTGCCGTCAATATCCTGTGTGCGGACCGCCAAGACCTGTCACAGCATTTCGCCACGCCAAAAGCGGACAAGTTTCAGGGTATCGATTTCACGGGAGGCGATCATGGACATCCCGTTCTCGCAGGCAACCTCGCGCTATTCGAATGCCGGACCGCGCAAGTCGTCGAAGGCGGCGATCATCTGATGTTCATCGGTGAAGTCTTGCGTGTCACTTACCGCGACGATATTCCACTGATTTTCAGCGGCGGCCGCTACTGCACTCCCTCGGTGATCCAAAACTCTCCCGCGTAAGGCCGTCGCGGGCTTCTTTACAAAACCAGAACAGCGGTGGTGATCATGCCCGACTATATGTCCGGATTTGGAAACTCGTTTGAAACCGAAGCGCTTCCCGGCGCGCTTCCCGTCGGCCGCAATTCGCCGCAAAAGGTCAATTACGGCCTTTATGCCGAGCAACTGTCCGGTTCTCCCTTCACCGCCCCGCAGGCGTCAAATCAGCGCTCCTGGCTCTACCGTATCCGCCCGACGGTGCGTCACACCAGCCGCTTCGCCAAACTCGACCGCAACTTCTTGCGCACCGCGCCGGAGCGCGAAGATGCCGACCATCCGCTCGGCCAGCGGCGTTGGGGACCAACCGCGATACCCGCCGAGAAGCTGACATTCGTCACCGGCCTGCATACCGCAACCACCGCCGGCGACGCCGAAGCAATGGCCGGCATGGCCGCGCATATCCTGATCGTCACGGCGTCGATGACGCGCGAACATTTCTCCAACACCGACGGCGAACTGCTGGTGGTGATCGAGCAGGGCAAGCTACGCTTCCTCACGGAATTCGGCATCATCGACATCGAGCCCGGAGAAATCTGCGTTATTCCTCGCGGCGTTGTATTTCGCGTCGAACTGCTCGGCGGCCCGGCGCGCGGCTATGTCTGTGAGAACTATGGCGGCTCTTTCACCTTGCCTGACCGCGGCCCCATTGGCGCCAACTGTCTTGCCAATCCCCGCGATTTCCTGGCGCCGGTCGCCGCTTACGAAGATCGCGAGGAGCCGCATACTTTGATCGTGAAATGGGGCGGCGAACTGCATAAAACAGAAGTGCCGCACTCACCGCTCGACGTCGCCGCTTGGCACGGCAACTATTATCCCTACAAATATGACCTCCGGCGCTTCTCGCCGGTCGGGGCGATCGCCTTCGATCACCCGGATCCGTCCATCTTCACGGTCATGACGTCACCGTCGGAAACACCCGGCACCGCCAATATCGACTTCGTGATCTTCCCCGAGCGCTGGGCCGTCGCGGAGAATACCTTCCGGCCGCCCTGGTATCACCGCAACATCATGTCGGAGTTCATGGGGCTGATCTACGGCGTATACGACGCCAAGCCGGAAGGTTTTGTGCCGGGCGGATTCAGCCTGCACAACACAATGCTGCCGCACGGCCCCGACGTCGATGCATTCGAACACGCCAGCAACGCCGAACAGAAACCGGTCAAGCTGACCAACACGCTGGCTTTCATGTTCGAGACGCGGTTTCGTCAGCGCGTCACCAATTGGGCCGAAAATCTCGACAGCCGGCAGGATAATTATATTGACTGCTGGTCCGATCTTAAGAAGCACTTTGATCCCAACCGGCGCGAGCCGAAATAACGGTAACCGAAAATGAAACTGGCGTCTCTGAAAGGCGGCCGCGACGGACAGCTCGTCGTCGTGTCGCGCGACCTCGCTTACGCGGCCGATGCTTCCGCGATCGCGAAAACCTTGCAGTCGGCGCTGGACGATTGGGAAAACCTTTTGCCCAAACTGGCGCAACTGTCGAATTCGCTCGAAGCCGGCACAACGGCCAAGTTTGCATTCGATCCGGCGCAATGCGCCTCGCCACTGCCCCGCGCCTATGCCTGGCTCGATGGCTCGGCCTACGTCAATCACGTCGCATTGGTTCGCAAGGCGCGTGGCGTCGAGGTGCCGCAATCGTTCTGGACCGACCCGCTGATGTACCAAGGCGGCTCCGATGTATTCCTCGGGCCGCGCGACCCCATCGCCATGGCAGACGAGGCCTGGGGAATTGATCTTGAAGCCGAGGTGGTTGTCGTCCTCGGCGACGTGCCAATGGGCGCGACGCGCGAAGAAGCCGAACGTGCGATCCGCCTGATCATGCTGGTGAACGACGTCACACTGCGCAACGTGACCGGACCGGAACTGGCTAAGGGCTTCGGTTTCGTTCAATCGAAACCGTCATCGGCCTTTACGCCGGTTGCCGTCACCACCGACGAGTTGGGCGCTGCATTCGACGGCGCCAAAGTCGCCCTGCCGATCCTGTCGTTCATCAACGGCCAGCCCTTCGGCAAGCCGATGGCAAACGCCGATATGACATTCGACTTTCCGACCCTTATTATGCATGCAGCCAAGACACGGCCGCTTTCGGCCGGGACCATTTTGGGCGCCGGCACGATTTCCAATCGCGCCGCCGATGGCGGCCCTGGGCTGCCCATCGAACGCGGAGGCCTTGGCTATGCCTGCATCGCCGAACAGCGCACGGTGGAAACCATCCTCGAAGGCAAGCCATCGACCCAGTTCTTGAAGTTTGGCGATGTTGTGCGGATCGAGATGAACGATTCTGCGGGCCGTTCGATTTTCGGTGCTATTGAGCAGAAGGTTATGCAGTATCGGCGCTAGGACGCGAACGACATTTTGCGCCTCTTCGATTATTCGAAACAAGGAGCCCAGAATGTTGGATTGCGACAATTCGTTTTGGCGTTTTTCTCTCGCTGTCTATGCAGAACCCCACGTCGCGGCCGAATGCCTGGCGCTGCAAAACAGCCTGAACATTAACGTCAACGCGCTTTTGTTCTGCGCCTGGCTCGGCAGTGAAAAGCAAATCCGCCTTACCGACGAAAACCTGGCGGCGATCGACGCTTGCGTGGGGCGGTGGCACAGCACCGTCGTCGAACCATTGCGGGGCGTGCGGCAAACGATGAAGCCGATGCCGGAAATGGCGGAGGCCGCTGTGCAGTTGCTACGCGCGGATATTACCCAACTCGAACTGCGCGCCGAACAGATCGAGCAGGCCCTGTTGTTCGATCTGGCGGCCGGTTTCGGCCCCGGCACCGCCGCTTTATCGGCTGCGGACGCCATCCGCGGCAACGTGGACGCCTTGTTGCAGCGCAGCATTGCCCATCCCTGTTTGTCGGACGCCCCGCAGGCGAAAGCGGAGCAACTGATTGCAGCCGCAACGGCGTACCGCCAAAAACAGCAGTAACCGCGTGACAAAATAGCCCTTGCGCAAAATCATGGGCGGTGGGAACGGTGCGGTCTATGCTATCGTAGGTTAAGTGTATTCCCGTTCAGCGGAAGCTTTGACGAATGTCCAGCGCGTTGCGTATTGCTCATGGTGCGTTTGGCCGTGTCGCCTTGCTCGACATGGACCGGTCGCTTGTGCGCCATGCCCATCCGCATTGCCACGTTCTGATCAAGGCCGACGGCGCCGATACGCAATTCTCCGTCGGCGACCATCTGGTGCCGCTGACCGACACCCAGGCCGTGCTGATCAACACCTGGGAACCCCATGCCTATGTGCATGACCAACACCGTCCTCGTACCACCATCCTTGCGCTGTATATCGAGCCGGCCTGGCTGAAGGTGTTCCGTCCGAATTGGGCCGCCAGCGGCGCTCCCGGCTTCTTCGAAAAGCCGGCCGGCGAGGTGTCGCCGCGCATTCGCCGCCTCGCCATGGATCTGGCGGCCGTGATGATGGCCGATCCCGGCGCCAATATCGCCCATGAACAGCTGCTGTCGGACCTGATGATTTCGGTGATCGAGCGGTTTACGCCGTGGCGCACGCTGTCGCGCCGGTTGCAGGACATCGACGATAATCGCGACCGTTTCGACTGGCGCATCCGCCGTGCCGTCAACGTACTGAGAAGCGAGCCGCAAATCGCGCGCGACGTTAATTCATTGGCCCGGGAAGTGGGCCTGTCGCGGGCGCATTTTTACCGCCTGTTCGAACGATCGACGCGCATGACGCCGCACGTCTATCTCAACTTGCTGCGCATGGAGCTGGCGGTGAAGTCGGTGGTGCATACGCAGGATTCCCTGATCGCTGTCAGCAACACGCTCGGTTTCAGCACGCAGGGCCATTTCACCCGCTTTTTCCGCGACCACGCCGGTGTCAATCCGAGCGAGTTCCGCAACGTCGCGCGCCTGAGTACGTCAGCCCTCGCCTGAACGATGCGCTGCCGCAATATGAGACTTTTCGGTAAGTCGTGAGACCGGTCGGTATCGTGCCGCCCGGCCCTCCGTGACAGCGTTTCGACTGTCGTACCGCAAGAGCACGATCGAGGAACGCCCGGATAATGTCCCAGTTGCCAACCAGTTGGTGCGGCCAATCGGTCGAGCGCGTCGAAGACGCCGCGCTCCTGACCGGAAACGGCCGATTCATCGACGATCTGGGCATCAAGCCGGGCACGCTGCACGCCGCCATTCTCCGCTCGCCGCACGCGCACGCGAAAATTCTGGCGATCGACACCGCTGCCGCCCGGCAATTGCCCGGCGTGGCCGCGGTGCTGACCGCCGCCGACGTCACGGCGCTGTCGGCCAGCCTCGTCGTCGGCGTCAAGGCGCCGATAGAATGCTGGCCGATCGCCACCGACCGCGTCCGCTATGTCGGCGAGCCGGTCGCCGTCGTCATCGCCACCAGCCGCTATATCGCCGAGGACGCCCTCGACCTGGTTGCGGTCGACTACGAAACCCTGCCCGCCATCATCGATCCCTTGGCCGCGCTCGATCCGGCGCAGCCTGCTCTGCATGACGCCCTCGGGGGCAATATCGCCAGCGAGCGCTCGTTCCGTTACGGCGAGCCGGAACGCGCTTTCGCCGAAGCGGCACGGCGTGTCTCCGTTACGATCCGCTATCCGCGCAATTCCTGCACGCCGATCGAGACCTATGGCCTGGTCGCCGAATACGACGCCGGCGAGGATACCTACGACGTATTGGCCAATTTCATGGGCCCGTTCAGCCTGCACGCCGTGATGGCGCGCGCCCTGAAAGTATCGGGCAACCGATTTCGCCTGCGCACGCCGCCGGACTCCGGCGGCAGCTTCGGCGTCAAACAGGGGCTGTTCCCCTACATCGTATTGATGGCGGTCGCCGCCCGCGCCACCGGCCGACCGGTGAAATGGATCGAGGACCGCCTCGAACATCTTGCCGCTTCCGTCTCCGCCACCAATCGCGTGACCACCTTGCAGGCCGCCGTCGATGCCAATGGCCGCGTGCGGGCGCTGGATTGGGACCAGGTCGAGGATGTAGGTGCTCATATCCGTGCGCCGGAGCCGGCGACGCTCTATCGCATGCACGGCAACCTCAACGGCGCCTACGACATCCCGAACATGACGGTGCGCAACCGCGTCGTCCTGACCAACAAGGCGCCGACCGGTCTCAACCGCGGCTTCGGCGGGCCGCAGGTCTATTACGCGCTCGAGCGCCTGATGCAGCGCATTGCCATCGAACTCGGGCTCGACCCGGTCGATGTGATCCGCACCAACCTCATTCCGTCCGGCGCGTTCCCGTACCGCACCGCGACCGGGGCGACGCTCGATTCCGGCGATTATCCGCTCGCCTTCGAAAACGCGCTGCGCGACGGCGGCTTTGCCGAACTGCGCGCGCGCCAGGCCGAAGCCCGCGCGCAAGGCCGGCTTTACGGCATCGGCTTGACCGCGGCGGTCGAGCCGAGCGTCTCGAACATGGGCTACATCACCACCGTGCTGACGCCGGCGGAGCGGCGCAAGGCGGGGCCGAAAAACGGCGCGCAGGCGACCGCGACGGTCGCGCTCGATCCGCTCGGTTCGGTGTCGGTGCATGTGGCGTCGGTACCGCAGGGCCAGGGCCACCGCACGGTGCTGGCACAGATCGTCGCCGACGCGCTCGGTCTCAAGCCGTCCGACATTCGCGTGATCACCGAACTCGACACCGCGCGCGATGCCTGGTCGATCGCCTCCGGCAACTACTCCAGCCGCTTTGCCGCCGCCGTCGGCGGCGCCGCGCACCTTGCCGCCGGCAAAATCAAGGCCAAGCTCGCAAGGATCGCCGCCGCGCAACTCAACGTCGCCGCCGACGACATCGAATTCGTTGGCGGACGCGCGCGGGCGCAAGGCAATCCGGACAACAGCATTGCGTTCTCGCGTCTTGCCGCCACCTCGCACTGGTCGCCGTCTCTTGTGCCCGAAGAAAACCATGCGCTGCGCGAGACCGTGTTCTGGACGCCGCCCGAACTGGCGCCGCCGACCGACGAAGACGGCATCAATTCTTCGCTGTGTCACGGCTTCATCTTCGACTTCTGCGGCGTCGAGATCGACCGCGTCACCGGCGCCGTGCGCATCGACAAATACGTCACGATGCATGACTGCGGCCGCATTTTGCACCCCGGCATGGTGGCCGGCCAGATCACTGGCGGCTTCGCCCATGCGGTCGGCGCGGCTTTGTACGAAGAATACGCCTACAGCGCCGACGGCAGTTTTCTGACCGGCACCTTTGCCGACTACCTGGTGCCGACCGCCATGGAAATCCCGGCGCCGGTGATCTTGCATATCGAAACGCCGTCGCCCTATACGCCGCTCGGCGCCAAGGGCGTCGCAGAAGGCAATTGCATGAGCACGCCGGTGTGCCTTGCCAACGCCGTCGCCGATGCGCTGGGGATCGCGGCCATCGACCTGCCGCTGACGCCGGCGAAACTCGGCGTTCATATTCATCCGGCCGAGCGTGCGCCTGCCGCGCAACCGCCGCGCGCCAAAACCGGCAAGGGCCGCGCCTTGCACGGCAGCGGCCAGGCACAAGCGGCGGCGGCGCCGGCCGATGTCTGGCGCATGCTGCTCGATCCAAAAACGCTTGCGGCCATTATTCCCGGCTGCCACGGCGTCGAGAAAATATCCGACACGCATTTCCGCGCCGACGTCACGCTCGGCGTCGGTCCAGTGACCGGCCGCTACCGCGCCGACATCACGCTGTCCGATCTCGACGCGCCGCGCGCGGTGACGCTGACCGGCGTCGTCACCGGCGCGCTCGGCGACGCCCAAGGCGCCGGCCGCATCACGCTCACTGCGACCGAGGATGGCGGCACCTTGCTGGCCTATGACTACGAGGCCGAGATCGGCGGCAAGGTTGCCTCGATCGGCGGCCGCCTGCTCGACGGCGCCGCAAAGGTCGTCATCCGACAATTCTTTGCGGCACTGGCCCGCCATACCGGCGGCCCGGCCAAGCCCGGCCTTCTGGCCCGCCTGTTCGGGAGGCGCGCATGAAGCCGTCTCGTTTCGATTATCAGCGCGCCGAAACGCTCGCCGACGTGCATGCCGCGCTGGCGGAGAACGGCAACGATGCGCGCGTGATCGCCGGCGGCCAGACTTTGCTGCCAATGCTGTCGATGCGGCTGGCGCGGCCGAAACTGCTGGTCGATATCATGCATCTGCCCGAACTCGGAAAGATCGACAACGGCCGCGACGCCATCCGGATCGGCGCCGGCGTGCGCCAGGCCGAACTGCTGGCCTGGCCCGAATTGATGCAACGCCAGCCGCTGCTGGCGGCGGCCCTGCCCTTCGTCGGCCATGCCCAGACGCGCAGCCGCGGCACCGTCTGCGGCTCGGTCGCGCATGCCGACCCGAGCGCCGAAATCCCGCTGGTCATGCTGGCGCTCGGCGGCAGCGTCGAACTGTCGTCGCGCCGCAAGCGGCGCAGCGTCCCGGCGGCCGAGTTCTTCACCGGCATGATGTCGACGGCGCGCGCGCCCGACGAGATGATCGAAGCGGTCAGCGTACCGGCTGCGCGCGCCGGCACCGGCACGGCGTTTCAGGAATTCGGCCGCCGCCATGGCGACTTCGCCATCGTCGCCTGCGCCGCCTTGGTGTCACGCGACAGCACCGTCCTCGCGGTCGGCGGCGTCGCCGACCGGCCGGAACGGCGCGACTTTGCCATGCTCGACGGCAGCGCACTCGATGACGCACTCGACGCCTTCGCCTGGCAACTCGACGCGCGCGAAGACCTGCATGCCACCGCGCCCTATCGCCGCGAACTGGTGCGCCGCATGGGCCGCGCCAGCATTGAGGAGGCGCGCCGATGCCTCGCTTGAGCGCCGACCGGCGCCATCGCGTCCGCTTCACGCTGAACGGCCGCCCGGTCGAGGCAGAAGCCGAACCGCGCATGCTGCTGACCGACTTCCTGCGCCATGAATTGGGCCAGACCGGCACCCATGTCGGTTGCGAGCATGGCGTCTGCGGCGCCTGCACCATCGAGATCGACGGCATGCCGGCGCGCGCCTGCCTGACTTTGGCGGTACAAGCCGACGGCGCATCGATCCGCACCGTCGAAGGACTGGCGCCGGAACCGGGCCGCCTGTCCGTGTTGCAGGAGGCCTTCCGCCGTCATCACGCCTTGCAGTGCGGCTTCTGCACCGCCGGCATTCTGATGTCGCTCGACAATTATCTGCGCCGCCACGCCGCCCCGAGCGAGGCCGACTTGCGCGAGTTTCTCGGCGGCCATCTGTGCCGTTGCACCGGCTACACCCCGATTCTGGCGGCGGCGCTCGATGCCGCGAGATTACTCCGGGAGCACTCCGTTCATGCTTGATCTCGGCAACAGTTTTCGCGCCAGCGTCGAACGCGACCCCGAAGCGCTCGCCATCGTCGATGGATCGGTTCGCCTCACCTACGCGCAATGGTACCGCCAGATATCGGCCGTGGTTGCCGGCTTCGACAGGCTCGGCCTCAAGCCGGGCGACCATCTGTTGACGCTGCTGCAAAACCGCTGGCAGGCGGCGACCATTCACTGGGCCTGCCAGTTTGCCGGCATTGTCATAACCCCGGTCAACTGGCGCTCAAAAGCCGACGAAATCGATTACGTCGTCGCAAATTCCGAAGCCGCGGCCGTGGTTTTTGAAAGCGCCTCCACCGAAGCCGTGCATGCATCGCCCGAAGCAATGGCGCGCAAGCGTATCTCGCTCGACGAAGCGCTTCCGGGCGACATCCCGTTCACCACATTGCTCGACTGCCAAACCGCCGACGTCGAACCGCGCGCTGGCGCCGAGGCGTGGTCGGTGATGCTTTACACCTCCGGCACTACGGCGCAGCCCAAGGGCGTGCCGCGTCGCCAACGCGCCGAACGCGCCGCCGCCGTCGCCCATGTCGCGCAAAATCTCTACGGCCGAAACGAATGCACCCTCGGCGTAATGCCGCTCTACCACACGATGGGCGTGCGCTCGCTCCTGGCGATGTCGCTGATCGGCGGTACCTTTGTTTGCCTGCCGCGCTTCGAGACGGGAAAAGCGCTGGCCCTGATCGCCTCCGAAAAGATCACCAATCTCTATCTGGTGCCGACGCTCTACCACGACCTCGTCCATGACGAGCGTTTCGCGGCCACCGACGTCAGCTCGGTCCGCAAGCTCGGCTTCGCGGGCGCCTCGATGACTGACGGGCTATTGAAGGAACTCAATGCCGCCTTCAAGCCCGATCTGTTCGTCAACCACTACGGCTCGTCGGAAATCTACACCTTCACCATCGACCAGAATGCGCCGAAGAAGCCCGGCTCTGCCGGCCGCGCCGGCATCAATCAGCGCATCCGCGTCGTGAAGCTTGGCGCGGTGTCGCCCGACGAAATCGCCGCCGTCGGCGAGGAAGGCGAGATCATCGCGCTCCTGGCCGGCGACGAGTCCTTCGAAGGTTACTGGCGGCGGCCGGAATCCGACGCCAAGGCATTGCGTCAGGGCTGGTATTTCACCGGCGACACCGGGTATCTCGACGCCGACCGCGACCTGTTCGTCACCGGCCGCGCCGACGACATGATCATCACCGGCGGCGAAAACGTCTCCCCGGTCGAGATCGAAAGCTGCCTGTCGCTGCACCCCGCTGTGTCGGAAGTCGCGGTGGTTGGATTGCCGGACGAACGCTGGGGCAAAATCGTCGCTGCTTTCGTCAAGCGCCGCGCTCCCGTCGAGGACGAAGAGCTCGATCAATTCTGCCGCACCTCGGGCCTGGCCAATTTCAAACGGCCGCGCCGATACGTTTACGTGGCCGACATCCCAAAATCGCCGGTCGGGAAACTGCTGCGCCGCATGCTGGTCGCCGGCGAGTTCGAGGCCGAAGACAAGTCACGCTCACAAGGAACCGCTGCATGACCCCGATGACATTCGACGACCCGCGCCTGGCAACGCTCAACGGCTTCACCGTTGAGCTGGATGCCGCCAAACAGCGCGCCGATATTGTGCTGCACCGCCCGCCGCTCAATGTGATCGAGATGCCGCAGCGCGACCAGTTGCGGCTGGTGTTCGAAGCGCTCGACGAGGACAACCGCGTGCGCGTGATCGTGCTGCGCGCCATCGGCGAGCATTTCTCCAGCGGCGGCAACATCAAGGGCTTCATGGAAGCCTCGCCGGAACACGTCTCGAAGCTCGCCTGGAACATCGCGGCGCCGGCGCGCTGCGCCAAGCCGGTGATCGTCGCCAACCGCGGCTACTGTTTCGGCGTCGGTTTCGAAATCTCGCTGGCCTGCGATTTCCGCATCGTGTCGGAAACCTGCTTCTACGCCTTGCCGGAGCAGAAGCTCGGCCAAATTCCCGGCTCCGGCGGTTCGGCCCGTTTGCAGAAGATCGTCGGCATCACCCGCACCAAGGACATCGTGATGCGCTCGAAGCGCATCCCCGGCAAGCAGGCGCTCGACTGGGGCATCGCCACCGAATGCGTGCCGGACGACAAGCTCGAGGCGGCGACCGATGCGCTGGTCGACGAATTGCTGACCTTCTCGCCGCTGGCGCAGCGTACCGCCAAGAAGCTGCTCAACGACACGGAAGATTCCACGCTGGCGATTGCCATCGAACTGGAAGGCCATTGCTACAGCCGCTTGCGGCAATCTGACGATTTCCGCGAAGGCGTGGAGGCATTCCACGGCAAGCGGCCGGCGAAATTCAAAGGTTCTTAAACGTGCAATACGCGGCGGCCGCCGGCCGCCGTCAATATACCAAAGGGAGAGAACGATGACACAAAAACGGACGATTATTCTCGCTGCACTGCTGTCGGCCACCGCGCTGAGCGGCGCCTATGCCGCCGATCCAATCAAGATCGGCGTGGTGACGCCAATGTCCGGCACCTATGCCGGCATCGGCCAGCAGGTGAAATGGGGTCTTGAACTCGCGACCAAGGAAGTCAACGCCGCCGGCGGCATCATGGGCCGCCAGGTCGAACTCATTTACGAAGATTCGGAAGCCAACCCGGCGGTCGCGGTGCAGAAGGCCGACAAGCTGTTCCAGGTCGGCAAGGTCGATTTCCTGACCGGCACGGTGAATTCCGGCGCAACGCTCGCCGTCGGCCAGGTCGCCGAACGCGCCGGCAAGCTGATCGCGACCACCGTGTCGTTCGCCGACTCGATCACCGCAGACAAGTGCTCGCCGAACGTATTCCGTGTGAATGCGCGCGCCGGCCAGCAGTCGTCGGCGCTCGCGGTCTGGCTGTCGAAGGAAAAACCGAAGGCGCAGGTGTTCTATCTCGGACCCGATTACGAAATGGGCCGCTCCACCGTCGCGGCGTTCAGGTCGAGCGCCGAAAAGGTCGGCGCCAATTCGACCGGCGAGGTTTTTGCGCCGCTCGACAGCAAGGACTACACGCAATATTTCGGCCAGCTCCGCGCCGCCAAGCCGCAGGTGCTCTACACCTCGGTTGCCGGCAACGACACGGTACGCCTGTTCACGCAGTTGCAGGAGTTCGGCCTGCTTAATAATCTGACGGTGGTCGGCGCCTCCGGCACCGTCACCGCCCAGAACCTCGGCGCGATCGGCAAGGCGGCTGAAGGCTTCGTCACCGGCGTCGGCTATTCGGCCGAAATCGACACGCCGGAGAACAAGAAGTTCGTCGACGCCTTCAGGGCGGCGAACAAGTCGGACCCGGATCTTTACGGCGCCGACAGCTACGGCCTGATCTACGCCTACAAGGCCGCGGTCGAGAAGGCCAAGGCGACCGACACCGACAAGGTACGCGCGGCGTTCAAGGACCTGAAATGGATGACGCCGCAGGGCGAGAAGTCGCTGCGCGGCGGCGATCATCAGGCGGCGCAGACCATGTATGTCGTCCAGGTCACCGGCGGCAAATTCAAGATCGTCGGTCAGGTCAAGGGCGAAGACGCCATCGGCCCCGACACCTGCACGCGCTTCTAGTTTCACCACTGGCCGGGTTCACGAGGTTCGATGATGTCCGAGGCGATCCAATACTTTCAGTTCGTTCTGGCGCCCCAGATGCTCATCGGCCTCGTGCTCGGTGTGGCGGTAATCCTCGTTGCGCTCGGCCTGACGATCATTTTCGGCCTGCTCGACGTCATCAACATGTCGCATGGCGAATTCTACGCCCTCGGCGCTTTCATCGCTCTTGCGATTTCGTCGCTCGGCCTGCCGTTCTGGCTGCTGCTGATCCTTGTGCCGCTGGTCATGTTGCCGGTCGGCTACCTGGTCGAGCGCGGATTGATCCAGCGTGTGTTCCATAGCGGCGACCGCCATGTGCGCACGCTGCTGCTGACCTTTGGGCTCGGCCTGTTGTTCGAGGATGCATTCCGGCTCGCATTCGGTCCCAACCCGCATAAGCCCGAAACGCCGATCACCGGCGGCGTCGAAGCCTTCGGCATCTTCCTGCCCTCCTATCGCCTGTTCCTGATCATTGTCGGCGCGGCGATCATCGCCGCCGTCGCCTTCGTGGTTTACCGGACCCGGCTCGGCGCCATGGTGCGCGCGGCGGCGTTCGACCGCAACATGGCCGCCTCGCTCGGCGTTCCGGTGCAGCATGTCTATGCCGGCGCGTTCGCCTTCGGCGTAGCGCTCGCCGGCCTCGCCGGCGTCCTGCTGGCGCCGATCTATTCGATCTTTCCCACCATGGGCCGCGACTTCATCCTGATGGCCTTTACCGTCGTCATTGTCGGCGGCATGGGCAGCATCGCCGGCGCCGTCGTCGCCGGGCTGTTGCTGACCCAGATCCAGGCCATCGTGTCGCTTTATATCTCGCCGGTGTGGTCCGACCCGATCGTGTTCGGAATCATGGTCGTCATGTTAATGATAAGGCCGCAGGGCCTGTTCGGAAGGCTCGGTCATGGTTGACGCTCTCACCCGGTCGATGCGGGCGAGCCACGTGCTCGTCGCCATTCTGGTCACGGCATCGCTCGCCGTGGCGGCCTTCGGCGTCGCCACAAACGACACGTTCTACCTGCGGCTGGCCACCGAAGCGCTGATTTTCGCCGGCCTTGCCCTCTCGGTCGATATCCTGCTCGGCTATACCGGGCTGCTGTCGCTCGGCCAGGCGCTGTATTTCGGGCTTGGCGCCTATCTGTCGGCGCTGGTGCTGATGGTGGTGCCGTCGTTCTGGGCGGCATTCGCGGCCACCGCCGTTGTCGCGGCCATTGCGGGACTGATCGGCGGCTTCATCGTCAACCGCGTGCGCGGCGTCTATTTCGCGCTCATTACCTTCGGCATGGCGCAAGTGGCCGCCAAGATCGTCTACAACACGCGCGCGCTCGGGGCGTCCGACGGACTGATCGGCGTTCCGGTCATAGACATCAATCTCGGCCTCTGGTCGGTGTCGAGCGCCTCGCCGGCCGGATTCTTTCTGTTCGTGCTCGCAATCATCGTCATCCTCTATGCCGTCGCAGCCTATCTGCTCGACACGCCGTTCGGACGCGTGTTGATCGCGCTACGCGCCAATGAGGGCCGCATCCCGTTTCTCGGCTACCGCACGACGACGCCGCGGCTGGCCGCCTATGTCCTCGCCGCCATGGTCGCCGCTCTGTCCGGCGCGCTCTACCCCATCCTGCGCGGCTTCGTGTCGCCGGAGCTTTTCTTCTTCGCCACCTCCGGCAACGCGGTCATTACCGTGGTGACGGGCGGCGCCGGCACCTTGGTCGGCGCGCTGTACGGCAGCGTGCTGCTGACAATGTTGAAGTCCGTCATCGGCAGCTACACCGAGCATCATTTGATCGTGATCGGGCTGCTGTTCATGGGCACGGTGATTTTCCTGCCGAAAGGACTGATGGGCAGCGTCCGGCCGCTGATCGAGCGGATGCTGGCACGGGAGCCGAAACAATGACCGCGCCGATTCTCGAAATCAGAAACCTGTCGGTCAGCTTCGGCGGTCTGCGCGCCGTCGACCAGGTCAGCTTCAGCATCGCGCGCAACCGCATCACCACCGTGATTGGCCCGAATGGCGCCGGCAAGTCTACATTGTTCAACCTAGTATCCGGCGCGATAAAACCGCGCGACGGCCAGGTGCTGGTCGAAGGCGTCGACTGCACTGGGCGTCCGCCCTATCGCATGCAAGCGGCCGGGCTCGCCCGCTCGTTCCAGATCACCAATCTGTTCTTTGAGCTGACGGTGGCGGAGAACCTGCGGCTCGCCGCGCAGATTCTCGAACCGATGTCGATGGCGTGGCGGCCGGTGCGGTCAAGCCGGATGGCGCAGCAGCGGGTCGACGAACTGCTGGAGCGCTTCGGGCTTGCCGACAAGGCGCAGTACACCGCCGGCGAGCTGTCGCATGGCGAACAACGCCGTCTCGAAGTCGCGGTCGCGCTGGCCTGCAAACCGAAAGTGCTGCTGCTCGATGAGCCGACGCAGGGCATGAGTCACAGCGATACCCGCGATACCGCGGAATTGATCAAGTCGCTCGCTGCCGAAGTGACCGTGTTGCTGATCGAGCATGACATCGGGCTGGTCATGAGCCTGTCCGATCATGTCGTCGTCATGTACCAGGGCCAGAAGCTGGCCGAAGGTTCACCCGCCGACGTCCGCGCCAATCCAGCGGTTCAGACCGCCTATTTCGGGCACGCCTGACCATGCTCGCCATCCGCAACCTTCACACCCACTATGCACTCAGCCACATCATCCAGGGCATCGACCTGACGGTCGCCGCCGGCGAGGTGGTCGGCATATTCGGACGCAATGGCGTCGGCAAAACGACGCTGCTCAAGACCATAGCCGGCTGGGTCAAGCCGACCGAAGGCGACATCATGCTCGCGGGCGAGCGTATCGAAGGCCTCGCTCCCGATCGTATCGCCCGCCGCGGCGCCGGCTTCGTGCCGGAAGATCGCCGCATCTTTCCCGGCCTGAGCGTCGAGGAAAATCTCACGCTCGGCTATTTGCAGGTGCCCGGCCGCACATCCGCCGCCGACCGCGCGGCACTGGCGAAGGTCTATGCGCGCTTTCCGCGCCTTGCCGAACGCCGCCAACAGCTCGGCACCACTTTGTCCGGCGGCGAACAGCAGATGCTGGCAATGGCCCGCGTCATGATCGGCGCGCCCAAGCTGCTGCTCATCGACGAGCCGAGCGAGGGCCTCGCCCCGATGATCGTCGCCGACCTGTTCGCCATCATCAAGGAAATGAAGCAGTCCGGATGCGCCATTCTGCTGGTCGAGCAGAATGTGCATCAGGCCCTGACCGTCTGCGACCGCTTCGCGGTTATCGAACGCGGCCAGATCGTTCTCAGCGGCCGCGCCGACGACGACGCCGCCTGCGAAAAATTGCTGACCACCATTGCCGTCTGACGCCACGACAAAACAAAAAGGGAGGAATGCCATGACGCACACTTTATCGAGAATGTTTCTGCGGATCGTTTCAGTACTATCCGTCATGACCTGCGCAGGCGCGATTGCTCAAGTAGCCGACTATCCGAGCAAGCCGATCCAGGTCATCGTTCCCTTCGCCGGCGGCAGCGCCAGCGACGTCGTCACCCGCATCATGCTCACTGAAATGTCCAAAACGCTCGGACAGAACTTCGTCGTCGAAAACCGCCCCGGCGCCGGCGGCAACACCGGTACGGCGGCCGCCACCAAGGCCGCACCGGACGGCTACACGCTGCTGATGAGCACATCCGGTCCGCTGGCGGCCAATCTGACCCTCTTCAAGGACTTGGGCTACAACCCTGAAAAGGAGCTGACGCCGATCTCGCTGTTCGCGATTCTGCCGAACGTCATTGTCATCAATTCCAAGCTGCCGCCGAAGACATTGACCGAATTCATCGCCTACGCCAAGGAGCGCCCGAACCAGTTGAACTACGGCACCGTCGGTGTCGGCAGTTCGCAGCACATCGCCGCCATCTATTTCGAACAGATCACCGGCGTGAAGCTCACTCACGTTCCCTACCGCAACATCGCGCAGTACACGCCGGACTTCCTGGCCGGCCAAGTGCCGATCGGCTTTCAACTGCTGCCGAACGTGCTCGCCATGCTTGGCACCGGTGCCGCGCGTCCGCTCGCCGTCACCAGCGAGAAGCGCATGACCGCACTGCCAGACGTTCCGACTGCCGCCGAGGCTGGGGTCAAGGACTACGAAACGGGCGCCTGGCTGGCGCTGCTCGCCCCTCCCGGCACGCCGAAGCCGATTGTTGACAAGCTTTACAACGCGCTGGCGGCTGCGGTGAAGGAGCCGGCGGTGAAGGAGCGTTTCGTCCAGCAGGGCGCCGAGCCGGTTTCACCCGGGCCCGAAGAACTGACCAAATTCATGAAATCGGAAACGACCAAGCTGCGCGACATTATTCAGAAAGCCGGCATCGAGCCGATGTAGGCTTCGACACTCAACATTGCTCGCGATCCGACGCTAGAGCCCCGGCTTTGGCTCTCGCTTTTTATTTTGTCACGTCTTCTTCACGGGAACCGGGACCCACTTCGCTCAAAAACGCTCTAGGCGTAGTCCGTGAGCGGCGTATCCATCATCTGCTTGAGGTTGACGCAGATCATATCGACGAACTTACGGCCCGCGAGCGTCAATGGGCGGCGCGCATGATGAACCCACACAAGATTACGGACGATACGTGGCGACGTCAGGCTGTGCGCGCGCAGGCTGCCGTTCTTGAGCTCCCTATGGACGAGAATGCGCGGCAGGATCGCCACACGATCAGTCGCCGCGACCATCTCGACGATCGAGGGCAACGCGTCGATTTCGATCTTCGGCGGATATTGTCCGGCTAAATGCTCGATCTGCCGATCGATGATTTGTCGAAGCCCATTGCGCTTGGAGGGCAGCACGACGTTTAGCTTTGCGAGTTGTTCGAATCGGACCGTCGCGGGCAATTTCGGTCCAAATTTGCGGCCGCTGACGACGATAAATTCTTCCTCGAAAATCGGCTCGGCCAACAGACCTGACGTCTTTTGCGGGCGGTTGAGGACGGCGAAGTCGAGACTGCCCGCGATCAGCCAATCGATCAGGTTTTCGCTGTAACCTTCGTTCACGGTTACTTCAACGGCCGGATAGGCCGCGGTGAAAGCCGCCATGGTCTGTGTCAGAACACTTTGCGACACCGAGGTGACGAGACCCAACGTAATGCGGCCGGTAATCTCGCCATTCAGGTTTTTTATTTGATGCTGAGCGTTGTTGAGATCGCGCAGAACCGGTACGAAAAGTTGATACATGGTGCGGGCAACCGTCGTCGCCTGCATGCCCTGCGAGGTTCGCTCGAACAGCTTTTGCCCGATTTCGCTCTCAATTCTGGCGATCTGCATGCTCAAGGCGGGCTGCACGATATTGAGCCGGCGCGCGGCGCGCGTGACGCTACTCTCCTCATAAAGACACATGAAATACTGTATCTGGCGCAGGTCCATGGTGCCCCGGGACGGCCTAAGGCCGCCATCATTGTATATGATCGCACGCGCGCCTCATATAATTCTAAATGATTGCAAGCGGCAACATAAATTTGCCGCGTGCGCGAGGCGTCCGGAGCTATGCCTATGAGATTACGATGAAAATCACCTTGGATGATGAACACCATCATCATTCATTATTAGGGCCTGCCGGCTGCCATCGTTAGGTTCGCCCGTTAACGGCCGTCTGACAAAGCGGCGCAAGGGCGAGAACAAGGGAGAGAAGACGTGCCGAGCCCCACCGCAGCTGCGGAGACAAAAGACATCCCAAGAGGCGGCAATGCGCCCGAGCCGATCCGGACTCTTCGCGACTGGCTGGATCATCTTGCGCGGCATGACCGCCTCGCGGTCATTCGTCCGAACGCGGCCTTGCGTTTTGAGATTGCCGCTATCGCCAAGCGCCTTGACGGCCACAAGGCGACGTTTTTTCCGAGTCCCGGCGGCCACAAGATCCCGGTCATTTCCGGACTGGTTTCCAACCGTCAATGGATCGCCGATGCGATGGGCGTCGAGCCGAGCGACGTGCTGGCCAAATTCCAGGATGCCGCGCTCAATCCCTTGCCCTGGCGCGAAGTGAACGACGCGCCGGTGCAGGAGGTCGTCGAGCGTGATGTCGACCTCAATGCCCAATTACCAATCCCCACGCACAATGAGTTCGACAACGGCGCCTACATTACCGCCGGGCTGATGATCGCGCGCAATCCGAAGACCGGCGTACAGAACGTTTCAATCCACCGCTGCCAGATCAGCGGACCGAACCGCATCGGCGTTCTGCTGCTACCGCGCCACACCCATATGTTCTACGAGATGGCGGAGAAAAGCGGCGAACCGCTGCATGTCGCCATCGTCATCGGCGTCGATCCGCTGACGCTTCTGGCCTCGCAAGCCATCGCCCCAATCGATTTCGACGAATTGACCATTGCCGGCGCTTTGCATGGCCGGCCGCTTCAAGTCGTGAAATGCGTGACCAGCGATGTGCGTGTGCCGGCCGACGCCGAAATCGTCGTCGAGGGCCGCCTCCTGCCCGAGCTGCGCGAGATGGAAGGGCCTTTCGGCGAATTTCCGCAATATTACGGCGAGCCGGCGCCGCGCCATGTCATCGAGGTCGATGCCATCACGCGCCGCAAGGACGCCATGTTCCACACCATCAATGGCGGCGGGCTGGAGCACCTGCTGCTCGGCGGCATTCCACGCGAAGCCACCCTGCTCGGCCACCTGCGGCGCAGCTTCCCGAATGTGCTGGACGTTCATCTCGCCCGTGGCGGGGTGTGCCGCTATCACCTGTATGTTCAGATCAGGAAGCGCCAGGAAGGCGAAGCCAAGAACATCATGATGGGCGCTTTCGCCGGCCATTACGACGTCAAGCATGTCATTGTTGTCGACGAGGACGTCAATATCCATGACCCGGCCGAGGTCGAATGGGCCGTGGCGACGCGCTTTCAGGCCGACCGCGATCTCGTCATCATTCCGGAAAGCCAGGGCTCCAAGC
>LNFM01004049.1_pt1 | contig 27661 bp, 20 predicted proteins | sample 596031 | NCBI WGS metagenome assembly LNFM01 (sample SAMN04254537, study PRJNA301005) | activated carbon metagenome | isolation source: dual media filters at the Ann Arbor, Michigan drinking water treatment plant | place: USA: Ann Arbor
CGCAAAGGGCCGAAAGGCCCTTTGATCCCAATAGATAGCCAGGGTGAGGGAGGGGGGCGGGCAGCGAGGCGCTGCCCGCCCCCCTCCCTTACCCTGGCTTTATTCCCCGGCGGTCAAGGTGCACCTGGCACCTTGCGGATGGGGTCTGGGGAAGGCAGCGCCTTCCCCAGGAGCCTCCAGCGCCGCCCTCAGCCCCCCGCCTCAGAAAGCCCGGCTAACCCCGCCATAAAACCCGCGCCGCGCCAGGAACTGCGGCGCGCCCACGCCGATGCCCGAGCCATCGCGCAGTTGCGTCACCGTGTCGGTCACGTTGATCACGTCGGCCCGCAGCGTCCAGACCGCCCCATCGGGGCCGGCCAGATCCTGGGCGAAGCCGATATTGCCGGTGCCATAGGGCGCCACCTTCTCGCTATTGGCGAAGCCGCGGCGCAGCCCGCTGCCGACGAGGAGCGTGGCGGTGGCGCGCGCACCCTGCCAGGGGCGCCAGATCACGCCGGCGCTGGCGGTCACTGTCTGGTCATGGTCCAGCCGCACCTGGCGGCGCGCGATATAGGCCAGTTCCTCGGCGTCGAAATTGAACTGGCTGCTGCTGATCTCGCGGCCCGCGGCGCGGGAGAGCGCGACGTTGGCATAGGCGTCGAAGCTTCGGCTGCGCCAATTGCCGGTGAACTCAACGCCATAGACCTGGCCGCGGCTGTAGTTGAAGGGCGTGAAGACCACGGCCGAGCCGAACTGGCCGAGATCCAGCAGGTCCCGCGCATCCTTGTAGTAGGCGCCGAAGCCGAAGGTGAGGTTGTCCGTCGCCCGCTGCTGGATGGCGAGGTTGAAGTAATGGCTGCGCTCCGGCCGCACCCGGCTGTTGATGGTGTTGAGTGGTGCGGCGGTGGTGTTGGCGAAGAGGTTGAGCCCGGCCGGGGTGATCAGGTCCTGCGCCGGGGGCGTGAAGTAGCGGGCATAGCCGAGCGCCACGCGGGTGCCAGGGCGCGGCGTCCAGACCAGGTTCACCCGCGGGCTGACCTGGCCCGCCCGCACATAGGCATCGAGGTAGTCGGCGCGCAGGCCGAGATTCATTGTCAGCGTGGGCGTGATGCGCCATTCATCCTGGATATAGGCGCCCCAGGTCCAGCCGATGCGGGAGCGGCGGTCGGTGATGCCGAAGGGGTCATCCAGCGCGGCGCCATCGGCATCGAGCGGCAGCACGATCGACCGGTTCTGCGCCAGCGTGCTGTCGCCGATGACCGAGACGCCCATGCGGATGGTGTGGGCGGGGTGTGCCCGCCAGGCGCTGTCGCCCTGCAGGCCATAGCTGTTGGAGCGGCGGCGGACATCGCTGGCCACGCCATTGAACAGCACCTCGCCGGTATTGTCCGGTCGGTATTGGGTCTGCGAATGGCGCTGGAAGGCGGCGACCTGCACGTCGAAGGCGTCCTGGCTGTGCTGTGCCGCCAGGATGTTGAAGACATTGCGTTCGGCCTGCCGGCCATCCAGCCGGGCGCTATCGAACGCGCTTCGGCCGAAGGCGGTGAAGGCGGGATCGATGCCAGGCCGGTTGGCGATCTGGAAATTGTTGATGGAGACGCCGGAGATGAAGGAGAGCCGCGTTCGGTCATCCAGCGCGCGGGAGAGGGTGAACAGCCCGCGGCCCTGTTCGGTGCGGTTGTGCAGCGGCGTGCGGGCCGCGGTCGGCCCTTCGGTGCCCTGGTCACTGCGGAAAAAGCTGCCGGTGACGAACATGTCCCAGCCCTGGGTGGAGATGGCGTGGTCGAAGCTGGGGCGGATGGTCCCGCGCGAGCCTCCATAGACCGAGACGCTGCCGCCCTCGCCGGCCGAAGGGCTGCGCAGGGTGATGTCGAGCACGCCGCCGGTGCGATAGCCGAATTGCGCCGGCAGCGCGCCTGTCAGCACGTTCAATGACTGGATCGCCCGGGCATCGAGCAGCGCGCCAAAGCCGCCGGCGACGCCCTCGGGCAGGGTGATGCCGTTCAGGCGGTATTGCAGGCCGCGATGCTCGCCGCGGATGCGCAGCTCGCCATACCCGTCCAGCGCGACGCCGGGGGTTTGCAGCAGCAGGCTGTTGACCGAGGCATCGGCGCCGCCGGGCAGGCCCTCGATGGTCGCGCGGTCGAGCGTGGTGGTGCTGGCGCCCAGCGCCGGGGAGATCTGGCTGCGGGCGGCGTCGAGGCGCTGGGCCGTCACCACCATGTCGGGGATGCTGGCTTGCTCCTGCGCGATTGCGGGCAGGCTGAGCAGGAGCAGGGGGAAAAGACGGCGGAACGGCATGGTGACCTCGGAGGCAAGGAGGTCATGTTATAACATAACGCTCTCGTGGCAATCCGCCCGCGCGTGGTTTTCTAGCCTTTATGCACCCGCAGCGGCCCAAAGGCCTGGGTCACCGGCATCATCTGCAGCACGTTGATATTCACCCGGGCCGGCAATGTCGCCGCCCAATGCACCGCCTCGGCGATATCATCGGGCGTCAGCGCATTGGCGCCCTCGTAGATCGCGGCGACCTTCTCGTCATCGCCCTTGAAGCGGATGCTGGAAAACTCGGTTCCCCCCACCAGGCCGGGCTCGATATCGGTCACCCGCACCGGGGTGCCCCAGAGATCGGCCCGCAAATTCAGGCTGAACTGCCGCACGAAGGCCTTTGAGGCGCCATAGACATTGCCGCCGGGGTAGGGGAATTCCCCCGCCGTGCTGCCCAGGTTGATGATGTGTCCGCGGCCGCGCGACACCATCCCCGGCAGCACCGCGCGGGTCATGTACATCAGGCCCTTGATGTTGGTGTCCACCATCTGGTCCCAGTCTTCCAGGTCGGCGGTCTGCGCCGGGTTCAGGCCGAGCGCCAGGCCGGCATTGTTCACCAGCACATCGATGGCGGCCCATTCGGCGGGAAGCGAGGCCACCGCGGCCTCCACGCCCGCGCGGTCGCGCACATCGAGGGTGACCGGCAGCACGGCCTCGCCCAGCTCCGCCCGCAGCGCTTCCAGCCGCTCGGTCCGCCGGCCGGCGGCGATGATGCGGTGGCCCTGGCCGGCGAAGCGGCGGGCGATGGCGAGGCCGAAGCCGGCGGTGGCGCCGGTGACGAGAATGATCATGGTCGGGGACTCCAGAGGGGGGGGGCCGCCTCGGTAGCCCGCCGCGCGCCTCAGGCCCAGACCTGGCGCACGAAACCCGCCATCTCGTCGAGCACCGGCGGGCTGAAGGGGCGCAAGGCCGCGGCCAGCGCCGCGATGATGCCGATATGGCCCAGGCCGGGGTAATGCACCTCCCGCACCGCGCCGCCCGCGGCCCGGCGGGCGGCGGCCAGCGCCGTTGTGTTGCGCGGCATGACGGTGGTGTCCGCATCGCCGGTCATGAGCAGCAGGGGCGGGGCCGGTCCCTGGGCGAAGCGGATGGGCTGGGTTGCCTCCAGCCCCAGGGGATTGGCCAGGATCGCGGCATGCAGCGGGTTGTCGAGCGGCAGGAAATCATAGGGCCCGGCCAGGCCGATGGCGCCGCGCAGCACGGCATCGACGCGCCAGCGCGGGTCGAGCGCCAGCAGCATCGCGACATGCGCGCCCGAGGAATGGCCGCAGAGCACCAGCGGCCGGCGCAGCCCGGCCAGGCAGAGCGCAGTATCGGCCATGAAGCCATCGAACCCCACCTCGGGGTAGAGGCGAAAATTGGCGATGGCGCAGTCGATCCCGCGGGCGCAGAGGGCCTGGCCGACGAAGCGATAATCCGCCTTGTCGCCCTGCCGCCACTCGCCGCCATGGATGAACAGCACCAGCGGCCCGCCCATGCCGGTCTCGTAGAGGTCGTAGCGGTGGCGCGGCAGGGGGCCATAGGCGATGTCGGGGGTGATGCTGTAGCCGCCGCGTGGCGTCAGCGCCCCGGCGAGATCGGCCAGCGAGCAACCGGCCAGCGCGCAAGCGGGCAGCAGCGCCGTCAGCGCGAGAACGCCGCGCCTTACCATCCCTCCAGCACAGCCTTGCCCAGCATCCGGCCCTCCGCGAGCGTCGCATGGGTTACGCTGATATGGGCCGCGCAGATGCGCCCGGCGTGAAGTGTGGTGATCGGCAGCAGGCCGGGCAGGGCTGCCATGGTGGTCAGTGCCGCACCCTGGCTCGCCATGTCGGGGGCCTGGGTCAGCGCCTTGCTGAACAGCGCCTCGAAGATGAAGCCGCCGCCCTTGGGGCGCAGCCTGCCCATGTCCAGCATCCCGGGCTGGTCGATGGCGCAGATGGTGCCGCGCGGGGCGAGCATGGCGCACATCGCCTCCCAATGCCGCTCGGTGCCCTGGGTTGCCAGGATATGGCTGAAGCGCAGGCGCCTTTCGCGCGCCTGCTCGGCCAGCCCCGCCGCATGGTCCAGCACATGATGGGCGCCCAGGCGGGTGACCCATTCCCGGCTCTGCGGGCGCGAGGCGGTGGCGGTGACCGTGGCCCCGCTGCGCAGCCTTGCCAGCTGCACGGCCATGCTGCCCACCCCGCCAGCCGCCCCCAGCACCAGCAGGCTGCTGCCGTCGTCGATGCGCAGGCGCTCGAACAGCGCCTCCCAGGCCGTCAGCCCGGCGCAGGGCAGGGCGGCGGCGGGGCCGAAGCCCATGCCCGGGGGCATGCGGCCGACGAGGCGGGAATCGACGGTGACGAACTGGGCATAGCTGCCGGGACGGTTGGGCGGTGCGGCGCAGCAGACATGGTCCCCGGGCGCGAAGCCCTGGGCCTGCGGCCCCACCGCCACCACCTCGCCCGCCGCGTCCACGCCCAGAATCCGGGGCGGCCCGGCATGCTGCTTGAGGTCGAGCGGGTTGATCGCGATGGCCCGCACCGCGATCACCAGATCCTGGCCCTGAGGGGGCGCGGGGGCGGGCAGGGTGGTGTCCTCGAACCCTGCATGGGGGGCGGGATAGGTGACGGCATGCATCATGCTGGGCTGGCTCATGGCGGCAGCTTGCGGGCCAGGCGCGGGGCCTGCAATCGGCAGAATTGAAGTGGCCAAATTGTGAAGGCTGCGTTATTCCGCGCCAGGCGCAGCGCAGGAGAACCCGTCATGCCGATCGACCGTCGCCTTGCCCTGATGGGCGGCGTGCATGTGCCCTGGCCCGGCTTCGACCGCGTCATCCGCGACGGCGAGGGTTTCTTGGACCTGCCCCGACCGCAGCAATTCGCCTAACTCCGCTGCATTCCTCAGCACCGAACGGGGCAGGCCGCGCATCTTGTGCAACCGCCCCGAGTGGACATCTCAGCGCAATTGCGCAGCATAGGCGTTACGACGCCATTCGGAGGGACCCCCGTGAGGACACGTTATCGCATCGAGCGCCGCGCCCTGCTGGGCGGCGGCACTGTCCTGGCCCTGGCCGCCGTGCCCGGCGCCCGGGTGGCCCTGGGGCAGTCGCTGGACCGGGTCTCCTTCCAGACCAATTGGCGGGCGCAGGCCGAGCATGGCGGCTACTATCAGGCGGTCGCCGCCGGCATCTATCGCCGCCATGGGCTGGAGGTGGATCTGCGCGCCGGCGGGCCGCAGCAGAACCCGGCGCAGCTCCTGCTCGCCGGCCGGGTGGACTTCATCATGTCCAACGGCTTCCAGGCGCTGAACTATGTCCGGGAAAACATCCCCTTCCTGACCATCGGCTCGATCATGCAGAAGGACCCCCAGGTCCTGATGACGCATGAGGGCAATGGCATCAATCGCTTCGAGGATATGCGCGGCCGGCCCATTCTGGTGGGTGCGGCGGGCCGGGTGACCTATTGGCCTTTCCTGCGCGCCAAGTTCGGTTTTTCCGATGAGCAGGTGCGGCCCTATACCTTCAACATCCAGCCCTGGCTGGCCGACCGCATGGCGATCCAGCAGGGTTTCCTGTCCAGCGAGCCCTTCGCCGCGATCACCGCCGGCGCGCGGCCAAAAGTCTTCCTCATCGCCGATGCAGGCTACGAGAACTACCAGACCACCATTGACGTCTCCCAGCGCATGGTGAACGAACGCGGGGATGTGGTGCAGCGCTTCGTCAACGCCACCATCGAAGGCTGGAGCCAGTATATGCGCAGCGAGAACGTCGCCGCCGCCAATGCGATGATCATTCGCGACAATCCCGAGATGGATCAGGCGAAGATCGACTACGCCGTGCGGGTGATGAACGAGCAGGGCATCGTGCTGAGCGGCGACGCGCTGCAACTGGGCATCGGCGCCATGACCGACGCGCGCTGGCAGAGTTTCTACAACACCACGCGCGATGCCGGGATCAACCCGCCCAACCTGGATTTGAGGAAGGCCTATGACCTGCGCTTCGTCAACAAACGGGTGGGCCTGACCTGATTGCGCCCGAACGACCGCCCGGGCGCGCGGGCGTGAATCAGCCCCCCGAGGCCCTGCTGACCCTGCGTGGCGTGGCCAAGCGCTACGCCACCGGCACGCTGGCGGTGCAGGATGTGGGGCTGACCATCGGGCGGGGGGATTTTCTCGCCCTGCTTGGGCCTTCGGGTTGCGGCAAATCGACGCTGTTGCGGATGATCGCGGGGCTGGATGCGCCGAGCGCGGGCCGGCTGGACTGGGCCGACCCCGCAGCGCGCCGCGATATCGGCTTCGTCTTCCAGGAGCCCACGCTGATGCCCTGGAGCTCCGCCCTGCGCAACGTGATGCTGCCGCTGGAGCTGGCGGGCGTGGCCCGGCACGAGGCGGCTGCGCGGGCGCGAGACATGCTGGCCCGGGTCGAACTCGGGGGCTTCGAGGATGCCTATCCCCGGCAGCTCTCGGGCGGCATGCGCATGCGCGTCTCCATCGCCCGCGCGCTTGTCACCAGGCCGCGGCTGCTGCTGATGGACGAGCCCTTCGCCGCACTCGACGAGATCACCCGCTTCCGCCTGAACAATGACCTCCTGAAGCTCTGGCAGGCCGAGCGCTTCACCGTGGTCTTCGTCACCCATTCGGTCTTCGAGAGCGTCTTCCTCGCCGAGCGCATCGTGGTGATGGCACCCCGCCCGGGGCGGATCGTGGCCGAGCTGCATGTGCCGGCCGAGGACCGCGCGGCGGAGGAATTCCGCACCTCGCCGATCTACGCCGCCCATTGCCGCGAGGTCAGCCACGCCTTGTCGGATGCGATGGCGGCGTGAGCGACGAGCTGATCCCGGAACATCGCGAACCCGGCTTCCTGGGTGTCAGCTACACCATGTGGCTGCGAATCCTGGCGCCCAGCCTGATCGGCGTGATCTTTTTGGGCGGCTGGGAATGGGCTGTGCGGCATTACGAGGTGCCGCGCTACATCCTGCCCGGGCCGATCCTGGTGGCGGAAACCCTGGTGCGCAACTGGGGCTCGCTGTCCGTCTCGCTCGGCATCACCTTGCAGATCACCTTCATGGCGCTCGCCGTGGCAGCCTCGCTGGGCCTGGCGCTCTCGGTGCTCTTCGCCCAGTCGAGGATCATCGAGCTGTCGCTGTTCCCCTATGCGGTGATCCTGCAGGTCACGCCCATCGTCGCCATCGCGCCGCTGATCATCATCTGGGTGGACAATATCCAGGTGGCCTTGCTGATCTGCGCCTGGATCGTGGCCTTCTTCCCGATCCTGTCCAACACGACGGTGGGGCTGAATTCGACCGACCGGAATCTGGTGGATTTGTTCCGCCTCTACGGCGCCACGCGCTGGCAGGTGCTGTGGCGGCTGCGGCTGCCCACCGCCATGCCGTTCTTCCTGGCTGGCCTGCGGATTTCGGGGGGCCTGTCGCTGATCGGCGCCATCGTGGCGGAATTCGTGGCCGGTTCCGGCGGCCGCGCCTCGGGGCTGGCCTACCGGATTCTGGAAGCGGGCTACCAGTTGCAGATCCCGTTGATGTTCGCGGCGCTTGTGCTGGTTTCGGGCACCGGGATCGTGATCTTCCTCGCACTCTCGCTGCTCTCCCACTTGTTGCTGCGGCGCTGGCATGAGAGTGCGGGCGCAGGAGACCGACGCTGATGCAAACCGCAATTCGAACCGCCCTCACCCAGGCCGGCAGCCGCTATTGGCTCCGCGATGCCCGGGTCGTCCAGGGCGGCGCCCTGGCCCAGGTCGATATCCGCATCGAGGATGGCCGCATCGCCGCGGTGGCGCCGCTGGGCACCGCGACCGAGGGCGTGTCCATGGATGGCGGCCAGGTCTGGCCTGGCCTGGTCGACGCCCATACCCATCTCGACAAGGGCCATATCTGGCCGCGCATGCCCAACCAGACCGGCGATTTCGCCGGCGCCATCGGCGCCGTCATGGCCGACCGCGGTGCCGCCTGGACGGCCGAGGATATTTTTGCCCGCGCCGATTTCGCCCTGCGTTCGGCTTATGCCCACGGCACCGTTGCGATACGCAGCCATCTCGACAGCTACCTGCCGCTGGCGCGCACCACCTGGCCCGTCTTCGACAGGCTGCGCGCCGCCTGGGATGGCCGCATCGCGCTGCAAATGTGCTCCATCGCGCCGCTCGACCGTTTCCAGGGGCCGGAGGGCGATGAGCTGGCCGATCTCGCGCAAAAACATGGCGGCACGCTCGGCATGGTCACGCGGCTGACCGGCGGCATCCATGCCGAGCTGCCGGCCGAATTCCAGCCCATGCTCGACCATTTCTTCGAGCTCGCCGAGGTGCGCGGCCTCGACCTCGACCTGCATGTCGATGAGAGCGGCGAGACCGGCGCGCGCGCCCTGCGCGAGATCGCCCTCACCGCCCTGCGCCGGGAATTCAAGGGCCGGGTCCAATGCGGCCATTGCTGCTCGCTCTCCCTGCAACCCGATGATTTCGCGCAGGACACCATCAAGGCCCTGGCCGAGGCCGGCATCGACATCGTCGTCCTGCCGATGTGCAACATGTATCTGCAGGACCGCGTGCCTGGCCGCACCCCGCGCTGGCGCGGCGTGACGCTGGTGCATGAGATGCGGGCTGCGGGGCTGCGCGTCTCGCTGGCCTCCGACAACACCCGTGACCCTTTCTATGCCTATGGCGATCTCGACATGGTGGAGGTGTATCGCGAGGCCGTTCGCATCCTGCATCTCGACCACCCCATGGGCGCCTGGCCGGATGCCGTCAGCGCCATCCCGGCCGAGGCGATGGGCCTGAAGGGCTACGGGCGCATCGAGGCGGGCGCGGCGGCCGACCTCATCCTGTTCTCGGCACGCGGCATGACCGAGCTGCTGTCGCGGCCGCAAAGCGACCGGGTGGTGCTGCGCGCGGGCCAGGTGCTGGACGCGACGCCGCCGGATTACCGCGAGCTCGACGCGGTGCTCGGCGTCTCACCAGCCTGACAGGTGGACGCGCACGCGTTCGATGAAGCCCTTGCATTCGTCGGGGGTTCGAAAATTCATCCGCGTGAGATACAGCCAGTCGAGCTTGCAGCCCCGCGCGCATAGCCGGCGGATGCCGCCGCCGATCACCCGGCGGTCCGGCCAGCCCAGCCAGAGCAGCAGCCACAGCGGCGAGCCATAACTCGTGACCACGCCGATGCGCCGGATATTGGTCAGCCTGGGCTGAATCGCGCCCTTGCTGACCACGAAGGTGACGCCGGGCACCCAGACGCGGTCGAACCAGCCCTTCAGCAGCGCGGGCATGCCGTACCACCAGGTGGGGTAGACCAGCAGCAGCGCCTCGGCGCGCTGAAGCTGCGCCACATCCGCCTCCACCCCCTGCTGGTTGGCGGAGAAATCCATGTAGCGGCGATGCGCCTCGGCGGTCACGGCGGGCGGGAAGGTTTCCGCATAGAGGTCGCGCCGTTCCACCACATGGCCGGCGGCCTCCAGGCTGGCCTGCGATGCATCGGCCAGGGCCGCGGACAGGCTGTCGGTGCGGGGGTGGCAATGCACCAGCAGCACGCGCATCAGAGCCTCCCTCGCAGCGCGCCCAATATCGCCTGGGCGCGGGGCGTGGCGCATAGCCCGGGCAGGGGGGTGGAGAGGCGGCGGCGCCAGTTCGGCCTCTCGCGATCGGTGCCGGGCAGGTTCACCGCCACCGTCTCGCCGGAGAAATCCTCGGCCTGGGCCAGCATCATCAGCGGCGCGCCAGCGGCGACATGGGCGTGGATCAGCGCCGCCAGCCCGTCCGAAAACGGCGCGTCGGTGGTGATGCCATCGGGCCAGTCCAGGGCTTCGAGCAGCGCCCTGCGCTCCGCCTCGCGCGCCGCCATGGCGCCGGGTTCGGCGAGGCCGAGCGCCTGGCGTTCGGCGATATCCGCACCCTCCCACCAGCCCGCCAGGGTGGGCAGGTCGTGGGTCGAGACGCAGGCGGCGGCTTTGCGGGTCCAGCGCGCCGGTGGGCGGAGCCTGCCATCGCCCTCCCGCTCGAACCACAGCACGCGGTAGGAGAGGATGTCGGCGGCGTCCATCGCCTCGCCCAGGCCCTCCGGCACGGTGCCGAGATCCTCGCCCACCACCATGCATTGGTGGCGCTGGCTGGCCAGTGTGAGCTCCGCCAGCAGCGCGTCGCGGGGATATTGCAGGTAGCAGCCGGCTGCGCCCGGCGCGCCATCGGGCACCAGGAACAGCCGCTGCAGCCCCATGACATGGTCGATGCGCAGCGCCCTGGCATGGCGCATATTGGCCGCCAGCAGGTCGCGAAAAGCCCCGGGCAGTGCCGCGGGGCGCGGCGCTGGCAGGCCCCAGACTTGGCCCTGCGGCCCCAGCGGATCGGGCGGCGCGCCCAGCGAGAAGCCGCGCAGGAAGCCGCCGGGCGCGCACCAGGGCTCGGCGCCATCGGGCGCGCTGCCGACGGCAAGGTCGCGATACAGCCCCGCCCCAGCGGCCGCCGCCTGGCCGAGCTGCCGGTCGGCCAGGAATTGCAGGAATTGCTGGAAGCGGATGGCCGGGCGCCCGGCGGCCTGGAAGCGGGCGATTCCGGTATCGCCGGCGTGGCGCAGCCCATGCGGCCATTGCGCGCTGTCGGTGCCGCCCTGCTGCTCGGCGATGGCGGTGAAGGTGGCGAAATCCTCCAGCGCCCCGCCGCCCTCGGCGATGAAGGCATGCAAGCCCGGGTCATCCTGCGGGAATTCGGCGAAAGCGGCCGCCAGCACCCGCCGCTTGGCGGCCCAGACCAGCGGGTAGTCCACCACCGCGCCCTGGCGCAGCGCCTCGAAGAGCGGGGCTTCGGCGGCCAGCGCCGCCCTGGTGCCGGGGGTTTGGGGAAGTGCGGCGAGGTCGATCAGCACCGGCTCGAGAAACCGCCGGTCGGAGGGCTGGTAGGGGCTGGCACGGGCGCGGTCGGTCGGCATCAGCGCATGCGGCGGGCTGAGGCCGAGCAGCCCCGCGCCATGCGCTTCCGCCTCCGCCGCCAGCATGGCGAGCGCGGTGTAGTCGCCAATGCCCTGGTCGCCGGCGCGGCGCAGTGCATAGGTCTGCGCCACCAGGCCGAAGTGCTGCCGGTCGAGCGGCATGAAGGCGCGTGGCGGGGCGACGACCAGCGCCGTGGCATGCCCGCCGCATTCCAGCCGGTGATGGCCGGCGGGCAGGGGTGGCATGGGCTGGCGGCGGGCGCGAAGCTGGCTGCCATCGGGCAGGGTGTGCCAGAAGGCCTCGCCGGCGGGTGCCACGGCGCGGCGGCTGCCATCCTCCAGCACGACCTCCAGCGTCGCATGTATGCCGGCCAGTTCGGGGCCGAGCAGCAGCGAGCCCGGGCGACCCTCGGTGAGGGCGGGATGGGCGGGCAGGGCGGGCGGGGTGGCGAGGGCTCGCAGCGCGTCGCGCGCCGCATCGGTGCTGTGGTGCGGAATATCCAGGGCGGTGAGGACGGCGCGCAGGGTTTCGGCCGGCACCTCGGTGTGGCGGCCGGTCACATCGTGCCAGCCGGTGTCGATGCCGGCCTCGGTGGCCAGCCGGCGCAGGGTGGAATCCTCCAGGCCGCTGCGCGCGCCGCCGCGGGTTTCCGCCAGCAGCAGCGCGGCGCGGCCGGGCAGGGTGGCGGGGGCGGTGCCCTGTGCCTCGGGCGCCGTGCTGTCGGCCAGCAGGCGCCAGGCATGGCCGGGGCGGGGCTCGGGCAGGTGCAGGGGCTGGGCGGCCTCGCCGGCATTGAAGGCGATGGCGACGCGGTCGTCGTCCTGGCTCAGCAGGGCGACCAGGGCCTGGCCTTGCCAATCCGGCGCCCCGCCGCCGGGCGCGGCCCAGGCGACATCGGGCAGGCCGCCGGGTGCCCGCGGCAGGCCGGAGAGGTGCCGGGCGCCGTGCAGCGCGGGATGCGACAGGCGTGCCCGCACCAGCCGGGCGGTGAAGCCCGCCAGGGCGGTGTCACCCGGCCAGTGCAGCCAGGATGTTTCATTGTCCTGGCAATAGGCATTGTTGTTGCCACCCTGGCTGCGGCCCATCTCGTCGCCCATCGCCAGCATGGGCGTGCCGCGGGCGGTGAGCAGCAGCAGCAGCAGGGCTCTGGCATCCCGCCCGCGCGCGGCGATGATATCGGGGTCGTCGGTGGCCCCCTCCACGCCATTGTTCCAGGAGAAATTCTCCGCCCCGCCGTCGCGGTTCTCCTCGCCATTGGCGTGGTTGTGGCGGGTTTCGTGGCTGACCAGGTCGGCCAGGGAAAACCCGTCATGCGCGGTGATGAAGTTCAGGCTGTCGGTGGCCGGGCGGCCGGCGAAGAGATCGGCGCTGCCGGCGAAGCGGGTGGTGAAAGCGCCCAGCCGCCCGGCATCGCCGCGCCAGAATTGCCGCAGATCGTCGCGAAAACGGTCATTCCATTCCGGCCAGCCCGGCGGGAATTCGCCCAGCCGGTAGCCGCCCGGGCCGATATCCCAGGGCTCGGCGATGATCAGCAATTGGCGCAGCACCGGGTCCTGCCGCATGGCCAGCAGCAGCGGCGCGCGGGCTTCGAAACCGCGGCCGGTGCGGCCCAGGGTGGTGGCGAGGTCGAGCCGGAAGCCGGCGATGCCGGTCTGCTCCGCCCAATGGCGCAGCGCGTCCATGGCGAGGCGCATCGGCCAGGGTTTTTCCAGCGCCAGGGCATTGCCGGTGCCGGCGTGGTTTTCCAGCAGCCCGTCGCGCATGGCATACCAATGCGCCTCGCCCAGGCCGCGCATGGACAGGGTGGGGCCCAGCGCATCGCCCTCGCCTGAATGGTTCAGCACGACGTCGAGGATGACGCCGATGCCAGCGGCGCGCAGGGCGGCGACGCAGTCCCGCACCTCGGCCATGCCGCCCGGGGCGAGGCGCGGGTCGGGCGCCAGAAACCCCACCGGGTTGTAACCCCAGTAATTGCTCAGGCCGAGCGGCGGGAGATGCCGTTCATCCACCCAGGCCGCGCATGGCAGCAGCTCGACATGGCTGATGCCCAGCGTCTGGAGATGGGCGATGGCGGCGGGATGAGCGAGGCCGGCGAAGGTTCCGCGCAGGTCTTCCGGCACATCGGCGTGGCGCATGGTGAAGCCGCGGACATGCATCTCATACAGGATGGCCGGGCCTTCCGGACGAAAAGGGGCCAGGGCCGGCAGGGGGGCTTCCAGCACCGCCTTGGGCATGGCGGCGGCGCTGTCGCTGCCATCGAACATCGAGGGGTGCAGGGTGAAGGGGCGGTCCAACCGTCGCGCCCAGGGGTCGAGCAGCAGCTTCTCGGGGAAGAAACCCGGCCCATGCACGCGCAGCCCGTAATGCGCGCCGGGCGCCAGCGGCACCGCGCCCTGGAAGACATCGCCGATGCGCTGGTCGAGGCGGTGGCGGGTTTCCCGGCCGGAATCGAAGACGCAGATCTCGACCGCCACGGCCCCCGGCGCGGGGATGGCCGCAAAGGCCCCACCGGACGCGACCGGCCTCAGATGCACGCCCAGTTCAGCCACCATCCCGCCCCTGGGCAAGGCCGCGATAGATCGCCGCGTAGCGCGCCGCCGATGCCGCCCAGGAGACATCCTGCGCCATGGCATTGCGCTGCAGCCCGGCCCAGATGTCCTTGTGCCGGAACAGCCCCGCCGCGCGCAGCATGGCCGCCCCCAGCAGCTCCGGGCTGTCGGGCGAGCACACAAAGCCATTGCCCCAGCCCTGGCCCAGCGCCGCGTCATTCGCGTCCACCACCGTATCGGCCAGCCCGCCCACGCGGGTGACGATGGGCAGCGCGCCATAGCGCAGGGCACAGAGCTGGGCGAGGCCGCAGGGCTCGAAGCGGCTTGGCACCAGCATGGCATCGGCGCCGGCATAGGCCAGGCGCGCCAGACCTTCGTCGAAGGCGATGCGGGTGCCGATCCGGCCGGGATTGGCCGCGGCGGCACCCAGGCAGCGCTCCACCAGCCCGGCATCGCCGCTGCCCAGGATGGCGAGCTGGCCGCCGGCAGCAAAGAGCGCGGGTATCGCCTCCAGGAACAGGTCCACCCCCTTCTGCCAGGCCAGCCGGCCGACATAGACGAAGAGCGGCGCCAGCGGGTCCTGGTCGAGCCCGAAGGCGGCCTGCAAGGCCGCCTTGTTGGCGGCGCGGGCGGGGATGGTGGTGGCGTCGAAGCGGGCGGGCAGATGGCGGTCGGTGGCGGGGTTCCATTCCCCGGTGTCGATGCCGTTCAGCACGCCATGCAGCGAGCCGGCGCGGCCGCGCAGCAGCCCATCGAGACCCATCCCCGCCATTGGCGTGCGGATCTCGGCCGCGTAGCTGGGCGAGACGGTGGATATGGCATCGGCGAACCACAGCCCTGCTTTGAGGTAGCCGACATTGCCGAAATACTCGAGGCCGGCGGTGGCGAAGGCCTCCGGCGGCAGACCCAGCCGGCCGAAGAACCAGGCCGGGAACTGCCCCTGGAAGGCGAGGTTGTGAATGGTGAAGAGGCTGGGCACCGGCTTCGGCCCGAAGCGCAGATAGGCCGCCGTCAGGCCCGCCTGCCAGTCATGCGCATGCACGACATCGAAGCGGGTCTGGCCCAGCCCATCCTGCGCCACCGCGGCGGCGGCCGCGCCCAGCCCGGCGAAGCGCAACCCATTATCCGGCCATTCCCTTCCATCGGGCATGAGATAGGGGCTGCCGGCGCGGCCGAAGAGATGCGGCGCGTCGATGGCGATGATGTCGAGCCCGCCCCCGGCGGAGCCGGCCACAGGCACCACGCCGCGCAGCAGCCGCGCCGGGCCGCCGAAGAGGTCGGGCAGGATGCGCGCGGGCCTGGTGTCGCTCAGCGCCGCCATGACGGCGGGGTAGCCCGGCAGCATGGTGGTGATGGCGATGTCATGCGCCGCCAGCGCCCCGGGCAGCGCGCCCGTGACATCGGCAAGCCCGCCGGTCTTGATCAGCGGCACGCATTCCGAGGCGACAGCCAGGACCCGCAACGTCACGCCAGCCGGTCCAGCATGGATTGGGTGACGAGGGTGATGCCGGCCTCGGTGCGGCGGAAGCGGCGCGCATCCTCGATGGGGTCCTCGCCCACCACCAGCCCGTCGGGGATGTGCACGCCGCGATCCACCACCACGCGGGTGAGGCGGGCATTGCGGCCGATATCGACCTGCGGCAGCACCACCGCCCCATCCAGCTTGGCATAGGAATGCACATGCGTGCCGGTGAAGAGCAGCGACTGCTTCACGCTGGCGCCGGAGACGATGCAGCCGCCCGAGACCAGCGAGGAGATCGCCTCGCCCCGCCGGCCCTCGATGTCATGGACGAATTTCGCCGGCGGGGTGATCTCGGCATGGGTCCAGATCGGCCAGGAATTCTCGTAGAGATCGAGTGCGGGGACGATTTCGGTCAGGCCGATATTGGCCTCCCAATAGGCATCGACCGTGCCGACATCGCGCCAGTAGGGCAGCGTCTCCGAGGAGGCGCGCACACAGGAACGCTCGAAGCGATGCGCCACCGCCCGGCCGTTCTTCACGATATAGGGGATGAGGTCCTTGCCGAAATCATGGCTCGAATTCGCATCAGCCGCGTCGCGCCGCAGCAGGTCGAAGAGGAATTCGGTGCTGAAGACGTAGATGCCCATGGAGGCCAGCGCCATGTCCGGCCGGTCCGGAATGCCCGGCGGGTCGGCCGGTTTTTCGACGAAATCGACGATGCGCCCGGTCTCATCCACCTTCATCACGCCGAACCCCGTGGCCTCCAGCCGGGGGACGGCGATGGAGCAGACCGTGACGTCGGCGGCATCGTTCACATGCTGCTGCAGCATGCGCTCGTAATCCATCTTGTAGATGTGGTCGCCCGCCAGAAGCACGATGAATTTCGGCTTGTAGTCGGCGATGATGTCGATGTTCTGGTACACGGCATCGGCCGTGCCGAGATACCAGTTCACCTCCGAGACGCGCTGCGAGGCCGGCAGGATGTCGAAGCTCTCATTGCGTTCGGGGCGCAGAAAGGTCCAGCCGCGCTGCAGGTGGCGAATGAGACTGTGTGCTTTGTATTGCGTGGCCACCGCCAGGCGGCGGATGCCCGAATTCAGCGCATTGGACAGCGTGAAATCGATGATGCGCGTCTTGCCGCCGAAATAGACCGCGGGCTTGGCGCGCCGGTCCGTCAGCTCCATCAGCCGCGAGCCGCGGCCGCCGGCCAGCACGAAAGCCATGGCGTGCCGCGCGAGCGGCCCCATGCCCGAATCCTCACCCCTTGGCATGTTGTCCTGCCCCTCCCGTTCGGTGCCGCAAATAGATGGTGGCCAGCGGCGGCAATGTGACCACCGCCGAGGCCGGAAAACCGTGTGAAGCCTGCGTGACAGCCAGGACGCCATCGGGATTGCCCATCCCGCTGCCGCCCCAGCCCGTGTCGTCGGTGTTCAGCACCTCATCCCACCAGCCCGCCCTGGGCAGGCCGATGCGGCGGAATTCGCGCGGGACGGGGGTGAAGTTGCTCAGCACCGCAATCGGTGCGGTGTCGGCGCCCCCGAAGCGCAGCCAGCTGAAGGTGGAATGCGCCGCGTCATCGGCATCGATCCAGCCGAAGCCCTCGGGCGCGTGGTCCAGCGCATGCAACGCGGGTTCCGCGCGGTGCAGCAGGTTCAGCGCGCGGACCAGCCCCTGCATGGCCTGGTGGCGGGGATATTGCAGCAGCCACCAATCCAGCTCCCGCGTCTCCGCCCATTCCCGCCAGGGGGCGAATTCCTGGCCCATGAAGAGCAGCTTCTTGCCGGGGTGGCCCCACATGAAGCCGTAATAGGCCCGCAGATTGGCGAAGCGCTGCCAATCCTCCATTCCCGTCTCCGGCATGCGGCCGAGCAAGGTCGCCTTGCCATGCACCACCTCGTCATGGCTGAGCGGCAGCAGGAAATCCTCGTTCCAGGCATAAACGATGGAGAAGTTCATGAGATGGTGGTGATGCGCGCGGGCCAGCGGGTCCAACGCCATGTACCGGAGAGAATCATTCATCCAGCCCATGTTCCACTTCATGTGGAAGCCCAGGCCCCCCTGCTCGGGCGGGCGGGAGATGCCGGGGCGGTCCGTTGCATCCTCGGCGATCATCAGGGCACCCGGCATCTCAGTACGGACAAGCTCATTGACCCGGCGCAGGAAGGCCACCGCGTCGAGATTCTCGTTGCCGCCGTATTCATTCGGCGCCCATTCCCCCTGCGCGCGGGAATAATCCAGCCGGATCATCGAGCTCACCGCATCCACCCGCAGCCCATCGGCGTGGTATTCGCGCAGCCAGAACAGCGCATTGGCGACGAGGAAGGCCAGCACTTCCTTTCGGCCATAATCATAGATCGCGGTGCCCCAGTCGGGATGCGCGCCGCGCCTGGGGTCGGGGTGCTCGTAGAGCGGGCCTCCATCGAACATCGCCAGCCCGTGCGCGTCCTTGGGGAAATGCGCCGGCACCCAATCCAGGAGCACGCCGATCTCTGCCTGATGCGCGGCATCGATGAAGCGCTTGAGGCCAGCCGGTTCGCCCAACCGGGCGGTGGACGCGTGCAACCCGATGGTCTGGTAGCCCCAGCTCATGTCCAGCGGATGCTCCATCACCGGCATCAGCTCGATATGGGTGAAGCCCAGATCGGCGACATATGGGATGAGGTCATCGGCCAGCTCGTCCCAGTTCCAGAAGCTGCCATTCCAGTGCCGCTTCCAGGAGGTGGCGTGGACCTCATAGACACTCATGGGCTGGCCACGGCCCTGGCGCGTGGCGCGGGTCTCGAGCCATTCGGCATCGGTCCAGACATGGCCGTCGGGCGCATGCAGGAGCGAGGCGGTGCCTGGGCGCAGCTCGGCGGCGAAGCCATAGGGGTCGGCCTTCAGTGGCAGGATCACGCCATCGCCGGTGCGAAGCTCGAATTTGTAGCGCGCGCCGGCATGCAGGCCGGGGATGAAAATCTCCCATAACCCGCTATCGACGCGCCTCCGCATGGGGTGGCGGCGGCCATCCCAATGGTTGAATTCGCCCACCACCGAGACACGCTGGGCATGCGGCGCCCAGAGCGCGAAGCGCCAGCCCGCCACGCCCTCATGGGTCATGGGATGGGCACCCAGGCGCTCGGCCAGCAGGCTGTGCGTGCCCTCGATCAGCAGATGGTCGTCGAGCGGGCCGAGGCTGGGGCCGAAGGCATAGGCGTCGCCCTCCCGCCAGGTCACGCCGCCCGCGGTGGCGCGCAGCCAGCGATGGCCGGGGCCGGGCACCAGCCCCTCGAAAAAGCCCGCGGCATGGCGGCGGGTGAGCGCGATGTCGCCGCCAGCATCCTCGGCCGAGAGGGTCTCGGCGCCCGGGATGAAGGCGCGCAGCATCACGCCGCCCGCCATGGCATGCGGGCCGAGCAGGGCGAAGGGATCGCCATGCCTGGCCTCGATGATGGCGGTGATCTCCGCTTCTATGTCCCCCCCGCTGGTCACCCCTAGATCACCGGCGCCACCTTCCAGATGTCCTCCGCATATTCCGAAATCGTCCGGTCGGAACTGAACCAGCCGACATTGGCGGTGTTGAGGATGGCGGCGCGGGCCCAGGCGCTGGGGTCGTTCCAGCGCGCATCGGCGGCGCGCTGGGCGGCGTAATAGGCATCGAAATCGGCCAGCACCAGGAAGTGGTCGGTGTTCAGCAGGTCATCGACCAGGCCGTGGTAGCGATGCGGGTCATCGGGGCTGAAGACGCCGGAGCGGATGGCCTCCAGCACCTGGGCCAGCCGCGGCGATGCATCGACCGCGGCCTGGCCGCGGATGCCCTGGGCGCGATGCTCGGCCACCTCCGGCGTGGTCTTGCCGAAGATATGGATGTTGTCCGGCCCCACACGCTCCAGGATTTCGACATTGGCGCCATCCAGCGTGCCCATGGTCAGCGCGCCATTCAGCGCCAGCTTCATGTTGCCGGTGCCCGAGGCCTCCATGCCCGCGGTGGAGATTTGTTCCGACAGGTCGGCGGCGGGGACGATCACCTCGGCCGCCGAGACATTGTAGTTGGGCAGGAAGACGAGCTTGAGCCTGTCGCGCAGCACCGGGTCGGCATTGATCACCCGGCCGACATCATGGGCGAGCTTGATGATCAGCTTGGCGCGGTGATAGCTCGCCGCCGCCTTACCGGCGAAAAGCTTGACCCGCGGGGCGAAGCTCTGGGTGGGGCTGTCGCGCATCGCGTCGTAGAGCGCCACCGCCTCCAGCACGTTCAGCAATTGCCGCTTGTATTCGTGGATGCGCTTGATCTGCACGTCGAACATCGCCGCCGGGTCGATCTTCAGCTCAAGGGCGGCGCGCACATTGGCCGCCAGCGCCTCCTTGTTGGCGCGCTTTACGCCCATGAATTTCTGCTGGAATGCCGCGTCATCGGCCAGCGGACGCAGACCCTCCAACGCCTGCGGGTCGTCCAGCACGCGATCGCCCACCGCCTCACGCAGCAGATCGGTCAGGCCCGGATTGGCCTGGTGCAGCCAGCGGCGGAAGGTGATGCCATTGGTCTTGTTCACGATCCGCCCGGGGAAGAGCATGTTGAAATCGTGGAACACGGTCTGCTTCAGCAGGTCGGAATGCAGTGCCGAGACGCCGTTCACCTTGTGGCTGCCGACGAAGGCGAGATGGCCCATGCGCACCCGCCGCCCGTAACCCTCGCCGATCAGCGAGACCGAGGAGAGCAGGTCGAGATCGCCGGGATGGGCGGCGGCCACGGCATCGAGGTGATGCGCGTTGATGAGGTAGATGATCTGCATATGGCGCGGCAGCAGCCGCTCCATCAGCGGCACCGGCCAGGATTCCAGCGCCTCGGGCAGCAGGGTGTGGTTGGTGTAGCTGATCGTCCCCTGGGTGATCTTCCAGCTCTCCTCCCAGGAGAGGCCATGCAGGTCCACGCAGATCCGCATGAGCTCGGCCACCGCGATGGCGGGGTGGGTGTCGTTGAGCTGGATGGCCACCCGCTCGGGCAGGGAATGCAGGTCGCCATAGACGCGCAGGTGGCGGCGCACGAGGTCCTGGAGGGCCGCGCCGGCGAAGAAGTATTCCTGGCGCAGGCGCAGTTCCTGGCCCGACGGGGTTTCATCGCCGGGGTAGAGGACCTTGGAGATGGCCTCCTGCCGCACCTGATCGGCCAGCGCGCCGAGATGGTCGCCATGGTTGAAGGCTTCGAGGCTGAGCGGGTCGGTCGCGCGGGCAGACCACAGGCGCAGCGTGTTCACGTGTTTGCCGCGCCAGCCGATGATCGGCGTGTCATAGGCCACGGCCTGGATGACCTCGCCGGGTTGCCAGACCTGGCGCGGGCCGTCCTTTCCCTCCACCACGGTGATGTTGCCGCCGAAGCCGATCTCATGCGCGATTTCGGGCCGGGCGAATTCCCAGGGGTTGCCGAAGGTCAGCCAATCCTCCGGCACCTCGCGCTGCCAGCCGCCCACGATCTGTTGCCGGAACAGGCCGTGATCATAGCGGATGCCATAGCCGAAAGCGGGGATGCCGAGGCTGGCCAGGCTCTCCATGAAGCATGCGGCGAGGCGGCCGAGGCCGCCATTGCCGAGTGCGGCGTCAGGCTCGGCGGTGCGCACCTCATCGAAGGGCACGCCCAGGATATCCAGGGCGTCGCGCACCTGATCGGCGATGCCGAGATTGGTGATATTGTCGCGCAGCAGCCGGCCGATGAGGAATTCCAGGCTGAGATAATACACCTGCTTGGCCTGGGAATGGTATGCGCTGCGGGTGCCGCCGAGCCAACGCTCGATCACCTGATCGCGGGTGGCCAGCGCCGCGGCCATGAACCAATCCCGCCGCTGGGCGCCCTGCTGGCTTTTGCCGAGGTCGAAGACCAGCTTGCGCAGGATGCTGTCGGCCAGGGTGCGGGCATCGGCGGCGGGGGCGGTGATCGAGGTGGGGGCGACGGGGCTATCCATTGAATTCTCCGGCATTCTGTCGGCGAGAAACTAGGCGATAACGGCTTCGAATTGGTGAAGACGGCACGCATTCGCGGGTGGAGGTGTCGCGGCCGGGCCGGGCGTTTTGCCCTGCCATGCGGTCGGACGCTTTGCGAACTCTTCAGGTATGACATGCGGCGGCAGCTTGAGGAACCGCGGAATTCCCGCGCCACGGTCGTCTCAGGCGCTGGCCTGCCGCCTTCGGAAGCTCAATGCCTCGGCGACATGCGCTCGCTCGACCATGGCGGAGGCCGCGAGATCGGCGATGGTGCGGGCCACGCGCAGGCAGCGCACCAAACCACGCGGCGAGAGGCGCAGGCGCTCGGCCGCCGATTCGGCCAGCTCCAGCGCCGGTGGTGCAACGGTGGCAGCAACCGGCGCATCGCGCGCCGCCGCCCGGACCCGCGCCGCCGCCACCCTGGCCGCCACGACCGCCGAGCTCTCACCCCGCGGCGCCCGGTGCAATTCCCGCGCCGCGATGGGCTGCACCTCGATCGCGATATCCATCCTGTCCAGCAGCGGGCCGGAAAGCCGGGCGGCGTAATCCTCGCCGCAGCGCGGCGCCTTTGCGCATTCGCGGCCCGCATCGCCAAGCATGCCGCAGCGGCAGGGGTTCATCGCCGCCACGCAGAGGAAGCGCGCGGGGTAGGTGACATGCGCGCTGGCGCGGGCGATCGCCGCCTGGCCGGTTTCCATGGGTTGGCGCAGCGCCTCCAGCGCCGGGCGCTGGAATTCCGGCCATTCATCGAGGAAGAGCACGCCGTGATGCGCCAGGCTGATCTCGCCAGGCCGGGCGCGCGGCCCACCGCCCACCAGCGCGGCCTGGCTGGCGGAGTGATGCGGCTGGCGGAAGGGTGGGCGGGCGATCAGCCGGCCCTCGCGCAGCAGCCCGGCCACGGAGTGGATCAGCGACAATTCCAGCGCCTGGCCGGCGGTGAGCGGTGGGAGCAGGCCGGGCAGCCGCGCCGCCAGCATGGACTTGCCGGCACCTGGCGGGCCGACCATGAGGATGTTGTGGTGGCCTGCCGCCGCCACCTCCAGCGCGCGCTTCGCGCTTTCCTGGCCGATCACCTCGGAAAGGCAGGGGCCGGTCCAGCCCGGGTCGACCAGCCCCGGGGGCTGTGGCTGGGCCAGCACCTGGCTGCCGCGGAAATGGTTCAGCAGCTGCACCAGATTCGCCGGCGCCAGAACCTGGATGCTGCCGGCCCAGGCCGCCTCGGGCCCCTGTGGGGCGGGGCAGATCAGGCCCAGCTCGCGCTCTGAGGCGCCGAGTGCCGCCGCCAGCACGCCCGCCACGGGCAGGATCGCGCCGGCCAGGGATAATTCGCCCAGCGCCGCGAATTGCGAAAACTCCTCCGCCGGCAGCAGCCCCATCGCCGCCAGCACGGCGAGCGCGATGGGCAGATCGTAGTGGCTGCCCTCCTTGGCGAGGTCGGCCGGCGAAAGGTTCACCACCAGGCGCCGGGCCGGAAGCGAGAGGCCGATGGCGGTGAGTGCGGCGCGCACCCTCTCCCGGCTCTCCCCTACCGCCTTGTCGGCCATGCCCACGATGACGAAGCTGGGCAGGCCGGCGGCGAATTGCACCTGCACCTCCACCGGCACGGCGGAGATCCCGGAAAAGGCGAAGCTGGTGATGCGGGCGCTGGTCATGGCACAGCCCAGGGTAGTGATTTGGTTCGGTCATGCAACCATTTCTCGCTCTGGCGTTCCGGGCCGGCTTGCGGCATGGCGGTGGGATGAGCCGTACCCTAGCGCGCGCACTGCATGGCATCGCCCGCCTCGCCACCTCAGCGCAGAAATCCGAGCGCCGGGCCTCCACCCTGGCCCTGCTGCATGAGGCGACCCTGCAGGTCGTGGAGGTGCCGACCAGTGCCGGGGTTCTGCGCATGCTCTGCCCCTCCAACCGTGCGCTGCACGACCCCTATGGCTTCGGCCGCGACGAGCCGGAGACGGTGGCCTGGATCGAGGGGTTGAACAGCGATGCGGTGCTCTGGGACATCGGCGCCAATATCGGGCTCTACACGCTCTTCGCGGCGAAACTCGGCCTGCGGGTGCTGGCCTTCGAGCCCTCGGCGCAATCCTTCGCGGCGATGGTGCGAAGTGCCGAGGCGAATGGGCTGGACCGGCGGATCGATGCCTTCTGCCTCGCGCTGGGCGAGGGGCAGGGCATCGCGCGGCTCGAGATGGCGAGCAGCGAGGCCGGCCATTCCATGCATTCCATCGCCGGCGGCGCGGCGCGGTTTTCCCAGGCCGTGCCGGTGCTTTCGGTCGATGCGCTGGTGGCGGATTTCGGCGCGGCGCCGCCCAGCCACATCAAGCTCGATGTCGATGGCATCGAGCCCGCCATCCTGCGCGGCGCGGCGCATAGCCTTGCGCATCACGTGCGCGAGGTGCTGGTGGAGATCGAGGGCGAGGCGGCGCAGGGCATCCCCGGTTATCTCGCCGGCCTGGGCTTCGTCGAGGCCGGCGGCGGCGGGCGGAACCGGCTGTTCCGCCGGGCCTGATCAGCCGCGGCCTGGTCAGCCGTGGCCGGGCACGGCCTCCATGGTGTCGGCGGTGGCTTCTTCCTGCTTGTCCCAGGCCGCGAGCCAGCTCGGCAGCGTCCTGTTGCCCGGCATGGTGTGGCTGGCCTGGCGCAGTGCCACGCGGCGGGCTGCGCGGGTCTCGCGCGTGTCGGGCTCGGCCAGGGCATGGGGCGGCAGGCGTGCCTTCAGCGCGGCCAGGACGCTGTGCTTCTCGGCCAGCACGGCGTTGCTGCCATGCCGCAGCATGATGGACTGGAAGGCGGCGTGGCGGCTGGCATCGAAGGGGGCGGCATTGCCCAGAAGGTCGCTCAAGGGATGGGGCGGGAAGGCTTCCAGCACCGGCACCAGCCCCTCGGGCAGGTGGGTGGTGGCGGCATGGGTGCGGCCGCTGCGCAGCAGGGCGGGCAGGATATGGGTGTGCGGGCCATCGGGTGAGCGGCCATCAGGCGGCGGGATGGGCTGATAGACCTCAACCCGTGCCAGCGCGCTGAAGAAGACGCGGTGGGGGGATTTCTGGACGATGGCGGGGCCCGCGGGGTTGCCGTGTTCCAGCATGGGCCGGCCGCAGCCCGCGCGCAGCACCGCGATCAGACTGGCGTCCGCGGTGCGCACGCAGGCCCGCATATGGCCAAAGCCCAGCCCCATGTCGAAGAGGATGGCGCCCTGGTCGCGCGGCCGCAGCGCCTCCTCATCGGGGTGAAGTTCGGTGACAACGCCATGCGTCTCGCCCAGCCCCGCGATGCGAGCATCGAGGCAGAGGGAGAGGCCTTGCTGCCAATGCCCGGCGCGGCGGCTCAGCGCCTCATGCGCCACCAGCCTGGATTGCGGGTCATGCCGCAGCGCGATGGCGCCGCGCGCCGTGACCAAGCCGTGGGGGATGCGCCTGACGCTTTCCCATGGGGCACGGCTGAACTCACCGATCCCGCCCAGCACGCCCACGGCCCAGCCCCAGCCTGCATCGCCGAGCGCCTGGTCCAGGAGGTGAAAGCCAGAAGCGGACATGCGGTCTCCAGGCCGCGGGGTGCGGCGTTCAGGCCGTCATCGCGGCCTCTCCATCCAACCTAGCCGCAACAGCATGCACAACGGAAGCGACACGAACCGCCGATTGCACCTGTTCCGCCGTCAGCCCGCCATGCCCGACGATCCTGTCATGGCTTTCCATGCACATGCCGCAACCATTGATGGCGGAGACGGCGAGCGACCAGAGCTCGAAATCGACCTTTTCGACCCCTGGCTGCCCATGCTGGCGAGATCGATGAATGATATCGCGAAATCATGCAGTTATAAAAAATGCAATGGATCGCGGCTTTGTGCGGGTGTCCCGGGCCGCCTTCCTCCAAAGAATTTTCGCCATGATCGAAGCCTCTCGACCAGCCCACCCCGGCGCGTGCAGAGTTCCGCCATGTTCGAACCCATTCCCCTGCCCGACGGCATCCGCACCCGTTTCATCAACAATGGCCGAGGCCTGACCATGCACCTGCTGGAGGCCGGCGAGGTGGGGCGGCCCTTGCTTCTGCTGCTGCATGGTTTTCCGGAAATCGCCTATTCCTGGCGCAAGATCATGCTGCCGCTGGCCGAGGCGGGCTATCACGTCGTGGCGCCGGACCAACGCGGCTATGGCCGCACCACCGGCTGGAGCCAGGGCTTCGATGTCGAGCTCGCCGAGTTCGGGCCGCTGAATTACGTCCGCGACGCGCTCGGCCTGGTGGCGGCCCTGGGGGTGCGCGAGGTGGCCTGCGTCATCGGCCATGATTTCGGCGCGCCGGTCGCCGGCAATGCCGCCCTGGCGAGGCCCGATGTCTTCCGCTCGGTGGTGATGATGAGCGCGCCTTATGGCGGGCCGCCGCCGCTGCCCTTCGGCGGTGCCGCCACGCCCGCGCCGCAGGGTCTGGCCTCGCCCGCCATGAATGCGGCCCTGGCCGCGCTGCCCCGGCCGCGCAAGCATTACCAATGGCATTATTCGACGCGTGGGGCGGATGCGGAGCTGATGACCCATCCCGCCGGCCTGCACGCCTTCTTCCGCGCCTATTACCACCACAAGAGCGCGGATTGGCCGGCCAATCGACCGCACCCCTTGCCCGGCTGGGACGCCGCTGCGATCGCCGAAATGCCGACCTACTACATCATGGACCAGGCCCAGGGCATGGCGGAGACGGTGGCGGCCGAAATGCCCTCCCCGGACAACATCGCGGCGAATGCCTGGTTCACCGAGGCCGAGGTTGCCGTCTATGCCGCTGAATATGCCCGCACCGGCTTCCAGGGCGGCTTGCAGAGCTATCGCTGCACCACCTCGGGGCTTGCGGGGCGGGAGATGCAGCTCTTCGCCGGCCAGCCCATCGTCGTGCCGTCCTGCTTCATCGGCGGTGCTGCGGATTGGGGCGTGCACCAGAAGCCGGGCGAGTTCGAACGGATGCAAGGAACTGGCTGCGTCGACATGCGCGGCTGCCACATCGTGCCCGGCGCCGGGCATTGGGTCATGCAGGAACAGCCCGGGGCGGTGACGCAATTGTTGCTCGAATTCCTCCGCGATGCCGAGGCATGAAGGTTTGCAGGCGCCGACAAAGCGCCCTAAACCCACCCCAGTCGATACGAGCACCGCATGCCGCCTCCGCATCTCGCTGTCCTGAACATCCAGGAGCATGACGATAAACCGGCCCGCACGAAGGGCGGATGGTTGCGTTGGACGACGCCGGCGCCGACCGCCGCTGTGCCGAAGCTGACGGCCCGGCTGGGGTTTTCGCGCGCGGCGCGGCTGAAGGCGGCCGGTGGGGGTGAGGTTGCGGCGGTTGAGACGGCGAGGCCCGCCATCGCGCAGGACGAAGCCGCGCAGCCTGCCAACGCGCAGCCCGAACCCGCGCAGTCCGTCATCGCGCAGGCCGAACCCGCGCCAAGCCTGCCGACCGAAGCACCCCGTGTCGAAGCCGCCCCTGCCGAAGCCGCCCCTGCCGAAGCCGTCGCTGCCGAAGCCGTCCGGGCCGAGCCCGCCGCGCCGCGGGTCATTCTGGCACCGCCCCCCTTGATCGCCCGGGCAGCCCGGCCGCCCGAGGAAGACCTGCTGGCCGGTCTGCCGCCCGCCCAGGTGCCGCTGCGCATTCGCATCGACGCGGTTCCGGTCGCCGCCCCGCCTGCCCCGCTGCCGGCGGTGGCGCTGCGCGAGCCCCGGCCACCCGCGGCGCAGAGGGCCTTCAAGATCGGCCGCGCCGGCAGCAAGCCACGCCACGCCATGTCGGCCATCGAGGTCTCGGCCTGGCTGCAGGGCGCCATGGAGGCCGGCCGCGGCCGCGACCCCATCCTGGGCCGACCAAGGCTGTGGTGGTGGTTGCTCTTCTCGGCGGTGATGATCGGGCCGATGGCCTATGCCGCGGGCTGGCTCGGCCTTGCCGCGACCGGCTCGGAATTCCTCTCCACCAGGCTTGGCCAGGAGGCCTGGATGCTGTTGGGCGGCGCCGAGGCCGCCTGGGTCTATTGGGCGCTGCTGTTCGGCATCGCGATGGTGTCGCTGATGCTGCGGCCGCTGGAGCCTGTGCTGATCCTGCTCGCCGGCACATGGTGGGTCTGGACCGGGCTGCATGCGGCCTGGCTGGCGGGCTGGCTGGCGCAGCGCATTCCGCCCCTGCCGCTGCCGGGCTGAACCGCCCTTCACGCCGGCCCGGCCGCGCGCTAACTCGCTGCCTTCATTGTTCTTCACGAAGGCCCGCCCCCCGGCATGACCAGCAGCAACGATATCCGCGCCACCTTCCTCGAATATTTCGCCCGCAATGGGCATCAGGTGGTGGAATCCAGCCCGCTGGTGCCGCGCAACGACCCCACCCTGATGTTTGCCAATTCGGGGATGGTGCAATTCAAGAACGTTTTCACCGGGCAGGAGCGGCGCAGCTATTCCACCGCCACCACGGCGCAGAAATGCGTGCGCGCGGGCGGCAAGCACAATGACCTCGACAATGTCGGCTATACCGCCCGACACCACACCTTCTT
>LNFM01009081.1_pt1 | contig 27659 bp, 26 predicted proteins | sample 596031 | NCBI WGS metagenome assembly LNFM01 (sample SAMN04254537, study PRJNA301005) | activated carbon metagenome | isolation source: dual media filters at the Ann Arbor, Michigan drinking water treatment plant | place: USA: Ann Arbor
TGATGACCCCCACGCGACGGCCCCTGAAGACCTCCGGGTTGGCCAGAATTGTCGCCAGCGGCACCGAGCAGCTGGCCTCGATCACGATCTTCATCCGCTTCCAAGTCAGCTTCATCGCATCGATGATTTCGTCCTCGGTCGCGGTGAAAACGTCTTTCACGTAATGGCTGACGAAGTGCCAGGTGAGGTCCTTGAGCGGCACCTTCAACCCGTCCGCAACCGTATCCGGCGCGTCATCCGCGATGATGTGCCCGGCCTTGAAGCTGCGGAACGCATCGTCGGCATTCTTCGGCTCAGCCGCATAGACATCCACCCCCGGCGCGGTCGACGAAATCGTCAGACACGTCCCCGAAATCATCCCCCCGCCACCGATGGGCGCGACAATCGCATCCAGTCCCGGCACCTGCTCCATCAGTTCCCGCGAGCAGGTCGCCTGGCCCGCAATAACCCTCGGATCGTTGTAGGGATGCACGAAATCAGCCCCGGTCCGCGCCTGCACCTCTGCAAACACCGCCTCACGGCTGGACGTGGAGGGTTCGCATTCCACGATCACCCCGCCGTAGCCACGAACGGCGTCTTTTTTGGCTTGCGGCGCGGTGCGCGGCATCACCACGTTGCACGGGATGCCCCGCCGCCCCGCCGCGTAAGACAGGCTCAGCGCATGGTTGCCGCTGGAATGCGTCGCCACGCCCTTTGCCAGTTGGTGATCGCGCAAACCGAACACCGCGTTCGACGCGCCGCGCACCTTGAACGCGCCCGCCTTCTGGAAGTTCTCGCACTTGAAGAACAGCTCCGCCCCGGTCAGTTCGTTGAAGTAAGTCGACGTTAACACTGGGGTGCGATGAATGTAGGGACGGATGCGATCATGTGCTGCGATCACGTCGTCAAAGGTTGGAATGATCAAGGGTGCCATATCGTTCATCTCATGCCGCGGCCTTCGCCGCCTCCTTCGCCCCGTTGCGGTAATAGTCCTGTGCTGCGGCCACACCTGATCCCAGCGTGATCGGCCAACCAAGGTCGGCCATGCACATCTCGGCAGTCGCCAGCCCCGACAGCATCATCACATCCGTCAGGCTGCCAAGGTGGCCGATGCGGAACACCTTACCCGCCACTTCACCAAGCCCCACCCCGAACGCCACACCATACTTCGATGCGGCAAGTTGCACGAGGTCGGTTCCGTTGCAGCCCTGCGGCACGACGACGGCGGTTACGGTGTCGGAATACAGGTCAGGCGAGGCCGCACAGGGCGTCATGCCCCAAGCCTTGATCGCCCGACGCACGCCTTCGGCAATACGGGCGTGACGGGCATAGACCGCCTCCAGCCCCTCATCCTCCAGCAGCTGCACCGAATGTGCCAAACCGTTGATCAGGCCGACCGGCGGCGTGTAGGGAAAGCCGCCCGTCGCATAGGTTTTCAGCATATCCTTGAAATCAAAGAAGGTTCTCGGCAACTTCGCCGTCTCCATCGCGGCCAGCGCCTTCGGGCTGACCCCAAGGATCGCAAGCCCCGCCGGCAGCATGAAGCCCTTTTGGCTTCCAGCCACCGCGACATCCACGCCCCACCCTGTCATGTCGAACGGCATTGATCCGATGGACGACACGCCATCCACAAAGAACAGCGCCGGATGGTCGCCCATCGCGCGGCGGATGCCGCCGATGTCGGACTTCACCCCCGTTGCAGTCTCGTTGTGCGTCGCCAGCACCGCCTTGATCTTGTGGCCGGTATCCGCCTTCAGCGCCGCCGCGATATCGCCCAGTGGCGCACCTTGGCCCCACGGTGTCTCGATGATCTGGACGTTCAGCCCATGGCGTTGGCACAGGTCGATCCAGCGGTGCGAGAACATCCCGAACCGCGCCGCCAGCACCGTATCGCCCGGCGACAGCGTGTTGGAGATCGCGGCCTCCCAGCCACCCGTGCCGGTCGATGGCAGGATGATGACCTCGCCCTCGGCCATGCCAAGCACCTTCTTCACCCCGGCAACCGCCGGCTTGAACACCCGTGCAAAGGCTGGCGAACGATGGTCGATCGTTGGCATGTCGCAGGCTTTCCGGACACTTTCGGGAATGTTCGTCGGGCCTGGGATGAAGACTGGGTTCTGATAGGACATGGCGTTTCTCCGCTTCGGGACGCCTTTGTTCTACGCCACCACCGATGCATCTCCTATTTTTTCGAAAATGTTTTTCATTCACTGTGGGGTATGATATTTTCAAATGATACCAAAGGTTAGCGGTTTTTCACCCAGCCTGCGGCTCAAAAAAACGCGGGAATAAAAATGTCAGTCAAGCCACGCGGCCGGCCCAAGGCTTTCAACGACAAGACGGACCAGAACACCGTACAGGCGCTGGACCGCGCGCTCGGGCTTCTGGAACATCTGGCACAGGGGCCGGGGCGCACGCTCAGCGAATTGGCCGAAGAAACCGGCCAGGCCGTCGCCACGGTGTTTCGCGCCCTCGTCACGTTGCAAGGCCACGGGATGGTCGAGGTCGAAGAACCGGGTCAGGTCTGGCACATCGGCGCCGGCGCCTTCCGCGTCGGAACTGCTTTCCTGCGCCGCACCAAGGTTGTCGAGCGCGCCCGCCAGCCAATGGACACTCTGATGCGCGAAACGGGCGAAACCGCCAACCTCGGCGTCGAGGTCCGTGGCGAGGTGCTGTTTCTGGCGCAGGTCGAAACGCATGAAGCGATCCGCGCCTTCTTTCCCCCCGGCACCAAGGGTCCGATGCATTCCTCGGGTATCGGCAAGGCGCTCCTGGCCTGGTACCCCGAAGAACGCGCTCGCGACATCATCGCGCGCCAGGGCTTGCCAAAGTTCACCACGCTGACGCTGACCACCGAAACCGCCCTGCTGCGCGACCTCGCGCGCACCCGCGAACGCGGCTTCGCCATCGACGACCAAGAGCGCGCCGAAGGCATGCGCTGTGTCGCCGCACCTGTCTTCAATGCACATGGCGAGCCGGTGGCGGGCCTGTCGGTTTCAGGCCCGGCCTTCCGCATGGGTCTGTCGGATGCCAACCGGATCGGCGCGCTGGTCCGGGCGACTGCCGATCTGGTGACCGAAGCCACGGGGGGCACCCGACCCTAAGCGCCCCACCCGCCGCCGCCGGGCGTCAGCATTTCAAACTCGGAACCGGCGGGAAGGTCCCGCTCGTCGTTGCCGCGCAATTTCTCTACCCGCCCGTCTGGCCAGATCACCCGGTTCTCACCCACCGCACCGGGCGCTCCGCCGTCACCACCGAACGGCGGGATCGTCCGGCTGCCGCAGAGCGTCGTGACCGTGACCGGCTCCAGAAACCGCAACCGCCGGATCGCGCCATTGCCGCCCCGCCAGCGCCCCTCGCCACCAGACCCGGCACGGATGCCAAAGACTTCCAGCCGAACCGGAAAGCGTTTCTCCAATATCTCCGGATCGGTCATTCGGGTATTCGTCATATGGCTTTGCACCGCATCGCAGCCGGGAAAGCCAGGTCCCGCACCGGTTCCGCCAGCGATGGTTTCGTAATTCTGGAACGCGGCGTTGCCCCAGACAAAGTTGTTCATCGTGCCCTGACTGCCCGCCATCGCCCCCAGCGCCCCATAAAGCGCGTTGCAGGCCGCCTGGCTGACCTCCGTGTTGCCGGCAATCACCGCGGCCGGCGCACGTGGGTTCAGCATGGAACCGTCCGGCACGATGATTTCAAGCGGTGCAAGGCAGCCCTCGTTCAAGGGGATCGGTTTGCCCACAAGGGTGCGGAAGACATAAAGCACCACCGCCCTCGTCACCGCTTTCGGCGCGTTGTAGTTGCCTGCGTGCTGCGCGCTGGTGCCGGTGAAATCGACGACCGCCCGGCGCGCCTTCCGGTCCACCGAAACGCTGACACGGATTTCGGTGCCGATATCCATCGGATAGGTGAACGACGCATCACGCAGCGTTTCGATCACCGCTCGCACGCAGTCTTCGGCGTTCCGCTGGACATGGCCCATGTAGGCCGTCACCACCTCGGCACCGTAGGCATCGACCACCCGAAGCAACTCGCGCCGTCCGGTCTCGTTGGCGGCGACCTGCGCCTTGAGGTCGGCGATGTTCTGATCCACCGCGCGGCAGGGATAGCGGCCAGAGGTCAGCAAAGCCCGCGTCTCCGCTTCGCGCAGGCGCCCTTCCGTTACCAACGGAAGCAGGTCGATCAGCACTCCCTCCTCGTCGATGTGACGACTGTCCGGTGGCGATGAGCCAGGTGTACGCCCGCCAATATCGGCATGGTGCCCCCGCGACCCAAGCCAGAACGCCGGCTTTCCATCAACGAACACCGGCGTGATCACCGTGACGTCAGGCAGATGTGTGCCGCCGTTGTAGGGTGAGTTCAGCATCCAGGCATCGCCCGGCCGCGCCGTTTGCGCCACCGCTGCCATGACCACCTTCACCGCATGGCTCATCGAGCCGAGGTGAACCGGTACATGTGGCGCGTTGGCCACGAGATCGCCTTGCGCATCGAAGATCGCACAGGAAAAATCGAGCCGTTCCTTGATGTTGACCGACCAGGCCGTGTTGGCAAGCGTGGCCCCCATCTGGTCGGCCACCGACATGAAGAGGTTGTTGAACACCTCCAGCAGCACCGGATCGGCGGTGGTTCCGGCAGCCGGTGGGCGCGCCATCGCTTCGGTGCGGGACAGGATCAGGTTGCCCAGCGCATCGACGCGTGCTTCCCATCCCGCCTCGACAACGACGGTCCCTGTCGTTTCGCGAATGACGGCTGGCCCGGCAATGTGGGTCAACGTGCCGCAATTTTGCCGGTCGAAAAGAGGCACCTTGGCCCAAGCCCCGCCTGTCCAGACCGCCAGTTCATCGATTGCCTCGCCAGCCACGTTACTGACAGGCAGCTCCGGCAGGCCCGACCCGCCGCCAACCGCCTCAACCGAAAGCGTTTCAAACAGCAGCGCACGTTCCGGCGAGACAAAGCCGAACCGGGCGAGATGGGCCACGGCGAAGGCTTGCGCCATGTCGTCGATGGTGCCGAACGGAACTTCCAGCGCCTGATGCGAACCCTCATAGCGCAGGTGCGCGCGCAGGGTGATGTCAGCGTCGTCGACGCCCTGCGCCGATACTTCAAGGCGCGCTTCCTTGGCCAGATCAGCCAGACACTGCGCGGCGGCATCAACCTCGCTCAACGGTTGGTCAAACTGCATTTGCCGCAAGGCGCGGATATCGGCGAGGCCCATGCCGAAGGCCGAAAGCACGCCTGCGAAGGGGTGAATAAGCACCGTTTGCATCCCAAGTGCATCTGCCACCCCGCAGGCGTGTTGCCCGCCCGCACCGCCAAAACAGTTCAGCGTATAGCCGGTCACATCATGCCCCCGCTGAACGCTGATCTTCTTGATCGCGTTTGCCATGTTGTCGACGGCGATCCTGAGAAACCCCTCGGCCACGACCTCGGGCGGGTCCAGACGACCGGTTTCAGCCGCGATTTCGGCAGCCATACTGGCAAACTTGCGCCGGACGATATCAGTGTCCAACGGCTGGTCCCCACCAGGCCCGAAGACCGCCGGAAAATGCGCTGGCGACAGCCTGCCAAGCATCACGTTGCAATCGGTGATCGTCAACGGCCCGCCACGCCGATAGCTTGCCGGACCGGGATCAGCCCCGGCGCTGTCCGGGCCGACCTGATAGCGCCCGTCGCGAAACACGCAGATCGATCCGCCGCCAGCCGCCACCGTGTGGATGTCCATCATCGGCGCCCGCATCCTGACGCCGGCGACCTCGGTCTCGAACGACCGTTCGTAAACCCCGGCATAGTGGCTTACGTCTGTTGACGTGCCGCCCATGTCAAAGCCGATCAGCCGTTCATGTCCAGCGGCTTCGCCAGCCCGCACCATGCCAACGATACCGCCTGCCGGGCCGGACAGAATTGCGTCCTTGCCGCGAAAGCGCCCGGCCTCGGTCAACCCGCCGTTCGATTGCATGAACAAAAGGCGCGCTGTCGCCCGCCCCATATCCAGAGCGGCCTCTACCTGTGCCACATAGCGCGCAAGCAATGGCGAAAGGTAAGCGTCGACAACAGTCGTATCGCCGCGCGGCACAAGTTTCGCCAAGCGGCTGACCTGATGGGAAAGCGACACCTGGGTGAACCCAAGTTCGGCTGCGATCTCACCGACCCGAAGCTCATGCGCGGGTTCGACATGACCGTGCATCAACGCAACCGCGACGGCCCGGATGCCCCGTTGATGCGAGGCCGCCAAAGCTTGGCGGACCGCCTCTTCATCCAGTGCGCGCACTTCGCGCCCGTCCGGATCCAAGCGCCCCGGCACCTCTGCCACCGTCTCGTAAAGCAGGTCGGGGCGACGGATGTGCAGGTCGAAAAGCGAGGGCCGCGCCTGTGTTCCGATGCGCAGAAGGTCAGCAAAGCCTTCGGTGATCAACAGCAGGACCCGTTCGCCCTTGCGTTCCAGCAAGGCATTGGTCGCGACGGTTGTGCCCATCTTGACTGCATCGATGGCGCCGTCCGGGATGGTTTGGGAATCTGCCAATCCCAGACAGTCGCGAATCCCGGCGACGGCGGCGTCTGCGTAGCGTTCGGGGTTCTCGGACAAAAGCTTGCGCGTGATCAGACGTCCTTCAGGCGTGCGCGCAACGATGTCGGTGAAGGTGCCGCCGCGGTCGATCCAGAATTCCCATGCCATCCGCTCACATCGGCTCACCTAACTGAGCCGCCCTCCGTTTCCCAAAACCAGTCATGGCATAGCCAGTTGAACATCGGTTCGCCACCGCTCCCGATGTCACGCGCGCTGTCGCGGACGTTGGTACGCCCACCGGTTGTCGGACCGTCATCCCGCAGAGGTGCGTCCGCAAAAAGCCCGATGCCCAGCGCCGCCCGCTTGAACGTGGTTCCCGCCTGCCCCGGATCTGCCGAAAGGGTGACGATGATCTGCCGCCCCGCAACGGCGACCTCCTTGACCTTCGGGATCGTTCCGCCTTCTTGGTTCCAGCGAAAGCCAAGCTCGCTGTTGGCCGTGCGTGCGACAGTTTCGGTGTCGATCGTCAGAGGACTTTCGTCCCCTCCCGCGACCGTCAGCTTGATCCAGCGTCCCTCACGCAGATATTGCGCGACATGCAACGGCAGCCAAGGTTTTCCCAAGAGGGTCTGGCGAATGGCACGGCCGTGATAATCTCCCAAAAGCCGGGACGACAACGCCGTGAGATGAACGGGGTCGCCCCTGCCCTTCATCGTCGACCTGCGCGGCAAGAAGTACTTCGGCCCGACGCAAAAGATGCGCCCCGGATTGGCTTGCGCCGCACGCAACTGCGCGATCGCCGCCGGGATGGCCTTGGGGTGCAGGCGGTCTTCGGGACGCAACGTCACCCGCGCCTGATCGGTGAACATCAGGACCGGGTCATCCCGCGTTGTAAGCAGCCGGAAATCTTCGGTGAGCGTCGACTGCAACTGGGCCAACCGTTCGCCATAAAGCCCCCAGTCGTCCGGCTGGAATGCTTCGCCGTGAATGAACGACACGATCGGCTGTAGCATCTGGCAGCCGTGAATTTCGCAAAACTGAAGCGTCCTGACCGCTGCACGCAAAATCCCTGCGTACTGAATGCCGCTTGACTGGCTGATCCGCTGGGGCAGTAACTTTCGCATCGCGACCCCGCCGCGGGCATGGTTGGTGGCGATCACACCCGCGTCTGGCGCCAGCCCCGGAAGGAAGCCCCTCACCGCAGCAGAAACCGGGCTTTCACCGCCGCTTTCGCGCAGGTCCTCGAGCCGATCAAGATCGCTTTGCGGAAAATGGCATGGTCCGAAATCGCGCTTATCCTTGCCGGGCCGCTCGGAGACCGAAAACTGCGCGCCCGCACCAGAGTTCGCGTAGCTAAGCGCCCGCCCCGGTGCGACGGGCTCGGCCGTCAACGGCAAGTCGTGGCCGATGCACAGTGCGAGCGACTGGCCATACATGACATAGGGAAGAACTTGCCGGACGGCAGCGGACATCGTCCAACGGAAGCGCAGATCAACCTCTTCGATGACTTCTTCGCCTTGGCCAAGGTCATGCGCGACCCTAAGTTTGTGATCAGACAGATCGACGGCACGGGTCGGATAGAACATGGGCGGCCCGAACTCGGGCCAACCGATCCGGACCGTGCGCCCTTCGGCACGGCGCAGTGCCACGCGACCACCCGGCAGCGTCACCGGCATCAGTCCCGACCCGGACGCAACGGTGTGATCCACCGGCTTATCGTTCAAGGGCGATCTCCGGGGTCACGGTTCAGCAAACCCCATTGCCTCGCAAAGCGCCGCAGGGTCGGTTGTTGCCTCAAGCATCGCCCGGATGGCGGGCCCGTCGGTGAACGGAAAACCGGCCGCAATCTCGGCGTCGCAGCGGGATGGCGAGGCAACGCCAGTGGCAAGTTCGGGATTGTTGCGGACCATTCGGTCGACAAGACGCCGATCGCTCCCGGAATGGACCACTTCGCTGTAACCAAGCGTATTGTTGACGCTATGCTGCGTGAAATGAAACCCGATGAAAGTCGGATCAACATAGCTTGGCACCCGATTGCCCATGTCGCGGTGCTGCATGTGCAGCGGCGACCGCACAACGCCCGGCCCCGCAATACGCGCAAGTCCTTGCGCGTGGTAGGAAATGGACCGAAAGCCGTGCTTGGCCTGTCGGCCGTCTAGAAAACCTACGACCCCGGAGGGATAGCAGATCAGCGCACCGGTATCGACGCGGTCAGCATCCCTTCGCAGTCGCGAGATGTAGCTCGCCGGAAGCGCGTCGTCGTCATCGAGCCTGAAATGCGCTGACCGGATGGTCCCATCCGCCGTCGTTTCGCGCATAAAAGGCGTGATCATCCGGGCATAATCGCGCGACATGGTCCGGTTCATTCGAACAAAGGAGTATGGCGCGACAATCTGGTCCAAACGCTGTTGAAATGGCGCCGGCATGTCTTCCGACACTGTCAGGAGCAGGGTGAAATCCTGATCCGTCTGCGCGGCGAGGCTTGGCAACATAAGGTGTTCGAACAGATGGAAACGGATCGCCATGCGCAAGGGATGCCACAACCGCAGGCGGGCATCCTCGATATCGACAAGCTCGCGCCCCGTATCGGAAACTCCAAACCAGGAAAACCGGCAATGGCCGTAGATCTCCATGACATTCTCTCCGACCACTGTCGCGCGGCTTGAAACTGCTCGGCTTGAGACGTCGCAGAAATGCGCGAACGGCGCAAGAATTCCCCGGCAGATCGCCATCTCAACGCTGTCGCGCTTGAAAGACGCTGGCCATCCGGGCATGTGTCGGTGATCTGAGCGCGATCTTCCTGGAGCCAACATGCAAGCCTGGAGCGGGGTTCTGCCGACCGAACTGCCTCAGGCACGGATCGAACGGGTCGACGATGCAATCATGCGTCCTCCGGGCGATGGCGACATGGGCGGCCTGCGCCAGAGATGTGGCGTGTTTCGACCGGATCAGACATTTGTCGACCTGTCACAAACCGTGTCGATCGGTGGCAGTCTTGCACCGACGCCGCCTCCGCCACCGGCCCCGACACATCGGCGTGAGGGCGCGTGGGTGTTCGGCGGGCTCCTGTTTCATCATTTCGGCCACGGGCTCATCTACTCGTCATCCCGGCTCTGGGCTATTCGACGGTTGCTTGACGACGGCGTGCCGCTGAAGGGCATCCTTTTCCATCAACGCCATTCGGCCGAACCGAAGCCCGAGGATGCATTGCCGCGCAATCTTCGCCAGATATTCGATGTCTTCCAGCCCGGCATCCCTGTGGCTGCCGCGACGACCAGCGAAAGCGTCGAGACCCTCTACGTCCCGCAGCAGGGGATTTCGACGCAACCGAACCTGTTTCTAGGGCTGCCCGAACAGCGCCGTTTCCTACGCGAAAGCTGCGACCGGATCGCGCCGAACGCCGCACCTCGGGACATCTACGTCTCGCGGTCGCGGATCGGGTGGAAGGGGAACCACCTTTTCGAGACAGAGATTGAGCGTGGGCTTGCCGCAGCCGGATACTATATCTTCCATCCCCAGCAGGCCACTTTGACCGAGCAGATCGCCACCTACCGCTCGGCCCGCCGTCTGATTGCCGTTGATGGCTCCGCATTGCATGTCGCGGCCACGGCGGTTCCTGCCGAAGCGAAGGTCGCCGTCATTTCACGACGCGAATTCTACGCCTGGGCGCTGGCGGACCAGATTCATGCGTTCTCGGGATGTGAAGCAAGGGTGATCGAAGCGCATCGTGACATCTATGTGTTTTCACGGGGCCTTGGCCGCTCGGCCTCGTGGTTCGGCGCTTTGGTCACGACGGATTTCGCGCACCTCGGTCAGGCGCTTGTCGACAACGGCTTCATCGACGCAATGCCTGATTGGAATGTGCCCACTGCAACCGACCTTGCGGACAGATTGGCCGCCGCAAAGGAACGGCAGGGTGACGTACTGGTGCAGGTGCCCGATCACCTTCGCCCGAAAGAGCCGTTCTTCGGGGCACATCGCAAGCCTGCGTCCTGAGATGATGGCCAGACTCTGCACGCAGTTTGCCAAAGGGCAAGGCTTGGCTTCCCACCGCGTTCTGCAATAGAACCATAGGCGTACCATGTAGCCGGTTAGCCTTCAGTTCCGCGAGACTGCCGACCGTTCATGGAGGATCCAATGCCCACCGCTGCCCGAAAGACGGTTGCAGATTTGCGTCGGACCAAATCCAGCCGGGCGCGTATCCCCTTTCGTCGGGGGAGAGAACAATGAACGACCAAAAGACCGGCACGAGCATTCGCCAGGCGATGACGGCGCTGCAATCTTCTGACGTCTTTGCCAGCCTCGACCCGGCATCCCTTGCAACGTTGTCGAAACTTTCGGTCTGGCGCGAGTGGCCTTCTGGATCAACTGTGTTCCTGCGGGGCGATGCAGGAAGCCATATGATCCTCGTCATCTCCGGCAGGCTGCGATTGTCTCTGGTCAGCGCAGCCGGCCGCGAAATCCTATTGGGAACGATCGAACCCGGTGGCGTTGTCGGTGAAGTGGCGCTGATCGATGGCCAGCCAAGGTCTGCCGATGCAACCGCGATGGAACCGACTGTCGGCCTCGTGATCTGGCGGGATGCCTTTCTGGCGGCGATGGACGAAGACCCCCGGCTTGGCCTCGTCATGGCGCGCTATCTGTGTTCGCTGTTGCGGTCCACGAATTTCCAGATGGAATCGATAGCACTGCATGATCTCCGCTCGCGGCTAGTCCGCTTCGTTTTGCTGGGGCTCAGGGAGGCGCATGGCGACACCCTTCCACCGGTCTGTGACCTGCGTGTTCGCCTTAACCAGGCCGAGTTGTCGGCGATGCTGGGGGCGAGCCGCCCCAAGCTGAACCGAGCCCTGCACGATCTGTTCGATCTCAATGCCCTGCGGCGTGATGGGGATATCCTTGTGTGTGACACCGAACTGTTATTGCGCATCGCCGAAGATTCCGGCGCCGTGGAAAGCTGATCGATAAAATTCTCGCGGCGTTCCCCAGGGAACAGCGCTGACGACGGTCCCGAGCCAGAGTGAGCCTCAGCAGCCTTGCATCCGCACGGCAACGGGAGGTCCGGGAAATGATCAGCATGAGTGTTGCCAACATGATGGTAGGCTTGGTGGAAACCGGTCGCATCGCACCCAAGGGCGCAGAGGGGGCAGACCGCCGCAATCACAGCAAACAGCGCAAGACCATCTTCGGATTTGTGCACCGCATGCTGGCAGCGCTGGAAGCAAACCGGCAGATTGCCGCGCTCGAAAGCGAAATGAAGCGACTTGCTGCGCTTTCGCCGCACTTGCTGGAGGACATCGGTCTTGCAGATGAGGCCGTCAAGACAGCCGCCGACACCAAGGCGAGCGGTTTCGACATCCAGCCGATCCGGACCGAAGCCCCTGTCGCAGAGGCCCGCAAGCGCAAGGATCGTCGCTCGACCGCAGTGTTCACGGCAGCACCGCAACGCCGCAATGCCATCGGGCGGGTGCATCGGGCAACTCTGCCTGCACCAACCGGATCGCAAGCGGTCGCATGATTTCATCACATTCAAAACTCGGAGTTTCATGAGGAATAGGTGCGGAATCGCCATGAAGTCTTGACTGGTGCGCGCAAAGGTCAGCCGGCCTCACTTCCCCAGCGGCTGACGCGTAGCTTCAGGACATGGCTTCGCTTAGCGAGGGAAACTTCGCTTCGCAGTGGCGACGACGTGAGAAGTTTTTAAAATCAATTCTTTTCGAAGGCCGGGCTCAGTTTTTCTTACTGCCCGGCTTTCCTTTTTTGGCCCGGTGGCCAACAGCACGACTTGGCAGATTGGCCCTGCATCCATTGATGCCCGACCGGCCCGATCCGCCGCTTAGTCCACCCCTCCGTAAAGATGCGAAGATCACCGTTCTGGGAACCAAGGAGTGCCCGACCGGTTGACCTTGTGATCCCCACGATCGGGGAACGGGCTTGCTTTCCGGCAGGTCCGGCCCAAAGCACGGACGGAAAATCAGATGATCAAGAGAGAATTTCAGACCGGCAAGGTCGCGCTAAAGATCGCTACGAGAGCATGCCAAACTGCTGCGGCGCTGATGCTAGGGAGCGCAATGGTTGCCGCTCAGGTAACGCCGGACGCGATCGAGAGTGGCGACCAATCCAAGTTCGGTTCACGGGTTCTGACCACCGGACTGAGCAACCCTTGGGCGATGCGCTGGGGCCCGGACGACATGATCTGGCTGACCGAGCGTACAAGCGGCGAAGTGACCCGGATCGATCCGCAAAGCGGTGCAGCGCAAGTCCTGGTCGCTATCGAGGATGTGTATTCCGGTCCGCAGCATGAGGGACTGCTTGGTCTTGCCTTGCATCCCGAGCTTCTGCAGGGCACCGGGAATGATTACGTTTATGTTGGTTACACCATAAACAACGGAACCGACGACGCCCCCGATCCGTCCGCACGGATCGTGCGTTTCACCTATGATGAGGCATCCGAGCAGCTTGTAAATCCAACCAGCGTGATCGAGGGGTTGCCGGCCTGGAACGACCATAACGCAGGTCGCGTCGTGTTTGGGCCGGATGGAAAGATCTATTATTCCATCGGAGAGCAGGGCGCGAACTTCGGCCGAAACCAGCGCCGCCCCAACCTCGCGCTCGAGCTTCCCACCCAAGCCGAAGTCGACGCCAGCGATTGGCGCAGTTACTCGGGAAAGATCCTGCGCATGAACCCTGACGGCTCGATCCCTGCAGATAACCCGGTCATCGAAGGGGTGCGCAGCCACATCTACAGCTACGGGCACCGCAACCCTCAAGGGTTGGCGTTTGGCCCGGATGGCCGCCTTTACGAGGCCGAGCACGGCCCCGCCACCGACGACGAGCTGAACATCATCCAGCCCGGCGGCAATTACGGCTGGCCGCGTGTTGCCGGACACATCGACGACCAGGCCTATCGTTATATCAATTGGAGCGAGGCTCCCGCCGATGCCGACCTGTCGGCCGACCCCGTCCCCGATAGTGTGCCACAGTTCACCGAAAGCGAATTCGAAGGCGACATGGTAGATCCGATTGCTACCTACTGGACGGTTGAGGACGACTACCCGATTGGCAAAATCTGTGGGTATATCTGTGACCCCACGATCGCTCCCGCTTCGCTTCTTTTCTACGAGACAGGCGAGAACGGCATCCCCGAATGGGACAACTCTCTGCTGATCCCGACCCTGAAGCACGGTACGCTTTATGTTCAGACCCTGTCAGAAGATGGCACGGAGGCAAAGGGCAAGCCAGTTGCTTGGCTCTCGACCCAGAACCGCTACCGCGATGTGCTTGTGGCGCCTGACAACCGGACAGTGTTCATCGCCACCGATGCGTTCGGGTCGGCAGCGCAAAAGTTCGGCGAGGGGCTGAACACCTCGGTACTGCACAATCCCGGTGCGATCTTGATGTTTACCTATGGTGAGGCTGGCGGCGGCTTTGCCACGCCCCGCCCTTCTGCAACGCTCGATGAAGCCCGCAGCGGCGAGGCCCCGTCCGACGCCGGGACGCAGGAATGGAACGACCCATCGAAAACGGAAGCTCAGGCCACGCAAGCGGAATCCGTAACCGAAGGGGCGAACATCTCTGACATAGCAGCGCTCGCTGCACCAAAATACGCGGAGACCTGTGCGGTTTGCCATGGCCCTGCTGGCCGTAGCGACAATGCAGCCGTTCTCGCCGGCAATGAAAAGCTCAGCGATGGAGACTATGTGGCGAGATCGATTCTACACGGTTTCGGCTATATGCCTGCGTTCAAGGACCGGCTCAGCGATAACGACATTGCCGAGATCGGCACCTACATTCGAAACAATTGGGGAAATGAATTTGGTGTGCTGACAACCGAGCAGGTCCGGAGCTTGCGCTGACATCATTCTGATGTCAGGCAACGGGGTTCCAGACGACACCCCGCAGCCCTTCGAGCGTCGTCGTGTAGTGATCTGCAAGCAGCGTACAGGCACGGTCGGCATCACGCTCGATGACGGCTTGCATCAACGCTTCATGCTCTGCTGCGGCACCCTCACGCCGAAGCAGGCTTGGGTGCACGTTCATTGAAAGGCTGCGATAACGCACCGCCTGGTCCATCATGGTGGAGCAAAAATCGATCAGCCACTGTGAACCGCACCGCTCCAGAAGCAGAAGATGGAACTCCTTGTGGCGGGCCTCCCACTCTTCTGAAAGCTCGCGACCTGATAACAAAGCACCAGCTTTTCTTCCCATTCTTCGTTCCAGTGGACAATCGATTCACGCAGCGCCAGCGTTTCGAGCCAGATCCGAGTCTTCACCAGTTCTTCTAGCGCTGCCATCGAGATTTCCGCGACGAAAAAGCCGCGTTGGCTTTTGCGTTCAACCAGCCCCTCGGATGACAAGCGGTTCAAGGCCTCACGGACGGGCGCAACCCCGATACCGTAACGATCCGAGACAGCTTCGATCTGCAGCTTTTCACCAGGGATCAAGACGCCGTTGAGGACGTCGCGCCGTATCAGATCATAGGCACGTTCGGAAAGGTTTCGCCCGTCCGTGAAGGCCTTGTCCGTCGCGTTCATTCAGCCCACTCCGCCCGGCCTGTCCGACTTGTTCCAAAAGACCAACCGCCGCTGAAGCCAGACTACGCTGAAATAGAGGACAAGTCCCAGCAATGACAAGTAGAGGATCAGAGCAAACACGCGTGGCGTGTCCATCTGGCTGGCCGACTGCCTGATCAAGGCACCGAATCCTTGGCCGCCGCCCAGGAATTCCCCGGTGATTGCCCCGGCCATGACGCCGACCGCCGCGATCTTCAATCCGGTAAAGATGTGCGGCAGCCCGGTCGGAAGCTTCAAGCGAAGCAAGGTCTGCAGCCGGCTGGCCCCAATTGACTTGAACAGCATCCGTTCGTTTTCCGAAGCGGCGTATAGACCGGCTGCGGTCGATACGACTATCGGAAAGGTTGCGATGAAGGCGGCAAGGGCGACTTTGGACGCGATGTCAAAGCCGAGCCAAGCGATGAAAAGCGGCGCGAAGGCAACCTTGGGCATCGTGTCAATTGCAACAAGATAAGGCATCACCGCGCGTTCGCCGAACTTGGTTTCGCCCACCAGCACGCCAAGCGAGAAGCCGATCGTCCCAGCAATCAGAAAAGCCCAAAAGACCGTTCGTGTCGTCGTCCACAGGGCCGCCAGCATGTAGTCGCCGGTAAGCAGGTTCTTCCCGACAAAGATCAGATCCGACAAGGTTTCCGCTGGGCTGGGTAGGATGATCGGAGAGACCCAAGCCATGCGGGCCGTTGCCACATCCCAGATCACGATCACCACTACTGCCAGACCGAGCATGGCAACCCAGCGCGGCACTCTGTCGATAAGCGCCTCGTGTTCGACCCAGACGGTATCGGTGTTAGGATCAGGTGCCACTGTCATTGGAAGGCCTCCTTCCCCAAAAGATCGCGGATATGTCCGACAATCTCGCCGAAGCGAGGCGTGTTGACCATTTCAAGAGTGCGCGGTCGCGGCAGATCGATCACGATTTCTTCGACGATCCGGCCGGGGCGCGGCTTCATCACAAGCACACGGTCGGAAAGAATGACGGCTTCGGCAAGTGAGTGGGTAACGAGAAAGGCAGTCGCGCTCTGCTCGGCGCAGATGCGCTGCAATTCCATGTTCATGAAGTCACGCGTCAATTCGTCCAGCGCAGAGAAAGGTTCGTCCAGCAAAAGGACAGCGGGATTGGAAATCAGCATCCGGCAGATCGACGCGCGCTGCGCCATCCCGCCTGACAACTCGCCCGGATAGACATTGCCGAAATCGCCTAGCCCGACCAGTTTGAGCAGGTCTTCCGCCCGTGGGATCGCAGCTTTTGCGGCAGCGCGACCGTGTCTTATGTCGATCGGAAAAACGATGTTTTCGACCGTGGTTTTCCACGGCAATAGCGTTGCCTGCTGAAACATCATCCCGATATCGTCGCGTGGGCCGGTTACCGCCCGGCCTTCAAGGACGACCCGCCCGGTGGTGGGCGGCAAGAGCCCCGACATGATCTTCAGCAATGTCGACTTGCCGCACCCGGACGACCCGACAACCGAAACGAACTCGCCCTTGTGGAGCGTCAGGTTCACGTCGGTCAGCGCGGTCAGCTTGTTGCGAGCGTAGGTTTTCGACAGTCTGGCAATCTCGTACACCGGCCGCGCAGAGGCAGCCGGATGTGCGGTCAAGGGTCGGGGCTCTGCCATCGTCATCAGGCGTTCCAGCCAGCCACGAATTCGTTCGTGTAAACGGCTGCCAAGTCGGGAAGCGGCGCCTCAAGCGCACCAGAAGCTACGGCGCTGTCATGAATTGCCTGCCAATGTTCAGGCGGCTGATAGCCATAGCCCTGACCGATGAACGCGTCGGTCGGCGTCATTCGGTTGACGACACCGTCATAAAGCGATGCAGCGTAGTCCTGCTCGCCTTCTTGCGGGTTGCCCGCCGCGCAATGCGCAAGCGCCTTTTCCTTGTTCGCCGGGTCTGAAGCAAACCGCGTTCCCCTTACCAGCGCACGGCCAAACTTGGGCGCCAGGTCCGGAGTCGCCGCCATCTGGCTTTCCAGCATCGCAATACCATTGCCGAAGAAGCCGAGGTAGGCTTCAGGCGTGATCTCACGCAAGGTAAGTCCGCGCGAGGCGAGAATGGCCGCGTCGGAAACCGCACCGGCGTAAGAGCCGATGTCGTCGCGCAGGAAACCCACCGCAGCGGTTCCGCCATCCCCGACTGGCAGGAAGGTATAGTCGGTGCCCTCCACCATCCCAAGATCGGTCATGATCGCCTTTGTGAACGAAACCTCCGCACCATCGGCCGTACCGACACCAATGATCGTGCCCTTCAGATCAGCGGGCGTCTTGGCCGGACTTTCATCCTTCACCAGCAGGCCGAATACCGATTTCGGATAGAGATTGTAGAGGAACTTGACGTCAACGCCCCGCGAGCGCGCACCAAGCGTTGGACCCGGTCCGGGCGCTCCGATCTGTGCCTGGCCCGAAGACATTGCCTGCAGCACGGCAGAGGAGCCGTCGATCGCCTCCAACCGCAAGTCGAGGCCCTCCTCGGCAAAATATCCTTCGCCCACTGCGACCCAATAGGGCAGCCAGGTCAGCGCCGACGGGTTCGGGACGGCGAAGGTGACGGCAGTCTGCGCACGCAGGATTGCAGGCGCGCCAAGGACGTAGGTTGCGGCACCACCGGCGGCGAGCAAGCCAAAGGTGCGGCGAGTCAGTGTTGATTTTATTGACATTGTTTTCCTCCTCCTCTGTTGCGGCCACACGCAGCGTTTTCCTCGGGTGGCCGTCCACCTCATCACCCTATACGATTCGATTCCAGAATCAAAAAAATATATGAAACTGGAAAATATAGCGTTTCGTATCTTGATCTGGCGAGCGAACCGGGGAAGTCTTTTGACAACATGAGTCGCCGGCGCGGTCCGGCTCAACAGGAGGCCCCAATGGCTGGCTATGCACTGACCCAACCGGCTCAAGCCCATTTGGATATCACGGGCAGCGACGAAAAGTTTCCGGTCCGTCGGATCTATTGCATCGGCAAGAACTACGTCGCGCACATCCGCGAGATGAACGCGGACGAGCGGGATCCGCCGGTCATCTTCATGAAGCCAGCTGACGCGATCGTTAAGAATGGTGGCGAAATTCCCTATCCGGTCTTCACCAACAACTTCCATTATGAATGCGAGTTGGTGGTCGCACTTAAGTCAGGCGGCTACAACATCCCCGAGTCGGAAGCGGCCAGCCATATCTATGGCTACGCAATCGGGCTGGACATGACACGGAGGGACCATCAGGCCGAGGCACTCGCCAAAGGCTTGCCGTGGGAAGTGACAAAGGGGTTTGATCATTCTGCCCCTGTGGGTCCAATTACCCCGGCAAGCCAGTGTGGGATCCTTCAGTCAGGGCATGTGCGCTTGAAAGTGAACGGCGAGGTGCGGCAGGACGCTGACATTTCGCTGATGATCTGGAAGGTTGATGAAATCATCGCCAAGTTGTCTGAACAGCACCGCTTGATGCCCGGCGACATCATCATGACAGGCACGCCGGCCGGCGTCGGCGCGGTCGTTACCGGTGACGTTCTGGATTGCAGCATGGACGGGCTTCAGCCCATGCAGGTGCGCATTGGTGGCAAGGCGGCGTGAAAGATCACACTGATCGTTTAATCTCGCTGGGAACGGCCACAATTGCCGAGGCCTGGCCCTCGGTGAATCTAATCAACGCGCCGATCCGTCCCTTGGCGCCTGGAATGGCTGTCGCGGGCCCGGCTCTGACGGTGCGCTGCAGGCCAGGAGACAACCTCGCACTGCACCTGGCCATTGCATCAGCCAAGGCAGGCGATGTGCTGGTTGTCGATTACGGCGGATCAATCGACAGTGGCCCTTTTGGCGAGATCATGGCCTTGGCCTGTCAGATGCGCGGCATCGCCGGTTTGGTAATCGACGGTGCGGTCAGGGACACGGCACAGATTTCGGACCTTGGTTTTCCGGTTTTCTGTCGTGGCGTCAATATCCGCGGAACGGTCAAAGTTGACCGGGGTACTATCGGAAATACGATAATGGTCGGCGGCGTCCGGCTGGATGCTGGCGACATTTTGCTCGCAGACGCCGACGCGATTATAACCTTTGCCCCGCGGGACCTTGCGCCGGCTTTGGTGGCTGCGCAGGCCCGGGCCGATCGAGAAGCGCGAATGATGGAGCGTTTGCGACAAGGGGAGACTACGCTTTCGATCCTTGGCTTGAATGATGGAGACTGACGTGACCCCGATCATTGGAATTGCTGGCGCAGGCCGCATGGGAACGGCGTTTGCGCAACGCCTCGTTGAAGCAGGCCAGAAGGTTCGGATATGGAACCGCACCGCAGCCCGGCTGGCAGCAGCCGTCGAAGCCGGTGTCGAGGCCACCGACCTGGCGGGACTGGCGAAGTGCGACATTATCCTGTTCTCTCTGACGGACGCCACAGCAGCCCACTCCGTCCTCGAAAACCTGGTTCAACTCGGCATCGAAGACCGACTGATCATCGAGATGTCGACGCTCTTGCCCGCTGAGGTCAAGTCGCTTGCAGGCATCACCTCGAATGCGGGCGCAAGCTACTTGCACTGCCCGGTTGGTGGCACGGTAGCCCCGGCGCTCAAAGGCCAGTTGCTGGGGATGGCGGGAGGCTCGGCCACGGCCTTTGATCAGGCGAAGCCGGTCCTCGACGCTCTTTGCCGCCGAGTAGAGCGACTGGAGACGCCCGAAGCCGCAGCTCGCATGAAGCTGGCGGTCAATTTGCCGCTGGCGGTCTACTGGCAGACGCTCGGGGAAAGCCTTGCCTTGCTGAACGACGCCGGCATCCCAAACGATCTTGCGATCAGCCTGATCGCCGACAGTTCAGCCGGTGCAAATGTCCTCAAGACCCGGGCGCAGGTGGTCGTGAATACGATGGCCGGCAATGACCAACCCGGCACATTCGACATCGCGGGGCTTGCCAAAGACTTAAGGCTTGCGCTGCAACAGGCCTCTGCTGACGGCAAGGCCTTGCCGCTGTCGGCTCTTGCAGAGACCCGCTACCGCGCGGCATTGGAACAGGGGTTCGGTCGGTTCGATGGGGCGACTGTCACGCGGCTGGCAGCAAAGGGATGACCGATCTTCTCGATCCGGGCACGCTGTTGCCCTTGATCGTCACCCTTGCTTTCGCTGGCGCGCTGATCGGTTTTCTGGCCGGTCTGTTCGGCATCGGAGGCGGTGCAATCTCCGTTCCAGTTTTCTATGAGGTACTGCAGACGCTTGGCCACCCGCCCGAGATTGCCATGCCCGTCGCAGTCGGCACATCGTTGGCGGTCATCATTCCAACATCGATCCAGTCCTCGCGGGGCCACTACCGTCGCGGCACCGTAGACATGGCATTGTTGAAAGTATGGGCAGTGCCCGTCCTCGTCGGAGTCCTGCTCGGCTCGGCAATAGCGCGCTTTGCCGAACCGGAAGTGTTCCAGATAGTGTTCATCGTGGTCGCGCTGGTGAATGCCACCAAGCTTCTGGCCGGTGGCTCTGGCTGGAGATTGCGGGATGCACTGCCAGCCAATTGGGCCCTGCGGATTTATGGTGGCGGCGTGGGCTTGGTCTCTGCGCTGATGGGAATCGGCGGCGGGGCCGTATCGAACCTCATCCTGACCTTGCACAACGTGCCGATCCACCGCGCTGTGTCGACGTCGGCCGGTGTCGGAGTGCTGATCGCAATTCCAGGCACGATTGGCTATATCGCAGCCGGATGGGGCCAACCGAACCTTCCGCCCGACGCATTGGGCTTTGTTTCGCTGGCTACGTTTGCACTGACCATCCCGACGTCGCTGCTGACGACGAGGTTCGGCGTTGCGCTCGCCCACCGGCTAACTCGCAAGCACCTCGAACGAGCATTCGGGCTGTTTCTGCTGGCGGTCAGCGCACGCTTCCTTTGGGACGTCGTTTCGACCTGACCAAGACGCACAGCCCAGGGTGGAGCAACTCAGCTCGCCGCGAGGGCCTTGTCGAGAAGCGCCTTGATTTCGGCCTTGCCGGTCCCGGCCACAATGCGGCCCAGTTCTTCGCGACCTTTTAGCAAAACGAGCGTCGACCGGCGGGGAATCTTCAGGTCTTTGGCAAGAGTGTCCTTGCTGTAAAGATCCCAATCCACTTTGTAGAAGACAATCCTCTGCTCGTAGGCAGGGTTCTCGGCTTTCAGCGCATCCAGAACCCGTTCTTGGGAAGCGCAGGTCGAGCACCAACTGGCCCAGAAATCCAGCAGGACGACTTTGCCTTCGTCCATCGCCGCCTCCGCCGACCCAGGCGTGTAGAGGATGGGTTCGGCTGCCTGAACCGATAGCGGCGCGAGGGAAATAGAGGCGGTAGAGATTAGGAATGTGCGACGGTCCATGGGGAAGGTCCTTTTCTGGATGAGTGGGTCAGAGACTGACCGAAAGGTCGATCAGCCAAGCGGGAAGGTTGGCGATCAGCCAAGCCTCGGCGAAATGGTGGAGCCGGAACCACAGGGCGGTACCGACCAGAATGAAGACGACGCCCATGATCGGCTTTGCCCGCTCACCGAGGGAGCGCAGTAGGGACTGGCGACGACGCAGGGCGGACTTGGCACCGTAGGCGAGCATCACGACAAGGGTCGAGACCCCCATGGCGAAGGCAGTCATGATCGCCCCTGCCCGTCCGAGGCTTTCACCCGTAGAGGCGAGCGCGATGGCAGCACCGAGGGTGGGTCCGATACAGGGGCTCCATACCGCGCCGAGAAGGGCACCCGACACGAACTGTCCACCAAGACCAGAGTCTGACGTCTGGTCGATCTGCGCATCGGCGCGCGAGGCGAGGCCTGCCGTGGCCGAGGCAAAGCGCTGCGAGAAGACGGGTACGAGCATGACAAGACCGAAGGCCACCATCACCAAGGCCGCGACCCGCGAGACAACGTCACTGTCAAGGCCGAGCGCGGGGCCGATGGCAGTGACCCCAAGACCAAGAACAACGAAGGCGAGGCTGAGCCCCGCAGCCAGAGCCAGAGGGGCCCAGCGATCCCGGTGCAGACTTGAGGCAAGGACAATGGGCAGTACCGGCAGGACACACGGATTGATAAGCGTGAGTATCCCCGCAAGATAGGCAAGAAGCAGTTCCAACTGGCGGTCCCCATCCTCTCATCATCACAACGGTCGTGTGGCTGTCTGTTGACGCCGGCTCGCTGCGTACACTAGGCCATTCGCAGGTAAGCGAGCTTTGTTACCGCCTTCACGAGTTGGTGACTTCTTGCGGAAGTCCAAAAACGTGCATGTAACGGAAGTGGCTCTCACTACGAACAGACAAACAAGGAATGTGTGGTTGATGGACGAGTGGGGCTCTTTGCTAACCGAAGCCAACGATGGTAACAGTCGGGCCTATGTGAGCTTTCTGCGCACGATAACACCGGTCCTGCGGGGTGTCGTCCGGGCCAAGGGAGGCAGCTTGGGTGAGGCCGTCTGCGAGGAAGTGCTCCAAGAGGTGCTGCTTGCCGTTCACTTGAAACGGCATACGTGGCAGGTCGGAGCGCCAGTGCGACCCTGGCTTTACGCCATCGCGCGGTACAAGGTCGTGGATGCCTTCAGGGCGCGGGGGGGGAAAGTCGAGGTGCCGATCGAGGACTTCGACGAAATCCTTGCCGCCGAAGCAGGGCCCGATCCGACCGAGGCCTCTGACATGGCCAAGATGATCGGACTGCTGGATGAAAGGTCTGGCCGGCTTGTCCGGATGATCGGGATCGATGGTGCAACCACGTCTGAGGCCGCAGAGGCCCTGAACATGACGGAAGGCGCGGTCCGAGTGGCCTTGCATCGCGCCTTCAAGACCCTGGACGCCCTTGGGGAAAGGCATCTGAAATGAAGACCGACGAGCTTATTGCGGCGCTCGCCGCCGACAACCGGACCGAGCGACCGCCGGCCGCACTGCTTTGGCCTGCACTCGCTTTGGCGCTGGTGGCCGCAGTGGTGGCGGTTCGCGTCACCTTGGGGTTTCGGGACGATCTGCTACTTACGCTTGTCGAGCCGCTTGCAGCGATGCGCTATGTGCTGACGGCGGCGCTGGGCCTGCTGGGAATTCAGCTCGCGCTCGTTCTGGCGCGACCCGAAGGGCGCAGCATGGCCCGCATCTGGCTGGTGCTGTTGCCGGTCGTTGGTGCGCTGGCCCTGCTGGTCTGGGCTTACATTTCGACGCCCGCCGAAGGCCGGCAGATGGCACTGGTCGGCAAGACAATGGTCACCTGTCTGGTTACGATCCCGCTTTTGTCGGTGTTGCCGGTGGCGGCAATTCTGGTCAGCCTGCGCAGAGGGGCGACGACGGCCCCGGCACTGGCCGGGTTTGCTGCGGGGCTTGGCGGCAGCGGCCTTGCTGCGGCGGCTTATGCAATGCACTGCACTGAAGACAGCCCGCTCTTCTACGTGACATGGTATGGGTTGGCGATTGGCGGGGTAACGCTGGTGTCGACGCTGATCGGGGCGCGGCTTCTTCGCTGGTAGCGCAGCGGCGTCACGGCATGGCGAAAGACGTTCTTTGATAAGCCGCGATGCGCAGCGTGACGATCACTGCGATGAGAATTGCAGCAACCTTTACGTCTTTGCGCCGGAACGTCGCAACCGAGGTCGAATCTTCCAGCCAACCCAAAACCGGGACGCGCCCCTCAAGGCCGATTATCATTTAAAATGAAAGGGTAAGTGGCGGACCCGGAGCGATTCGAACGCCCGACCCTCAGATTCGTAGTCTGATGCTCTATCCAGCTGAGCTACGGGTCCGCAAGCCCCGGCGATGTCGCGACTAAAGCTCTGCCCCCTGCGTTTCTTTCGGAAGGTGGATGATGAATTCGGTTCCCTCGTTATCGGTTCTCGCAAGATCCAACCTGCCGCCGTGGCCACGAACCAGTTCAGCGGCGATGGCAAGTCCTAGTCCCGTCCCACCTTTCCGTGCTCCCCCCTGAAAGGCTGCAAACAGATGCTCGCGCGCGCGCGCTGGCAGGCCGGGGCCGGTGTCGCCGACCCGAATCCACCACTCGGCCTCGTCTTCGCCGGCCGATATTTCAATCGTTCCGGCTTGGCCCGTTGCGTCGATTGCCTGGCGCGCATTGCGCACGAGGTTGGCGAGCACCCGGTAAAGCTGTTCCTCATCGGCCCGGATCATCAGGCCCTGCGGAACGTCGATCAGGCAAACCACCTTCCCTTCGTTGCCAAGGCCTTCCCCTTCAGCAACTTCTTCAGCGAGCTTGGCAAAACTCAACCGGCGCAACTGTGGCGGGGGCTCCTCGGCCTTGCCGAAGGCAAGCGTCGCTTCGCATAGCGAAACAGCCCGGCTGATCGACGCGACCAGCTTTGGCGCAGCTCTGGCGACCGCAGGGTCGGCACTGCCTTCGATCCGGTCCGCGAAAAGTTGCGCCGTCGTCAGGATATTGCGCAGGTCGTGGCTGATCTTGGCCACTGCCCCACCCAACTGTGCCAGCCGCTCTTTCTGCCGCAGAGCCCCTGTCAACTGTGTCTGCATGGATTGAAGTGCCTCTTCCGCCACGCGCAGTTCCTCGACGTCTGCCGTCGGCTCGATCACCCGCCGTGCATCCTCGGGCGCCTCGGCATACGCCTGCATGTGTCGAACCACCCGTCTAATCGGTACCACCAGCAATCGCTGCACCGCGAGGAACAACAGAAACGCCGTCACGATCGATATCAATGCCGAAAGCACTAGGATCCGCAGCCCGTAGTCGATCATCGCCTCGCGCAGCGGTTTCGTCTCCATCGTGATCTCGATCAGGCTGCCGGCGTCCTGCACTGGATTACCGATCACGCGCACGATTCTGTTCCCCGGGTCTGTCAACACACCGGCGGCATCGCGGATCAACTCCCAAGGGCCGGCAATGCGAAGATCGAAGGTATCGTGCACCTCGGCCGGCAGCGGCGACGACAGGATAAGCTGGCGCACCTCATCGCGGCGCAGAACCACGTTGAAGACCTCAGCATTGGCAAGCAACTCCGCTTCAAGTTCGGGCGTGATCATGTCCGCTGTCGCCAGTTGCGTCAGCGCAGCGATCTGCGCCTGTTTCAACCGCTCCAAGAGGAAATCCGCCCTGAAGCGCGCGATTGACGGCACGAAAATCAGGACTTCGGCCAGCATCACGAAGATGACGGTCAGCAAAAGAAACCGACCGGATAGCGTCTTTAGGAACCGGCTCCGCTTCACGTTGTCTCAGTCCCTCCGGATGCTCTTGGGTTCAGGGAACGAACCGCTGCACAAACCGCACCAGACGCTTCAGCGCAGCATTATCAAAGAGCTTCGGAGAAAAATAGGCTCCTGCCGCGCGTTTCGACACTTCGCCCAGCGTCGGGTAAGGTGCCACCATCCCGGCGATCGCGGACATCTTCAGTTTGGCCGAGATCGCAAGCGCCCAGAGCGCGATCAGCTCTCCCGCCTGCGGCCCGACGATGGAAGCTCCGATCGGCCGCCCCTTGACGACCATGACCTTGATCAGCCCCTTCCCCTTTCCTTCGGTGATGGCCCGATCGTTATGATGGAACTCGGCCCGAACCACCGTAAGCGCACCACCATGTGCTTCACGGGCCTCGGCCTCGGTCATGCCGACCTGCGCCAGTTCCGGGTCCGTATAGGTCGCGCGCGGCATTGCGCGCATCGTGGCTTTTGCCGGCAACCCAAGCACGGCCTGACGAACCACGATCCCTGCGTGATACCCGGCCACATGGGTGAACTGCAGGCCCCCGGCCGCATCGCCAACCGCATAAACGCGGCGATTGCTCGACCTGAGGCTGGCATCCACCGTCACGCCCTTCTTCGTATAGTCGATTCCGGCCGCCTCAAGCCCCAGTCCGTCCAGAGAAACCTGGCGCCCAACCGCCATCAAAAGATGGCTGCCCCGCACGACGGTTCCGTCCGCAAGCGTAACCTCGACACCTCCCTCGAACCTGGAAAGCCGGACAACTTGTTTGCCCTCTTGCAGAACAACCGCTTCCGCCGCCAGCTGCTTTAGCACCACCGCAGCCAATTCCGGGTCTTCACGACCAAGCGCCTTGGCTCCTTCGATCACCGTCACTGCAGACCCAAGCCGCCGATGCGCCTGCGCCATTTCCAACCCGATCGGTCCGCCACCGATCACGATCAGATGGTCGGGCCGTTCCCGCGCGGCAAATATTGTTTCATTAGTGAACCATGGCACGCTGTCTGCCCCTTCGATCGGGGGAACGAAGGGACGCGATCCAGTCGCAATCACGAACCGCCGCGCGCGGATGCGAAAGCCACCAGCCTCCAGTTCGCGCGGGCTGACAAACTTGCCAAATGCCCGAATCACCCGCACGCCAAGACCTTCGAACCGCTCCTGGCTATCAACTGGGGCGATCTCTGCGATCACCGCTGCCACATGGTCCTTCACCGCGCCAAAATCTACCGCCGGTTCTACCCCGGCCAAGCCGCGGAACCCGCGCCGTTGGCTTTCAGCCGCTTTCGCGGCCGCGATCAGCGCCTTTGACGGCACACAACCCGAGTTCAGACAGTCGCCGCCCATCTCGCCCGCCTCGACAAGCACGACCCGGGCCCCCATCTGCACAGCGCCTGCTGCCACAGACAGCCCGCCCGAGCCTGCCCCGATGACGCAGATGTCCGTATCGATCACTTCCATCTCAACGCTCCTTCCGGAAGGTCTTCAGGACCAACGGCAAGGCCGCCAGCGCGGCCAGCCCAAGGATCGGCAACAAAACCGGCGCCGTAAAGATCACGCCGAGGTCTGGCGTCTCGCCCCTCGCGAAAACATCGCCGAGGCCGGCACCGACGGAGGTATAGACAACCGCTCCGGGGATAATCCCGACAAAGGTCGTCACGGCAAACCGAAACAGGCTCGTGCCGACAAAGGCCGGTATGAGATTGGCCAGAAAGAACGGCACAGCCGGCACCAGCCGCATCAACAACAGCACCGACCATTCATTTTCCCGCAGTCCAGCCTGCAATCTCGCGGCTGCTCCTCCGCCCGCAGCGACCCTGTCGGCCACACCCTGCCCGAACCCTGCCCGCGCGGCCAGAAAGACCGCGACCGCACCTGTCGTCGCGGCGACAACGTTGAACATCGCTCCCGGGAAAACCCCGAAGAGGAACCCACCGGTCAAGGTTGCAACGGTTGCGCCTGGCAAGCTCAGCGCCACGATCACTGCATAGCCCGCGATAAACGCCAGCACGGCCAGAAAGTAATGCGCATCACGGTAGGCAAGCAGGGCCTCGCGCTGTTCGGCAAGGGCTGCAAAACTTAATTCGTCCCGCAGCAAGATGAGGCCAAGGCCCGCGCTTGCCACGATTACGAGGAACGGCAGCTTTCGCAGCCAGCCCGAGCGCGCGTTGGACGTCGGGTGGGCAGATGGGGCAGTTTTCATCATGTTGCATCCTCTTCTGGCAGCCAACATCGTTTGACCGGAGGGCGAAAGACACCCACCTCACGCGGCCTTGATGCCAACCGACCGTTTCGCCGCGGTCTTGAAACAAAACCACCGCCCGGCACTGCAAATGTTGCAGGAATTCGGCGCACCTTGCGTTGACTTGGATGGAAAGCGCCCGTAAAGGACGGGCTTCAAGTTATCCGCCCTCGAATCTTGTCGGGTTCGGGCACCGTCTGATGGAGAGCCGCGATGAAGCGCACCTTTCAACCGTCGAACCTGGTTCGCAAGCGCCGCCA
>LNFM01004050.1_pt1 | contig 27658 bp, 28 predicted proteins | sample 596031 | NCBI WGS metagenome assembly LNFM01 (sample SAMN04254537, study PRJNA301005) | activated carbon metagenome | isolation source: dual media filters at the Ann Arbor, Michigan drinking water treatment plant | place: USA: Ann Arbor
GATTCCGATCAGCTGAATTTGTCTGATGTGAAGCGGCCCGTCGGATGATCCGGCGGGCCATTTTCTTGGCCTCCGTGCGTTCCCCGGGGTGCCACGCTCGGCGTCCGGGACACGGGAACTTGGTCTCGGTTCATCGTTGCCAATTGGCGCTTCCTCTGCCATAAGCGCAACCTTCATCGCCCGGCTGATCAAGGGCTGCCGTGTCGGTGTCCGTGCGGGTTGTTTCGTTCTCGAAAAAACCTGAGCACTTTCAACGCTCTAACGAGCATTTCAAGCCGCAAAAGCGCCCCTCGGGCGCATTTTTCTGTGGCCACAGGAGAGCCAAATGCCCAAGCTGAAGACCAAGTCAGGCGCTAAAAAGCGCTTCAAGGTGACTGCCACCGGCAAAGTGATGCACGCCCAGCGCGGCAAGCGCCACGGCATGATCAAGCGGACGAAGAAGCAGATTCGTCAGCTCCGCGGCACCCGCGTGCTGTTCAAGACCGACGGCGACAACGTCAAGAAGTACTTCTTGCCGAACGCCTGATCGCGCTCGCATTCACGCTCCAGCCGGCCGCGCACGCGCGGCGTTCCATCACTGATTTAAATTTCAAGGATAGCAGTCATGTCTCGCGTCAAACGCGGTGTGACCTCTCACGCCAGGCACAAGAAAGTCTACAAGGCCGCCAAGGGTTTCCGCGGCCGCCGCAAGAACACCATCCGCGCCGCCAAGGCCGCGGTCGAGAAGGCCGGGCAATATGCCTTCCGTGACCGCAAGCGCAAGAAGCGTACCTTCCGCGCGCTCTGGATCCAGCGCATCAACGCCGCGGTCCGTCCGTTCGGGATGACCTACAGCGTCTTCATCAACGGCCTGTCGAAGTCGGGCATCACGGTGGACCGCAAGGTGCTGTCGGATCTCGCCATTACCGAGCCGGCGGCGTTCCAGGCAATCGCCGAGAAGGCCAAGGCTGCACTGGCGGCGTAGGGCCGTTCTTCTGCAATGCCTGCCGAAGTCGTCATGGCCGGGCCTGTCCCGGCCATCCACGTCTTCTCTTCTCGCAAATGCTGTAAGACGTGGATGCCCGGGACGTCTGGCGCGAAGACGCGCTTCGCGCTATTGCCCGAGCATGACGGGGCTAGGAGCGCCGGCGCTGAGCATCCTAGTCAAAAGGGATTGCCATGACCGACCTCGCTCAACTCGAATCCGAAATCCTCAGCCAGATCGCCGCTTCGGGTGACGAAGCCGCCCTCGAAGCCGTGCGCGTCGCGGCGCTCGGCAAGAAGGGCTCGATCTCGGCGCTGCTTGCCACCCTCGGCAAGATGTCGCCGGACGAACGCAAGACGCAAGGCGCGGCGATCAACCTCGCCAAGGACAAGGTTACGCAGGCGCTCGCCGCGCGCCGCGATATCCTCAAGTCCGCCGCGCTCGATGCGCGACTTGCCTCCGAGACCATCGACGTCACCCTCCCCTTGCGTGAAAGCCCGGCCGAGCAGGGCCGCATCCATCCGCTGAGCCAGGTCTTCGAAGAGGTCAACACGATCTTCGCCGACATGGGCTTTTCGATCGCCGAAGGTCCCGACATCGAGACCGACGATTACAATTTTACAAAGCTGAACTTTCCCGAGGGCCATCCGGCGCGGGAGATGCACGACACGTTTTTCTTCAACCCGAAGCAAGACGGTTCACGCATGCTGTTGCGCACGCATACGTCGCCGGTGCAGGTGCGCACGATGCTCAGCCAGAAGCCGTCGATCCGCGTGATCTGCCCGGGCCGCACCTACCGCATCGATTCGGACGCGACCCATACGCCGCAGTTCCACCAGGTCGAGGGCCTCGTCATCGACAAGGGCTCGCATCTCGGCCATCTCAAATGGATCCTGCACGAGTTCTGCAAGGCGTTCTTCGAGGTCGACCACATCAACATGCGATTCCGGCCGTCGTTCTTCCCGTTCACCGAGCCGTCGCTCGAGGTCGATATCCAGTGCCGGCGCGACAAGGGCGAAATCCGTTTCGGCGAAGGCGAGGACTGGCTGGAAATTCTCGGCTGCGGCATGGTGCATCCGAACGTGCTGCGCGCCTGCGACATCGACCCCGACGTCTACCAGGGCTTTGCCTGGGGCATGGGCCTCGATCGCATCGCGATGCTGAAATACGGCATCGCCGACCTCCGGCAGTTGTTCGACAGCGACGTGCGCTGGCTCTCTCATTACGGCTTCAAGCCGCTCGACGTCCCCACGCTCGCGGGGGGATTGAGCACGTGAATTCAGTCCCTGAGAAATATCAGGGTTTGCGATCTTTTGCGTTCGGCGATGGGCCAGCGCTGGCTGACGAATTGCTCGACCTCGTGATCGCGGGCATCAAGACCGCGACCTGCTCCACCGAGGACGAGCCGAACATTTCGACGCCCGGCGAGCAATGGGTCGTGCGCGATGGCCGCGGCGATCCACGTTGCGTGATCGAAACTACCGAAGTGACTTACCGCCGCTTCGGCGATGTCGATGCCACCTTTGCCTACGAAGAAGGCGAAGGCGACCGCAGCCTCGATTATTGGCGCGAGGCGCACCGCACTTATTTCGGCCGGCAAGGCAAGTTTCGCGAAGACATGATGCTGATGTGCGAACGCTTCCGTCTGGTGGAGGTTTTCGAGAGCGCGGAACGAGCGTCATGAACGAATCCTGTGAGACAGCATCCAGCACCACTTTGCTCTCGCTCACGACCGCCATCGCGGAGAGAGCCCCCACCCTAACCCTCCCCCGCAAGCGGGAGAGGGGACAAGAGAAGCAAACACCATGAAATTCACGCTCTCCTGGCTGAAGGAACATCTCGACACCGACGAGCCGCTGGAAAAGCTTGCCGACAAGCTGACCATGATCGGGCTCGAGGTCGAGAACATCGAGGACAAGGCGAAGGCGCTGGCACCGTTTTCGATCGCGCGGGTGATCTCTGCTGAGCAGCATCCGAATGCCGATCGCCTGCGGGTCTGCATGGTCGATACCGGCAATGGTGCTGCGCCGGTTCAGGTGGTTTGCGGCGCGCCGAACGCGCGCGCCGGTCTCATCAGCGTGTTCTCGCCGCCCGGCACGTTCATTCCCGGCAAGAACATCACGCTCGGTATCGGCACGATCAGGGGCGTCGAAAGCCGCGGCATGCTGTGTTCGGCGGCTGAGTTGCAGATTTCCGACGACCACGACGGTATCATGGAGTTGCCGGCCGATGCGCCTGTCGGCAAGGGCTACGCCGAATGGGCCGGGCTCGGCGATCCCGTGCTCGAAATCAACCTGACGCCAAACCGTCAGGACTGCACCGGCGTGCATGGTATCGCGCGCGATCTCTCCGCCGCCGACATGGGCAAGTTCATCGATCCCGGCATCAAGCCGGTGAAGGGCGAATTTCCCTGCCCGGTGAAGGTGACGGTAGAGGACACGACGCTGTGTCCGGGCTTTGCGCTGCGGCTGGTGCGCGGCGTCAAGAACGGACCGTCCCCCGAGTGGCTGCAGAAGCGCCTGACCTCGATTGGCCTGCGTCCGATCAACGCGCTGGTCGATATCACCAACTTCATGACCTACGACCGCGCCCGGCCGCTGCATGTGTTCGACGCCGGGAAGGTGAAGGGCAATCTCACGGTGCGCCACGCCAGGGACGGCGAAAGCCTGCTGGCGCTCGACGGCCGCACTTACACACTCGAACCCTCGATCTGCGTGATCTCGGACGAGCACGGCGTCGAGTCGCTCGCCGGCATCATGGGCGGCGAAACTTCCGGCTGCGACGAGAACACCACGGACGTGCTGATTGAGTCCGCGCTGTGGAACGAGATCAACATCGCGCAGACCGGCCGCAAGCTCGGAATCAATTCCGACGCGCGTTATCGCTTCGAGCGCGGCGTCGATCCGGCCTTCATGGTGCCGGGACTTGAACTGGCGACCAGGCTTGTCATGGAAATGTGCGGCGGCACGCCGTCGGAGAATGTCGTCGTCGGCAAGGCCTTCGGCGAAGACCGCATCATCGACTTCCCGCTGGGCGAGGTCAAACGGCTGGCGGGAATCGAGGTGCCGCTGGTGGAAGCGCGCCGCATCCTGACCCATCTCGGATTCATGGTCGCCGGCAGCGGACCGGTTGTGAAGGTCGCCGTCCCCTCCTGGCGCACCGACGTGCACGGCAAGGCCGACATCGTCGAGGAAATCGTGCGCATCGTTGGCGTCGACAAGGTGCCGATGACGCCGTTCGAGCGCGGCGAAGATGCCCGCAAGCCGGTGCTGACCGCGATACAGAACCGCACCGGCCGCGCCAAGCGTGCGCTGGCCGCACGCGGCATGGTGGAAGCGGTGACGTGGTCGTTCATTTCGAAGCCGCATGCCGAGTTGTTCGGCGGCGGACAGGCCGCGCTCGCGCTCGCCAACCCGATTGCCTCCGATCTGTCAGACATGCGGCCGAGCCTGCTGCCGGGCCTCGTCGCTGCCGCGCAGGCCAACGCCAATCGCGGCTATTCGGATGTCGCCTTGTTCGAGGTCGGACAGGTGTTCAGGGGCGACCGGCCCGAGGACCAATTCGTTGCAGCGTCAGGCGTCCGCCACGGCTTTGCGTCCGCCAAGGGCATGGGACGGCACTGGTCCGGCTCCGCGATGACGGACGCGCTGGATGCCAAGGCCGATGCGTTCGCGGTGCTAGCCGCTGCCGGCGCGCCGATGCAGGCGCTGCAGGTCGTGCCGGGCGGCGCAAGCTGGCTGCATCCGGGCCGCTCCGGTACCATACAGATCGGGCCGCAGAACGTGCTGGGTTACTTCGGCGAATTGCACCCGCGGACGCTGGAAGCGCTCGGCGCCGATGGCCCGATCGTCGCCTTCGAAGTGATCCTGGACCGCATCCCCGACGCCAAGAAGAAGCCGACCCGCGCAAAACCTGTGCTCGAACTCTCCGCGTTCCAGCCGGTCTCGCGCGACTTTGCTTTTATCGTCGATCGCAGCGTCAAGGCCGGCGATATCGTTCGCGCGGCGCAAGGCGTCGACAAGAAGCTGATCACTGAAGTGAGTGTTTTCGACGTCTACGAGGGCAAGGGCATCGACCCCGACAAGAAGTCGATCGCCATCGCCGTGACGATCCAGCCGCGCGAGAAGACGCTGACCGACCAGGAGATCGACGCGGTGGCAGCGAAGATCGTCGCCGAGGTGACGAAGAAGACCGGCGGCACGTTGAGAGCATGATGCCGTGGTGAGCGCGCAACCTGCTGCAACCTCTCCCGCTTGCGGGGGAGGTCGTATCGCATCGAAAGATGCGATACGGGTGGGGGCTCTCTCCACACGGGCAGTGTCGCCTGTGGCAGCACCCCCATCCCAACCTTCCCCCGCAAGCGGGAGAAGGAGCGCACTTCCGGCGTGGCCACAGTTCGACCTCCTCTCACCACGTGTCAAAGCATGGACCTTTCGGCCCTCATTCCGGCTGACGTCGGCCTCAACGCGGCGATGGCGATCTGCGCGATCGCCTTCGTTTCCGGCACGGCGCGCGGCTTCTCCGGGTTTGGCTCCGCGCTGATCTTCATGCCGCTGGCCAGCAGCATCGCCGATCCGCGGCTGGTCGCCGCGCTGCTTCTCATTATCGATTTCGTAGCCGCAGCGCCGTTGCTCCCGGATGCGTGGCGAAAGGCCGACCGCAGGGCCACCGCGATCATGGCGTTCGGCTCCCTGATCGGCGTACCCATCGGGACCTATTTCCTGACCCGGCTCGAGCCGGTGACCACGCGCTGGATCATCTCCGTCTTCGTGGCCGCGCTGCTGTTGCTGCTGCTCTCGGGCTGGCGCTATCGCGGCAAGGACCACGCGGCGATTTCGATTGGCATTGGCGGGCTGTCCGGCTTCTGCAGCGGACTGGCCCAGACCGGCGGCCCGCCGATCGTCGGCTACTGGCTCGGCCGACCGATTGCATCGGTCGTGGCCCGCGCCAATATCGTGCTGTTCTTCGGGGCGTCGGATTTGTTTTCCGCCATCAGCTACGCCGCGACCGGACTGATCACGATGGATGCGATCCGGCTGTCGCTGGTGGTCGGCCCCGTCTACGGCATCGGCGTCTGGTTCGGCGCCTCGCTGTTCGGCAAAGCCAGCGAAGCGCTGTTTCGCGCGATCTGCTACGCACTGATCGCGGCCGCCGTGCTCTTCGGCCTGCCGTTGCTGGACGGCGTGCTGCGCTAAGCCATTACCAGATCGCAATACGCATACCCGTCACGCTCGACGCGTTCGCCTGGCCTGACCGCGATCCGTCGTGAAAACATCGGCCCGGCCACCACGCAGGTGTGAAACTCGCCGTTCTCGCCGCATGGATCGACGCCGGCGGGCAGATCAGTCAATAGGCTAGCATCGAACTCGCGGCCGGCGAATTCGACTGGAAGCTTCATCATGTCGACGGTCGCAATGTATGCTTCCAGCCCGCTCGCGATCATCGCCCGCGCCAGTTCAGGCGTCGGCCGCTCCCACAGCGGAAACACCGGCGTGATGCCGGTGCCTGCGAGTTTCTGCTCGCGATAGGCGCGGATGTCGGCGAGATACAGGTCGCCGAAGATCATATGGGTGATGCCGTCGGCAACGGCCCGCGCGACGGCTTCGCCCATTCGCGCCTCGTAGAACTCGTTCGGACAGGGATAGGGGATCGGCACGATCCGCTGCGGCAGGCCGGCGGCCTCGCACTGCGCCTGCAAAATTTCCTGATGCACGCCGTGAATCGATACCCGGCCGAACGTTTCCGTCACCGTCGTCAGCGCGCCGACCACGTCGAACTCGCCGGCCTGCGTCACTTCATGCAGCGCAAACGCCGAGTCCTTGCCGCTCGACCAGGAGATCAGCGCCTTCGGACGGGTCATCCTTTGGGTGCCGGCTTCCGCCGCCGCGACTTCGCGGGCCGCTCCGCCGGCTCCGCATCTCTCAGCGCGCCAATCCGGCGCAAGGCAGCTTCGGCCGCGCGCTCGCCGCTCTCCCAGGCGCCATCGATCGTTCCCCACAGCGTTTCGTGGGTCGCCTCGCCGGCGAGATACATGCAGCCGATCGGCTCGCCCAACACCTTTCGCGACGATTGTCCGCCCGGGCTGGCTGCCGACATCGCGCCGAGTGCGAACGGCGCGGCGTTCCAGCGCGTCGCGCTCGATTTTTTCACAGCGGCTGCGACCTCGCTGCCGAACAGCTTCGTCAGCCATTCCTTCGCAAACGCGACCATGGCCGCCTCGCCCTGGGCGGAGAGATCGCGGCCGAACGAGCCGCCAACGTCGATCGAACACAGCGACGAGCCGCCGATATTGGCGTAGATCAAAGCCGTCTTCAGTGAATTGCTCTGCTCGATGACGATGTCGTCGCGCGCGAGGCCGAGCGGATTGCCCGGCATCTGCAACGCGATCCGATCGTAGCTGCCGAGGCTCAGCCTGGAAGCCGCATCGAGCGTGCGCTTCGGCAGTTCCGACGCGAACTTGATGTTGCCCGCAGCCAAGACGTTGGTCGACACCGTGATGACTGCAGCGCGCGCGAGGATCTTGCCCGACGGCGTTTCGACGCTGACGTCGCGGCTGCCCCATCCGATACGACTGGCCGGCGTCGACAGCGCTACCGGCACCTGTTCGCCGAGCTTCGCGATCAACGTGCCGAGTCCCTGGCGGCAGGCGATCGCTGTGTTGCGTTCCTGCGCGCGCGACTTGTCGCCGACGGAGATATCCTTCAGGTCCTTGCCCGAGAAACTGGCGCCGAGCACGAATTCCGCGGTGTCTGCCCAAATGCCGAGGTCCTTCGGCAGGACAGACGCGCAGGAGACGTCGAAGCGGCGCGCGGCGTCGTCGATCGCGCGGTTGGCGCGCACCAGTGCTGCGAGAAATTCCTCGATCTCGCCGGGTCGGGCGTTGCGGCGGCCGATGCGGATCTTCTGTCCCTGCGGCGCCGTGCTGATCTCAAGTCCTGCCGATCGCGCGAGCTTGATCAACGGATTGGTCTCGGGATTGTGCATCCAGCGCGCACCGCGATCGAACGGCACGTCGAACGTCGAGAGGTCGGTCTGGCAGCGCCCGCCGATCTGGTTCGACGCCTCCACCACGATCACCTTGCGGTTCGCCGCCATGATGCGCCGCGCCGCGGCAATGCCGGCAGCCCCGGCGCCGACCACGACGATATCGGCCTCGCGCGGCAAAGGCGCTGCTCCCGCACGACCGCCGGACCATACCGGCGTCATCGCCAGCGCGGCGGACGCCGACAGGAAATGGCGGCGGGTCATTGTCATGTCATGGTTTCCGGGGCCTTGAAGGAAAGAGAACAGCTAGCGAACTGTGCCGCATCTCACCAACCGCAGCAACACTCATGGTAAATCAATCATGATTGATCCACTTGAGGCATGAACTAAATTGAAACGGCTTGCGACCATGCTAAGGGAACAAAAAAGGCGGACGGAAATCCGCTTCGGGGGAGTTTCATGGGCGTAATGCTCGACACCGTAGGCAAGTTGATCGCGAGCTACCTGCAGAAGGAAGTTCCGGGTTACGAGCCGTTCACCCCCAGCGATCCCGAACATCTGCGTGGCGTCATCGAGCCCGGCGACGTGCTGCTGGTCGAAGGCAACAACCGGATCTCCGGCATCATCAAGTATCTCACGCAATCCACCTGGTCGCACGGCGCGCTTTACGTCGGCCCGGTCGACGGTGCGTATGAGCCCGACGGCGAACCGCACGTCCTGATCGAGGCCAATATCGGCGAGGGCGTGACCTCGGCGCCGCTGTCGAAATATTATCCCTATCATACCCGCATCTGCCGCCCGATCGGCCTGTCCTACGAGGACCGCACCACGGTGTGCCGCTATGCCATCAACCGGATCGGCTTCGGCTACGACACCAAGAACATCGTCGACCTGATGCGCTTTCTGATTCCGCTACCTATCCCGCAGCGCTGGCGGCGGCGCATGATCGCGTTCGGCTCCGGCGATCCGACCAAGATCATCTGCTCGGCGCTGATTGCGCAGGCGTTCGACGCGGTGCGCTATCCGATCCTGCCCAAGATCACCCGCGCGGCCTCACGCAAGGCCCGGCGCGAGATCCTGCATATCCGCGATTCCTCGCTGTACATGCCGCGTGATTTCGATATCTCGCCCTATTTCGAAGTCGTCAAACCCACGATCGTGCACGGTTTCGACTACACCGCCCTGCACTGGGCCGACAAGCAGAAGCCGCTCCCGGAGGTAGCGGGCGAATTCGCTGTGTTTCAACAGGTCGAATCGCCGACGCTTGTTCCTGAAACGATTGACGAAGAAGCGCCGCTTCCAGTTGCGGAAGTGAATGCGACGGAAACGATCATGGTCGAACGCGTGACCGTGTCGGAACATTACCTCGCCGTCGAATATGTCCCGGTCCGCTCGCCGGAACGCCGCGCCCGTCCACGCGGCAAGTCGCCGGAGACAGTGGCGTAAGCCACGAACCTCAATCCATCAAAACTTTCCCGCCAGCGTCAGCCGCACCGCGAGTGGCTCTGCGGGATGAATGTGACGATCGGCGACGCCGTCGATCGGCTCGCCCGGCAATCGCGACAGATAGTAGTATTCGATCTGGTTGGTCTTCGCGTTGAAGAGATTCAGAACGTCGAGCTGAAAGCGCAGTCCGTTGTCGAATTTGTAGCCCGCCCGCGCATTGAAGATCAGCGACGATTGCGAACGGACGCTATCGTCCTCGATCAGCGGGCGCGGACCGAAATAGCGCCCCTTCAGCGCGCCGAACCAGCCGGTCTCGTGGCCAAAGGTGACCGCGCCGCTCGCGATCCAGGCCGGCGCCCCCGGGATGCGATCGCCAGCGGGATCGAAGTTAGTAAAGCGGGCCTGGGTATAGGCAACATCCAGATCGAACGCGATCCACGGCACCGGCCTGTAGTTGTTGGTCCACTCCACGCCGACCCGCCGGCTCGGTCGGCTCGCCTCGGTGGTACCGGCATCGCCTACGAACAGCAGTTCGGAATCGAAGTCGAGCATGAAGATGGCGACCGAACTCGTCAGTCCATCGATCGCCTTGGTACGAATGCCAAGCTCGGCGCCCTTCGATCGGACCAGCAACGGCACGCGATCCTGCGGCGTCACCTTGTCGACGGGATCGACCGTGATCGTCGCGCCCCTGATGTCGTTGGAGTGCAGGCCGTAGCCGGCATTGCCGTAGAACTCGGTCTTGTACCAGGGGCCGAGCACGATGCCCGCCTTGGGACTCGTCATCGACGCCTGCGCATTGCCGGAATTCTCCGGCGTGTCGCTGGCGACCCGGCCCGTAAAATAATCCTCGCGGATGCCGACCGTGGTGCGCAGCCAATCGGTCCAGCGCGCCGTCGTATCGGCAAACAGGCCGACATTGCCTTCCCTCACGCTGTCTTCGCGAACGGTGGAGAGCGCGTCGCGCTGGAACGTCTTGAACAGTGCGACACGGATATCATCGCCGCGCGTCTGCAATCCGATGCGGGTCTGGGTCTCGATGCCGGCGACGCGCACACCGAAGGCGTGGCTCGCATTGAGGCCATAGACCGTGCGCTTGTCGAGCTGGCTGAATTGATCGCCGCTGACGGGATCGTCGAGGAAGTAGGTGAAATTGTTGTAGAGGTTCATCGACGAGCGGATCACATAGGCGTTGGCCTTGGTCTGCCCGTACTCGCTCGAATGCGCAAAATTGCTCGATAGCGAGAAGCGGCTCGAGGTGCCGCCATCGGTCGGATCGAGCGTGCCGAAGTGGCCGATGACGCTCTGGTCGATCGCGCGCTGCGCCACCTGGTCGGTCGAATTCCAGCCGTTAGAATAGGCCATCGCCGACAGCGTGAACCCGTCGGTCGCGGTGCCCTGGCTGTAGCGCAGCACGCCGTTGATCTTGCGCACGTTGTCGGGCACGTCCCACGGGCCGTTGTATTTGACGCCCTCGATCGCCGCGAGCAGTGTGCCAGTGCTTACCGCGGCCGACCCCGCCGCCAGTCCACGGTGATAGCCGAAGGTGCCGTTGGTGGTCTCCAGAATGTTCTTCGGCAGCCGGTTGATGTAGTCGATGGCGATCGCACCGGCGGAGCCGAAGTCGCCGACGTCGGCGTAGTACGGTCCCTTGCGGACATTCACCGACTGGATCAGTTCGGGAATCATGAAATTGATATCGGCATAACCCTGCCCGTGGCCATGGGTCGGCATGTTGACAGGCATGCCGTCGATCTTGATCGAGAGATCGGTGCCATGATCGAGATTGAAACCACGCAAAAAGTACTGGTTGGCTTTGCCTTCGCCGGAATGCTGGGTGACGATCAGCCCCGGCACCACCTCCAGCGCCTCGCCAGGGCGAGAAAAAGGCAGCGCGTTCACTTCCGCGCCGCCGATGGTCACGGCACTGGCCGCGGTCGGCTGCATGTATGCCGGCCCTGTGGTCGCGGACCCCGACGTCACGCCGACGCTCACCGGTAGTGCAACGGGGACACTTGGTTGAGCCGCGGATTGATTTCTCGCAGCCCTTTCGCGACGGGGCGGCTTGGGACGGTTGCGCGGCCTTGCCTCGGGAGGATTGACCGTCACCGCGGGAAGCCGGCCGGGCGTTTGCGCCGCGACGGTCTGGGCGTGCGCCGGGAACTCCGCGGCAAACAGATATGCGGCGGCGGAAAACGCCCTCCAAGCAGTCCTACGCAACGCTCATGCCCCCGCATGATAACTGCTACACTCGACGCGCGACCGTATCAGTTCGATTTTAGCCCGGCGCCTCACGCTAGCAAGCGCGGTATGACGATACAATAGGATTATCATACTGCGCGGATGGAAATTCAGGATGCAACGGATCACCATCACCATCGAAGACGACCTGCTCGCCGAGATCGATGCGGCGGCGGAAGCGCGCGGCTATCAGAACAGGTCTGAGATCATCCGCGATCTCGCGCGCGCCGGGCTGCAGCAGAACGCCGAGGATGCCGTCCCTTCAGGCCAATGCGTCGCAGCTTTGGTCTATGTCTACGATCACGCCGCGCGCGACCTGTCTAAACGCCTCGTGCAGAGTTTTCACGGGCATCACGATCTGTCGCTGGCGACGCTGCATGTCCATCTCGACGATGACAGCTGCATGGAAGTGACGGCGCTGAAAGGCGCCAGCAGTGAGGTCCGCCACTTCGCCAACCACATCATCGCCGAGCGCGGTGTGCGCTACGGCCGCGTGGTGATGATTCCGACCGCGTCCGAGAAGAAGCCAAAGGCGCGCAAGCACGGCCATCACCACGACTGACGCTCGACGGCGATATTCTCGCGGCTACCTGTCCGCGCGGCCGATCACGGCCATCAGCTCCGCGATCTTTTCGCGCTGGTCGGCCTTGTTGCCGCTGGTGATCGCGTGCTCGACGCAATGCGAGACGTGATCCCGCAGCACCTCCTCCTCGACGCGCCGCAGCGCCGCCCGCACGGCGGAAATCTGCGTGACGATGTCGATGCAGTAGCGGTCCTCATCGACCATTTTCGAGAGGCCGCGGACCTGCCCCTCGATCCGGCTGAGGCGTTTCTGACAGGATGCCTTGATGTCTTTTCGCATGAAGCCTATATACCCCCATAGGGTATCTAATTCAAGCGCCGGAGACGTCATGCACGAGGCCAACAGCAACACCGGAAAAGCTGAACCGGCCGGCGCCTGCTGCGGCGGTCACACCCACGCCGGCCACGATCATTCCAACCATGGCCACCACACTCACGATGGGGCGACCGTACGCGACCCCGTCTGCGGCATGACCGTAAATCCCGCGACCAGCAAGCACCGCTTCGACTATCGCGGCGAGACGTATCATTTCTGCTCGGCCGGCTGTCGCACCAAGTTCGCGGCCGATCCTCTCGCCTACCTGGAAAAGGACAAGCGGCCGAAGGCCGCCGTACCCGAAGGCGCGATCTACACCTGCCCGATGCATCCGGAGATCCGCAAGGTCGGCCCCGGAAGTTGCCCGATCTGCGGCATGGCGCTGGAGCCCGAGGTAGCGAGCCTCGATGCACTGCCCAATCCCGAACTCGCCGACATGACCCGCCGGTTCTGGATCGGTCTCGTCCTTGCGCTCCCTGCCATCGCGCTGGAAATGGGCGGCCATCTCGTCGGCGGTCACGGCTTGATCGACCCGACATTGTCGAACTGGATCCAGTTTGCCTTCGCCACGCCTGTGGTGCTGTGGGCCGGCTGGCCGTTTTTCGTACGTGGCTGGCAATCGCTGCTGACGCGCAATCTCAACATGTTCACGCTGATCGCGGTCGGCACCGGCGTGGCCTATGTCTACAGTGTCGTCGGTACCATCGCGCCGGGAATCTTCCCGGCTGCCTTCCGCGGGCATGGCGGCGCGGTTGCGGTCTATTTCGAATCTGCCGCCGTCATCACCGTGCTCGTGCTGCTCGGCCAGGTGCTTGAACTTCGTGCCCGCGAGGCAACGTCGGGCGCGATCAAGGCGCTGTTGCAGTTGGCGCCGAAAACCGCCCGCCGCATCGGCGACGATGGCGCCGATCATGAAGTGGAGATCGACATACTCGCCGTCGGCGATCGTCTGCGCGTCCGGCCGGGTGAAAAAGTGCCGGTGGACGGCGTCATCCTCGAAGGCCGCTCTTCGCTGGATGAATCGCTGGTCACGGGCGAATCCATGCCGGTCACCAAGGAGGCCGGCAGCAAGGTCATCGCCGGCACCCTCAATCAATCCGGCGGCTTCGTCATGCGCGCCGACAAGGTCGGGCGCGACACGCTGCTTTCGCAGATCGTGCAGATGGTGGCGGATGCGCAGCGTTCGCGGGCGCCGATCCAGCGCCTCGCCGATCAAGTGGCCGGCTGGTTCGTGCCGACCGTTATCGCCGTGGCGTTGCTGGCGTTCGGCGCCTGGGCCTGGTTCGGGCCGGAGCCGCGGATGGCGTTCGGTCTGGTCGCCGCCGTCAGCGTCCTCATCATCGCCTGCCCCTGCGCGCTCGGCCTCGCCACGCCGATGTCGATCATGGTCGGCGTCGGGCGCGGCGCGCAGGCCGGCGTGCTGATCAAGAATGCCGAAGCGCTGGAACGCATGGAAAAGATCGACACGCTGGTGGTCGACAAAACAGGCACGCTGACCGAGGGCAAGCCGAAGGTCGTCGCGATCGTGCCTGGCGCGGGTTTCGCCGAGCCCGATCTCCTGCGGCTGGCAGCCAGTGTCGAGCGCGCCAGCGAACACCCGCTGGCCGACGCCATCGTCCGCTCCGCCAGGGAACGCAACCTCGATCTGGGCAAGGTGGATGAGTTCGACTCGCCGACCGGCAAAGGCGCTACCGGCAAGGTCGACGGCAAGACCGTCGTTCTCGGCAACGCGAACTTCCTGCAATCGCTTGGCATCGAGGCGCAGGCGTTGAATGCAGAGGCCGAGCGTCTGCGCGGCGACGGTGCAACCGTCATCAACATCGCCATCGACGGCAAACTTGCCGGACTGTTCGCCATCGCCGACCCGGTCAAGCCAACGACGCCGGATGCGCTGGAGGCGCTGGCGGCCGAGGGCATCAAGGTCATCATGCTGACCGGCGACAACAAGACCACCGCCAACGCCGTGGCGCGGAGCCTCGGTATCGCCGACGTAGAGGCGGAGGTGCTGCCCGATCAGAAGAGCGCGGTGGTGGCAAAACTGCAGAAGGCCGGGCGCATCGTCGCGATGGCCGGCGACGGCGTCAATGACGCGCCGGCGCTGGCCGCTGCGGAAGTCGGCATCGCCATGGGCACTGGCACCGACGTTGCGATGGAAAGCGCCGGGGTCACGCTGCTGAAGGGCGATCTCACCGGCATCGTTCGCGCCCGCCGCCTGTCGCAGGCGACGATGCGCAATATCCGCCAGAACCTGTTCTTCGCGTTCATCTACAACGCGGCCGGTATCCCGATCGCCGCGGGGATTCTCTATCCGGCGTTCGGGCTATTGCTGTCGCCGATCATCGCCGCTGCCGCCATGGCGCTGTCCTCGGTCAGCGTCGTCGGCAACGCGCTGCGACTGCGGATGACGCGGCTATAGTTGCGCGGCGAGCCAGAAATAAACCGTCATGCCCGGGGACAAGCCCGGCCATGACGAGAAATTAAATCATGCCGCCTTCGCTGCCGTCCCACCCGGCAGTCCGGCGCGCGCGAGCCCGCCGTAGAGCGCCTCGTCTGGCATCTCGGACTTCAGGATTCCGCGCACCGCGACCAGTTTCTCGATATCGATGCCCGTCGCAAAGCCCTTGCTCTCGCACAGGAACACCAGATCCTCGAACACGACGTTGCCGGTCGCGCCCGGGGCGAACGGGCAGCCGCCGAGGCCGCCGAGCGAGCCATCGAGCACGCGCGCACCTGCGTCGAGCGCGGCCGATGCATTCGCGATGCCCATGCCGCGGGTGTCGTGCAGGTGAATGCAGATCGGCCTTGATCCTGCAATCTTCACCGCACCGGCGACCAGTTCGCCGACCTGCTTCGGCCCGGCATAGCCGACCGTATCGGCGATCGCGACCATGTCGACGCCGGCCTCGAACAGTTTCTCCGTCAGCCGCAGCACTTCCGCAGGGTCCACGGCACCGACGATCGAGCAGCCCAGCGCCATCGAGATCGCCGAATTCACCACCGGCTTGTGCGGGCTGGCATCGCGCAATTCGCACAGGCGCCTGACGTTGGCGATGGCGGATTCGCGCGAGCGGTTGGCGTTGGCCTGGCTGTGCTCCTCGGTGGCCGAGACCACCGTCGCCACCTCGGCGACGCCGGAGGCCAGCGCTTCGTTGACGCCGCGTTCGTTCAGCGTCAGCGCGATGCCGTAGGCGCCGGGCAGCGCAGCCACGGTGCCGATGATATCGCGCACGTCGGCGAATTGCGGAAACGTCTTCGCCGGCAGGAACGAGCCGACCTCGAAATGCCGAACGCCGGCGGCATATTCATCGCGCATCCAGCGTTGCTTCGCCGATGTCGATGGAATTTTCTTCACGAGCTGCAGGCCGTCGCGCAGGCCGACCTCGCGCAAGATCACTTTATCTTCGGGGTAGATTTCCTGGACACGGGTCATGGCAGCCTCACGCGGCGTTGTCGGTTGAAGACAGATCTTGCTTCTTGAGCTCGGCAGTGACGGCCTCGGTGTCGGCGCCCAGCACCGGCACCTTCAGCCCCTCGCCGATATTGCCGCCGTTCCACTCCACCGGCAACGCCGGAACGCGGAACGGTGCCCCGTCGGCGTTGAAATTCTGCACCAGCCCGCCGGGCCGCAGCACGTGCGGGTCTTGCAGCAGATCCTCAGGCCGGTTGATCGGGGAATAGGCGATGTTCAGCGCATCGAGCTTCGCGGAGAGATCGGCGATGTTCCAGCCCTTGATCACCTCGGTGACGCGCGGAATGATCCTCCCCCGCGCCAGGATCCGGTCGGTGGTGTTGCGCAAGGTCGGATCGTCGGCGAACTCCTGCAGGCCGAATTCGCGGCAAAAGCTCCACCAATGGCCCTCGGTGACGACGCCGATGAAGATGCGTTCGCCGCCGACGGTCTCAAAGATGTCGTAGATCGGCCACGCATGTTCGCGCTCCGGCATCGAGCGCGGCTTTCGGCCGGTCATCTCATACTCGACCATGTGCTGTGCGACCAGGAACAGGCAATTCTCGAACAGGCCGATGCGGATGTCAGCCCCGTCCTTCTTGCCGCCGCGCTTCTCGTAGAGTGCAGCGAGGATGGCGATGGCGCCGAACATGCCGCCCATGATGTCGTTGGCGGAAGAGCCGACCCGTTGCGGCTTCTCGCGCGTCCCGGTCATGGCGGCGAGCCCCGACATCATCTGCACGACCTCGTCGAGCGCCGGACGGTGCTCGTACGGACCGGACAAGAATCCCTTGTGACCGGCGACGATCAGATGCGGGTGCCGGCGGCGCAGCTCCTGTGGGCCGAGCCCCTGCTTGTCCAACTGCCCGTCGCGAAAGTTTTCCAGAAACACGTCGGCGCTTTCGAGCAGCCGATGCATGGTGTCGCGATCCTCCTCCCTGGAAAAATCGAGCACCACGCTGCGCTTGCCGCGGTTGAACAGCGGAAAGAACGAAGTTCCCATGCCGCCGAGCGAACGGGTCTTGTCGCCGACCGGCGGCTCGACCTTGATGACCTCGGCGCCCAGCTGGGCGAGGATCATGCCGCAGGTCGGGCCCATCACCATATGGGTCATCTCGACGACCCTCACGCCGTCAAGTGGCAGCCCTGTTCCGGTCATCGCGCGTCTCTCCCGTGGAGGCCAAGCTTTCGCCGGCCAGACTAGGGCTTCGGAGGCTCCCGGGAAAATACTATCACTCGAACCGCACGTTCGCTGCTGCATAACGCAAATGCAATTGATCCGGCCGTCCACACCCTGTCGCCGGCGCCGGATCAGGCTCTTGCCGAAACCCTTGCGCATATCTACCTCTCGCAAGGGTTTTTCACGAGAGGTTGAACCGTCATGTTGGACGCCGCCGTCAAGGCGATTTCGCAGATCCTGTCGCCGCCGATGCGCTCCATCCTGTGGCGCTCGATCGGGCTGGCGCTGGTGCTGGTCACGGTGCTCGCGATCGGCTTGCAGCGCCTGTTGAGCTGGTTCGCCGAATCCGGCGAAGTCTGGGCCGAAGCGTTGCTGGGGCCGGGCTTCCACACCACGCTCAACGTCCTTTCGTGGATCATCTCGATCGCAGCCGGGCTCGGCGTCGTGCTCGGCGGCATCTTCCTGATGCCGGCGGTCACCTCGCTGGTCGCAAGCGTGTTCGTCGACGACGTCGCCGAACACGTCGAGCGCGAGCATTATCCGGCCGAGCGTCCCGGCGATACCCTGCCGCTCGGCGTCTCGATCCCCGAAGGCGTCAAGACGGCGCTGCTGACGATCCTCGTCTACCTGATCGCGCTGCCCTTCGTGCTGTTCGCCGGCGCCGGCTTCCTGATCTTCTTCGTCGCCACCGCCTGGCTGCTCGGCCGCGAATATTTCGAACTCGCAGCGATGCGCTTCCGCTCGCCGGCGGAGGCCAAGGCGATGCGCAAGGATAATGCAGCGACGATCTTCACCGCAGGCCTGTTCATCGCAGCGTTCGTGTCGATCCCGATCGTCAACCTGGCGACGCCGTTGTTCGGCATGGCCTTCATGGTCCACATGCACAAGCGCCTGTCCGGCCCGCGGCCGGAGTTGATCGAGCCGGTGAGGAAGATTCCGGCTGCGTAATTGGGGTTCGTCATTCCGGGATGGTCCGCAAGGACCAGACCCGGAATCTCGAGATTCCGGGTTCGATGCTTTGCATCGCCCCGGAATGACGCAAACCCCTCACACCGTCTTTTCCGGCCAGCGGCAAAGGTCGTTGATCAAACACACCTCGCAGCGCGGCTTGCGCGCGAGGCAGGTGTAGCGCCCGTGCAGGATCAGCCAGTGATGCGCGTGCAACATGAACTCTGACGGGATCACCTTCTCTAGCCCCAGTTCGACTGCGAGCGGCGTAGCGCCCGGCGCCAGCCCGGTCCGGTTGCCGACGCGAAACACGTGCGTATCAACGGCCATGGTATGCTCGCCATAGGCCATGTTGAGCACGACATTGGCGGTCTTGCGCCCGGCACCGGGCAGCGTTTCGATCTCGGCGCGGGTGCGCGGCACCTCGCCGCCGAACTCGGCGATCAGCTTCTCGGAGAGCGCGATGACGTTCTTCGCCTTGTTGCGGTAGAGCCCGATGGTCTTGATGTACTCGCGCACTTTCTCTTCGCCGAGCGCCAGCATCTTCCCAGGCGTATCGGCGACCGCAAACAGCGCGCGCGTCGCCCTGTTGACGCCGGCGTCGGTCGCCTGCGCCGACAGCACCACGGCGACCAGCAGCGTGTAGGGGTTGAGATGCTCGAGTTCGCCCTTCGGCTCCGGATTGGCTTTGCGAAAGCGGCTGAACGCCTCGTAGACCTCGGCCGGCGTCCAGGGTTTTGGCTTAGGTGCCTTCTTGGCCGCAAGTTTGGGCGACGCCTTGACGGTCTTCTTTGCCACTTTCTTCGGCACAGATGGAACGCTGGATTTTCTGCCGCCGGAAGAGCGGGTGATTTTGGCCATGATCGGGATATACTGATACGCGATGACAGCAGGCAACGACTTTGATCCGGCGCTTGACCAGCCGACCCTGTTTTCGGCGCGGGTGACCCCGCATCGCTCGCTCAACCGCACCGGCTTCACGGTGCTGATGGCGTTCATCGGCGTCGTCAGTTTCGTTGCCGGCATCGCCTTCTGCCTGATGGGCGCATGGCCGGTGCTCGGGTTTTTCGGGCTCGACTTGCTGGTGATCTACTGGGCTTTCCGCGTCAATTTCCGCAGCGCATCGGCCACCGAAGACATCGTGATGACGCCCTCGGAATTGCGCGTGCGCCGGGTCAACCATCGCGGCCATGTCATGGAATGGACGCTCAATCCGCTCTGGGTGCAGCTCGAAAAGACCGGCGACCCTGAGTTCGGCATCGAGCGGCTCTATCTGGTTTCCCGCGGCCGCCGCCTCTCGGTCGGTCATTTTCTGGGACCCGAGGAAAAGGAAAGCTTTTCCAAAGCCTTACTCGCGGCGCTGCAGGCCGCCAAACGCGGCATCACGTACAATCCCGTGATATAATAGGCTGTCGGAAATCGGGTGGTTTGAAGCGCAGATGAGCCTTAAATCAGACCCCATGATGACCCTTGCCATACATGACCAGCGCCTGACCAAGCCGGGCCCCCAGAACGCAGCATTGCGCGATTACGACTCGGTGCGCCGTGCCATCGCCTTCATCTCGGAGCAGTGGCGCACGCAGCCGACCATCGAGGCAATGGCGGATGCCGCCGCCGTGACGCCGGACGAACTGCATCATCTGTTCCGCCGCTGGGCCGGACTGACGCCAAAGGCCTTCATGCAGGCGCTGACGCTCGATCACGCCAAGGGACTCCTTCGCGATTCCGCCAGCGTGCTCGATGCCGCGCTTGACTCCGGGCTGTCAGGGCCCGGCCGGCTGCATGACCTGTTCGTCACCCACGAGGCGATGTCACCGGGCGAATGGAAGAACGGCGGTGCCGGCATGACGCTGCGCTACGGCTTCCACGGCTCGCCTTTCGGCACCGCGATCGTGATTGCCAGCGGCCGCGGCCTGGCGGGCCTCGCCTTCGCCGATCCCGGCGAGGAGCCGTCAGCGTTTGCCGACATGAAGCGGCGCTGGCCTAACGCGACCTATGTGGACGACCACGACGGCACCGCCGACCTCGCGCAACGCATCTTCGACACCAAACTTTGGCGGCCGGACCAGCCGCTGCGCGTGGTGTTGATCGGAACCGATTTCGAGGTGCGGGTGTGGGAGACGCTGCTGAAGATCCCGATGGGTCGCGCGGTCTGCTATTCCGACATCGCCAACAAGATCAGCAACCCGAAGGCGTCGCGCGCCGTCGGCGCCGCCGTCGGCCGCAACCCGGTATCGTTCGTCGTGCCCTGCCACCGCGCGCTCGGCAAGGGCGGCGCACTGACGGGGTATCACTGGGGCATAACCCGGAAGCAGGCGATGCTCGGCTGGGAAGCGGGCCAAGTGGGCGTGCACTGATCGCGAATTCGCAAGGCGGGCAAGCAGGTGACCTACCTCGTTGCTTTCGTACGGTAATTTCCAGCGGGCAGTGCCGTTACCCCTCCCCGGCATGCCCAACAGTGACGATTGACGATCGCAAACTGATCGCTCACAACCACCTGTCTCAACAGGGGAAGGTGAGCCCATGCAAGAACGTCGTCCGGTGATGCTGGCCATTCTGGATGGCTGGGGCTGGCGCGAAGACCCGGCCGACAATGCCGTCCGCCAGGCTCACACACCGAATTTCGATCGTCTCTGGACCAAAAGTCCGCACGCGCTCCTGAGGACGTCGGGACGCGATGTCGGTCTGCCCGATGGTCAGATGGGCAATTCCGAGGTTGGACATTTCAATATCGGCGCAGGCCGCGTCGTGATGCAGGACCTGCCGCGGATCAATGACGCGATTGCGTCCGGCAGCATCAAATCCATCGAAACGCTCCGCTCCCTGATACAGACGCTGAAACAGAGCGGCGGCACGTGCCATCTCGTCGGCCTGGTTTCTCCCGGCGGGGTACATTCGCATGAGGACCACGCCGCGGCGCTGGCCGTCATCCTCGCCGACAATGGCGTGCCGTCCGTCGTGCACGTCCTCACTGATGGACGCGATACGCCGCCAAAATCGGCGGTCGATAGTTTGATGCGGCTGGAAGCTGCGCTTCCGTCGTCGGTCCCGGTTGCCACCGTGATTGGGCGATACTACGCGATGGACCGCGACAAGCGCTGGGATCGCGTAGCCAGGGCCTATAACGCAATCGTCGAAGCCGAAGCTCCACGATTCCCCGACGCGCGATCGGCGATCGCAGACGCCTATGCACACGATCTCACTGACGAGTTCGTCGAACCGTCGGTGATCGGCAACTACGCCGGCATCAGGGACGGCGACGGCGTGCTGTGCTTCAACTTTCGCGCCGATCGCGTCCGCGAGATTCTCGGCGCGATGCTTGATCCATCGTTCGCCGCTTTCCCGCGCAGGCGCAAGGTCCACTTCGCCGCTGCGGTCGGCATGACGCAATACAGCGACGAACTGGACAGACTGATGCAGACGATGTTTCCCGCGGAGACGTTTCCCAACATCCTGGGGGAAGTCACGTCGGGCGCGAATCGCACCCAGTTGCGCATGGCCGAAACGGAGAAATATCCGCACGTCACCTATTTTCTCAACGGTGGACGCGAGGAGCCTTTTCCCGGCGAGGACCGCATCATGGTGCCTTCGCCCAAGGTCGCCACCTACGACCTGCAGCCGGAAATGTCGGCGCCTGAGCTGACGGCAAAAGCCGTGGAGGCAATCGACTCCGGCAAGTACGACCTGATCGTCCTGAACTATGCCAATCCAGACATGGTGGGCCACTCGGGCAGCCTGCCGGCCGCAATCAAAGCGGTCGAAACCGTCGATACCGGGCTTGGAAAAATCGCCGATGCGATTCAAAGGGCTGGCGGCGCGCTGCTGGTTACTGCCGACCACGGCAACTGCGAGATGATGCGTGACCCCGCAACTGGCGGACCGCACACCTCACATACGACGGGGCCGGTGCCGCTGTTGCTCCAGGGCGGCGGCGACGTGTCATTGGCGGACGGCCGACTGGCGGATATTGCCCCGACGCTGCTCGACTTGATGCAATTGCCGAAGCCGGCAGACATGACCGGCGTGTCATTGCTGCGCCCGCACAAGCAAAGCTAGACTAGAAGTCTGCGAGCCCGAGCACGTCGATCATCGTGTAGAAGCCGGGCTTTTGGTCCCGCGCCCACAGCGCCGCCTTGACGGCGCCCTGCGCAAACATGGTCCGGTCCTCGGCGCGATGGGTCAGTTCGATCCGCTCCATAGGACCGGCGAAGATCACGCTGTGATCGCCGGTAACCGTGCCGCCGCGTAGCGCGGCAAAGCCGATGTCGCCCGGCGTCCGGGCGCCGGTCTGGCCGTCGCGGCCGCGCACGGAACGGGCATGCAAGTCGATGCCGCGGCCGGCGGCGGCAGCTTCCCCAAGCAGGAATGCGGTGCCCGAGGGCGCATCGATCTTGGCCTTGTGATGCATCTCGAGGATTTCGATGTCGAAACTCTCGTCGAGCGATTGCGCGACACGCTTCACCACCGCCGCCAGCAGGTTGACGCCGAGGCTCATATTACCGGACTGCACGACGGTGGCGCGGGAAGTAACGCTCTTGATGACCGCCATGTCGGATGCCGACAGGCCGGTGGTGCCGATGATATGGACCAGCTTGCGCTGGGCGGCGATCGCGACATTGGCGATGCTGGCAGCAGGAATGGTAAAATCGACAATGCCGTCCGCATTTGCCGAAAGTTCCCAGAGGTCGGCCGAGAGTTTGACGTCATTGGCCGGCAGGCCGGCGAGCACGCCGGAATCCTTGCCCAGCAGTTCCGATCCCGGCGCTTCCAGCGCGCCGGCCAGCACCGCGCCGGGCGTTTCCGAAATGACGCGAACCAGCGCGCGGCCCATCCGGCCGCCGGCGCCCGCAACGATCAATCGCATGTCGGCCATGGCTACACCTCTTTACGCCCTATAGCGGGACGGGGCCGTTCCGGCAACCGAACAGGCCTCAGTGCTCGTCTTGCCCGGGCAGAAGCGCGAAGCACGTCTTCGCGCAAGGCGTCCCGGGTATCCACGTCTTGGCCACACGGAAACAGGAAGACGTGGATGGCCGGGTCGAAGCCCGGCCATGACGGAGAGACTGACCCTCAGGGCTGCGGGCCGTCATAGCCTTCGATGATGATGAGATCGGCGTCCGAATGCGGCTGCCGGCGCTTGATGTTTTCCTGGTACTCCGGTGAGCGATAGCAGGCCATCGCCGTCTCGTAGTCCGGGAATTCGATCACGACGTTGCGCGAGCGGCTTTTGCCTTCGATGTCTTCGAACTTGCCGCCGCGCACGACAAAGCGCCCGCCGAATTTCTTGAAGATCGCGGGGTTGTGCGCCGCATAGGGCTTGTAGCCTTCGTCATTGTGCACGTCGACGCGCGCGATCCAGTATCCCTTCGCCATACTCGTTCTCCCTTCCGTTGTTCAAGCCGAAGCCTGTTCGATTTCCGCCTGAATGGCATCCGCCGCTGCCTTTGGATCGGCAGCTTCCGTGATCGGGCGTCCGACCACAAGATAGTCAGCGCCGGCCGCGATCGCGCGCGCCGGCGTCATGATGCGCTTCTGGTCACCGGTCGCGGCACCTGCCGGGCGAATGCCCGGCGTCACCAGCGTCATCTGGTGACCGACGATCTTGCGCAAGCTGGCCGCCTCTTCCGGCGAACTGACGAGCCCGTCGACGCCGAGTACCTGCGCCTGCTGCGCCCGCGCCTCGACCAGGTCCGACACGTTGAGACGGTAGCCGGCGGCGTGCAGATCAGCATCGTCGTAGGAGGTCAGCACGGTGACGGCGAGAATCTTCAACTCCGAGCCTGCGCGCGCCTCGACCGCGGCCTTCATGGTCTGCGGATAGGCGTGCACGGTGAGGAAGGTCGCGCCCAGTTTCGCAACGCTCTCGACGCCGCGCGCCACCGTATTGCCGATGTCGTGCAGCTTGAGATCGATGAAGACCTTCTTGCCCGAATTCGCCAGTTGCTGCGCCAGCGTCAGCCCACCGGCATAGCCGAGCTGATAGCCGACCTTGTAGAAGCTGACGCTATCGCCGAGCCGCGCGATCAGCGCCTCCGCCTCGGCCACGCCGGGCAGATCGAGCGCCACGATCAACCGGTCCTTCGGCGCGATACTGGCTGGCTGCATGTCACCTCACATCACATCATGCGTTGGGAAACGTCGATCAACTGCCGCACCAGCGCTTTCAGCGCTTCGCTGTCAGCCGAATTCTTCAACTTGTCCATCTCGTCATAGGCCTCATCTGCGAACGACAGCGCCAACTGGTTCGCGATCACCGTGGCGTGGCAGGCCGACAGGATCAGCCGCAGTGCCGACAGCGCGCGGGTGCCGCCGAGCCGCCCGCCGGACGCCGAGGCGATCGCAAACACCCGATCGCGAAAGACCTGCCCGCGGTTTTCGTGCGCGTCCTGGACCCGGCTCACCCAGTCGATCGTGTTCTTGACCAGCGGCGGCACCGAGGAATTGTACTCCGGCGTCACGATCAGGACGCCGTGGTGGGCCGACATCATGCGCTTCAGGTTGATCGCGTGCTTCGGCACGCCCGACTTCGCCTGCATGTCGCCGTCGTAGATCGGCAGCGGATAGTCGGCGAGCGAGATCCGGGTGACGTCGGCGCCGGAGCGCGCCAGTTCATGGGCGGCAACGGCCGCCAGCTTCGCATTGAGCGAGCCGCTGCGTAGCGATCCCGGTATCACGAGGATTTTCAGTGCGGACATATTCTAGAAATCGCGTTCAGGACAGACCCGCGCGACGCGTCGGGCTCAGCCCTTGCGATACACCCAGACCCGCGCGGGTGGAAGGTTCATCCAGATCCGCTCGGAGGCTTCCGTGGACACGCCCGGCAGCGATTTGGGGATCGGCGGCGCGACCGAATAGGTGAACTGCACGAACGGGGCGCCCGGGGCGAGCGCGGCGAAGGCGTCGCGTATCAGTTTCAAGCGGGTCAGCATCGGCTTGGTGACCAGAGGCAGACCGGAGACCACGGCGGAGGCCCGCATATCCAGCACGCCCGCAAGCGAGTCGCGAAGCGTATAGGCATCGCCCTGCACCACCTTGGCTTGCGGATAACGATCGCGCAGCAGGGCGCAGAAGCCCGGATTATACTCGACCAGCACGAGCCGCTTCTGATCGACGCCATGTTCGATCAGCGCGTTGGTGATCGCGCCGGTCCCGGGCCCAAGTTCGACGACAGGGCCATCGGAGTCGACGTCGACATATTCGGCCATGGTCCGGGCGAGCAGCTTGCTCGACGGCATCACCGCGCCCATGTGCAGCGGCTTTTCGATCCATGAACGAAGGAAGCGGACCTCATCGTCAAGACGGGGCTTCTTCGAAACGCGCACGGACGATTGCAAAGGCATGTCGCTACCAGGCGGGACCGCAACAAAGCGGGGGATGTCAGAAAACAGTCATAAACACGTATAGGTCGACAGGGACATGGTCAAGCCAAACGCTCACGCGCCGGATCGGCCAAGGCGTCGTCGATACATGGATAACGTCATGTGTAAGCTGAATGAATCATGACTGCGGGCGATGCACGCATCCGCATGTCTCTCGTGCATGCGGTCAGGAACTGGCGCGGTTGCCGAAGAAGTCCTTTACCTTGGTGAAGAAGCCCGCCGCTTCCGGCTGTGTGGCGCCGGACGACAGCTTTTCGAACTCGGACAGCAATTCCTGCTGCTTCTTGGTCAGATTCTGCGGCGTTTCGACCATGACCTGGACATACATGTCGCCGGTCTGGCGCGAACGCAGCACCGGCATTCCTTTTGATGCAATGCGAAAACGACGACCGGACTGCGTCCCCGGCGGCACCTTCACCTTGGTCTTGCCCTTGTCGATGGTCGGCACCTCGAAGTCGCCGCCAAGGGCTGCCGCCACCATCGAGATCGGCACCCGGCAATGCAGGTCGGCGCCGTCGCGCTGGAAGAACTCGTGCGTCGAAAGCGACAGGAAAATGTAGAGGTCGCCGGGCGGCCCGCCGCGCACGCCGGCCTCGCCTTCGCCGGCCAGCCGGATGCGGGTGCCGTCCTCGACGCCTTGCGGGATGTTGACCGACAAGGTCCGGTCGCGCGTCACCCGTCCCGAGCCTGCGCAATTGGGGCAGGCATCCTCGATCATCTGGCCACGGCCCTGACAGCCGGGGCAGGTCCGCTCCAGCGTGAAGAAGCCCTGGGCCTGCCGCACCCGTCCCTGCCCGCCGCAGACCGAACAGTTCTTCGGCTTGGTGCCGGCCTTGGCGCCGGTGCCGGAACAGGGCTCGCAGGTGACCGAGACCGGAATCTCGATCTGCGCGGTCTTGCCGAGGTAGGCTTCCTCCAGCGTGATTTCCATGTTGTAGCGCAGGTCGGCGCCGCGCTCGCGTCCGCCGCTGCGGCCGCCACGCTGCCCGGCCATGCCGAACAGGTCCTCGAAAATGTCTGAGAACGACGAGGCGAAGCCGGCGCCGAAGCCAGGCCCGCCGCCGCCCATACCCTGCTCGAACGCGGCATGGCCGTAGCGGTCATAGGCGGCACGCTTCTCGCCGTCCTTGAGGACTTCGTAAGCTTCGTTGATTTCCTTGAACCTGACTTCGCTGGTGGCGTCGCCCGGATTCTTGTCCGGATGCCATTTCATCGCCAGCTTGCGGAAGGCCGCCTTGAGCTTGCCGTCGTCTGCGTTCCGCTCAACTTCCAGGGTTTCGTAGTAGCAGCGCTTGGTGGACATCAGTCAAACCCGCCCGAATTCGGCTTCGTACCGAAGCAGCTGAAAAGATGCAGCCTTCGGCTTAAAGAAAAATGACCCCCATCCATCGAGACGCTGCGGTTGCGCTCTTTGGCATGGGGGTCATGTTCGAAAGCCCGCGTTAAGCCGACTTCTTGTTGTTCTTGTCGTCGTCGACCTCGGTGAACTCCGCGTCGACCACGTCATCCTTGGCCGCATCCCTCTTGGCGTCGGCCTCGGCCTGCTGCTTGTACATGGCCTCGCCGAGTTTCATCGAAGCCTGCGCCACGGTGTTGGTCTTGGCCTTGATGGCCTCGGCATCGTCGCCCTTCAGCGCCTCCTTCAGATCGCTGACGGCGTCTTCGATGGCACGGCGCTCGGACTCCTCGACCTTCGAACCGTGTTCGGCCAGCGCCTTCTCGGTGGAATGCACCAGCGCGTCGGCATGGTTCTTGGCGTCGACCGCCTCTCGGCGCTTCTTGTCCTCGGCCGCATTGGCCTCGGCGTCCTTGACCATCTTCTGGATGTCGGCTTCCGACAGGCCACCGGATGCCTGAATCCGGATCTGCTGCTCCTTGCCGGTCGCCTTGTCCTTGGCTGATACGTTGACGATGCCGTTGGCGTCGATGTCGAACGTCACCTCGATCTGCGGCATGCCGCGCGGCGACGGCGGGATGCCCATCAAGTCGAACTGACCGAGCACCTTGTTGTCGGCCGCCATTTCGCGCTCGCCCTGGAAGACGCGGATGGTGACCGCGTTCTGGTTATCCTCGGCAGTCGAGAACACCTGGCTCTTCTTGGTCGGGATCGTGGTGTTGCGGTCGATGATGCGGGTGAACACGCCGCCCAGCGTCTCGATGCCCAGCGACA
>LNFM01004051.1_pt1 | contig 27654 bp, 22 predicted proteins | sample 596031 | NCBI WGS metagenome assembly LNFM01 (sample SAMN04254537, study PRJNA301005) | activated carbon metagenome | isolation source: dual media filters at the Ann Arbor, Michigan drinking water treatment plant | place: USA: Ann Arbor
GTCGCCAAGCTGCGCGACGCCGGCTGTACGCAGATCCAGGGCTATGTTTTTTCGCCGCCGCGTTCTGGCGCCGATATTCTCGACATGTTCGCGCCGCGGCTGGGGACGGCGCCGGCCGCCGCGCCGAAGCAGCGCCAGAGCGCTACTTCCTGAAGCTGGTGAGCATGCCTTTCATGCCCGCCGATTTGGCGGCTTCCTTTTTGGCGGTGGCTTCCCGCGCCAGTCTTTCCTCGCAATCGACGAGGGCGATGTCGACGACGTATCCGGTCGCATTGTCGAATTTGTATTCTTCGCAATATTTTTCCGCCGAGGAAAAAACAATGCTGCCGAGGCGGCGCGCCTCTGCCTGCCGCCGTAGCGTGTCGGTCAGGCGCTCGGCGAGCGCGGCCTCGTCGATGCCCGGCGCGGGAGCCTGGCCGCCGATGGCGCTGTAAAAGCCAAACAGCGCCGCGCCGACGACGGCGGTTGCCGCCGCCAGGCGAATGCTGTCGTGGCGCAGCCATGAGGTGCGGTGCCGGGCGGCCTGTGCGACGCGATAAAACCGTTTCATCGGCGCCTGTCTACCGGCTGCGGATGAGGAAGCGCTCAAGAACAATGGTCAAATTTTACCGATTCCCGCGCTTATGGGCCGCGCTTGCGGCGCCTTGCGGCGGCCCGGTGCGGTCCTTCCCTTTATCTCAGGCCGTACCTACATCCGGTTTCGCGGCCAGATTTAATCGAACCCAAGATGACAATGATGCTCGATTTTACGCACAGCCCCAGCGCGGGGGATGCGGATGGGGAGCCGCTTTCGCTCGCGTCCGATACGGAAATTCTCGACGCCTATTCGCACGCGGTGACCTCGGTCGCCGATGCGGTCGGGCCCGCAGTTTTGCGGGTCGAAATTCGCAACGGCAAGGGCAAGCCCGGCGGCATCGGCTCCGGCGTCGTGATTGCGCCGGACGGCCTGGTGCTGACCAACAGCCACGTCGTCGATGGCGCCAGCGAAGTCCGGTTACAGGATGCCGAAGGCCGCATCATGGACGCCCGCGTCTTGGGCCGCGATCCCGACACCGATCTGGCGCTGCTGCGCGCCGGCTCGGTGCGCGACCTGCCACATGCGGCCTTGGGCGATTCAAAAACGCTCCGGCGCGGCCAGCTGGTGGTTGCGATCGGCAATCCGCTCGGCTTTGAATCGACGGTGACCGCCGGCGTCATCTCCGCCCTGGGCCGCACCTTGCGTTCGCATAGCGGGCGGACCATCGAGGACGTCATTCAGACCGATGCCGCGCTCAATCCCGGCAATTCCGGCGGGCCTCTGGTGTCGTCGCGCGGCGAGGTGATCGGCATCAACACCGCGGTGATCCGGGGCGCGCAGGGCATCTGCTTTGCGGTGGCGTCGAATACCGCGCAATTCGTGCTCAGCGAACTGATCCAGCATGGCCGGGTGCGGCGCGGTTATATCGGCGTGGCCGGCCAAACCGCGGCTGTGCCGCGCCGGCATGCGCTGAACGCCGGCATCGGCCATATGTCCGGCGCAATGGTCTCGTCGCTGGAGCCGAATGGTCCGGCGGCGCAAGCCGGGCTGATGAGCCTCGACATCATCGTGCGCGTCGATGGCCAGAGCGTCACCGGCGTCGACGATTTGATCCGGTTGCTGAACCACGAGCGGATTGGCCGTGACGTCGAGATCGAAGTGCTGCGCCGCGGCAGCTCGCGTGTCTTCGCGGTGAGGCCGCTGGAGCGGCCGGTGCAGAAGGCGGCGTAACGAAAGCCGCTTTACTGCGGCTTCTCGACCTCTTCTTCGGCAGCGGGCGCAGCGGCAGCCGGCTTGGCGGCGGCGGGCTTTTTCTTCAGCGCTTCCTTGCGGGCGGCCGGTTCGTAATTGGCATTGGTCATGCACTTCTTGATGAAGGCATCGCGCTTGGCGCCGGTCAGGTTGTCGTGCTCCGCGCCATATTTGCAGGTTTCCATTTTCTGCGCGGCGGTGGCAGCGGCGGCTGGCTGGGCCAGCAATACGAGCGGCATCAGACCGGTGAGGGCAAGGTGGGTGAGTGCATGCGTTGCGCGCATCGGGTCGCTCCCTTGGATATTTCTTCGCTTGAACTTAGCACGCTTCGCCGAGGCTTGGCTGGTCCTGCTTCGGCAAAGGTTAAGATGGAACTTGATAAAGACCGGACGTGCGGCGCATTTGAGGCGGCCGCACGTCCGTGGTCCCGGGCTATTTTACTTGTCGCCGAGCAAGCGCTTGCCCCACCAGCCGCGCTTCGGGGCGGCCGGCTCGTCGCTCGCGGTCGAGACGACCACGGGCTGCGGCAGCACCGGAGCAGGCGCAGGGCTCGCACCGGCGGCAAACGGCGCTGGTTCGCGGATGGTCGAGCGGCGACGCGGCGCTTCCTGCGCTGAGGCCGGCGTATCCGTTGCCGCGTGGGCAGGCTCGGGCGCGGCATAGACCGGCGCGTTCACCGGGCGATCTTCAACTTGTTCCTGGACGCGATCCGGTCCGCCACTTTGGCCATTACCCTGATCGTGATACGGCGCGCCATTCGGCTCGCTGTTTTCAGGAGCGAAGCCCGCTTCCTGCGATTCATGATCCTGTACATCCTGACCGCCATTGCCGTTCGCGGCGGCGCCCGGCGAATCGCCGTCCCGATGACGGTTGCGGCGGCCACCACGGCGGCCACGGCGTCGGCGGCGGCGGATATCTTCACCTTCGCTGGTACCGGGTGCGGCCTCAGTGCGGGGCGGGCGCTCGCCGCCATCTTCCTCAGGCGAGCCGCTGTCGTGATCTTCGGGGGCGACGGCGTGTTCGGCAACGACGGTTTCACGCGGCTGGCGCGGCGCGTTCTCGCGGCCCGAGCCTTCACGACCTTCGCCACGGCCACGGCCGCGTCCGCGGCGGCGCCTGCGGCGCTGACCATCACCGCCTTCGGCTTCACTATCGCCGCGCGCCTCTTCGTCGCCGTCTTCGGCATTCTCGACGACTTCAATGGAGGAGGGCGCCGCCATCATCTCTTCGTCGTCGTCCTCGGCCTCTTCCGGCTCGGGCTCGACGAAATCGTCGTCCTCGAACGTGGTCGGCATCGGCGGCGCCGCCGCCGCGATCGCCTTGGCGGCATCCGCCGTGTGCATCTGCTCGCCGCGCTCGACGATGTAGGACACCTGCGCGCTGACGGTGGCGTCTGCGGTGATGGTAATGGTGATGTGGAAGCGCTCTTCCAGTGCGCGCAAATGGGCGCGCTTGTGGTTGAGCACATAGAGAGCGACTTCCGAACGGGTGCGCACGATCAGGTTATGCGTCGCGCCCTTGTTCAGCGAATCCTCAATGGCGCGCAGCAATTGCAGCGCGACCGACGAGACCGAACGGACATGGCCGAGGCCGCCGCAGGTCGGGCACTTTTCGGTCGAGCTTTCCAGCACCGAGGTGCGGATGCGCTGGCGCGACATTTCCAGGAGGCCGAAATGCGAGATGCGGCCGACCTGGATGCGGGCGCGGTCGTGCTTGAGCGCATCTTTCATGCGCCGCTCGACCTGGCGATTGTTGCGGCCTTCATCCATGTCGATGAAGTCGATCACCACAAGACCGGCGAGGTCGCGCAGGCGCAGCTGGCGGGCGACTTCGTCGGCCGCTTCGCAATTGGTCTTGAGCGCGGTGTCTTCGATGTGATGCTCGCGCGTGGCGCGGCCGGAGTTCACGTCGATGGCGACGAGCGCTTCGGTCTGGTTGATGACGATATAGCCGCCGGAGCGCAATTGCACGGTCGGCTGGAACATAGCGTCCAGCTGGGTCTCGGTGCCGTAGCGCGTGAACAGAGGCTGCGCGTCGTTATAGAGCTTCACGTTTTTGGCGTGCGTCGGCATCAGCATGCGCATGAAGTCGCGCGCTTCCTTGAAGCCTGCTTCGCCCGCGACGACGATTTCCTCGATGTCCTTGGAGTAGAGATCGCGGATCGAACGCTTAATCAGCGAGCCTTCCTCGTAAACGAGTTTCGGCGCCATCGACTTAAGCGTGAGGTCGCGCACGGTTTCCCACAGCCGGAGCAGATATTCGAAATCGCGCTTCACTTCGGTCTTGGTGCGCGACGCGCCAGCGGTACGCAGGATGACGCCCATGCCTTCCGGCACTTCCAGTTCCTGAGCGATTTCCTTGAGGCGCGAACGGTCTTCGCCCGAGGTGATCTTGCGCGAGATGCCGCCGCCACGCGCGGTGTTCGGCATCAGCACCGAATAGCGGCCGGCGAGCGAGAGATAAGTGGTGAGCGCCGCGCCCTTGGAGCCGCGCTCTTCCTTGACCACCTGCACCAGCATGACCTGGCGGCGCTTGATGACTTCCTGAATCTTGTAGTTGCGGCGGAAGCGCGGCGTGCGTTCCTGCGCTTCCTCGAGCGCGTCGGCGCCGCCGACGGATTCGACGTGTTCTTCTTCGTGATGATCGTCATCGTGATGGTCGTCGCCGTTCGGCGCGGTGGGGGCGTCGGCCCCGGCTTCGCTGACGGCAGCCACCGGATGATCGTGGTCGTCGTGATGATCGTCGTCGGCATGGTCATCATGGTGATGATCGTGCTCGGCGTCGGAGGCGGCGCGTTCGTGCGCGGCGGCCTCGTCGGCCAGATGCGCGGCCGGCAATTCGACGTCGCCGGCGGGCGCCTCGTAGGCTTCGCGCGCCTCATCGGCGGCGCCCGGATCGACTGTCGGGATGGGTGCTGCGGCTTCGGCGATTTCAGTTGCCGTCTCGTGGTGCGAGGCGATGTCGTGAGTCTGGGCTTCGGTTTCGATCGGTGCCTCAGAAGCGGCCTGCGGCGGCTCATCCGAATAAGGCTGCGCCATCACTTCGGGCTGGTCACCGGGCAAACCGCCGAGCGCGCCTTCGCCAGGCGTCATGTCGAGCTGCGGCTGATCGGCGGCATCCACCGCGAGCGGCTCGGAGCGGGACGGGTCGCGCTGGCGATCGGCGCCGGAGCGGCGGTGACGGTTGCGTCCGCCGCCGCTGCGTCCGCCGCCGCGGCTGGAGCGGTTGTCGGCTTCCGCGTCGGCGGCGCGGGCATCGCGCTCTTCCTGCGCGATCAGCGCCTGCCGGTCGGCGACCGGGATTTGGTAATAGTCCGGGTGAATTTCGGCGAAGGCCAGGAAGCCGTGCCGGTTGCCGCCGTAATCGACGAAGGCGGCCTGCAGCGAGGGCTCTACGCGGGTGACCTTGGCGAGGTAGATATTGCCGCGAAGCTGTTTGCGGTTAGCGGACTCGAAGTCGAATTCTTCGACGCGGTTGCCGCGGAGTACCACCACCCGTGTCTCTTCCGGGTGGGTCGCGTCGATCAGCATCTTGTCGGGCATTGGAGATTCTCACTGAGGCGTACCCGCCAGCGTGCTCGCGCGTCGAAAACGGCGCAAAACGGCGCATGAGGGAGGTAGCCTGATGGGGTTTAAGGGAAAGGGGCGCGTTTTCACGCGAATTCGGGGCCCATTCCAAAGCAGCACGGTCCATAGCAAAACGCGCAGTCACGAGAGCGTCGCGAAAGCGTTGGACCTCAAATTGCCTTTGCTGCGAACGTGGCAGCATGAATGTTTCGACCCGTAGCGCTGCGGCTGCGCCAAAAGCAGCGCCGCCGAGGTTTAGTCTTCGCCAACGGTCAGAACGCGCAAGGCCAGAGTGGCCAGACGCTGATCCGGGTGTCCTTACAAGGGTTTCGGCTCGCTTCGCCGTCCGTTCGGTCCGCCTCCTCGGGGGACCGATCCTGAACTGGCGGGCCGGGGGCCAGAACGCGGCACAACCGGAACTAAAACCATCAGCCCCTTCTATGTACGGCGGGAGTCTCTCAATAGCAAGAAAGGTTTGGGATCGGCCCGGCGATGCGGTCGATGCGGCGAGGCTCCGGTTCAGGTATTGCGTCTGTTGGCATTAATTAGTATATATTGTGCCATATGGCATAAAACACTCTGGGTGGAGAGGCCCGTGTCGGAGACCGCGATCATCGACCAGAATGCGCGACCCGCAACGGTTACGCCGGCGGGCGCTGTAACACCGGCGGAAGCCGCTGCCATGTTGCGCGCGGTCTTCAACCTGTTTCGGCTTTGGCAGGTCAATGACGCGCAGGCGAGGGTCCTTCTTGGGCAACCGAGCGCCTCGACATTCTACCGCTGGAAGCGCGGCACGATCGGCGCGGTGCCGTCGGATACGGTGTGGCGGCTCGGCGACCTGATGGGCATCCACAAAGCGTTGCGTCATCTCTTTACCGACCCGGCGCGCGGTTACGCCTGGGTGGCACGACCGAACACCGCTTTCGGCGGGCAGTCGGCGCTTGATCGTATGCTGGCAGGCGCGCCCAGCGACCTCAGCGCGGTGCGCGCCTATCTCGACGCCGAGCGCGGTGGCTGGTGAGCGAAACGCCGCCGGTGGCGCAGATCGACTGGCTGGTCAGCCACCGTATTGTTCGCACCATCTACCCGCCAGTGTCGCTGTTCGAGGACATCGCCGATCCGGCCGATTGGGAATTGATCGCCCGCGCCGAAGCCAAAACCAATCCGCGCGTGCGCGACGAAGTGGGGGATCTCACTTTGGTGCCGCCAGCGCGTCGCGTCAGCGGGCCGGGCGCGAGTCTGGTGATGGCGGCCTTCACCCATGCATCGCGCTTGCGGCCAAGCCGTTTTTCCGACGGCGGTTACGGCGTCTGGTACAGCGGCGATCGCTTTGAGGTCGCCTTGGCCGAAGCCGCCTATCATTTTGAACGCTTCATGGCGCGCACCGCGGAGCCAGCCGCCGACGCGCAATACCGCGAACTGCGCGCCCGCATTGCTGGCCCCTTGCATGATCTGCGTGGCGGCGGCTTCGAGGGGTGTCTCGCGCCGGACGATTGGACGGTAGGTCAAGCGCTCGCGGCGTCGCTGAAAAGCGCCAGCAGCGACGGCATCGTCTATCCAAGTGTGCGCTGGCCGGCGGGCCAGGCGGCGGCGCTGTTCTATCCGGATCTGGTGAAACTGCCGGTCATCCAGGCGCAGACGCTGCAATATCATTGGGATGGCAAGCGCATGACGCGGTATTTCGTCATGGGCGAGAGCGAATGGCGGGAGTGGCCGGCCAGGTGATGCTCTAGGAGGGGCAGAGGAACTGGCGCCTTGCTTCTTTGTCACGGCCGCGCAGGTTTGCGCCGCGCCGGTCAACTTCCATTAACCGAAGCAGCCGCTAATAGGGTAAAAGCACCACCGAAAGGGTCGGATTCGGTGACAGATCGCGCGTTCAGAAGGTTTGGGGCTTCCGCAGCGCTCGCTCTGCTGGGCTTGGCGTTGGCCGTCTTAGCCGCCCCGGCCGCCGAAAAAGGCGCTGTGGCGCAGAAAGCCTTGGCGGATGCTATCGACCGGCTGCCGGCGGTGACCGATGTGCGGGTCGGCGGCTCGGACACCCAGACCCGCTTCATCATGGACCTGACGGGCAAAATCGACGTCGCCGCCTTCGCTTTGGCCAATCCGTACCGCGTGGTGGTCGATCTGCCCCAGGTCGCCTTCAAGTTGCCCGAGAAGGCCGGCGAACAGAGCCGCGGCCTGATCAAGGCGTTCCGTTTCGGCCTCATCATGCAGGGCGGCTCCCGTATCGTGCTCGACACCAAAGGGCCGGTGCGCATCGACAAGGCCTTCGTCCTCGATGCCGAAGGCGGCCTGCCGGCGCGGCTGGTCATCGACCTGTCGGCCACCGATAAAACCAGCTTCCAGCGGGCGATGTCGCTAGAAACGCGCGCGCCGCGCAGCGCCAATGTCAGCCGCAGCGAAGCGCCGGCTCCTAGCTCGACCGACAGCCGGCCGCTGATCGTGCTCGATCCCGGCCATGGCGGCATCGACAACGGCGCCAAGGCGGCGACCGGCGAACTGGAAAAGGACGTGGTGCTGAAATTCGCGCAGACGTTGCGCGGCATGCTTGAGCGCAGCGGTAAATATCGCGTGGCGCTGACCCGTTCCGACGACACTTTCATCGCGCTCAGCGAGCGGGTGAAGTTCAGCCGGGCGCAGGGCGCCTCGTTGTTCGTGTCGATCCACGCCGACGCCATCCCGAAAAGCGAAGGCCAGGCCGAGGGCGCCACCGTCTATACATTGTCGGAAAATGCCTCCGACGCCGAAGCCGCCCGCCTCGCCGAGGCCGAAAACCGCGCCGACGCCATTGCCGGCGTCGATCTGACGGCGGAGCCCGACGACGTCGCCAATATTCTCGTCGATCTGGCGCAGCGTGAAACCAAAACGTACTCGACGCAGTTTGCCCGTCACGTGGTCGGCGAATTGAAGAACGCCGCCCGGCTGCACAAGAATCCGATGAAGTCGGCGGGATTTAAAGTTCTGACCGCGCCGGACGTCCCTTCCGTTCTGGTGGAATTGGGTTACATGTCGACCAAGGGCGACCTCAAGCTTTTGACCTCGGCCGAGTGGCAGGCCAAGACGGCCACGGCGCTGTCGCAGGCGATCGATACCTTTTTTGCGTCTCGATTGGCGCGCGGCAGCGCCGGGAAGGGCAACTGAATGGACGTCGCGGGCGGCCTGTGGCCTCAGTTTCAACATAAAACCAAGCGACCAGAGTGGCTTGCGAACAAGTGGTTTGGCGACCATTGCGCTGCCGGGGAAAGAAGCGGGACTATTCGCTCATGAAGTTCATTCTGCGCTTCCTCGGGTTCCTGTTCGCCGCCGGCACCATCCTGTTCGTCGTCGGCATTGCCGGCGTATCCGGCCTGCTGTGGCATTTCTCCAAGGACCTGCCGGACTATTCGCAGCTTCAGGATTACGAGCCGCCGGTGATGACGCGCGTGCACGCCGGCGACGGCTCGCTGGTCGCCGAATATGCCCGCGAGCGCCGTCTCTACGTCCCGATCCAGGCAGTGCCGAAGCTGGTCATCACCGCCTATCTCGCCGCCGAAGACAAAAATTTCTACGAACATGGCGGCCTGGATTTCATGGGCATCGCCCGCGCCGGCGTCAACCTGGTGCAGAATCTCGGCTCCGGGCGCCGCCCGCAGGGCGCCTCGACCATCACGCAACAGGTCGCCAAGAACTTCCTGTTGACCAACGAGGTGTCTTACACCCGCAAGATCAAGGAAGCGCTCTTGGCGCTGAAGATCGAGCGCACTTATTCGAAGGACAAGATCCTCGAACTGTACCTGAACGAAATCTATCTCGGGCTGGGCGCCTACGGCATCGCCGCCGCGTCGCTGGTCTATTTCGACAAGGCGGTCAACGAATTGACCATCCCGGAAGTGGCTTATCTCGCGGCGCTGCCGAAGGCACCGAACAATTATCATCCGTTCCGCTTCCGCGAACGCGCGCTGGAGCGGCGCAACTGGGTGCTTGATCGCATGGCGGAAGCCGGCTTCATCAAGGCGGCTGAAGCCGAAGCGGCCAAGCGCACAGGCCTCGGCATTGTGCAGAAGGCGTCCGCTCAGCATCTCACATTCGCCGCCGAATATTTCGCCGAGGAAGTGCGCCGCGAACTCTATGAACGTTACGGCGAGAAGAAGCTGTACGAAGGCGGTCTGTCGGTGCGCACCACGCTCGATCCGAAGATGCAGGTGCAGGCGCGCAAGGCGCTGATCGACGGGCTGGTGAAATACGACGAAGCGCATGGCTGGCGCGGCGCCACCACCCAGATCGATATTTCCGGCGACTGGGGCGTCAAGCTTGCCGAGGTCAAGGCTCTCAATGACGTGGCGCCGTGGCGCATGGCAGTGGTGCTGGAAGTCAGCGATCAATCGGCGCGTGTCGGCTTGCAGCCCGGCCGCGATCCGACCGGCTATCTCGGCAAGGACCGCGACATTGGAATTTTGCCGCTCGACGGCGTGAAGTGGGCGCGGGTATCCGGCAAGACGCCGACCAAAGTCGGCCAGGTGCTTAATCCGGGCGACGTTGTCTATGTCGAGCCGTCCGAGAAGACGAACGGCCAGTTCCGTCTGCGTCAGGTGCCGGAAGTGTCCGGCGCCCTGGTCGCGCAGGATCCGTGGACCGGGCGCGTGCTCGCCATGGTCGGCGGCTTTTCCTACGACCAGAGCCAGTTCAACCGCGCGACGCAGGCGTTGCGCCAGCCCGGTTCCTCGTTCAAACCGATCGTTTATGCCGCAGCCCTCGACAATGGCTATACGCCGTCATCGCTGGTGCTCGACGCGCCGATCGAACTCGATCAGGGCGCGGGGCAGGGCGTGTGGAAGCCGGAGAACTACGAGAACAGTTTCCATGGCCCGTCGACCTTGCGCTTCGGCATCGAGCATTCGCGCAACGTGATGACGGTGCGGCTGGCGCAGGATGTCGGCATGCCGCTGATCGCGGAATATTCCAAGCGCTTCGGCGTCTATGACAGCCTGCCGCCGTATCTGTCGTTCTCGCTTGGCGCCGGCGAGACCTCGCTGCTGCGCATGGTCACGGCTTACGCCATGTTCGACAATGGCGGCCGCCGCGTGAAGCCGACGCTCGTCGATCGCATTCAGGACCGCTACGGGCACACCGTTTATCGCCATGACGAGCGCGAGTGCATCGGCTGCTCCGGCAAGAAATGGGAGAACCAGCCGGAGCCGTCGCTAATTGACCGGCGCGAGCAGGTCATCGATCCGATGACGGCGTATCAGATCACCTCGATGATGGAAGGCGTCACCATTCGCGGCACCGCCGGCGGCGTCGGCTTCCAGCGCGACGTCGGCAAGCCGGTCGCCGGCAAGACCGGCACCACCAACGATTACAAGGACGCCTGGTTCATCGGCTTTACCACCGACCTGGTGGTCGGCGTTTACTTCGGCTTCGACAAGCCGCGTTCGCTCGGCCGTGGCGAGACCGGCGGCAAGCTGGCAGCTCCCGTGGTCAAGGAATTCATGAAGGCCGCGCTGGCCGGCAAGCCCGGGGCGCCGTTCCGCGTGCCACCCGGCATCAAGCTGATCCGCGTCGATGCCAAGACCGGCATGCGCGCCGGGCCGGATACGCCCAAGGCGATCCTTGAGGCGTTCAAGCCTGGTACTGCGCCGCCGGACAGCTATTCGGTGGTCGGCGCCGGTGACAGCTTCGATAACGGCGGCGCGCCGCCGCGTGCCTGGGGGCAGGGCGTGTCGCCCGAATCCGGCCGCGCGGTGCGGTCAGGGACCGGCGGGCTATATTGAGCGTCGCCTATGGCGAATCGCGCCAGAACGCTGCGAAAGCAAAACGTCGCGCGACTGTCATAAGGCGGTAGTCGATGCTCTTGTAAATCCTTCTCTTGCTGACGCTCGACGCTGTGTTGGGTCATCGAAGGCAATGTGGAGAATTTCCATGCGCGCGCTGCTTTTGCCGGTCAGCCTGATCGCCATGTCACTTTACTCCAGCGTTGCGCCGGCCGCCCCGGTCGAAGTCGGCGTACGGCCGCAGTTTCTGATCGGGCAGAGCCGCAATCCCGAACTGAAAGCGCGGCTCGAGGCCTGTCTCGACAAGCCGCAGGAGCGCAAGCAGTTCTCCATCGCGCACCGCGGCGCGCCGTTGCAGTTCGCCGAGCACACGGTTGAATCCTATACCGCCGCGCACCGCATGGGCGCCGGCATTCAGGAGTGCGACGTCGCTTTCACCAAGGACAGGAAGCTCGTTTGCCGGCACGCCCAGAACGACCTTCACACCACAACGAACATCCTCGGCACGGCGCTGGCCGCCAAATGCACCAAGCCGTTCACCCCGGCGGAAGGCGACAAGCCGGCCTCCGCCGAATGTCGCACCAGCGACATCACGCTCGCCGAATTCAAGACGTTGACTGGCAAGATGGACGCCGCCGATACCAAGGCGACGACAGTGGCCGGCTACATGAACGGCACGGCGCGCTGGCGCACCGATCTTTATGCCGCGGCCGGCGGCACGCTGATGACGCACGCCGAATACATCGCGCTGGTCAAGAAGATGGGCGTCAAATTCACGCCGGAACTGAAAGCCCCGTCCGTGGCCATGCCGTATGACGGCTGGACCCAGGAGCAGTACGCGCAGGCGATGATTGACGAATACAAGGCCGCCGGTGTGCCCCCCGCCGACGTTTTCCCGCAGTCCTTCAACCTCGCCGACATTCTCTACTGGATCAAAGCCGAACCGGAATTCGGCAAGCAAGCGGTCTTCCTCGACGACCGCGACGAAACCGACAAGTCGTTCGACCCGATGAATGCCGCGACCTTCAAGCCGTCGATGAAGGAGTTGAAGGCACAGGGCGTCAATTATATCGCGCCGTCGATGCCGTTGCTGGTGACGGTCGAGAACGGCAAGATCGTCCCCTCGGCCTATGCCAGGGAAGCCAAGGCCGCCGGCCTCAACATCATCACCTGGTCGCTGGAACGCTCCGGCCCGCTACAGAAGGGCGGCGGGTACTACTACAAGTCGGTCAATGCCGTCGTCGACAATGACGGCATGATTTACGAAGTGCTCGACGTTCTGGCCCAGCAGGTCGGCGTTGTCGGGGTGTTTTCCGACTGGCCGGCGACCGTCACTTTCTATGCGAACTGCATGAACCTGAAATAGGCCCAAACGCCATTCCGCGTGGCCTTGCCGGAAATCCTGGACCGGCGGCCGAGGTCCCGGTTGCGCCGGCGCCGTTGCGCCGCTAAACCCCCATGCATATTTGCGGAAGGAAGCCGTTCGAAAATGTCGATTCGGCTGCATGGACAAAGCGATGCGCGCCGAAACACAGAATCTCGTTGAAGACATCAAGCAGTCGGTCGGGCTGCTGAGGAGGCATCTTTGACGTCGATACCGCGACGCGCCGCCTCGCCGAACTGAACAAATTCGCCGAAGACCCCGCTTTCTGGAACGACCAGGCCAAGGCGCAGCGGACCATGCGCGAGCGCGACGCGCTGGAGGACCAGCTCAAGTCCATCGGCCGCATCGAGCAGGATCTCGCCGACCAGCTGATGCTGATTGAACTCGGCGAAGCCGAGAAGGACGCTGCCACGGTCGGCGAGGCCGAAGCTGCGCTCAGGGTCCTCAAGGCCGAGGTGGCGCGGCGCGAACTCGAAGCGTTGCTGTCGGGCGAAGCCGACGCCAACGACTGCTATCTCGAAGTCCATGCCGGCTCCGGCGGCACCGAGAGCCAGGACTGGGCCGAGATGCTGATGCGCATGTATGTGCGCTGGGCCGAGAAGAAGGGCTACAAGGTCGAGTGGGTCGAAGAGAGCGAAGGCGAGGGCGCCGGCATCAAGTCTGCCACCGTACAGATCAAGGGCCATAACGCCTATGGCTGGCTGAAAAGCGAGAACGGCGTGCACCGGCTGGTGCGCATTTCGCCGTTCGACGCCAATGCGCGGCGGCATACGTCGTTCGCCAGCGTCGTCGTGTTTCCGGTGATCGACGACCGCATCAAGATCGAGATCAACGAGAGCGACGTGCGCACCGACGTCATGCGTTCGGGCGGTGCCGGTGGCCAGCATGTCAACAAGACCGAGTCGGCGGTGCGCCTGACGCATATACCGACCAACACGGTGGTGAAGTGCCAGCAGGACCGTTCGCAGCACCGCAACCGCGCCATGGCCTGGGACATGCTGCGCGCCAAATTGTTCGAGGCCGAGGTGAAGCGGCGCGAGGACAAGGCGGTCGCGGCACAGGACGCCAAGACCGACATCGCCTGGGGGCACCAGATCCGCTCTTACGTTCTCAATCCGTATCAGATGGTCAAGGACCTGCGCACCGGCGTCTCGACCTCCGACAGCGACGGCGTGCTCAACGGCGATCTCGACCCGTTCATGCAGGCGGCGCTGGCGCAGAAAGCGTTCGGCGGGGGCCCGGATAGCGTTGAGGATGTGGAATAGGTCAGAAGCCTGGTGCTATCCAGGTGCCGACGACCTTTGTGCCGAACGGGGTCGGTTGCATATAGACGTCTTCAAACGCGACTGTGTTGGGATAGATCGTTCGGAACCTGACCTGTAATGCCGGCCCATTTGGCGTAGGCACAGTATTTTGCAGAACAACCTGACGCTCGGAGCGCCCCGCGCTGTTCCTGAACGTCTGTTGTCCGATATTGACGCCCAATTGCTGTTTCGTGTTCTGGTAACTCATTGCGAAGTTTTGCAAGGTCATCTGGGCCTGAAAACTTGGCGCCAAAAAATTGCTGTAGGCATTGTGGAAGTCGCCTTTATCCAGAGTTGCCAGATATTGTTTGGCAAGTTCGATTTCTGCAGTCTGCGAGGAGACATTCGGTGCCGCTAGAACGGTAAGCGCGGCAGCCATCAAAGCTGCTGGGAAAATTCGCATTTTGCCTCCATTAGGGCTTTTACCTATTCGGGCACTGTGTAATTATAACGACTACTGGTTGAGTTGGGAAGGGCGCTAAAAATGTCCCGGGAAATGACCGTTATTGTGTCGTTGGTTGGCCTCCATCTCCTTTGGGTGCTGGCGCCGCTCGTGCCCGCCATTCTGATCTATAAATTGTTTCCCGCGACCTCGGTCGCCGTCAGCGGGCCGTTGGCGGGGCTAACGGTGCGGGCGAGCGGCGCTTTTGCCGGATACCTGATTGTCTTTGCGGCCACGTTTCCACTCATAAAAAACATGGAAAACACCTTCTCGGGTTTTCAGCGGTCGATCTGGACGATTAAAGCCCAGATACAGATGCTCGATAAAAACGGCGTTGAGCTGACCGCAATCGACAATTTTTCGCGGGTGAATGTCTATACCGAGCCCAAGCCGTTTTCCGTCAACGGCAACATTGTTCGTATGAAGATTGCCGAGGGCGATGGTGAGTTTCCGCTGTTGGTTGTGCAGGCCCCCTCATTTGGAGGCAAGGCCATCGCGGTTGATCGCAGCACTCAGTCATTCCGTTTCGACAACTACAATAAAACGATTGAGCTTATTGAGCCGATTAAGATTCAGGAAATCCCGCCGGTTGGGTTCGGTGTCGGTGCTGCCACTTCCGGAATCAATCGCTGAGCGCGTCTAAATATTCGAGCCCAGAATCCCGCTGCCCAAGCGCAAGCCAGCGCGGAGGAATTTCTGCGGATCGACCGGTTTGTCGTCGATGCGCGTTTCATAGTGCAGATGCGGGCCGGTCGAGCGGCCGGTCGAGCCGATGCGGCCGATGGTCTGGCCGATGGCGACGCGCTGGCCGACCTTCACCTCGATCTTTGACATGTGGCCGTAGCGGGTCGATAGGCCATTGCCGTGGTCGATCTCGACCATGTTGCCGTAACCGCCTTGCCAGCTTGCGGTGACGACCTGCCCGGTGGCGGTGGCGCGCACCGGATCGCCGGTGTCGCCGCGCAGGTCGATGCCGGCATGGATCGCAGGGCCTCTCAGGAAGGGGTCCATGCGTGAGCCGAACGGCGAACTCATATCGACGTTGCCGACCACCGGCTTGCGTACCGGCACGGTGGCTAGCGTCTGCGTATAGCGGTTGATCTGCGCGCGCGCCACATTGATGCGGTAGAGCTGGCGCTCGAAGGCGCCGTTGCCTTTCGGTATTTTGAGCGGGATATACGGGCCGCCGATACCGGCAGCGGGCGGCGCCTTGCTGACATTGACGCCGAGATCGGCGAGCACGCCGCCGATGCGGCGCGCCTTGGTGTCGGCCTGTTCTTCCATGTCGGTCAAAGTCGCGGTCTGGCTCTGGTCGATCTTGTCGAGCGACAGCGACACGCGCGCCAGAATGCCGTCGAGGCTGTTGGCGTTGCCGCCATTGGCGAGCCGCGTCGGATTGGCCTGAAGTTCGCGCGACTGGAGGCGGGCTTCGCGGTCGGGCGGGGCGGTAAAAATGACGGTGTCGCTGATCGGCTGCGGCTTGATGGCCTTGCGGGCCTCGGCTGGCGGCGCCAAGCGCGACGGCTTGATCGAGCCGGTGGTGACGACCTCGCCGGTAATGGCCGCGCTACGCTGTTCAAGGGTGGCCTGCCGCTGCATCAGGGCTTGCAGCTTCTTGTCGAACTGTTCCTGATCGAGCATCTGCCGGCTGGTGATGCGGTCGACCTGCGCGCGCAACTCGGCGACGCGGTCCTCATAGGCGAACTGCATGTCGGCCTGGCGTCCGATCAGGCGGGTCAGCACGTCCTCGCGGAACGCAAAGTAGGTGCCGGTGGCGATCGACCAGATCCCCATGATGACGAGCGTGCCGACAACGATCCAGAAAGCGACCGGGCCGATGCGCACGGCGCGGCCGGCATGGACAAGGGTGTAGCCGTCCATCGCGGCCTGCGAGCCGTGCTTGCGGTTGAGATGGCGCGAGACGTTCTCGGTTGATTGCGAACGGGTGGCGGCGGCGTTGCCGGGATACTCGTAGGCAGACTGGGAATACGACATGAACGCTCCGCGCCGGCGCTGCCGTGACGGCCGCTTGCCAGTGCGCCGATATCAAACCGATATGGTTAAGAAACCGGTAATTCCCGAGCTGCTTCCAGAACTTCGTCGGCATGGCCGGGCACTTTGACTTTCGGCCAGACGCGCACGATGCGGCCGGCGCCGTCGATCAGGAAGGTCTTGCGGATGACCCCCATAAATTTGCGTCCGTACATCGTTTTCTCGCCCCAGGCGCCATAGGCCTCCAACATCGCTTTCGACTCGTCGGAGGCGAGGGGGATTTTCAGCTTGTGCTTGGTCTTGAATTTCGCTTGCGCCGTGACCGGGTCGGCGGAGACGCCGAGGATATCGGTGCCGGCCTTGGCGAAGGCAGCGCGCTTGGCGGAGAAGTCGATGGCCTCAATGGTGCAGCCGGGCGTGTCGGCTTTCGGATAGAAATAGAGGACCAGGTTGCGGCCTTTGAAATCCTTGAGCGCGATCTTTGTGCCGTCGTCTTGCGTCAGCGTAAATGCCGGCGCCCGGTCCCCCTCTGCCAAGCCGTCTTCAGCCGGACCGCCAGCCGGTTCAAGCGCCGATTTGTCCTGTCTGTTCCGAGGCATATGCCTTCCTTTCGTCGCTTTCGACCGGTCAATGTCGGAGATGCCATTTGCCCCAGGCGGAAGCAACCGGCTTTCCCGATTGGTGCCGATATAGAAGGGCCGGTCAGTGATTTGATAGGCGGTATCGCCCATCGCGCCCGCGGGGTGCATGATCGCGCAATTGCGGCCGATTCCTTGAGATTTGCGTATCGCCGACTGGCAATAATGTGAGGGTATGACAGGTAAAGGCCACCATCCTGGGCATTCCGCCCCCCACGCGCCTGCGGCCCCGCACAAAGCGCGGCAGCCGCATAGGGCGCAAGGTGGCGAAAAAAGCTCGGACAAAGCGGCGTCAAAGGGACGCCGCCGCTGGGGCAGCTTTCGCCGGCGGCTGGTCCGGGAGCTGCGGCGGCCCTATCTGCGGCGGCTGTTCTGGGGCCTGACCGTCACCACGGCGGTGCTGACCGTCGGCTGCCTGGCGCTGTGGTATCGGCTGTCGAGCGGGCCGATCGAACTCGACATCGCCACGCCCTGGCTCAAGGCCGCGATCGAAGAGAATTTCGGCGCCACCGATATGGTCACCGTCGGCGGCACCCAGATCGAGCGCGACGAGACCGGCCGCACCACCTTGCGCCTGCGCGACATCGTCGTGCGTGGCGCCGATGGCACCGTGGTGGCGAGTGCACCGAAGGCCGAAGTCGGGTTGTCGGGCCTCAGCCTCATCATCGGCAAGGTGCGCGCGCAAAGCATCAATCTCGTCGGCGCCGAAATGGCGGTGCGCATCGAAACCGATGGCCGCGTCACGGTGTTTGCCGGCGCCGACAAGCCTGAAACCTTGCGGCCGATCGCGACCGCCCCGGCCAAAGTGACGCCCGCGGGGCCATCCACCGCGACGCCGGCGCCGGGTGCATTGCCGGCAGCGTTCACCGACATCGCCGGCGTCATGAGTTGGCTCGAGGGCATCGGCGCCACCGGGCTCGACGGCCACGATCTGCGCGAACTCGGCTTGAAGAACGGCAATCTCAGCGTTGACGACCGCCGCAACGGCAAGCAATGGACCTTCGACAACATCAACGCCAGCCTGACCCGGCCGGCGCAGGGCGGCATGGTATTCCGGCTCGAATCCGTCAATGCGGAACGGCCGTGGGTGTTAAGCGCGGCGATGCGTCCGCTGCCCGACGGCGTGCGCGCGGTCGGCATCGAGGCGCGCAAGGTCTCGACCCGCGACATGCTGCTGGCGCTGCGCCTGACCGAGGCCAATATCGACGTCAACCTGCCGGTGTCGGCCTCGATCCGCGCCGAAATCTTGCCCGATGGCACGCCGCAGGTCGTGCAGGGCCAGCTCTCGACCGATGCCGGCACCATTGTCGATCACAGCGATGAGAATTCGCGCATCGAGATCGAGCGTGCCGATTTCCGATTCAATTGGGAGGCGCAGCGCGGCAATCTGATCGTGCCGTTCCAGATCAATTCCGGCGGCAACCAGTTCACCTTGCGCGCCATTGTCGAGCCGCCGTCGGGCAATGAAACCGCCTGGCGCTTCGGCATGGAACGCGGCGATCCGGTGATCGATCCGGTCATTCTCGGCGGCACGCCGGGCACCGACCAGGAAGGCTTTGCCATCAACCGCGTGACCGTGCGCGGCCGCATCGACCCAACGCGCAAGCGTTTCGATCTCGACCAGGGCGACTTCAGCCGCATCGATACGCGCCCGGCCTACAATGTCGGCGTCGCCCTGACGGGCAGCATGGATTTCGCCGGCGCCGAGCCGCATCTCGCCTTCGGCGTCGCCGGCACGCGCATGCCGATGGCGGTGATGAAACGGCTGTGGCCGGTGTTCGCCGCCGCCGATGTGCGCCAGTGGGTCGTCGGTCACATCACCGGCGGCACGGTCGAACGCGTGGTGATTGCCGGCAATGGGCCGGCATCCGTTTTCCGGAATGACGGTCCGCCAACGCCGGAAGACGGGCTGAGCGTCGATATCGAAACCAGCGGCACCACCGTCAAGCCAGTGGACGATCTGCCGGCGATCCGCGACGCCGATCTCAACGTTCGGGTCACCGGCGGCACTGCGACCATCAATCTCGGCCGTGGTACGGTCGAAGTGGCGCCGGGCCGCAAGCTCAACGTCGCCAGCGGCGTCTTTGAAGTCCCCGACACCCATCTCAAGCCGCCGCCGGCGCGGGCGAGCTTTCGCATCGACGGCACGGTGCCGGTCGCGGCCGAACTCCTGGCCGGCGGCGCGTTGCGGGATACGGTCGGGCTTGCACTCGACCCGGCGTCGAGCCGCGGCACGATCAGCGCGCAGGTCACGGTTGGCTTGCCGCTCGACGACAACATGTCGAAGAAGGCGACGACCTATGCGGTCGCCGCGGAACTGACAAATTTCGCCGCGGAAAAGTTGTTTCTTGGCCAGAAGGTCGAAGCTTCGTCGTTAAAGGTGAATGCTTCCACCGATGGCTATCAGATCAAAGGCGACGTCAAGCTCAACGGTCTGCCGGCCTCGATCGAAATCCGCCGAAAAAAAGGTGACGTGAGCGCCGAGTTGCGCTTGCAGGCCTCGGTCGATGAAGCGGCGCGACGCCGCCTCGGCATCGATTTCGGCGGTGCGGTGACGGGGGCTATTCCGATCAAGCTCGCCGGGCTGGTCGGCGATTACGTCAAGGACGACCGCATGAATGTCGATGCGGATCTCGGTCCCGTAAAGATCGACAATCTTCTGCCCGGCTGGGTGAAGGCCGCCGGCAAGCCGGCACGCGCGACATTCACGCTGGCGAAGAATGCCAAACAGACGCGCTTCGACGATCTTAGTGTCGAGGGCGGCGGCGCGACGGTGAAGGGCTCGGTCGAACTCGATGCCAGCAATACGCTGACGGCGGCTAATTTTCCGGTATTCAGCCTGTCCGACGGCGACAAGGTGTCGCTCAAGGCAGACCGCAGTGGCGAAGGCGTGTTGCGGGTGACGATGCGCGGCGATGTGTATGACGGCCGCGCTTTCGTCAAAGGCGCGCTGGCCGGCGTCGATGAAAAGAATCGACAGAAGCAGGTCGATCTCGATCTTGACATCAAGATCGGCACGGTGGCTGGGCACAATGGCGAGACTTTGCGCGGCCTTGAACTGCGGCTGTCGCGGCGCAGCGGCCGCATCCGCACATTTTCGCTGAATTCCAAGATCGGCCGTGACACGCCGTTCAACGGCGATATTCGCGTACGTGCCCGCGACAATCATCAGGTCATATTTCTCGAGACCGAAGATGCCGGCGCGCTGTTCCGCTTTACCGACACCTATCCGAAGATGGTCGGCGGCAGCATGTGGGTGGCGATGGACCCGCCGACCGAGGACCAGGCGCCGCAGGTCGGCACCATCACCATCCGCAATTTCCTAATTCGCGGCGAGGCGGCGCTCGACCGCATTGCCTCCAGCGCCGGCGGCGCCGCCGGACGCGGCGTCAATTTCTCCGAGGCGAGCGCGGGCTTTACCAAATTGCCCGGCCGCATGGCGGTGCGCGACGGCATCGTGCGCGGGCCGCAGATCGGCGCGACGGTCGAAGGCCAGGTCGATTACGCCCGCGACGAGGTGCATCTGCGCGGCACCTTCGTGCCGTTCTACGGCCTGAACAACATGTTCGGCCTCGGCCAGATTCCATTGGTCGGCATGTTGCTCGGCGGCAGCAACGAAGGCCTGGTCGGCATCACCTATGAGGCGGTGGGGCCGCCGAGCGCGCCGCGCATTTCGGTCAATCCGGTGAGCGCCATCGCGCCAGGATTGCTGCGCAAGTTCATCCCGTCGCCGGGCAGTTTCGATCCGGGATTCGTGCCGCCGCAGCGGTGAGCAGCCTTATCTTGAGAACTTGCCGCACTGAAAACTCTATGCAACTCTTGCTTGCATGGGCGGGGCATTCGGTGGGCAAGGATTCTCGTGATATTATGCGTGAGCTTGAGGCAGACGGCTGGTTTTATATCGGTGCGACCGGCAGCCATCATCACTTCAAGCACGCTATGAAACCGGGAAAGGTCACTGTGCCGCATCCCCGCAAGGACTTGCATCCGAAGACCGTAAAGTCGATCTATCGGCAAGCGGGTTTGAAGGAGCAGCGATAGCCATGGCCCAATATATCGCACTGGTGCACAAGGACGCGGGCACGAGCTACGGCGTAAGCTTCCCCGACGTGCCGGGCTGCGTCTCGGCCGGCGATACCTTTGAGGAAGCCATCGGGAATGCGGCCGAAGCGCTGTCCGGACATTTCTCTGCGATGCGCGCCGATGGGGAGGCTATTCCAACGCCGCGTGATTTCGAGAGTTTGAAGCGCGATCCGGAATTTATCGAAGACAGCGAGGACGCCATCGTCACCATGATTGCGCCGAAAGGCGTCATGGCGGCGGCGGAGTGAGCGGCGCTCTGGTTGTTACAAGTTAAACCGGCTTCAACAACACATGCTTCTTCTTGCCGAGCGACAGCTTGATCGCGCCGTCCACGGTCAGGTCCTTGGCGGTCAAAATCATCTTCTCATCCGATACCGTGGCGTCGTTGACCTTGAGACCGCCGGCCTTGATCTGGCGGCGGGCATCGCCGTTCGACGACACAAGGGCGGTCAACTCGGCAAAAGCATTGAGCACGCCGATGCCTTGCTCGAGCGTCGCACGCGCGACTTCGACGGTCGGCAATGACTGCGCGAACGTGCCTTCCTCGAAAGTCTTGCGCGCGGTGCCGGCGGCTTCATCCGCAGCGGCGCGGCCGTGCATCAGAGCGGTCGCCTCGGTGGCGAGAACCTTCTTGGCCTCATTGACCTCGGCGCCTTGCAGCGCGGCGAGCTTTGAAATTTCGGACAATGGCAGCGTCGTGAACAATTTGAGAAAGCGCGCGACGTCGCCGTCTTCGGTGTTGCGCCAGTATTGCCAGTAGCCGTAGGGCGAAACGAGGTCGGCATTGAGCCAGACCGCGCCGGCGGCGGTCTTGCCCATCTTGGCTCCGGACGATGTCGTGATCAGCGGCGCGGTCAGCGCATACAAATTGGCGTTGTTCATGCGCCGGCCGAGATCGATGCCGTTGACGATGTTGCCCCATTGATCGGAGCCGCCCATTTGCAGCACGCAACCATACCGCTTGTTCAATTCGACGAAGTCGTAAGCCTGCAGGATCATGTAATTGAATTCGAGGAAGGACAGTTCGTGCTGGCGCTCCAGCCGCAGCTTCACAGAGTCAAAGGACAGCATGCGGTTGACCGAAAAATGCCGGCCGACGTCGCGCAGGAAATCGATGTAGTTGAGGGTGTTCAGCCAGTCGGCATTGTTGGCCATGACGGCATTGCCGCCGTCGTTTTCGAATTTCAGGAATTTCGAGAAGGTCGCGCGGATGCTGCGCATGTTCTCGTTGATGACGTCGTCGGTCAGGACGCGGCGCGTTTCGTCCTTGCCGGACGGATCGCCGACCCGCGTGGTGCCGCCGCCCATCAGCGCGATCGGCCGGTGGCCGGTCTGCTGCAGCCAGTACAGCATCATGGTCGGCAGCAGATGGCCGATATGCAGCGACGCCGCGGTGCAGTCGTAGCCGATATAGGCGGTGATCTGCCCCTCGGCCGCCTTGGCGTCGAGGGCGTCCGGTTCCGAGACCTGGTGGATAAAGCCGCGCTCGCTGAGAATGTTAAGAAAATCGGATTTATAGGTAGTCATGGATAAAGTTCTCGCGGCCGGCGGGCGTGCTCGTTTGACGGTGGCGGGTGGTGTATCAGGTCCGCGACCGGATTCAACCGGTCGGACGGCAAGCGCAAGGGGCTGAGTTTTGGGGGTAGTGCGGGCCATTGGGCTGATGAGCGGCACCTCGCTCGACGGCGTCGATGTGGCGCTGATCGAGACCGACGGCGTGCGGATCGCCGGTTTCGGCCCGGTCGGCTACCGGCCTTATTCGGACGGCGAACGGGCGCTGTTGCGGCAGGCCTTGGCCGATGGCGCGGCATTGACCGACCGCACGGCGCGGCCGGGCGTGCTGGCCGAGGCCGATGTGTTCATTACCCGCGTCCATGCCGAGACCGTCGAGGCCTTCCTCGAGGCCGAGACTATCGACCGCGCCGATGTCGCGGTGGTCGGCTTTCACGGCCAGACTGTGCTGCACAGGCCGGCGTCCAGACTGACCGTCCAGATCGGCGACGGCGCCGCGCTGGCGCGGCGGCTCGGCATGCCGGTGGCCTATGATTTCCGCGCCGCCGATGTCGCGGCCGGCGGGCAGGGCGCGCCTCTGGTGCCGGTGTTTCATCAAGCGCTGGCGCGCAGCATTACCCGGCCGCATCCGATTGCCGTCTTGAATGTCGGCGGCGTCGCCAACGTCACCTTCGTCAATGGCGGCGACCCGGTCGCCTGCGACACCGGGCCGGGCAATGCGCTGATCGACGATTTCATGCGGGCGCGCACCGGCGCGCCGCTCGACCGCGATGGCGACGAGGCCGCGCGCGGCATTGTCGATGAAGGCTTCGTCGAGCGCGTTCTCGCGCATGCCTTCTTCGATCAAGCCTGCCCGAAATCGCTCGACCGCAATGCCTTTGCCTTCGCCAATATCGGGCTGCCGGATTTCACCGTGGCGAACGGCGCGGCGACCTTGTCGGCGCTGACGGCGGCCTCGGTGGCGCGTGTGGTCAAGCGCCTGCCGGAGCCGCCGCGTTCGTGGATCGTCGCCGGCGGCGGCGCGCGCAATCCGACCTTGATGAAGATGCTCTGCGACCGCCTTTACCCTGCGACAGTCGAGACCGCCGATGCGGTCGGCTGGTCGTCGCAGTCGATCGAGGCGCAGGCTTTTGCTTATCTGGCGGTGCGCACGCAGCAAGGGCTGCCGATTACCTATCCGCTGACCACCGGCGTGAACGAGCCGATGACCGGCGGCCTTGTCGCCCAGCCGTAGCGGTCCCGGATCTATCGGAGTATGCTGATATCCTCTGACGAAACGGGAGGCGGCATGCAGACGGCGGGAGAAAAGGCCTACCAGCGGATCCGCTCCGATATTCTGTTCGGCCGGCTGGCGCCGGGGCAGCGGCTCAAGCTCGACGGCCTGAAGGATGCTTACGGCGTGGGCTTGAGCACGCTGCGCGAACTTTTGAGCCGCCTGACCTCGGAAGGCCTGATCGTCGCCGAAGGCGCGCGCGGCTTTGACGTCGCGCCGGTGTCGCCGGCGAATTTCAAGGAAATCGCCAATCTCCGCCAACTGCTCGAATGCCACGCGATGGAGCAGTCCTTCGCGTGCGGCGACATGGAGTGGGAAGGCCGCGTCGTGTCGGCGCATCACAAGCTCGGCGCCATGGAAACCCGCGTGCTGCAAGGCGACAAAACCGCGACGGCGCTGTGGAAGCGCTATGATTGGGAATTCCACCAGGCCTTGTTGTCGGCCTGCGGCTCGAAGGTGCTGCTCGATACGCATTCGGTGGTTTATGACAAGTACCAGCGCTATCTGATGATCGCGGTAATTTTTCGCGGCGAACTGTCGGCGCATGAACACCGCCTGCTGCTCGACGCCGCGCTCAAGCGCGACATCGCGTCGGCGAAAGCCGTGCTGATCAAGCACATTCAAGATTGTGTCACATATACTTTGTCGAAGGGCGCGCTCGGCGCGGTGACAGGCGCGGATAAAGCCGCGCCGCGACACAGGATCGCGGCGCAGGCGTAGAGCGCCGCGCATTACATCACATCATTGGAAGCAGGAGTTCGGGCGCGAAAAAACCTGCGTAAATCCCTCCTTGATTGTTACTCGCCCTCAGATTTATCAATACAACCTGAGCCGCCGGAAGCGCGGTGGTCCCAGTGGGGGGCTCCTGATGACAATCGGATCGGTGAGGGCGGGGAAACAGCTTGGCGCGGCCGGCGAGCGGCCGATCGCCAGGTGGTGAGGCCGCGGCGGCGTTACGTCGGCGCCGGCCGTTGTTCGGTTAGCGCGGCGCTGGCGGACAATCGGTTGGTGACGAGCCGCAGCAGATGAAACGACACCGCCGGATTCTGGTAGCATAGTAGCGCGAGATCGCTTTCGCCGATCCAGAGCAGCTCGATATCGCTCGTGCAGCGCGCGGTTTGCGTACGTCGATGGGCGGCCGAAAACAGCGCGATCTCGCCGAAGATATCGCCCGGACCCAATGTGACGTCGATTTCTTCAAGCAGTATTGTGCCGGAGATCAGCATATAGAGCCGGTCGGCATCGTCACCGCGCCGGAACAGGATGTCGTCCACCCGATGGCGCTCTGTCTTCATGAACGGCTTGAGCCACTCCACCGACAGGTCGCCTTTGGCCGCTGCCTCGACGCGGCGCACCAGACGCAGCATTTCGACGGTACGCCACAGGTTCATCGGGAGCAGCACGGCGTGAAGGATGAGTACCGGATAGATCTGTCCGGCAATTCCATACGCGATGAAGGCGACGTTGCTGCCGATGGCGGCGAGGCGCAGCGGAATCATGGTCTTCATGCAGAACGTCGCGAAGACCAGGGCCGATGCGAAATAGCCGGCCGCTTCGACCCAACTCATTCGGATCCTCCCCCATACGCGCGGTGGCCTTTACGGCTCTGCGTATGATTATGCAGGAAGGAGAATGACAATGCACCGGCCATTGCCGGTGAAACCGACAATGGAACTTTTCGATGCTTTTATCACGCCGCCGGCTTGCGCTCGGTCTTCAGGCGCTTGTCGAGATACTGCTCAATCGAGCCGAGCAACGTGTCGACCTTGCCGTCGAAGAAATGATTGGCGCCGGGCACGACCTTCTGTTCGATGATAATGCCCTTCTGCGTCTTCAGCTTCTCGACGAGCGTGTTGACGTCCTTGGCCGGCACCACCGCATCCTTGTCGCCATGAATGATCAGGCCGGAGGACGGGCAGGGCGCCAGGAACGAGAAGTCGTAGAGGTTGGCCGGCGGGCAGATCGAGATGAAGCCTTCGATCTCCGGGCGGCGCATCAGAAGTTGCATGCCGATCCAGGCGCCGAACGAGAAGCCGGCGATCCAGCAGCTCTTGGCTTCCGGATTGATGGTCTGCGCCCAGTCGAGCGCTGCCGCCGCGTCCGACAATTCGCCGGTGCCGTGATCGAACGAGCCCTGCGAACGGCCGACGCCGCGAAAATTGAAACGCAGCGCCGAGAAGCCGCGGTTCACGAAGGCGTAGTACATCTGATAAATGATCTGGTGGTTCATCGTGCCGCCGAACTGCGGGTGCGGATGCAGCACGATGGCGATCGGGGCGTTCTTCTGTTTCGCCGGGTGGTAGCGGCCTTCGATCCGGCCCGCCGGACCCGTGAAAATGACCTCTGGCATGGTAACGACCTCGAATTGGCGCGCCGGGCGGCTTTTGCGCCGGGGCTTTGGCTATAGCGCGTCGCCTAAGCGGAGGGCGGCCGGAATGCGCTAGTTTAGAATTATTCTAATTATATGATTTCCGCTGTTCACCGCCGCAACAATGGCTATAAGTTGCTCGGGCGATGCGGGCTTCTACCACAGTCAGGTAGGCAAAAAGCAAGCTTTTTGAAGGGCCCACGCGGCAATTTGGTATTTGGATACTGACGGAACTGATGACGGAACGCGCTTATTTTGACTGGAATGCCACCGCGCCCTTGCGCGCGGAAGCCCGTGTGGCTGCGCTGGCGGTAATGGCGCTGACCGGCAATGCCTCGTCCGTGCATGCCGAAGGCCGTGCCGCCCGCCAGACCATCGAGCAGGCTCGGGCGCAGGTCGCCGCTCTGGCCGGGGCGGAACCCAGGAACGTTACTTTTACGTCAGGCGCGACCGAGGCCAACATGCTGGCGCTGACGCCGGCGCTGGAAGCGGGGGGCCGCAAGGAGCCCCGCGACCGGCTGTTCGTTTCGGCGGTGGAGCATCCTTCCGTGCGCTGCGGCGGCCGCTTTGCCGCCGATGCGGTTGAGACCTTGCCGGTCGATGCCAACGGCATTGTCGATCTGGCGGCGCTGCAAGCCGCGTTGGCGCGCGCCGAGCGTCCGCTTGTGTCGGTCATGCTGGCCAATAACGAGACCGGCGCGATCCAGCCGATCGCGGCAATTGCCGGGATCGTCCATGCGGCCAACGGTCTGTTGCATGTCGATGCCGTGCAGGGCGCCGGCCGCATCGATTGCGATATCGGCGCGCTCGGCGCCGATCTCATCAGCCTGTCGTCGCACAAGATCGGCGGCCCGCAAGGCGCGGGCGCGCTCGTGCGCCGCGACGGCATTCATATTTCCGAGCCACTCATTCGCGGCGGCGGCCAGGAGCGCAATTTGCGCGCCGGCACCGAGAATGTAGCGGCCATCGCCGGTTTCGGCGCGGCGGCCGAGACCGCGAGACTTGCAAGGCAGGCGGACGCTGCGCGCATGGCGGCTTTGCGCGATCGTTTCGAGGCGGCGCTGAAAGTGCAGACGCCGGCCGCCGTGATCTTCGCCGCCGACGTGGTGCGGCTGCCCAATACCTCTTTGTTCGCGGTTCCCGGCCTGAAAGCGGAGACTGCGATAATCTCCTTCGATCTCAATGGTATAGCGGTGTCGTCCGGCGCCGCCTGTTCGTCCGGCAAGGTGCAGATCTCGTCTGTGCTGACCGCGATGGGCGTTTCGGCGGATCTGGCGCGGGGCGCGGTGCGCGTCAGCCTGGGGCCCGATACCACCGAGGCCGATATCGACCTGCTGCTAAGTGCTTGGATGCGCGTGGTTTCGTCATTACTTAAGAGTCACGCGAACGCCGCGTGACATTCGAATTCAAAGGGAAGATCGCAACGCAAGTTAGCGAACCGACCATAACCGACTAATCCAACCCGCGGTCCTTGAAACCGTGAGCGGAGGGAAGAATGCCGGCCGTACAAGAGACCGTCGATCGGGTCCGACAGATCGACGTTGACCAATACAAATATGGCTTCGTCACCGACG
>LNFM01001695.1_pt1 | contig 27652 bp, 20 predicted proteins | sample 596031 | NCBI WGS metagenome assembly LNFM01 (sample SAMN04254537, study PRJNA301005) | activated carbon metagenome | isolation source: dual media filters at the Ann Arbor, Michigan drinking water treatment plant | place: USA: Ann Arbor
TGGCTTCAGCGACATTTTCGATTCGGTGTTCGGCGACATCTTCGGCGGCGGCGGCGCGCGGGGCGGCTCGCGCGTTTATCGGGGTTCCGATCTGCGCTACGACCTCGAGATGACGCTCGAGGAAGCGGTGCGCGGCAGCGAGGTCAAGATTCGCATCCCCACCGTCATCGACTGCGAGACCTGCGATGGCAACGGCAGCCGCACGAAGGCGGCCCCCGAAACCTGCACCACCTGCAACGGCGTCGGGCAGGTCCGGATGCAGCAGGGCTTTTTCTCGGTCCAGCAGACTTGCCCCGCGTGCCGCGGACGCGGGCGCGTGGTGCGCGATCCCTGCGGGGGCTGCGGGGGCACAGGCAAGGCGCGCGGGCACAAGACGATCGCGGTCAAGGTGCCCGCCGGCGTCGACAATGGCGATCGGATCCGGCTCGGCGGCGAAGGCGAGCAAGGCCAGAACGGCGGGCCCGCCGGCGATCTGTACGTCAACGTGATGGTGCGTGAGCATCCGATCTTCACGCGGGAAGGCACCGATCTCTATTCCGAGGTGCCGATCGACTACGTGTCGGCGACGCTCGGCGGCGAAATCGAAGTGCCGACGCTCGAAGGTCGGGTGATGCTGAAGATTCCGCCGGAAACCCAGAGCGGCAAGATGTTCAGGCTGCGCGGCAAGGGCGTGAAGTCGGTGCGGGGCGGGGCAACGGGCGATTTGATCTGTCGCGTGACGATCGAGACGCCGGTGAATCTGACCAAGCACCAGAAGGAACTGCTGCGCGCCTTTGGTGATTCGCTGGCCGGCGAAGGGGGGCGTCACAGTCCGCGCGCGAGCTCGTGGCTGGATGGCGTGAAGAAATTTTTCGAAGACATGAAGTTCACCTGAGCATGACGACCACGCTGCCGAAAATCGCGATCGCCGGCGCAGCCGGTCGCATGGGCCGCAACCTGATCGAACTCGGTCGGGCGGCGGACGATCTCGCGCTGGTGGCCGCGTTCGAGGCCCCTGGCTGCGCGCTGCTGGGACAGGACGTCGGCCAGATTGCCGGGGTCGGCACGCTCGGCGTGCCCCTGCGCAGCGATGCCGATCTCGCGGCCGCCGATTTCGATGTGCTGATCGACTTCACGACGCCGGCCGCGACCCTCGCGCATCTCGACGCCTGCGTCGCGCTGGGCCGTGCGGTGGTGATCGGCACCACCGGGTTCGGCGACACGCGGGCGGCGATCGATGCGGCGGCGAACCACATCGGTATCGTCTTTGCGCCGAACATGAGCGTGGGCGTGAACCTCTGCTTCAAGCTGCTGCAACTGGCGGCCCAGGTGCTGGGCGAGGAGTTCGATGTCGAGATCGTCGAAGCCCATCATCGGCACAAGGTCGACGCGCCGTCGGGCACCGCCGTGCGCATGGGCGAGATCGTCGCCGCGGCACTCGGCCGGGATCTCGCGACCTGCGCGGTCTACGGGCGCCAGGGCCAGACCGGTCCGCGGGATCGCAAGACCATCGGCTTCGAGACCATTCGCGCCGGCGAAATCGTCGGTGACCATACGGTGATGTTCGCCGGCGCCGGCGAGGTCATCGAGATTACCCACCGCGCCGCGAACCGGGCGACCTTCGCCGGCGGCGCCCTGCGCGCCGCGCGCTGGCTGGCGGGACGCGGCCCGGGCTGCTATGACATGCAGGACGTGCTCGGCCTGCGCTGAGCCTTTTCCAGAGGTCACCTGGCCGCGTTTGAACCTGCGGGCCGCGTGGCGGGACTAAGCTTCGAAAGGCGCGCTGCAGCGCCGAGCGGACATCCAGCATGAATCAATGGCCTTCAGGCCCTGGCGTCGAACCGCCCGCAGCCGCCGGACTCGAGCAGCGCGATCAGGCGCTGCTCGCCGATATCGTCGCCGGCAACCGGGCGGCATTCGACGCGCTGTACCGGCACTACTACGCCCGCCTGATGGACTTCCTGACCCGCATGCTCAACCAGCGCGAGCTGGCCGAGGAAGTCGTCAATGACACGATGTATGCGGTCTGGACCAACGGCGCGTCGTTCGGCGGCCGCTCGAAGGTCTCGACCTGGGTTTTCGGCATCGCCTACAACAAGGCGCTGAAGCGCCTCGAGCGCGAGCGGCGCACGGCCGCCGATGCGTTCGCCGACGACTTCGACATCGAGGCCACCGACGCCGATCCGGGCGCCGGCGTCGATGCCGCCGAACTCCAGCACCGGCTGCGGGCCGCACTGGCGAAGCTGTCGCCGGCCCATCGCAGCGTCGTCGAACTGACGTTCCTGCTCGAGTATTCCTACGAAGAGGCGGCCGACATCGTCGGCTGCCCGGTCAACACCGTGAAGACCCGGATGTTCCATGCGCGCGCCCGCCTCCGGAAGCTGCTCAGCGCAGTCGTCGCCCGCCCGAAGTGACAGAACCGACAGAGATGAACATGAACAGCGATGCCAGCCCCAGCAAGATCGTCGACGCCACCGTGAATGCCCGGCACACCGCGGCCTTCGAGCTGTTGCCGTGGCTGGTCAACGGCACGCTGCGGGGCGCCGAGCGCCGCGCCGTGACCGAGCACGTGAGCGGCTGCCTGATCTGCCGGCGCGAACTCGACGCGCTGCGCGCGCTGTCCGCGCTGGTCAAAGCCCCCGCGGGCGATCAGCGCTGTGAAGATTCGCTGCGGCGGCTGCACGCGAGGATGGCGCCGCGTTTGCCGCAGCGCCAGCGTTCGCCGTGGGCGGCAGCGGCCGTGCTGGCGCTGGTGGTCGGCATGGTCTCGGCACTGTCCGGCAACACGGAAGCGAGCGTCGCGTGGCTGAAGAACACCGGCCTCAGCATGATGAGCCAGACGCATATCGCCGACAGTTCGTCACCGACCGTGCGGGCGCACCTGGTGTTCTACGACAACATCACCGAGCGCCAGCTGCGCGCGCTGCTGCTGTCGGTTGGCGCGGATCTGATCGAAGGCCCGACGCCGCACGGCGTGTACACCATCGCCTTCTCGCGCGTGGCGAGCCAGCAGGCGGCATGGGAGGCGCTCAGCGAGCTGCGTCATTCGCGGCGCGTGGTCTACGCCGAAGCCCTGATGCCGACCTCGGTGGCCGACTGGTAGACCGGGGCGGCCTGCCGCCGTTTTCTATACAAGGCACCCTGCGCATTGGTATCGTGTGCCCGCCCGGTCCCACGGGCACAGCGTAGGCGGGAAGCGGCATGACCAAGCTCAGGGCATTGGTAATCGGGGTCGGTTACCTCGGCAACTTCCACGCCCAGAAATACCTGTCCCTGCCGGAGGTCGAACTCGTTGCCGTCGTCGATACGGATGCCGCGAGGGCGGCGGAAGTCGGCCGCAAGTGCGGCGTGGCGTCCGGCACCGACTACGGGCCGCTGCTCGCCGACGTCGACATCGTCTCGATTGTCACCCCGCCGGCCACCCACTTCGAGATTGCCCGCCGCTGCCTCGGCGCGGGTGTGCACGTGCTCGTCGAAAAGCCCGTCACCGAGACGGTGGCGCAGGCCGAAGCCCTGATCGAACTCGCCAGCGCGCGCGGCCTCGTGTTCCAGGTCGGCCATCTCGAGCGCTTCAATCCGGCGGTACTCGCCTTGCGCCCGCTGCTGACCCGGCCGACGCGCATCGAGGCGCGCCGACTCGCGGTCTACAAGCAGCGCGGCACCGAGGTCGACGTGGTGCTCGACATGATGATTCACGACATCGACATCGCGCTCAGCCTGGTCGACAGCGAGGTGGTCGGAATCGAGGCGAGCGGGGCGATCGTCGTCAGCGGTGATATCGATCTGGCACAGGTCACGCTCACGTTTGCGAACGGCTGCGTCGCGGAGATCGCGGCCAGCCGCGTCAATCTGGAACCGGTGCGGGCGATGACCGTGCACCAGCCGGACAACTACATCACCGTCGATTTCGCGAATCACGCCCTGCTCGTCGGCAGCGTGGAGGCCGGCGGCCGGCTCGGCGCGCCGCGCGACGCGACCGTCGAGACGCTCGCCCTGACCCGCAGCGACGCGCTGATGGACGAAATCCGGTCGTTCGTCGGCGCGGTCGAAGAAGGGCGCTCGCCGACGGTGTCCGGTGAAGACGGCAAGCGCGCGCTGGCCGTCGCGGTCGCCGTCAGCCAGGCGATCCATCGCCAGCTCGCCCTCGCTCCGCCGCCCCGCGCCGAACTCGGCTGAGGCTGGCGGATCAGCGCCGGAACAGGGCGCTGGATGGCAGCTTTTCGACGTCGCGAATCACCAGTTCCGTGGCGCTGTCGGCGACGCTGCCGAGCGCCACGAGCCGCGCGCCGCGACAGGGGCCGGCCAGGCAATGGCCGGTCGACGGCTCGAACAGGGCGCCGTGCATCGCGCACAGCAGGTAGTGGCCGGTGTAATCGCGGAAATCGTCCGGTCGCCAGTCGAGGCGCACCCCGGCGTGGGGGCAGCTGTTGAGGTAGGCGCGGACCTGCCCGCCCTCGCGCACGAGGATCACCGGCAGGGTTCGCGTGCCGTCGCTGATTTCACGCCCGACGGCGGCGCCGTCGGCGAGTTCGGTATCAAGCGTCGCATCCATCGGCTAATCCGTCGTTTTGCAGGCCAAAAAACGCGTCCGCGGCTTTTCCTCGACCCTCGCCGTCGAGTACAATCCGGCACACTCCACGCGCGGGAACTGCCCACAGGTTGTTCCCGTTTTTTATGTCAGAAAATACCAACGTGACGACTCCGGCATTCCTAGCATTGGCAGACGGAACGGTACTGCGCGGCTCCGCGGTCGGCGCGGAGGGTTATACCGTGGGCGAAGTGGTGTTCAACACCGCCATGACAGGCTATCAGGAAATCCTGAGCGACCCGTCCTACGACCAGCAGCTGGTCACGCTCACCTGCCCGCACATCGGCAACGTCGGCACCACCGAACTCGACAACGAGTCCGTACGCGCCTTCGCCGCCGGCCTCATCATCCGCGATGCGTCACCGGTCGTCAGCAACTGGCGCTCGCAGCAGGACCTCGGCGGTTATCTGCGCGCGCAGGGCGTGATCGCCATTGCCGATGTCGACACCCGCAGACTGACCCGTCTCCTGCGCGACCGTGGCGCCCAGGCCGGCTGCATTGCCGCCGGTGCCGGCGCCTCGGCCGACGACGCGCTGGCGCGTGCCCGCGCATTCCCGGGACTCAACGGCATGGACCTCGCCCAGCGCGTGACCACCGCGAGCCCCTATGTCTGGCGCGAAGGCTCCTGGACGCTCGAGGGTGACCGACACCGCCAGCACACCGGCAGCCCGCAGTGGCGCGTGGCCGCCTTCGATTACGGCGTCAAACGCAACATCCTGCGCCTGCTCGCCGACCGCGGCTGCGAAGTGCACGTACTGCCGGCCAGGGCCACCGCTGCCGACGCCCTCGCGCTGAAGCCGGACGGGGTGTTCCTGTCCAACGGGCCGGGCGACCCGGCGCCCTGTGATTACGCCATCAGCGCGATACGCGAACTGCTGACGACCGGCACGCCGATCTTCGGCATCTGCCTCGGCCATCAGCTGCTGGGGCTCGCCTGCGGCGCGCGCACCGTCAAGATGAAGTTCGGCCATCACGGCGCGAACCACCCGGTGCAGGATCTGCGCAGCGGCAAGGTTTACATCACGAGCCAGAATCATGGCTTCGCGGTCGACGAGGAGAGCCTGCCCGACGCGCTCGTGGCGACGCACCGTTCGCTGTTCGACGGGTCCTTGCAGGGCCTTTCGCACACGCGGGTGCCGGCCTTCAGTTTCCAGGGCCACCCCGAAGCGAGTCCCGGGCCGCACGACATCGGGTACCTGTTCGATCAGTTCATCGATCTGATGCGTCGCCATCGCACGGCGTGATGCCGCGTCCACGTCACGGTTACAGATAGCCCAGATGCCCAAGCGTACAGACATCAAGTCCATTCTCGTCATCGGTGCCGGTCCGATCGTCATTGGCCAGGCCTGCGAGTTCGACTACTCCGGCACGCAGGCCTGCAAGGCGCTGCGCAAGGACGGCTACCGGATCGTGCTGGTGAATTCGAACCCGGCGACGATCATGACCGACCCGGACACCGCCGACGCGACGTACATCGAACCCGTGCGCTGGCAGACGGTCGAGAAAATCATTGCGCAGGAACGTCCGGATGCGATTCTGCCGACGATGGGCGGCCAGACTGCGCTGAACTGCGCGCTCGATCTGGCCCGCGAAGGCGTGCTCGAACGCTACGGCGTACAGCTGATTGGCGCGTCCGAGCGCGCGATCGAAATGGCTGAGGACCGCGAGAAGTTCCGCGAGGCGATGACGCGCATCGGCCTCGCGTCGCCGCGTTCCTTCACGGCGCACACGCTGGAGGAGGCAGAGCGCTTCCAGGCCCTGCTTGGCTATCCGACGGTCATCCGGCCCTCGTTCACGATGGGCGGCTCCGGCGGCGGCATCGCGTTCAACCGCGAGGAATTCGCCGAAATCTGCAGCCGTGGGCTCGACGCCTCGCCGACGCACGAGGTGCTGATCGAAGAATCCGTGCTCGGCTGGAAAGAGTTCGAGATGGAGGTCGTGCGCGATCGCAACGACAACTGCATCATCATCTGCTCGATCGAAAATCTCGATCCGATGGGTATCCACACCGGTGACTCGATCACGGTGGCGCCGGCGCAGACGCTGACGGACAAGGAATACCAGATCATGCGCAACGCCTCGATTGCGGTGCTCCGCGAGATAGGCGTCGAAACCGGCGGCTCGAACGTGCAGTTCGCGATCAACCCCGACAACGGTCAGATGGTCGTGATCGAAATGAATCCGCGCGTGTCGCGGTCCTCGGCGCTGGCGTCGAAGGCGACGGGCTTCCCGATCGCGAAAGTCGCGGCCAAGCTCGCCGTCGGCTACACGCTCGATGAACTCGCGAACGAGATCACCGGCGGCGCGACGCCGGCGTCCTTCGAACCGACGCTCGATTACGTCGTGACCAAGATCCCGCGCTTCACCTTCGAGAAGTTCCCGCAAGCGCAGGATCGGCTGACGACGCAGATGAAGTCCGTCGGCGAGGTGATGGCGATGGGCCGCACCTTCCAGGAATCGTTCCAGAAAGCGCTGCGCGGCCTCGAAACGGGCGCGATGGGGCTCGATGAGAAATTCCGGCCGGGCGAGAAGGTCGACCAGGCCAAGCTCGTGCGCGAACTGAGCGTGGCCGGCTCCGATCGCATCTGGTTCGTCGGCGACGCGTTCCGCCATGGCATGACGCTGGAGGAAGTGCACCAGCTGACGAAGATCGATCCCTGGTTCCTGACTCAAATCGAAGACATCGTCCGCGAAGAATCGCAGCTGTTGGGGCGCGGCCTGCCAGCGCTCGACGGTGACGTGCTGTATCGCCTGAAGCGCAAGGGTTTCTCCGATGCGCGGCTCGCCGCGCTGACCGGCATCAAGGAAGCGGAGGTGCGCGGCGCGCGCCATGCCCGCGGCATCCGGCCGGTGTACAAGCGCGTGGATTCCTGCGCCGCCGAGTTCGACGCGACCACCGCGTACATGTATTCGACCTACGAGGAAGAGTGCGAGTCGCGTCCGACGGACCGCGAGAAGATCGTGATTCTCGGCGGCGGCCCGAACCGCATCGGGCAGGGCATCGAGTTCGACTACTGCTGCGTGCAGGCGGCGTACGCAATGCAGGAAGCGGGCTATGAAGCGATCATGGTCAACTGCAATCCGGAAACCGTGTCGACCGACTACGATACCGCCGATCGACTCTACTTCGAGCCGCTGACACTCGAGGACGTACTCGAAATCGTCGAAATCGAGAAGCCGAAAGGCGTGATCGTGCAGTTCGGCGGGCAGACGCCGTTGAAGCTGGCGCGCGCGCTGGCCGCGGCGGGCGTGCCGATCGTCGGCACCAGCCCCGACTCCATCGACCTCGCGGAGGACCGCGAACGCTTCCAGCAATTCCTGTCGAAGGTCGGCCTGCTGCAGCCACCGAACCGCACTGCCCGTTCGCCGGAAGCGGCGCTCGCGGCGGCGGCGGAAATCGGCTATCCGCTGGTCGTGCGCCCGTCGTACGTGCTCGGGGGGCGGGCGATGGAAATCGTCTACAACGAGCAGGCGCTGTCAACCTACATGCGCCAGGCCGTGCAGGTCTCGAACGACTCGCCCGTGCTGCTCGACCGCTATCTCGACCACGCGATCGAGGTAGATGTCGATGCGCTGTGCGACGGCAAGCAGGTGCTGATCGGCGGCATCATGGAACACATCGAGCAGGCCGGCATCCATTCCGGTGACTCGGCCTGCGCGCTGCCGCCGCATACGCTGTCGTCCGCGACGCAGGACGCGCTGCGTGAACAGATGGTGACGATGGCGCTCGGCCTCGGGGTCGTCGGCTTGATGAACACCCAGTTCGCGATCCAGGACGAGAAGATTTACGTGCTCGAAGTGAACCCGCGCGCCTCGCGCACGGTGCCCTTCGTGTCGAAGGCCATCGGCATGCCGCTCGCGAAGCTCGCGGCGAAGTGCATGGTCGGCATCTCGCTGCCCACGCAGGGCGCGACGCGGGAACGCGTGCCCGATTACTACTCGGTCAAGGAAGCGGTATTCCCGTTCGTGAAGTTCCAGGGCGTCGATCCGCTGCTCGGACCGGAAATGAAGTCGACCGGCGAAGTGATGGGGGTCGGCGCGACTTTCGGCGAAGCCTTCGCGAAATCGCAGCAGGCGGCTGGCATGACTCTGCCGTCGACCGGCACGGCGTTCGTCAGTGTCCGCGAAGCGGACAAGGCGGCGGCTGTCGTGCTCGCGCAACGACTGACGGCGGCAGGATTCAGGATCGTGGCGACGCGCGGCACTTCGCGCGCGCTGACGGCGGCCGGCGTCGCATGCCAGACCGTCAACAAGGTGCTCGAAGGTCAGCCGCACATCGTCGACATGATCAAGAACGGTGCGATCGACTTCATCGTCAACACGACCGAAGGCGAGCAGGCCATCGCCGATTCATTCACCATTCGTCGCAGTGCCCTTCAGCACAAGATTGCCTACACTACGACCATGGCCGGCGCGACGGCCGCAGTGATGGCGCTGGCGGAGCAGGGCGAGGAACGCGTCCGCCGCCTGCAGTCGCTGCATCAGCAACTGCCCGGGTGAGCTTACCGTCATGATGAAATCCCCAATGACCGCCGAAGGCGCGCAGAAACTTCGCGAAGAACTGCAGCGGCTGAAGTTCGTCGAACGGCCGCGCATCACCCAGGCGATCGCCGAGGCGCGTGCGCTCGGGGACCTCAAGGAAAACGCCGAGTACCACGCCGCGCGCGAGCAGCAGAGCTTCGCCGAGGGGCGCATTGCCGACATCGAGACCAAGCTCGCGACTGCCGAGATCATCGACGTCACCAAGGTCAACGCGCAGGGGCGCGTGGTGTTCGGCGCGACCGTCGAACTGATGAACCTGAGCACCGAGGAAGAGGTGAAGTACCGCATCGTTGGCGAGGACGAGGCCGACATCAAGGCCGGACTCGTCTCGATCAATTCACCGGTCGCGCGCGGACTGATCGGCAAATCCGAGGGTGACACCGTGACGGTCCAGGTGCCGAGCGGCGCGGTCGAGTACGAAATCCTGGCCGTCTCCTACGTCTAGCCCGCTCCGCTGCTGCAGCCTGCCCGCACCGACGGTTCTCCCGCTGTTCCGCCTCCCACCCGAGAGCGCCGCGTGACGGCGCGGGTCCTGAGCCGCCCCCTTCGGCACACCTGGCGGACCGCCGCAGGGCGGTGCCATGGTCGGCCGACCGGCTCGAGTGCTCGTGGATTGCCGGGGCTGGTCGATACCCTGCCCATGGAGACCGCGCCGGCCCGACGGCCAAGCCGGCGCGCGGCTTGTATTTCCGTGCCCCGCCCCAACGTGGAAGTCATGGCCAGGCGTGCTCGCCGGCGCCCGCCGAACTTTCCGCCCATCGCGGGGCCTATGCTGAAACGGCGCCCGCAGCGCCATGAAGGTGAACGTTTCGTTCGCGCGCAACGTAGGCACCATGCACGATCAGGCCCCGCGACCCCGCCATGGCGGGTCCGGGACCGACCGAAATCCAAGTGGTTACGGGCGGTTCCAAGGGCTAGACTAAGTCTGGTGCCCATACTGCAGGCACTCGGATGCTCAGGGCTTACGCAGGGAACGACGAGGAACGGGTAGCAATACGATGGCAAGAAATCTGGCGCTGTGGGCGGTCATCGCCCTGGTGTTGATGCTGGTTTTTCAGAATTTCACGCCCCGACACGGTGTGTCGCGGGGCGTGGATTACTCCGATTTCATCGGCTCGGTCAAAGGCGGGCAGGTCACCAAGGCCACGCTCGACGGACCGACGATCGAGTTCGAAATGCAGGACGGTTCCAAGCAGTTCACGTACAGCCCCGAGACCGACAACGGTCCGCTGATCGGCATGCTGCTCGAAAATGAAGTGCGCATCGAAGCCCAGCCGCCGGACCGGCAGGGCATCCTGATGCAGATCTTCATCTCCTGGTTCCCGTTCCTGCTGTTGATTGCGGTGTGGATTTACCTGATGCGGCAGATGCAGGGCGGCGCCAGCGGCCGCGGCGCGCTGTCCTTCGGCAAGAGTCGCGCCCGGATGCTCGGCGAAGACCAGGTCCGCATCACCTTCAACGACGTCGCAGGCGTTGACGAGGCGAAGGAAGAGGTCAAGGAACTCGTCGATTTCCTGCGCGACCCGGGCAAGTTCCAGAAGCTGGGCGGCAAGATTCCGCGCGGCGTGCTGATGGTGGGCCCGCCGGGTACCGGCAAGACCTTGCTCGCGAAGGCCATCGCCGGCGAGGCCAAGGTGCCGTTCTTCACGATTTCGGGCTCCGACTTCGTCGAAATGTTCGTCGGCGTCGGCGCCTCGCGCGTGCGTGACATGTTCGAGCAGGCGAAGAAGCACGCGCCGTGCATCATCTTCATCGATGAAATCGACGCCGTCGGCCGTCATCGCGGCGCCGGTCTCGGCGGCGGCCACGACGAGCGCGAGCAGACGCTGAACCAGTTGCTCGTTGAAATGGACGGCTTCGAAGGCAACGAAGGCATCATCGTCATCGCCGCCACCAACCGTCCCGACGTGCTCGACCCGGCGCTGCTGCGTCCGGGCCGCTTCGACCGCCAGGTCGTCGTGCCGCTGCCTGACATTCGCGGCCGCGAGCAGATCCTGAAGGTGCACATGCGCAAAGTCCCGCTCGGCGAAGACGTGAAGCCGGCGCTGCTGGCGCGCGGCACGCCCGGCTTCTCGGGCGCCGATCTCGCGAACCTCGTCAACGAGGCCGCGCTGTTCGCCGCCCGCGGCAACAAACGCCTCGTCGACATGGAAGAGTTCGAGAAGGCGAAGGACAAGATCATGATGGGCGCCGAGCGCCGCTCGATGGTCATGGGCGAGAAGGAAAAGAAGCTGACGGCCTATCACGAGGCGGGTCACGCAATTGTCGGCCGCTCCGTGCCCTCGCACGATCCGGTCTACAAGGTGTCGATCATCCCGCGCGGTCGCGCGCTGGGTGTCACGATGTTCCTGCCCGAGGAAGATCGCCTGAGCTACAGCAAGGAGCGCCTCGAAAGCCAGATCTCGAGCCTGTTCGGCGGTCGCCTCGCCGAGGAGCTGATCTTCGGCAAGGACGCGGTGACCACCGGTGCCTCGAACGACATCGAGCGTGTCACGGACATCGCGCGCAAGATGGTCACGCGCTGGGGCCTGTCCGAGAAGCTCGGGCCGATGATCTACAGCGACGATGAAGGGGAAGTGTTCCTCGGCCATTCCGTCACGCAGCACAAGTCCGTGTCCGACGACACGGCGCGGCTCATTGACGAGGAAGTCCGCAACATCGTCGACCGCAACTACCTGCGTGCGCGCACGATTCTGCAGGAGAACTTCGAGAAGCTGCACTTGATGGCGAATGCGCTGATCAAGTACGAAACGCTCGACAGCGATCAGATCGACGACATCATGATGGGCCGCGAATGCCGCGAGCCGCAGAACTGGGATGACGATGATCGCGGCAGCCAGAGCAAGAATCCGGGCGTGGTGCCCGGCGCCAGCGATTCGGCCATCGGCGGTCCGGCCAGCTCCCACTGACGGCAGACCCGCGTGTCGGAAACCTTCCGACACGCGGGCTTTTTGCGACGACGCTCACACGCGGGATTCAATACGCACTGCTAATCTGTCGCTATTAGAGACAGCGCGTATCGCTGTAGAAGGCATCCCATGAGCAATTCCCCGATTCGGAAGTATTTCGGCACGGACGGCATCCGTGGTCGCGTCGGCGTGCCGCCGATCACCCCTGATTTCGTCATGAAGCTCGGTTGGGCGGCCGGCCGCGTGCTCGCCCGCGACAGCGGCAAGGCGAAGCCGAAGGTCCTCATCGGCAAGGACACGCGGGTGTCGGGTTACATGTTCGAGTCCGCGCTGGAGGCGGGCTTGTCGGCCGCCGGCGTCGACATCCACCTGCTCGGCCCGATGCCGACGCCAGGTATCGCCTACCTTACCCGCACCTTTCATGCGCAGGCCGGCATCGTCATCAGCGCGTCGCACAACCCGTTCGACGACAACGGCATCAAGTTCTTTTCTGGCAGCGGCACCAAACTGCTCGACCACGTTGAACTCGAAATCGAACGCGAACTGGACAAGCCCTTCGAATGCGTGACCTCACGCGAACTCGGCAAGGCCCATCGCGTTGTCGACGCCGCCGGGCGCTACATCGAATTCTGCAAGAGCACAGTGGCCGCCGGCATCGATCTGAGCGGCCTGAAAGTCGTCGTCGATTGCGCGCACGGCGCGACGTACCACATCGCGCCAGACGTCTTCGAAGAACTCGGCGCTGAAGTCATCGCCATCGGCAATCAACCCGACGGCTTCAACATCAACGAACAGGTCGGCGCGACCGCGCCCGAGATGCTGCAGAAGGCGGTGCTGGCGCATGGCGCGCATGTCGGCATTGCGCTCGATGGCGACGGCGATCGTCTGATCATGGTCGATCACGACGGGCGCGTGCTCGATGGCGACGAACTGACCTACATCATCGCCTGCCACCGTCAACGGCTCGGACGGCTGAGCGGCACGGTGGTCGGCACGCAGATGAGCAATCTCGGACTCGAGATCGCGTTGCGCGAGCAGGGTTTCGACTTCCAGCGGGCCAAGGTCGGCGATCGTTACATCATGGAAATGCTGACAGCCAATGGCTGGAGCATCGGCGGCGAATCGTCGGGCCACATCATCTGCCTCGATCTGACCAGCACCGGCGACGGCATCATTTCGTCGCTGCAGGTGCTCGAAGCAATGGTGCAGACCGGCCGGTCGCTCGCGGAACTGGCCGTCGGCATGACCAAGTTCCCGCAGCGCCTCGTCAACGTGAGGCTGCAGCAGCGCATCGACGTCACGCGCGCGCCGGCCGTGCAGAAGGCGGTGGCCGAAGTCGAGGCCATCCTGGCTGCCGAAGGCCGCGTCCTGCTGCGCCCGTCCGGCACGGAGCCCCTGATCCGCGTGATGGTCGAAGGTCGCGACGAGCGTCAGGTCGACGAACTCGCGAACTTCATCGCGAATGCCGTGCGCGCCGCGCTCGACGCACCGGACATCGCGGGCCGCGCGGCTTGAGTGGGTACCAGTTCAGGCGCCGTTGAATATGGCCACCGAGAACATAGAGAAATTCAGGGATTGAATCTGGTTGGCGCCGGGCTTGCGTAGTCGTCGCGCTCGACGCTGCTTCCCAAATCCCTCGGTGTTCTCTGTGTTCTCGGTGGCTGAAAAAATCCCTGCACGCAGCGCCGCCGTCCCTAGATGTCTCTCAGCAGTTCGTTGATACCGACCTTCGCGCGGGTCTTGGCGTCGACGCGCTTCACGATTACCGCGCAGTAGAGGCTGTGGCTGCCGTCGGCGGCGGGCAGGTTGCCGGACACGACGACCGAGCCCGGCGGCACGTAGCCCATCGTCACCTGCTTCGTCTCGCGGTCGTAGATCTTGGTGCTCTGGCCGATGAACACGCCCATCGAGATCACTGAGCCCTCGCCGATCACCACACCTTCGACGACTTCCGAACGCGCGCCGATGAAGCAGTCGTCTTCGATGATGGTCGGCGACGCCTGCAGCGGCTCGAGCACGCCGCCGATGCCGACGCCACCCGAGAGATGCACGTTCTTGCCGATCTGCGCGCAGGAACCGACGGTGGCCCAGGTGTCGACCATGGTGCCCGAGTCGACGTAGGCGCCGATGTTCACATAGCTCGGCATCAGCACCACGCCCGGACCGATGTAGGCACCGCGGCGCGCAACGGCCGGCGGCACGACGCGCGCCCCGATCGCACGAAACTCGGCGTCGCTGAGGCCACCGAACTTGGTCGGCACCTTGTCGAAGAAACTCAGGCTGCCGGCCGGCATCACCGCGTTGTCGTTCAACCTGAAGCTCAACAACACCGCCTTCTTCGCCCACTCGTTGACCTGCCACTGGCCGTCGCGCTTCTCGGCGACGCGCAGCTTGCCGCTGTCGAGCAGTGCGAGGCATTCGTTGACGGCCTCGCGCACGCGCGCTGGCGCGTTGGACGGACTCAGTTCGGCGCGCTGTTCAAAAGCATCGTCAATGATTGCGGCCAGTTCCTGCATCGGACACCTCGGGATTGATAGTTCAGATGGATTGCATGACATCGACGATGCGGCGCGCGGCGGTCAGGCATTCGTCGTAGCCGGCCACCAGCGCGATCCGCAGACGATGGGCGCCGGGATTGCCGTGGCCCGCATCGCGCGCGAGAAACGAACCCGGCAGCGTCGTCACGTTCGCCTGTTGGATCAGACGTGCGCAGAGCGCGCATTCGTCACCGTCGACTTGCGGCCACAGGTAAAAGCCGCCGGCGGGCAGACTGACCTGCGTGACGCTTGCGAGCAGCGGCGTGACGGCCGCGAACTTGTCGCGGTAGAGCCGGCGGTTCTCGACGACATGCCGTTCGTCGCGCCACGCCGCCGCGCTCGCGATCTGCACGTGCACGGGCATCGCCGCGCCGTGATAAGTCCTGTAGCGCAGAAACTGCGCCATCAGCCGGGGGTCGCCGGCGATGAAGCCGGAGCGCAGGCCCGGCGCATTCGAGCGCTTGGACAGGCTGTGCATCACCAGGCAGCGTTCGAAGTTCGTACGGCCGTCGGCCCACGCCGCTTCGAGCAGGCCGCAGGGCGGCGCGTCCTCATCGAGATACAGTTCCGAATAGCATTCGTCGGACACGACCGTGAAGTCGTGCCGATCTGCCAGCGCCAGCAGCGCGCGATAGTCGGCGCGGGACATCACCGCGCCCGACGGATTCGCCGGCGAACAGACGTAGACCAGCCGGCAGCGCGCCCAGACCTCGGCCGGCACGGCCTCGAGGTCGGGCAGGAAGTCCCGCCCGGCGGGGCAGGGCAGGTAATAGGGTGACGCGCCGGCGAGCAGCGCCGCCCCCTCGTAGATCTGATAGAACGGATTCGGCATGGCGACCAGCGCCGCGCTGTCGCGGGCGTCGATCAGCGTTTGCGCGATCGCGAACAGCGCCTCCCGCGTGCCGTTCGCGGGCAGCACCATCGTGTCCGGATTCACGGCGCCGGCCGGCAGCCGGAAGCGGCGTTCGAGCCAGCCCGCGATCGCCTGCCGCAGATCGTCGCTGCCCTTGGTCGCCGGGTATCTGGCCAGCGCCGGCAGTGCCTCCCGCAGCGCGTCGAGCAGGAAGCCGGGCGTCGGATGCTGCGGCTCCCCGATCGACATGTTGATCGCCGACAGGGCCGGATCGGGTTTCAGGTCCACGCGCAGGGCCGCGAGGCGCTCGAAGGGGTAAGGCTGTAGCCGCTCTAGACCAAGGTTCATGTCGTCACTGGCGCCGTGGGGGCGGCCAGTATAGTGCGCGGTGGCGGGGGGCGGCACGTCGGTACCGCGGCGTAATCGATTCGGGTATCCTTTCCGCCCTTTTTTGCCAGCCGACATCACCATGGCACACAAGATTCTTCTCCTGCAGGGCGACGGCATCGGGCCCGAAATCGTCGACGCGGCCCATGGCGTGCTGCGCGCATTGCGCGACCGGTTCGGGCTCGCGATCGAACTCGAGGAAGCCCTGATGGGCGGGTGCGCGGTCGATGCGCACGGCGAACCGCTGCCCGACAGCACGCTGGACCTCGCCCGCGCCGCAGACGCGATCCTGCTCGGCGCCGTTGGCGGGCCGCAGTGGGACCGCATCGAGCGCGACAAGCGCCCCGAGCGCGGCCTGCTGAAACTGCGTTCCTCGCTCGATCTGTTCTGCAACCTGCGGCCGGCGGCGCTGCACGCCGCGCTCGCTGACGCTTCGACGCTGAAGCCGGAAGTCGTGTCCGGCCTCGACATCATGATCGTCCGTGAACTGACCGGCGACATCTATTTCGGCAAGCCGCGCGGCATCGAAACCGACGCCAGCGGGCAGCGCGTCGGGCGCAACACGATGATCTATTCCGAAGCCGAAATCCGCCGCGTCGCGCACGCCGCGTTCCGCATCGCGGCCCGCCGCCAAGGTCGCCTGTGTTCGGTCGACAAGGCCAATGTGCTGGAAACCACCGAGCTGTGGCGCGAAGTCGTCACCGAAGTCGGCCGCGACTACCCGGACGTCGAGCTGAGTCACATGTACGTCGACAATGCGGCCATGCAGCTCGTGCGCGCGCCGAAGCAGTTCGACGTGCTCGTCACCGGCAATATCTTCGGCGACATCCTGTCCGACCTCGCCTCGATGCTGACGGGCTCGATCGGCATGCTGCCGTCGGCCTCGCTCGATGCGAACGGCAAGGGCATGTTCGAGCCGTGTCACGGATCGGCGCCCGACATCGCCGGCCAGAATCGCGCGAACCCGCTGGCGACGATCCTGTCGGCCGCGATGATGCTGCGTTATTCGCTGAACGAAGCGGCGCAGGCCGAGCGTATTGAACAGGCGGTCAGCGCGGTGCTCGATGCGGGCCTGCGCACGGCCGATATCCAGTCGCCGGGCGGCACCGTCGTCGGCACGAAGGAAATGGGCGCGGCAGTCGTCGCCGCGCTGAAGTAGGCGCGCCCGGCGGGGCCGGTTGCGCAACACCACCAATTCGACATAGCGGGCTGTAAATCATGACCAGGAAATTCAACGTGGCCGTGGTCGGCGCCACCGGCGCCGTCGGTGAAGCAATGCTCTCGATCCTCGAGGAGCGCAAATTTCCGTATGACAAGGTGTTCGCCGTCGCGAGTTCACGCTCGGCCGGCACGCGCATTCCGTTCGCCGGATCGCACCTGACGGTGCACGATCTCGACACGTTCGACTTCAGCCAGACGCCGATTGGCCTGTTTTCGCCGGGCGCGTCGGTGTCGGCGGTCTATGCGCCAAAGGCGGCGGCGGCGGGCTGCGTGGTCGTCGACAACACCTCGCAGTTCCGCTACGACGACGACATCCCGCTCGTGGTGCCGGAGGTCAACGCGCACGCGATCGCCGACTACCGCAATCGCGGCATCATCGCGAACCCGAACTGCTCGACGATCCAGATGCTCGTCGCGCTGAAGCCGATCTATGACGCGGTGGGCATCGAGCGCATCAATGTCTGCACCTACCAGGCGGTGTCGGGCACCGGCAAGGAAGCGATTGAGGAACTGGCCCAGCAGACGGCCAATCTGCTGAACGCCAAACCTATTTCCAGTGCGGTTTATCCGAAGCAGATCGCGTTCAACTGCCTGCCGCACATCGATGTCTTCATGGACAACGGCTACACCAAGGAAGAGATGAAAATGGTGTGGGAGACCCGCAAGATCATGGGCGACGACCGGATCCAGGTGAATCCGACAGCGGTCCGCGTGCCGGTGTTCTTCGGGCACTCGGAAGCGGTGCATATCGAAACCCGCGAGAAAATCACGGCGGAAGCGGCGCGCGAGTTGCTGGCCCGGGCGCCGGGCGTCGAAGTGCTCGACGGCCGCAAGGATGGTGCGTACCCGACCGCGGTGACCGAGGCAGCCCAGCGCGACCCGGTGTTCGTCGGCCGGATCCGGGAAGACATTTCGCATCCGCGGGGTCTTGATCTCTGGGTAGTGGCCGACAACGTCCGGAAGGGGGCTGCTTTGAACAGCATCCAGATTGCGGAAATATTGGTGAAAAGCTATTTATAAGCTATAGTTAACTAGCAATCATAAAGTTTATTCGCAGGTTGCAAGCAGACATTCGTAGACGACTGCACGGGGTGACGCGGCCGGCCGGCCGCGCCACCGACAATGACGAACGATTGAGGAAGCGCACCATGCTGCGGAAAAAAGCCGTTGCCATCGCTCTGTCCATGCTGATGCCCTCGCTGGCCTCGGCGCTGGGTCTCGGAGCGCTGAAATCGTCGTCAGCCCTCAATCAGCCTTTCGACGGGCGCATCGAGATCCTGGGCGCCACGGCAGCGGATTACGACACCCTCAGCGTCAAACTGGCCGACACACAGCAGTTCGACCGCGCCGGCGTGCTTCGCGAGGCAGTGCTGCTCTCACTCAAGTTCGAAATCGTCGAAACCCCGGCCGGCAACGACTACATCCGGATCACCACGCGCGACCCGGTTCGCGAACCCTTCCTGAATTTCCTGCTCGAGCTGAACTGGGCCAATGGCCGCATGGTGCGCGAATACACCGTGCTGCTCGACCCACCGCTCTACGATCCCAATCGCCGCGCGCCCGCCTACACGCCGGCACCGCGCCCGGTTGCGGCGGCGCCCGTCGCGCCCGCGGCGGCAGCGCCCGCGGCGGCCCCGACGGCGATGGCCCCGCCGGCGATGGCGCCGATGGCCAGCGACGGCACGCTCGGCACGGTGCAGTCGTCGGACACGGCCTGGGGCCTGGCGATGCGGCACCGGCCGGACGCCGGCGTCAGCGTACAGCGGATGATGATTGCGCTGCTGCGCGCCAATCCCGACGCATTCAGCAACAACAACGTGAACCAGCTGCGGCGCGGCGCCGTGCTGAGAATGCCGTCGCAGTCCGACATCGACGGCCTGTCCCAGAGCGAAGCACTGGCCGAAGTGGCCCGCCAGCACCAGCTGTGGGAGGACTATCGCCAGGGGGCGACGAGTGCGGCACCGGCGCAGCCGATGGGGGCCGCGACGTCGTCGCCGGCCGCGGACAGTCCCGCCGACGACGCGCTCGATGAAGCGCTGGCCGCCGCTGATGACGTCAAGCCGAAGGACGACGATGCCCGGCTCGAACTGGTCGCGCCGGACAGCGCCGAGGATACTGCTGGCGCGCCGGGCGCGGGCGACACCGCCCCGGCTGACTCCGACGCGACCGACGGCGATACCGCCGAAGCGCTCGCTGCCGAAGACCAGACCACGCGGGCCAGTGCCGATGCCGAGCTCCAGGCCAAGCTCGACGAGGCCAGCGAAATCATCGATCTGCTGCAACGCCAGGTCGAAATCAAGGATGAAGAGCTCGCCAGCCTGCAGGCCCGGCTTGCCGAACTCGGCGTCGAATCGCCACCGACCTCAGACGCCGCGACAGCCGACCTCCCGTCCGCGGGCGCGGCCGGTGAGGCCACGGACGCCGGCGTCGCCGAGACCCCCGCCGTTGCCGAGACACCGGTAGAGACGCAGGTGGAGACACCTGGCGCCGACACGGCGCCTGAAACGGCACCGGCCGCCGAACAGCCAGCCACCTCCGCACCGCCGCCGGTGGCGGCCGCGCCCGAAACGCCGAAGCCGGTCGTGCGACCGACACCTGCCGTGACGCCGCCGCCGGCTGGCGTCCTCGACAGCCTGATTCCGGCCCATCTGCGCGATGCGGTTCCGGGCGGCGCGGTCACGATCGTCGGTGTCCTTGGCTCATTGCTGCTGCTGGTGCTGGCATTCGTGGGCAAGGCGCTCGCCGGACGCGGCGGCAAGGCCATCACGCCGAGCGCACGGCCCGCTGCCGCTGCCGCCACGGCCACCGCCGCAGCGACTGCTGTTGCACCGGCCGCTGCCGACACCGCGCTGCCACTGGTCGATTCCGTGACGCCCGAGACGGGCGACGTTGCCGATCAGTTCACGCGCACGCTCGAGGCGACGTCCGAACAGTTGCAGGGCGACCCGCTCGAAGAGGTCAACGTCTACCTTGCCTATGAGCGCTTCGACCAGGCTGAAGAGCTGGTCAAGCAGGTGATCACGCAATACCCGAACGAGCACAAGTACAAGCTCCGGCTGCTCGAAATCTATTACTCGGCGAACAACAAACAAGCTTACGAAACGCACGCCCGCGAACTGCTGGACGCTGTCGGCGACCATCATCCGCTGTGGGAAAACGCGGTGGCGATGTGGGCCGAGATGTCGCCGAGCCGCGCGCTGTTCGCGCCCGGCGCGACGGAAGCGACCGTGACCGGCGCTGCCGGCGCGACCGAATTCGTCGATGTCACCGGCGAAGCGACCTCACCCGGCGGCGGCACGATGACGATGGGTCCGGGCGACGACGATGGCCCGCTTGCAGTCACTGCGGTGGGTCTGTCGAACGACTACGCGGGCGACGACTCCGTGCTCGATTTCGATCTGACGTCCACGTCGACGGACGCCGATTACGAGCCGATGCTCGACCTGACGACGGGTGAGTCGGCGGCCGGCGACAATGCCGGCGACAACGTCATCGATCTCACGGCCACCGTCGAGCAGCTGGAGAAGTCCGGATTCCTCGATCTGACGGACGCCGACAGCAAGGCCGCCGACAACGACATCTTCGACATCTCGGCGCTGGAAGCGGGCGTTGCCGAAGCCGGCGAGTCCGCGCCTGATTTCGACCTCGGCGAGCGCTCGGACGCCGACACTGCCGATTTGCTGGATATCACGAAGACCGGCAATGTCGCATTCGAACCTGATGAATCCATCCTGTCGATCACGGCCGGCTCTCTGGCCGATACCGCGTCGGGCGCCGCCCGCGCGCCGGATGCGCCGAGCGCGGACGACGATGCGCTGAATCTGGACTTCGACATCAGCGACACCGTCGCGCCGCGCCTCGATACCGAAGCCGGCCCCGACGTTGCCGCGCTCGACGTCGACACCGACATCACCTCCAGGTTGCCCCCCGAAGAGCCCCTGGACTTCGACATCGAAGGTCTGGGACTCGAACTGGATTCCGCCACGGCAACCGCTGACGACGAGTTCGATCTGACTGCCGAGGGCGACGAGTTCTCGCTCGACCTGGACGCCGAAGCCGGCGCTGATCTGGATCTGTCGCTGCAGAACCCCGCTCTCGACATGCAGATCAACGATGGTCTCGCGGCCACCAGCGGCGGCGCCGCAGCCGGCGATGACGAATCCGACATCGAGTTCGATCTCGCACTGCAGGATACGACCGATTTCGACAAGCTCGACGTCGACGACACGCTCGAGCTGCCGAAGTCGAGCACCGCGCGACTCGGTGCCGAACCGATGGCCGAGTCGCTCGAAGATCTGACCCGATCGATGGAAGCATCGCTTGCAGGGCTCGACCTCGACGAAGAACCGGTCGAGGACGGATTGCTGGATCTCGATCTCGGCACCCTGGATTCGGAATCCATCGACCTCGATTTCAGCATCGACGATGGTTCGCTCGACAACGCTCACGACACGCTCGCGATCGATCACGACGACCTGACGCTCGAACGCACCGGCATGCACATCGACAAGACCGTGGTGATGCCGCGCGACGACAGCGTCGAGTATCAGAGCGAGTCCGACGAGGTCGACACCAAGCTGAACCTGGCCAAGGCCTACATCGAGCTGGGCGACAGCGATGGTGCGCGCGCGATCCTCGACGAAGTGACCCGGGAAGGGACCGACGGGCAGCAGCAGGAAGCGCAGCAGTTGTTGTCGCAGCTCAGCTGAACACCCGGCGCCGCCGCTGTTGCGGCGCGCGCGGGTTCCGACGATGCGCATAGCCCTCGGCATCGAGTACGACGGCGCCGGTTATTGCGGCTGGCAGACCCAGACCAGCGGCCGCGCCGTGCAGGCCGCCGTCGACGATGCGCTCTCGACCATTGCGGACGAAGCGATCACCTCGCAGTGCGCCGGCCGCACGGATGCCGGGGTACATGCCTGCTGCCAGGTTGCCCATTTCGACACCGGCGCCGTGCGTGACCTGCGCGCCTGGACGCTGGGCGTCAACAGTCACCTCCCGCGCGACATCGCCGTGCGCTGGGCGCAGCCCGTCCCCGACGACTTCCATGCCCGTTTCTCGGCCGAGAGCCGTGGCTACGCCTACGTCATCAGCAACAAGCGGACCAGACCGGGCCTGTGGCACAACCGCGTCTGCTGGCAATACCGCCCGCTCGACGTCGACCGCATGAATGCCGCCGCTGCCCATCTGCTCGGCGAGCACGACTTCTCGGCCTTTCGCGCCGCCGGCTGTCAGGCCCGGCATCCGGTGCGCACCCTGCTGCGGCTGGAACTGGCGCGGCACGGCGACATCGTGCTGCTGGCCATCGAGGCCAATGCCTTTCTGCAGCACATGGTTCGCAACATCGCCGGCGTGCTGATGGAGATTGGGGCGGGCGAGCGCGACCCGGCCTGGGCTCGCGAGGTGCTCGAGGGGCGCGATCGCCGGCGGGGCGGCGTCACCGCGGCGGCCGGTGGATTGTATTTCCTGCACGCGCGCTACCCGGCGCGCTTCGGCCTTCCGGACGCGCTGACGGAACTGCCGTTCGGGCCGTGCTGAGGTGTCGTCTCTATACCCAATCCGACGCTAAAGTTGGATAATGGGTAAGTGCCTGGTCACCGCCCCGCGCGGCCGACGGGGCCGAACCCGAGAGATGGAAAAGCGAACGCGCATCAAGTTCTGCGGCATTACTCGCGAGTCGGATGCGTTCGACGCCGTGGCGCTGGGCGCTGATGCGCTCGGTTTCGTGTTCTTCCCGCCGAGTCCGCGTTACATCGCCCCCGCAGCCGCGAAGGCGATCGTGTCACGGCTGCCGCCGTTCGTGAGCGCTGTGGGCCTGTTCGTCGATGCCCCGCTGACGGAAGTCCGGGACATCGCCAACGGCGTAATGCTGGATGCGGTTCAGTTTCACGGTGAAGAGTCGGCGGCTTACTGCCGCGAGTATGGTCGGCCCTACCTGAAGGCCGTCCGGCTCGAGACCGGTCTCACGTTGCGTGAAGCGGCGCTCGCCTACAGCGACGCACGCGCCCTGTTGCTCGACACCTACCATCCGCAACTCGCCGGTGGCACGGGACAGTCGTTCGACTGGTCGCTGATCCCCGCGCAGCGTGACAAACCCATCGTGCTGGCGGGTGGTCTGGACGCGACGAATGTCGCAGGCGCGATCCGCGCCATAGGCCCTTATGCCGTCGATGTCAGTGGCGGCATCGAATCGGCGAAGGGCATCAAGGATTACGGCAAAATGCAGGCGTTCGTCGCCGAGGTGCATGCAGTTGAACGCGAATAATCTGTCCGAGATTTCCACGCCCCTCCACCCGGGCGCCCTGCCGGATGCCAGTGGGCATTTCGGCCCCTACGGCGGCAAGTTCGTCGCCGAAACGCTGATGGCGCCGCTGGCCGAACTCGAGGAGGCCTACCGCCAGGCGTTGGCCGATCCCGAATTCATCGCCGAGTTCGAACGCGATCTGCATCATTACGTCGGCCGTCCGTCGCCGCTTTATCATGCCGAACGCTGGTCGCGCACGCTGGGTGGCGCGCAGATCTACCTGAAGCGCGAAGATCTGAATCACACCGGCGCGCACAAGATCAACAACACCATTGGCCAGGGTCTGCTGGCGCGCCGCATGGGCAAGCGTCGCATCATCGCCGAGACCGGCGCCGGCCAGCACGGCGTCGCGAGTGCGACGGTGGCCGCACGCTTCGGCATGCAGTGCCGCGTGTACATGGGGGCGAGCGACATCCAGCGCCAGTCGGTCAATGTCTTCCGGATGAAACTGCTGGGCGCTGAAGTGGTGCCCGTGACCTCCGGCTCGAAGACGCTGAAAGACGCGCTCAACGAGGCGCTGCGCGACTGGGTCAGCAACGTCGACAACACGTTCTACATCATCGGCACCGTGGCCGGCCCGCACCCGTATCCGGCGATGGTGCGAGACTTTCAGGCCGTGATCGGGCGTGAAGCGCGCGCGCAGTGCCTGGCCCAGGTCGGCCGGCTGCCGGACGCCGTGGTCGCCTGTGTCGGTGGTGGCTCGAACGCGATGGGCATTTTCTATCCATTCCTCGACGACAAGGCCGTGCGGCTCATCGGCGTCGAAGCCGGCGGCGACGGCGTCGAGACCGGCCGTCACTCCGCGCCGCTCAGCGCCGGCGTGCCGGGCGTGCTCCACGGCAATCGCACCTACCTGATGCAGGATGAAGACGGCCAGATCATCGAGACACACTCGATTTCGGCGGGTCTCGACTACCCGGGCGTCGGACCGGAACACGCATGGCTCAAGGATTCGGGGCGCGCGGAGTACGTGGCGATCACCGACGACGAGGCGCTCAAGGCGTTTCACCAGCTCACGCGTCTCGAAGGAATCATCCCGGCCCTCGAATCGAGTCATGCGCTGGCCTATGTCACGAAGCTCGCGCCGACGCTGCCGAAGGACCAGGTGCTCGTCGTCAATCTGTCCGGCCGTGGCGACAAGGACATCCCGACTGTCGCCGCGCGCGATGGCATCACGCTGTGAGCGGGCGTCGCTGACGCGGGCCTGGTGCCCGCTTCGCGCCCGACGCGTTCAACCGATCAGACGAAAGTTTCAGTTATGGCATCGAGAATCAGCAATCGTTTCGCCGCGCTGGCCAGCGCCGGCCGCAGCGGCCTGGTGACCTTCGTCACCGCCGGGGATCCCGCGCCGGAAGCCACGGTGTCGATCATGCATGCGCTGGTGCGCGGTGGCGCCGACGTCATCGAACTGGGCGTGCCGTTTTCCGATCCGATGGCCGACGGACCGATTATCCAGCGCGCCAGTGAACGCGCGCTCGCGAAGGGCATGAACCTGCGTCGGGTGCTCGAGATCGCGGCGAGCTTTCGCGAACAGGACCAGACCACGCCGCTCGTGCTGATGGGCTATCTGAACCCGCTCGAGCGCATGGGCTACGAGAACTTCGCGCGGCGCGCCGCCGACGCCGGTGTCGACGGCATCCTGGCCGTCGACCTGCCGCCGGAAGAGGCGAGCGACTTCCATCGCCTGATGGCAGCCGGCGGGCTCGACCAGATTTTCCTGCTCGCGCCGACCTCCTCGGCCGAGCGCATCTCGGCGGTGTGCCGTTATGCCACCGGTTTCGTGTACTACGTATCGGTCAAGGGCGTCACCGGCGACAAGGCGCTCGATCCGGACGAAGTGCGCGCGCGCATCCAGCAGCTGAAGGCGCAGACGGCATTGCCGGTCGGCGTCGGCTTCGGCATCAAGACGCCGGCGACGGCGGCCACGGTTGGCGCCGTGTCGGACGCCGTGATCGTCGGCAGCGCGCTCGTCGAGATCATCGAACAGGCGGCGACCCCGGACGCGGCCGCCGGACAACTCGAAACCTACGTGCGCAGCCTGCGGACCGCGATGGACGCGGGCCGCGCCGCGGCCTGACGCCAAGCAGCGAAGGAATCCCGTGGACTGGCTCAAGAAACTGCTGCCGTCGCGCATTCGCACCGAAGGCTCGGCAAAGAAATCGATCCCCGAGGGCGTGTGGACGAGCTGCCCGTCGTGCAAGGCGGTGCTTTATCGCGCCGAGCTCGATCGCAATCTCGAAGTCTGCGTGAAGTGCGGATACCACATGCGCATCGGAGCGCGTAAGCGCCTGGCGCAGTTCCTCGACGAGGGCTCTGGCGTCGAGATCGGCGCCACCGTGTCGCCGGTCGATTTCCTGAAGTTCAAGGATACCAAGCGCTACCGCGACCGACTGACGGCAGCGCAGAAGCAGACCGGCGAAACCGACGCGCTGGTCGTGATGCGCGGCACGTTGACGGGCATGCCCGTCGTCGCGAGCGCGTTCGAATTCAGCTTTCTCGGCGGCTCGATGGGCTCGGTCGTCGGTGAACGTTTCGTGCGTGGCGTGAAGCGGGCGATCGAAGACCGCGCGGCGGTCGTGTGTTTCTGTGCCAGCGGCGGTGCACGCATGCAGGAGGCGTTGACCTCGCTGATGCAGATGGCGAAGACCAGCGCAGCGCTCGCGGATCTGCGCGCGCACCGGTTGCCTTACATCTCGGTGCTGACCGATCCGACCACCGGCGGCGTCTCGGCGAGCATTGCGACGCTCGGCGATGTAATCGTCGCCGAACCGAATGCACTGATCGGCTTCGCCGGGCCCCGCGTGATCGAGCAGACCGTGCGTCAGGTATTGCCCGAAGGTTTCCAGCGCAGCGAGTTCCTGCTCGCGCACGGTGCGGTCGACCTGATCACCGATCGGCGCGAACTGCGTGCGCGCCTCGCGAGCATCCTGGGAATCCTGATGCATGCCGCGCCGCCACCGGCGGTGCTTGCCGGCGACGCCGGCTGACGCCCACGCAGGTGACGCCGTCGCCCGACACGTCGGACACGACCGCCGGCCTCGCCGCCATGGCGTCGCGCACGATGGCCGACTGGCTCGCCTGGCAGGAATCGCTGCATCCCAAGGACATCGAACTCGGCCTCGAGCGCTGTCGCGCCGTGGCCACGCGCATGGGCCTGTTGCCGGTGGCTTATACCGCGATCCTCGTCGCCGGCACCAACGGCAAAGGCTCCACGGTCGCGATGCTCGACGGCATCTATCGCCGTGCCGGCTATCGCGTTGCGACCTACACATCCCCGCATCTGCTGCGCTACAACGAACGCATCAAGGTCGACGGCGTCTGCGCCGATGACGCGCGGATCTGCGCGGCATTCGAGCGCGTCGAACAGGCGCGTGGCGACACGCCGCTGACCTTCTTCGAATTCGGCACGCTCGCCGCGCTCGCGATCTTCGAAGCTGTGGCGCCCGACATCGCGGTGCTCGAAGTCGGCATGGGCGGGCGGCTCGACGCGGTCAACATCGTCGAAGCGGATGTCGCCGTCATTGCGACCCTCGACATCGATCACGTCGAGTTCCTCGGCAGCACGCGTGAAGCGATTGCGCGCGAGAAGGCCGGCATCATGCGCGGCGGTCGTCCGGCGGTGTGTTCGGATCCGGATGCGCCGGCCTCGCTGACCGAGTGCGCGCAGACGCTGGGGGCCGAACTCGCGCTGCTCGGCCAGGCCTTTCATTTCGCCGACAAGGGCGAGAGCTGGACCTGGTGGTCCGGCCCGACGATTCTCGAAGGGCTGCCGCGCCCTGCGCTGTCGGGCAGCTACCAGCTGCGCAACGCGTCCGGTGTGCTGAAAGCAGTCGATCTGCTGCAGGCACGCCACCCCGTGTCCACGGCCGTCATCGCCGAGGCGCTGCGCACTACGGAGCTGCGCGGCCGTTTTCAGCGCGTGGCGCTGGCAGGCGGCATCGAAGTCGTGCTCGACGTCGCGCACAATGCGCAGGCGGTTCAGACCTTCGTCGCCACGCTGCGCACGCTGCCGGCAGTGCCACGCACGCACGTGGTGCTCGGCATGCTCGGCACCAAAGATCGCCTGAGTGCGATGACGACGCTGGCCGAAGTCGCCGACGACTGGCAGCTCGCGACCGTGAACGCCGTTAAGGGCGCGACGGCCGACGAATTGAAAGCCACCTGGCAGCAGCTGGCGCGCCGCGCGCCTGCGACCTGTCATGCCTCGATCGAGGCCGCATATCGCGCGGCGCTGGCCGCCGCGAAACCCGGCGAACGCATCGTCGCGGTCGGTTCCTTCATCACGGTCGGCGAAGTCCTGCGGCTCGTCGCGCCGGACGATGCCCTGTGCAG